>ENA-OQCL01001000-OQCL01001000.1-human-gut-metagenome-genome-assembly--contig:-NODE-1000-length-11361-cov-1.971070_pt1 | contig 11361 bp, 15 predicted proteins | sample MGYA00242502_ERZ504586 | MGnify/ENA primary metagenome ERZ504586 (study PRJEB26092, sample SAMD00036316) | human gut metagenome | host: Homo sapiens | study: EMG produced TPA metagenomics assembly of... | reverse complement strand
CGTGGAGGGAGCCATCAGGCGGATACGCAGCGTAGTGTTTTCCAGATCGTAGGTATCCACGTTGTAGCTGCCGTCTTCGTTCTTTTCCACATCGCCGATGGTGCGGGAAGCGATCGACTTGCCCACATCCTCAAACTCGCCCTGGCCCATCACAGCCATGTCGTAGTTGCGGATGGTCTCCAGCACAACGTCGGATCAGCGGACACGCCGATCTGAGCGAACAGATCGCCCAGATCGGTCGCCTTGCGGGTATAATAGCGGCCGTCGAAGTCGCCTTCTTCAAGCTGGATCGGGCCGGGGATGGCTCGGTCACGTTGTAGATTTTCAATGAATACGCCCTTGGTGCCGTTGACTTCCATGCCGTTCTCAAACTCGGCCAGGGACAGCACGTCGCGCTCGGAGCCCTCGTCCACGAAGCGCTTGCCCGTGGTGGGGTTGATGTACACGGCGTAGTTGCCGCCGCCGAAGGCCAGGTTGCCGTTGTCCACCCAGGAAATCGGCATCAGCTGGGTGAAGCCCATGCCCGTGGTAGCCGCGCCCACTTCGACAGCCATATCGATGCCGCTGCCGGTGAGGGAGGAGCGGTTGGTGGTCTTGGTGGCCTCGGTCAGGTATTCGCTGGACCAGTAGACGTTGGTGTCGAGCACCATGTCGATGTTGGCAGCATAACCGCCGGTCGCAAGAATCACGCCTTTGTTGGCATAGGCGGTGACAGGCGTGCCGTCATAGCGGGTTGCCTTCACGCCGATCACGCGGCCGGTGTCGTCGGTAATGAGGCTTTCGGCCGTGGTGCGCAGCATGATTTCATTGGCTTCGTTCGCGGAGAGGAACTCGTTCATGGGAGCCACGAAATAGGTGCCCCAGCGCCCGGCGTAATTTTCGGTCTCGCCGTCGCCGTCGGTATCGACGTCAGCGCCGATGAATCTCGTTTCGCGATACCAAAGCGCACCGGATCAGGGTGGGCTGGGTATCCTCCACGAAGGCTGGAACCCATTTCCTCCAGCCAGGGCTTGAGCTCCTGACCGTCTTCGATGAACTGGGTGACCAGGTCGATATCGCCATAGATCCATTCGCTGCCGTCCGCACTCTGGCGCAGGCCGCCGTAATAGGTCTGGAAGATGTGCAGGTTCAGCGTGGAGAAGAGCGTGAGCTGGTTTTCCGGAACGCCCGCGTCCAGCTGCGGCTGCGCCCAGTCCCAGATAGGCCTGAATCTCTGCTTTTCAGCTCCTTGAGGACGGGCAGGTAATCGGCATGAACGCCATGCTTGGAAAGCTCCTTCATGTCGCCGGCCACATACTCATGATCCTTGTAGTAATCCGCATCGAATTCTTCTTCGTTCCAGTCCAGAATGACCTTCAGCTCGTCGATGCAGCCCTGGACGGACTTGACCTTGTTGTAGGTGTTGCCGTCAAAGCCCACGCCGGTGGTCGCGTCGGGATCTTCGGGGTCCCACACCAGGTAGGGCATCACGCTCTGATACTGGCCGCCGGAGACCAGCGTGTTGCCGCCGACCTCGGCATTGGTTTCAATGACCAGCACGGTGTCGCCGTTCTGCGCAGCCTGAGCGGCCGCGGCGATGCCGGCGCCGCCAGCGCCCACGACAACCACATCATAGGTTCCCTCGATGGGGTCCTGCGCTTCATAGGAGAAGGGCTTGGCCCCCGCCTGCAGCGCCGCCACATCGCAGCCGGCCTGCTCCGCTGCCGCGTTGACGGCATTAAAGACCGCACGGCTGGTAAACGTTGCGCCGGAGACGCTGTCCACACCCGTGGAGGTGTATTCGATGATCTGGGGGAACAGAATCTCGTAGGCAACATCGCCCACATGCTCTGTCTCCGCAGAGGAGACGACCTCGATCGACTCGATGGCGTCCTCCGTGAAGGTGACGCTCAGCACCACGTCGCCGTTGTAACCGGCGGCAGTGCCCTCATAGGTACCCGGCGTGAAGGCGATCTGCGCCGCCTCCTGCGCCTCACCCCTGGCCTGAGCAAGGGCGCTGCTTACAGCGGCCTTGACGGCGTCGCTGGTGATGGTCGCGCCGGTCATGCCGTCCACGCCCTCGGCGTCGGCCTGGCCCACATACGCCGCGCTCATCTGCTCGATGGCCGCGCCGCCCAGCGCCGGGGTTTCACCCTCGCCGGTGATTTCAATCGCGGTGATCGCTTCTTCGTCCACGGTCAGCTTAACGCTTACAGTGCCGCCGAAGCCCTGCGCGGAGGCCTCGTAGTCGCCAGGAGTAAACGTTGCAGCGCCAGCAGTGAACGCCGTGCTCAGCAGCATGACCGCAAGCACGATGCCCGTCCATTTCCTGATGTTCATCCTCTTTTCCCTCCTGTTATAGCGTCGGATGGATCATATACCATATTTACTATAACCATCAATTATGTGGATGTCAAGAAGCATTTTGCCAATTCAGGCATGCCGCGAAGGAACATGTATCGGACAAACGAAAGGACGAACGCAACCCGCCGGTGATAAAGAAGGAAGGGCCGGCAGGGACGGGACGCGAAGGCGGCCTGTCCTTGCGCTTCCCGGAGACGGCGGCAAGGCCGCACTCAAGACGCAGGGCCGCCCGGATACACTTAAGAGGAACTCAGGAGCGGATTTCCGTCATAACGACGGGATCAAGCAGCGTATCCAGCTCGCTTTCCGTCAAAAGGCCCCGGCTGTGCGCCAGCTCGCGCACGCTCTTTTCGGAGCGCAACGCCTCACGGGCCAGCGAGCACGCGGCGTTGTAGCCGATTTTGGGGCACAGGGCGGTCGCAAGCCCGGTGGAACGGGACACTTCCTGCTGGCAAACCTTCTCATTGACGCGAATGCCGCGGATGCAGTGAGCCGTGAGCGTCTGAAGCCCTCCGCTGAACATGGTGATGCCCTGATAAAGGCTGTCAAAAATCACGGGTTCAAAGGCATTCAACTCCAGCTGGCCGCCCTCTACCGCCAGCGTGACCGTCATGTCGTAGCCCACGAGACGGAAGGCGATCTGGTTGACCACCTCCGGGATGACCGGATTGACCTTGCCCGGCATGATGGAGGACCCGTTCTGCCGGGCGGGCAGACTGATTTCGCCCAGTCCGTCCCTCGGGCCGGAGGACATAAGCCGCAAGTCGTTGCAGATCTTGGACAGGCTTGTTGCACAGCCTTTCAGGGCGGCAGAGAGCGCCAGGTAACAATCCGCGTTCTGCGTGGCATCAACGAGATCATGGCTTTGGATGAAGGGAATGCCGGTCAGCTCCGCCAGCAGCGGAACCACCCGTCCGATATAGGCCGCGTTGGCGTTGATGCCCGTGCCCACGGCTGTGCCGCCAAGGTTGAGAACCAGCATCTCCTGACGCCCGCGGGCCAGCCGCTCGCGCTCCCTGCGCATGACCGAGGCATACGCCGCAAATTCCTGCCCAAGCCGGATGGGCACCGCATCCTGCAGCTGCGTGCGTCCCATTTTCACCACGCCGTCAAACGCCTTGGCGCGTTCGGAGAGGGCCCCGATCAACACGTCCAGCCCGTCCAGCAGGCTTTCGCAGGCCCGAAACAGCGTCATTTTGACGCAGGTGGGGTAGATGTCGTTGGTGGACTGTCCGCAGTTGACATGGTCGTTGGGATGCACGAGTGAATAATCGCCTTTTTTACCGCCCAAAAGCTCGATGGCGCGGTTGGCGATTACCTCGTTGGCGTTCATATTGGTGGAAGTGCCCGCGCCCCCCTTGGATGGGATCGACGATGAACTGGTCATGCAGCTTCCCGGCGATCAGATCGTCACAGGCGCGTTCTATCGCATCCGCTATGCGCCCGGGCAACACACCGGCCATGCGGTTGGCTCGCGCGCATGCCTTCTTGATCCATGCCATGCTCTCGATCATGGCCCCGGGCAGACGCTGGTTGGTGATCGGAAAATTCTCCGCGGCCCGCAACGAATGAATCCCGTAGTACGCTCCTGGTCGATTTGTTTTTCGCCTACCAGATCGTGCTCCGTTCTATACATGGCCGCATCATAGCTCCTTCCTTATCCTTGGCTTGCTTTCAGTATAGCAATTTGGTATACTATTTTCAAATACCAATTCTACAAACTAACTTATAGGTAAATGCCTATGACTGGAGGAAACCATGACCCTGTTACATGAGATGGCCTATGTGTATGAGGTTTACCGGCAGCGCAGCTTCACCAGGGCAGCACAGGCGCTCTATATTTCCCAGCCCTCCCTGAGCCAGATGATCCGCAAGGCAGAGGGACGAATCGGCACGACGATCTTTGACCGCAGCACCTCGCCCATCGGGCTTACGGAGGCGGGGAGAGCCTACATCCGCGCGGCGGAGCAGGTGCTGCAAATCGAATCGGATCTGCGCCGGTATCTGGATGACGCGGAAAGGTGCATCACGGGCGTATTGACGCTGGGCGGTGCGATGCTGTTTACTTCTTATGTGCTGCCCCCGCTGCTGAGCACCTTTTGCCGAACGCTATCCCGGTGTGGAGCTGCGCCTGCACGAAGCGCCCTACAGCCCGCCTGAAGGAGCAGCTGCAGGAGGGGACGCTGGACTTTGCCGTAGACAACAGCGCCTTTGACCCGGCGGTGTACGAGGCGAGGCTTTTCAAACGGGAACAGGTGATTCTGCTGTACCGCGCGCCTTTGCGGTCAACGAAGCGGCGGCGCGCTTCCGCCTTTCCGCCGCCGATCTGCTTCGGGAGGAAACGCCGCGCGCGCCACTTTCTCTTTTTCAAGACACCCCATTTTTGATGCTCAAGGAAGGCAATGACACCCGCGAGCGGGCCGAGCACCTGTGCGCCCGGGCGGGTTTTTCCCCGAAAATCCGGCTTCAGCTGGACCAGCAGCTCGCAGCCTATACCCTCGCGGGCTACGGATTGGGCGCGGCCTTTATCAGCGATACGCTGGCCGTGAGCGCTCCGCCGGACGAGCGGCTGTACTTCTACCGCATCGACAGCCCGGACGTGGAGCGCAGCATCAGCCGTTTTATAAGCGCACACGTGTATTCAGCGCCCCCATGCGCGCATTTTCTGGACCTGCTGCCCGCAGGGGGAAGCACCCCGGATGAAGCCCCTTTTCCCATTGATCACAAGCGTTGACAGCCGGAGTTTTTCGGGCAACACCCGAGCGAAGAAAAAACGCCGTTCCGCCGGGAATGGCCACGGCGGAACGGCCAGAGCGTATAGCAAGCAAAGCGGGCGCAGCCACGCAGGCCGCCGGGCGGTGGCCTGACGGGCACAAGCCAGGGGGAGATCCTTTCTTTGCAGTATCGAAGCAGAGGCTGATGCCGCAGAAAAGACGGACCAGGCCCTTTCGCGGGCCTGGGATTTGGCTTGCTTTCAGATCAGGCGCGGCCGGTGCCGGCCCATGCGGCATGCCTTCGCCAGCAGAGCTGCCTGCAAACCTGCCAAAACATGGGGCAGGGAAAAGAAACGGGTTTTCACTGGGCGATGGGCACAGGCGTATCGGCCATCACGTCGTTGACCAGCGTGAGGCAGCGTTCCATCACGCCTTTCTGGGTATCGTCCACATAGTCGGGATAGGTTTGGCCGTCGTTGAGAATCACACGGTAGCGCGTGACGTCATCCTCCTTGCCGCGCCAGGAATAGGTGGGCGTATAGCTCAGGTTGTCAAACGCCACGCAGCCGGTGGCAGGGTCGTACACCACGTCGGACCGCAGCAGAATGCTGGCCAGGGTGGTACGCTTTTCCCGGTCGTAGGTAAACAGATTGCCCAAAGAATAGGCGCACAGCACGGGGTGATACTTGCCGTCCCCCCAGATCGGCCGTGAGGATCTCCACCGTTTGCAGCGTGCCGGAATGGGTGCCCAGAATGATATCCGCGCCCGCTGCAATGAAGGCCTCGGCATCGGCGGGGGTCATGATTTTCTCCCCGCCCTCCCCTGCTACGCCGGGAGGCATGCATCTTTCCGGCAGCCAGCATAACGCGGTCACCGACAGCGGCAGAAATCTCCTTCAGCGATGCTACGATCAATTCGTTGCTGACGCCGTTGCCGGGGTTGCCGGTAAGCACGATCAGGTCAACGCCCATATCGGCGGCGCGGCGCGCGTTTTCTACCGTAGCCAAGCGGCCGCTGCTCATCTTCCACAGCGTACCATCGTTGCTTTTTGCGGCCTCGGGGTCGCATGGCTCCAGATTGATGCCGATGACACGGCCTGTCAGACGCTTGAGCTCCCGCACGGTCTCTGTCTCGGGAACCTTCGGCAAGGCGTTGATGACTGGATGCTGCACATCAAACATGTTCAGCAGCAAAATGTCTGCGCTCAGAGCAGCTGCGTATTCGGCGTTTGTCACATCGACCAGCAGCGGCGGTGTCAGGCCGATGGTCTCACAGGCCAGCACACGCCCCTCGCTGCCGGCAATGGCGTCCAGCAGGTCAGTCTTGCGGTAGGCGGCTAAATCGCTGGGGGTGCAGTCCAGCAGGCGTTTTACGCTCATTCGTCGTCATCCTCCTCGACTACGCGGCCAATGCCCTTGCGGTAGAACGGCTCGCTGCCGCGCATACCCTGCTGGCCCATGGGAGAGATCGAGGTGGTGATGTTCAGATCCATCTTTTTCTCGCGGCTCAACAGATACGGGCGGGCGGCCTGTGCTACGGCTGCAAAGAGCTTATCGTCCTTGGGACCGTCCAGCACCAGCAGATAGCTGCGGGCCTCGCCGTTGACGATCATGACCGACAGATAGGCAGAGCCGACACCGGGGGCACCGGCCAGAATCTCGCAGATGGGGTCTACCATGGCATCGGGCAGAATGCTCGGCTCAACCAGGGTGACCTTGTCACCGGGATGGATACGGTGAGCCTCGCGCTGTGCTACGGCGTCCGCAATCTTATGTGCGACCTCGTCCTTCTGCTTTTTGACCGACTCGATGAGCGGCGCTCCAGACGCAGGCTGTTCTCGCCGGGATTGATGACCAGCCCGCACGCAGCCTCGTTTTTTAGCGATCATGTTGGCATAATCATCAAAGCGCAGCAGGACGATCTGCTGGGCAGCCTTTGCCTGCTTTGCCTGCCATTCATGCGCGGCATCCCAATCACTGAAGCCCAGATAATAGTGCTTGCCCTCGGGGCTTGTGACCATCATAAGGCTGATTTTGGTGTCCTTGGGCAGTTGTACACGGCCGTCCGGGCCGGGCTTTGGGGGCGGGCTGGCCCTGCAGGTCAAATACAGCCGGGGCCAGCAGCGGCGAGCGCACCAGTTCGTTCAGAATATCGTTCAGGTTTTTGGGGCTGTTTTCCGCCTTGAAGGCTGCAATGGTTTCCTTGATTTTCGGGTTGAAAACGGGTGCTTTCGGATCTTTCTGTTCAGGCATGGGTTCGTTCCTCACTTTAATTTTATTGCATTGATGGCTTCCCGCAGGTAGGATACGCCCACCAGCTTCAGGCCGGGAAATTGCGAAGGATCAATCATCTTTAAATTGTGCTTGGGTACGATAGCGGTGTCAAAGCCAACGCGCTGTGCCTCCCGCAGGCGTGTTTCCAGATGTGTAACGCTGCGTATCTCGCCGCCCAAGCCGACCTCACCGATGGCCATGGTCTTTTCGTTCACCGGCAGGTCCAGCAGGCTGGATGCCAACGCGATGCATACAGGCAGATCGCAGGCAGTCTCATCCAGCTTCAGGCCGCCGATGATATTGATATAGACATCCTGACTGTAAAAGGCGTATCCGGCGCGCTTTTCCAGCACTGCCAGCAGCAGGTACATCCGGTTATAGTCAAAGCCGCTGGCGGTACGCCGCGGGCTGGGAAAGCTCGTCTTTGTTGCCAGTGCCTGTATCTCGCTCAGCACCGGGCGGGTGCCCTCCATAACGCAGGCTACGCAGGTGCCGCTGATGCCGAGCGGCCGCCCCTCCAGCATGACCTGAGACGGGTTCTCAATCTGCGCCAGACCGCGGCCGGTCATATCGAACATGCCGATCTCGTTCGTGGAGCCGTACCGGTTCTTGACAGCGCGCAGTACGCGGTAGGGCAAGGTCTTGTCACCCTCAAAATAAAGCACGGTGTCCACGATATGCTCCATGACCTTGGGGCCGGCAATGGCACCGTCCTTATTGACATGGCCAACAATGAAGGTCGGAATCTCAAGCGTTTTTGCGACATTCAAAAACCGGGCGGAGCTTTCCTTTACCTGACTTACTGTGCCGGAGGAGGAGGAAATGTCAGTACAACGCATCGTCTGGATCGAGTCGATGACAACAAGGTCGGGCTTCATCGACTCAATCAGGCCGCAGATCTCATCGACATCGCTCTCCGCGACCAGTGAGATATTGTCCTGCGGCACATCCAGACGGACGGCCCGCAGCTTGATCTGGCGGACAGATTCCTCGCCTGTGACATACAGCACATTTTTGGTTTTGCTGACCTCGCCGCAGAGCTGCAGCAAGATTGTGGATTTTCCGATGCCCGGCTCACCGCCGATGAGCGTCACACTGCCGATGACAATGCCGCCGCCCAGCACCCGATCCAGCTCACTGATACCGGTGACGATGCGGCTCTTTTCCTCGGTGGTGCTGATGCTTTTCAGCTTTTGCGGCACAAGGCTGGTCTGTCCCGCAACGCGCGGTGCAGCGGCTGCCTTGCCGGAGGCTGTTTTCGCGGGCTCGGCCACTACATCCTCCGTCATGGTGTTCCATGCGCCGCAGGAGGGGCAGCGCCCCAGCCAGCGGGGGCTGGTTTCGCCGCACTGGGTGCAGACATAATGGTTTTCAATTTTTCTTTAGGCATGGATGCCTCCCGAAAGTCTATACTTTTTCTATTATATCCCAAAACGCGCGCGGGGGCAAGTATGCGTGGCAGAAAAACATTTGTAGCCGCAAAAACGACTTTTTCTATTGCTATTTTTTGAACATTGTGTTAAAGTTAGGAAAATACTTTAATTTACCGTATTAAAGTATGAAACTGGGAAGGTGTGATGTTATGGAGTTCAATGTAAACGCGCCGATCTTATTTGTGCTGGTCGGCATTATTGTGGCGTTCGTGCTGGCGCAGTCAGCGTTCTTTCTGTGGCGTGCCGTAAAACGCGCTAAGGAGATCGGTCTGCCGCAGAAAACTGTTCGCAAAACCATCTCGGCAGCAGCCATTTTTACGGTGGCCCCCGCAATCGCAATTCTGGTGGGTGTCATTTCCTTAAGCAAAAGTCTTGGCATCGCGCTGCCTTGGCTGCGGCTGTCGGTGGTAGGCTCCCTGACCTATGAGACGGTCGCAGCCGGTACATCCCTGACAGAGCTGGGACTGAACACGAATACCCCTATTCCCACGGCCTCGGATTATGTAACGGTGGCTGCTGTCATGACGGTGGGAATCATGGTTGGCCTGATTCTGGTCCCGCTGCTGACAAAGCGCATTCAGGGCGGCATGGTCAAGCTGGGTGCCAAAGACAGCCGCTGGGCGGATATTTCAACAATGCCATGTTTCTGGGCATGATCAGTGCGTTCCTCGGCTATGTGTTCAGTGATGTGATGAATGTGACGCACGGTGACTTTACGGGTCTTATCCCGGTGTTTGTTATGCTGACTTCGGCATTGGCAATGGTTATCTGCGGTGTGGCGGCCATGCGCACCAAAAAGCGCTGGATTCAGGACTATGCCCTGCCCATCAGTATGCTGTGCGGTATGGGGGCATCCATTCCGCTGACAAGCTGGCTGAGCTAAAGGGAGGTGCGCAATATGGAAAAAACGGTTTTGCAGCAAAAAGAAACATACATGGACAGTGTACACCGCTGGGGCCGCATCTGGGGCCTTGGCCTGATGCTGCTGATTTTGGCATACCCGATTACGGTTTCCCTGATCTTCCACGCGCAGGTCAACTGGCCTGCGTTTGTGAAGGGCTTTATTGCCATCGGCCCGATGTACTGGGCTGTGGGGATTGTGGAGATTTTCACCTATGTGCCGATGCTCGGCGCGGGCGGCAGCTATCTGTCGTTTGTGACGGGCAATATCTCGAACCTCAAGCTTCCCTGCGCCCTTGACGCCATGGAGCGCGCCGGGGTCAAATCCAACAGTGAGGAGGGCGAGATCATCTCCACCATCGCCATCGCAGTATCCAGCATTGTGACAACGCTGATTATTATAGTAGGCGTTGTGCTCATCGTACCGCTGACGCCGCTGCTGTCCTCCCCTGTCTTGGCACCTGCGTTCTCGCAGCTGCTGCCCGCGCTGTTCGGTGGTCTGGCGGTCGTGTTTATCTCTAAAAATGTCCGCCTGTCCATTGCGCCGGTCATCCTCATGCTGGTGCTGTTTATCTTTGTGCCGGCGCTCAATGCGTCCACGGTGGGCATTATGGTTCCGGTCGGCGTTGATTTTCAGCCTTGTTGTGGCGCGAATTCTGTACAAAAAGGGTCTTGTCTGACCTGATAGGAGGAATACAAATGTCGTTTATGGCTGATTTGGCGGCACTGGCTGTATTGGTCGCTGTTGTGCTGGTGCGCGACTGGTGCTGCCTTGACCCCGGCCCGCGCCCGCCGTGCCTGCGGGTGAGGAGACCATCGACCGCGATAAAGCTGTCGGAAAACCTGCGCACACTGGTTCGCTGCCGGACGGTCTCGAACACGGACCGTGCGCTCGAGGATGAGGCCGAGTTTGAAAAGCTTATCCGCACCCTGCCGGAATTGTATCCGAATGTGTTCAAGGTCTGCAAATTTGAAAGACTGGAGGACCGCGCGCTGCTGTTTACATGGGCGGGCAAGGCACATACCGATCCGACTGTCCTGATGGCCCACTATGATGTTGTCGATGTCGATGAGGCGGGCTGGAAAAAGCCGCCGTTTGATGCGGTGCTGGAGGACGGTGTTGTCTGGGGCCGCGGCACGCTTGATACCAAGGTCACCTTCAACGGAGTCCTGACGGCGGCCGACAAGCTGATCGGCGAGGGGTATGTCCCCGCACAGGACATCTACTTTGCCTTCAGCGGTGGGGAGGAAGTCAACGGTCTCGGCGCGGTGCATATCGTTGATTGGTTTGAGGCAAACCACATCACCCCCGCGCTTGTTGTGGACGAGGGCGGCGCAGTCGTGGAGGATGTATTCCCCGGCGTCAAGCAGCCCTGCGGCCTGATCGGCATTGCGGAAAAGGGTATGCTGAATGTGGAGTATAAGGTCAAGTCCGGCGGCGGCCATGCCAGCGCGCCCAAGCCGCACAGCCCGCTGGTGGCGCTGAGTGAGGCCTGCACCAAGATCGAAAGCCATCCCTTCAAGGCACATGTAACCAAGCCGGTTGCGGAGATGTTTGACACACTGGGCCGCTATTCCAACTTTACCTACCGTATGATCTTTGCCAACCTCTGGCTGTTCGGCGATGTGCTGGACTCCATCTGCCGCAAGAGCGGCGGTGAGCTGAACGCCCTGATGCGCACAACGGTGGCCTTCAC
>ENA-OQCL01000999-OQCL01000999.1-human-gut-metagenome-genome-assembly--contig:-NODE-999-length-11375-cov-2.428521_pt1 | contig 11375 bp, 15 predicted proteins | sample MGYA00242502_ERZ504586 | MGnify/ENA primary metagenome ERZ504586 (study PRJEB26092, sample SAMD00036316) | human gut metagenome | host: Homo sapiens | study: EMG produced TPA metagenomics assembly of... | reverse complement strand
CCCAGCCCAAAGAGCCGGACACAGGGGTTTTATTACGGCCACCCGCAGAATCGGTTCTGGCCGCTGATGGCTACCTTGACCCACAGCCCCAGCCCCCGCATGGGAGGATCTGGATGCCAAACGCGCCATCATCATTGGCAGCGGGCTGGCGGTGTGGGATGTCATCCACGCCTGCTCCATCCGCGGGGCATCGGATGCTTCCATCAAAGATGTGGAACCGAATGATCTGGCAGGCCCTGGTGAAACCGCCTGGGCGTACAGGCCATTTTTTTGCAACGGTGCCACCAGCGGCAGGCTGTACCACAAATACGCCCAGCCCCTGACCGGGTTGGAAGCTGTGGTGTTGCCCTCCACCAGCCCGGCCAATGCGGCGTTTACCATGCCGCGTTTGCTGGATGCCTGGGCACTGCGCTGGAAGGATATGTGAACAAACCGTAAAAAGCGCAAAAAAGCGCCGTTTTGCCGCCCGAAAGGGGCAAAATTGTTTGCATTGTCCCCGCCGTTGCACTATAATGAAAGGGTATTCCCTTTGCTCCGGCGTTTGCCTTTGCCGGGGCGCACCTTACTACAAGGAGCTTTGAACCCATGAGCAAGTGGATCGAAAAGCGCACCCGCCCGGTTCTGCCGCTGTACCTGGCTGCACTGACCTGGCCGGTTGCTTCCCTGATTCTGCCGCCCTACCGGCTGGTGAACCTGGTTATCATTGCGGCACTCAGCACTGTGGTGTATCTGGTTTCTTCCCGCTTCTGCCCCACGCGGGTGCAGCGGGTGGAACAGCCCTACGCCACCGGCAGCGAGAACACCGATGCCATGCTGAACGGCATTGCCGCCAACCTGGACGCGCTGCACAAGCTGAATGACGCCATCCCGGATGCCGAACTTTCCCGCCAGCTGGACCGTATGGAAAAGGCCGGGCGCGGCATTGTGCAGGCGGTGGAGCAAAAGCCGGATAAAGCCCGCACCGTGGATCGCTTTGCACGGTATTACCTGCCGGAAGTGGTCAAGATCATGAGCGCATACGCCCAGATGGAAAAAGGCGGCATTACCGGCGAAAACGCCGCCCAGATCTTGAGCGAAGTACGCCGCAACGCTGGCACCATGGCCACCGCATTTGAAAACCAGCTGGACGCCCTGTATTCCGCAGAGGCAATGGATATTTCGACCGACATCGAAGTGCTTGAAAACATCATGCGCGGTCAGAATTTGACCTGATGCTCCCAACCCAAAATATAAAAGAAGAAGAGAAAGGACTTGCCACTATGTCTGATCTGGATTTTGACCTGAACGCTCCCGCAGCACCTTCCCTGACCTTGGATGCGGCCCCTGCCGCCCCCACCCTGACCCTGGATCCCGAAGCGGATGCCAAGGTGGTGGAGGAAGCCAAAAAGGCTACCCCCGTTACCGTGGAGGATACCCCGCTGAGCCCCGAAGAGCAGAAGATGGTGCAGGATTTTGCTGAAAAGATCGACTTGACCAACTCCCAGATGATTTTGCAGTACGGCGCCGCCAGCCAGAAAAAGCTGAGCGATTTTTCTGACAGTGCGCTTTCCCGCGTGCGCACCAAGGATATGGGTGAGACCGGCGAACTCATCACCCAGCTGATCGGCGAGCTGAAAGGCTTTGACGCCACCGCAGAAAATCAGAAAGGCTTCCTGGGCATTTTTCAAGAAAAAGTCCAACGAGCTGGAAGCCCTGAAAGTGAAATACGACAAAGCTGATGTGAACGTGGAACGCATCAAGGCCCAACTGGAGGACCACCAGGTAACCCTGATGAAAGACATTGCTATGCTGGACAAGATGTACCAGCTGAACCTTGTCTATTTCAAGGAGCTGAGCATGTATATCCTGGCCAGGCCGCAAAAAGCTGCAGCAGGTGCGGGCGAACGACCTGGCCGCCGCTGAAGCCAAGCTAAAGCATCCGGCCTGCCGGAAGATGCCCAGGCCGCCCGCGACCTGGCCGACCAGTGCGACCGCTTTGAAAAGAAGCTGTATGACCTGGAGCTGACCCGCAATATCTCCATCCAGATGGGCCCACAGATCCGCCTGATCCAGTCCAACGATACGATGATGGCCGAAAAGATCCAGACCACCATTGTGAACACCATCCCCCTGTGGAAGAACCAGATGGTTCTGGCCTTGGGCATGGCGCACAGCCAGCAGGCCATGCAGGCCGAGCGCGCCGTGACCGATGCCACCAACGAGCTGTTGCGCAAGAACGCCGCAACCCTCAAGCAGGGCACCATCGACATCGCCAAAGAGTCTGAGCGCGGTGTGGTGGATATTGAGACCCTGCAGCAGACCAACCGCGATTTGATCAGCACACTGGATGAATTGAACAAGATCCGCGCAGACGGCAAGGCCAAGCGCGCCGCCGCCGAGCAGGAGCTGGGCCGCATCGAGGGCGAGCTGAAGCAGAAGCTGTTGGAAATTAACAAGTAATTATTTTTAGGGGTGCATGATTGCATCCCCGTTAAGTGAGGACGACCCATGCAGTTGGAGCAGCAGGAAACATTTGAGATCAAAAGCCCGCAGCTGGAAGTGTTTGGCCAGGTGGAAAGCAAACTGCCCGCCCCCGCCAAAAAGCGGCCTTTTGCGGCCGGGTTCCTGGCCGTGATGGTGCTGGTTTCGGTGTTTGGCATTGGCGGCGTGCAGCTGAAAAGCCGTTACCGCAATGTGGCTGAAATTTACACCAGCGAGGTTGACAAGCACGGCAACAGCATCCAGGGGGATTTTACCACCCTGACGGATACCGCTGCCAACCTGATGCGTGCCTGCCAGAAGGTACTGGGCGAAGCTGACAGCAACTGCACCACCGTAGCAGACCTGCTGGCCCAGTGGCAGGATACCGCCATTGCCCCAGCCGCGCAATATGCGGTCATCCACCAGCTGGATAACGCTGTGGACGCCATGTACACCGCCGCCAAGGCAAAAGCCACCGACGATGCGTTGGATCAGATCAACAGCCTGGATGCCAGCTATGTGAGCACCCAAAGCATTTTGCAGCGCGAAATTGCGCAGAATTATACCACCGCTGCCCAAAGCTACAACACCATGGCTTCCGGTTTCCCCGCCAATGTGATCGGTACATTGTGGGGCGCGGGGCAGGTGGAGCTGTATGCAGCGCAGTGACCCCGGAAAGGAGGGGGCCGGATGAAAATTTTGACCCGCACCGCAGCCGCCGTTCTGGCGGCTGTGACCGCGGCGGCAGTCTGGGCGGTACCGGCAGCGGCAGCTGCTTCCGTTCAGGGCATCAGCAGTACCAGCTGCATTGCCGATAATGCCAATATTCTAAGCCGCGATACCGAAACATATATCACCAACATTTCTGTTGCCCTGCAGGAAAACTGCAGCGGTGCACAGATCGGCGTTTACACCACCGATTACGTCGGCAACAACACCATGGAAGGCTATGCCTACGAGGTGTTCCAGGCATGGGGCCTTGGCAGCGCTGACCAGGACAACGGCATGGTGCTGCTGATGGCCACCGGGGACGACAACTATTGGGCCACCCCCGGCGAAGGGCTGGAAAGCGCGTTTTCCGGCAATGTGCTGAGCGATCTGCTGTATGATAACCTGGAAGCTTCCTGGGCAAAGCAGGATTACGATACCGGCGCACGCAAAACCGTGCTGGCCATGGCCGAGCGCATCTGCGATGTATATGGCGTCAGCCTGGATATGGACGCGATCGGCTCCGGCCTGGCAGATTCTTCCGGCAGGATTGTGGAAAACACCCAGAGCCGCAGCAATGGAGGGGCGGTGCTTACCTTGATTTTACTGACGATTATTATTGCAGTGATCGTGATTGCAATCCTGAAAACGCCGCGCGGACCCCGCGGGCCGCAGGGTCCCACCTACACAGGCGGCCGCCGCGGGCCGAACGTATTCTTTTTCGGCGGACCGGTTTACCGGCCGCGCCGTCCCCGGCGTCCTCCCCCGCCGCCCCCTCCGGGCGGTGGATTGGTATCCCGGCCCACGCCCGGCGGCGGCTTTGGCGGAATGTCCGGCGGGTTCCGTTCCGGCGGCGGCAGTGCCCGGCCGGGTGGCGGTGCCGGGCGCAGCGGCGGGTTCAGCGCCCCGCGCGGTGGGGGCGGCAGCTTCCGTGCCGGCGGCGGTTCCACCCGCGGCGGCGGTGCCGGGCGCAGATAACCCCTTTGCCCGTTGAGCAGGTTTGAAGGGTCCCCAAAAAATTAGACAAAGACAAGAATTAAGTAACCTGAACGGTCTGAATCCTGTATTGCACAGGGTTCAGGCCGTTTCGTTTTAATTGAATTCGGCGGTCGATGCAATCGGCAATCGTCTTTTCAAAATTCTCAGCAACAGCGTTATCCAGACAAGTTCCTTTTCGAGACATGCTCTGCGTAATGCCTTCCTCTTGGCATACCAAAACACCCCATTTGTTAGACAGTAATACCATACTGTCTAACAAATGGGGTGCAGTTCACACAGGGGGCCGGGGCTTTTATGGTTTTATTTATGGATCATACGAACGGGTTATAGAACCGGCCGTACCGGATGGTAACAAACAGGCTGACCAACAGCAGCGCTGCTCCAAAAGCCAGGGCGGCAAAATCCCGCTTGGCAAAGGGGCGCTGGGTGTACCAGGTGCGCTTGCCATTTTTGCCAAAGCCACGCAGCTCCATGGCGTTGCTGATGGTATCAATGCGGTTCAGGCTGGTCAGAATCAGCGGCAGCAGAATACTGACCGAATTCTTGAGCCGTGCAAAGAACGGTTCGCTTTTGCCCAGCTCCACGCCGCGGGCCTGCTGGGCCTGGCTGATGCTGTGGTAGTCGCGCTGAATATCCGGGATATAGCGCAGCGCAATGGCAACCGAGTAGCCAACCTTATAGGAGATGCCGATGCTGTTCAGGCTTGCGGCAAACTCGCTGGGGTTAGTGGCGGAAATAAACAAGATAGCCACCGGCAGTGCCACAAAGTATTTGATCGAGATATTGACCATGTAGAACAGCTGCTCCGCCGTTACATCATACCGCCAGAACAGATGGAACAGCACATGCCGCGTGCCGTACAGCGTGGTGCCCTGGTTGGGGTCAAACAAAAAGATGAACAGGTTATTCAGCAGCAGGAATACCAGCATAAAGATCAGCATAAACCGCACTTCGCGCAGTTTGATGTGGCTGAGCTTGAACGCTGCAAAGCTGACGGCCATCAGCCCCAGCAGCACCCAAGTGTTATAGGTGATCATGCTGGCAAAGGTAAACAGCAAAAAGAATGCCAGCTTGGTGGTGCCGGTCATTTTTGTGAACAACGCTTTGGCGCGGCAGGTAATTGAGCACGGTATTAGCAGCCATGTGTGCGCACCTCCCTGTCTTCATGGATAAAGCGTTCTACAAAATCTTCCGCCGGGGCAATGCCGCAGCGGTTGGCAAGGGTAAACAGGCTGGTTTCTTTCAGCGCAGCCTGCTCGATGAGTTCAGGGTCACACAGCACGGCAGCAGCGCTGCGGTCGGCAATCAGCTGGCCATCACAGAACACCAATGCGCGCGGGGTGTATTCCAGCATCAGGTGCATGTCGTGGGTAATCATCACAACGGTCACGCCCTTTGCGTTCAGCCCGCGCAGAAACTCCATAATATCGGTATAATGGCGGAAGTCCTGCCCCGCGGTGGGTTCGTCCAGAATGATCAGTTCCGGCTGCTGCACCAGCACGCTGGCAATGGTTACACGCTTTTTCTGGCCAAAGCTCAGTGCGGAAATGGGCCAGTTGCGGAAGGGGTACAGCCCGCAAACCTTCAGAGTATCTTCCACCCGCTGGCAGATCTGTTCCTGGGTCATATCGCTGCCCTGCAAAGGCCAGCGCAACTTCCTCAAAGATCATGGTTTTGGAGATCATCTGGTTGGGGTTCTGCATCACATAGCCAATGTGCTGGGCGCGGCGGCGGATGTTATCCTGCGCCAGGTCACGGCCATTCAGCAGCACCTGGCCCTGCTCCGGGGTCTCGAACCCACAGATCAGCTTTGCCAGGGTAGATTTGCCCGCGCCGTTGCGCCCCACAATGCTGACCATCTCGCCTTTGCCGATGGAAAAGCTGATGTCATGCAGGGTGCTCTGCCCCTTGGTATAGCCAAAGCCAAGGCCGCGCACTTCCAGCAGGTGCTCCGGTGCGGGGCCGGGTTCCGGCAGCGGCAGGGCGTTGAACCACTTGTGCAGGCGGGCGGTATCGGCATCATCCAGCACCACGGTGTCCACATGGGCAGGGTGCTTTTCCGGTGTGATGGCAATACCCGCATAGCGCATGGCCGTCAGGTACAGCGGCTCCCGGATGCCGTTTTCGGCCAGCATATGGGTGGCCAGCAGCTCGTCCGGGCGCAGGTCAGCCAAAATAGTACCCTCATTGACCAGGATGATGCGGTCCACATTGCGCCACAGCACATCCTCCAGCCGGTGCTCAATGATCAGCACGGTGGTATCGGTCTTGTGCTGGATCTCATCGATCAGCTCAATAGCCTGCTTGCCGGTGGCGGGATCCAGGCTGGCAAGGGGTTCATCAAACATCAAAATTTTAACCTGATCCACCATAACGCCCGCCAGGCTGACGCGCTGCTTCTGCCCGCCGGAAAGCTCATGCGGGGCATGGTCCAGGCGTTTTTCAATGCCCACCAGCTCTGCGGCATGGCGGGTGATCTCGTGCATTTCCTTTTGGGGAACGCAGCTGTTTTCCAGCGCGAAGGCGATATCCTCGCCCACCGTCAGGCCGATAAACTGACCGTCCGGGTCCTGCAGCACGGTGCCCACATGGGCCGAAAGTTCAAAAATGCTGCTGTTGGGCGCATCCACGCCGTCTACCGTCAGGCTGCCGGTGCATTCGCCGGGGTTAGAAAACGGGTTCAGCCCGTTGATGCAGGCCGCCAGCGTGCTTTTGCCGCTGCCGGAAGGCCCGGCGATCAGCACACGCTCACCGGGGTAGATATCCAGGTTGATATCATGCAGCGTCGGCTTTTTCTGCGCACGATACTGGAAGGAGAAGTTTTTGAATGAAATAATGGGGTTTGTCTGTTCAGACATGGGCATGGTACCTCAAAGCAAGATATTCCGGTGCCGCCTTTCCCAACGGCAAAGCGGCAAACAAAAAAGCCTTTCCGCAAACCAAAGGCCACGGGAAGGCTTTGCGATAGCAATTATTCTTTATCCAAAGAGCCTTTCTTGGCAATGGTCTTGGTGTAAGCCAGCACCAGCAGGCCGCCCACGACCACAGCAGTAATGCTGTTGGAAATACCGGCAAACACGCCCTGTGCAAACACCTTTTTGGCAGGCTCCGCATAAATCAGGATGTCCAGCACGGGAGCAACCACGATCCAGCCGATCATGTTGGCGATCACGTTGGCCAGCGCAAACACGCCAACCTTCTTTTTGTTAAAGTCGCCTTCCTCAACATGCAGCTTTTTGGTGAACAGGCCCACCACAACGCCGACAAAAGCGGAGGTGATGACCCAGCTCCACCACGGGATGCCGCCCCAGGACAGGTCGATCAGAGCATGGCCGATGAAGCCGATCAGGCCGCCGGCAACCGGGCCGTACATAGCGGCCAGCAGGGCCAGCACTGCGTACTGCAGGCTGATGTTGGTGTTAGGCACCGGGCTGGGGATTGCCACAAAACGCCCCAGCACAAAGAACAGTGCTGCGCCGATACCAATGGCGACAAAGGTCTTGATGCTATTGTTGTTTTTCATAATTCCGCACTCCTTTATAGTATTACAAACGATCCCCTTGGAACCTGCCACAAAACGGCATGGCCCAAAGATATGGTAAGTATACGCCCGGTTAAAACCGCTTGTCAATGGGCAAAAACCGCACTTTGCGCTATTTGGGCTATGCCTGCGGCAGTTTGGGCGCACAACCGGCAGCAAAAAGCCCCGTTTTGCCGGGGCAAAGCGGGGTATCATTTTGCAAACACAAGTTTGCGTGGGCAGTTTGGCAAATGCGAAGTTATCTTTTTCCTAATGGCAATGCTATTAAATTTCCCAATAATGCAATAACAGCATATCCAACTACATAAACCCATGCACTTGAGTTATAAAATATAAATATAGATGGCGCAAACATTATTGCTACAATCAAAATATACCAGAAGTTAAAACCATTCCTAATCCCATAAAAAACAGAGGTTATTAAACATATTAGAGGAATAATTACTAACATAACAATCATTGCACTTCCTGTGTTTTTTATAAACCAAGGAACGATATAAAAATCTATCAGCAACAGTAGGTAGAAAACCATGTTCTTTTTTAATTTATCCATCATATCATCATTCTTCAAATTCGCGTTTGCGAAACGAAGTGAAGCAATGAAAGCCCCAGTGGGGCCTTTCAAGCGACAGAACGGTCTTGCGATAGCAAGATGGAGGGGCTGCGCCCCGACAAGTTCCGATTTACAGGTGCAGGCGATTTTTCAAACTCTGCCAGCAGGCTGCGGCCCTTGAAGATGACCAGCCCCAAAAAGGTAATCATACTGATGACCAGGCAGATGACCCAGGGCCATTGGCGGGCGCACGCTGTGGCGCAGCGTTAAGCCGATATACGGCACCACGCCCACCACAATGTTCAGCAGCAGGTAAACCAGGCCGTTCTCGGTAAAGCGGCGGTTGACAAAGGCAAAAATGAAGTTCAGCACCAGGGTAACGCTGCACAAGATCGGCACAATGGCGTCAATGGCAATGCCGTTCCACCCGGCGTAATAATCCGCAAAGGTCACGATCAGCGAAGTGCCGATCAAAATCTGGAACAGCAGCTTAGGGGCGTTGCGGCCCTGGCGCAGCAGTGCGCGCAGCAGCATCAGCACCCCCACCGCGCCGATCAGCACCAGCAGGCTCCAGTGCATATGCCTGCCTTCGGTCATGATGTAATCCACCACGCCGCAGATGACCGCCGCCCCCAGCAGAACAAAGGCAGCGATGCGGTAAAACAGCGATGCCTGCCGCGCAGGCGGCACCACCTTGGGGTAGCGGTCCGGTTCCGGCGTGCCGACAAGGGGGTTCTGGCACAGCGGGCAGTACTGTGCGCTGCCGCCAACCTGGATATGGCAATGGGGGCAGGTTTTCATTCTCCATCCACCTCCGTTGCATACAGTGTAATATCCAACCCTTCGGCAGAAAGGCGGCGGTAAAAGTTTTTCAGCATCTCGGTGCTGCGGAACGCCCAGGTGGTGCCCAAAACCAGATCATCCCCATAGGAACAGACCGTGGTGAACGCGGTAGGCGAACTGCAGAACGCCGTAAAGCCTTTGATGTAGGGCTGCAGCTCTTTTTGCAGTGGGATGCGCCCCATGTTGGAGATGGTCAGGGTAACTTTTTTGGCTTCCAGCGTATTGAACAGGTTAACCACCGCGTTTTTGATAAAGAGCGGCACCAGTTTGATACCGGGCATCTGTTCCAGCTTTTCAAAGCCGTCCATGCGGGCCTTGACCCGCTCGTCCTTCAGGGCCTCCCGCAGTTTGGCGTCAAAGCCTTTGGCCAGGGTTTCCAGCGTTTCGTCCCCCCGGAATACCCAGCTGATGCGGATGGAGTTAAAAAAGTTGCGGGCGGTCTCGGTTCCGTAATAGCTGCGCAGGTTGACCGGCAGGCTGACCGAGATGACCTTACCGCGTTCCAGCGCCGGCATTTCCTGATAAGCCGCCAGCATCTGGGCAGCGGCCAGGTAGCTGGTCATCGTTACCCCCATGGCGCGGGTCTTGGCCAGCACCTGGGCGGTAGAAAGGTGGGCTTCAAAAAACTGGGACTGGTCATACGGCAGTTTGCGGCCATGCAGGTGGAAAGACTTTTGCGGTTCAGCGGGTCTTCCTCCGCCGCTTTGGACGCCGTATAGTACTTGCGGAACGCATCCTGGGCCGATTCGCCCTTGCTGGCGCGCTCTTCTCCGGGAACATTGGCCAGTTCGGGATTTTTCAGCTGCAAATAATTGTGCACCAGCGTTTTCAGGAACACCATCCCGCCGTTGCCATCGCTAATGGCATGGAACATTTCCACATTGATGCGCGCGCCGTAATAGCTGACGCGGTACAGCAGTTCGTTTTTGATCTGCGGGCCGTACAGCATGGCACAGGGGGCCAGCGTTTCCGGCACCGCCTGCGGTTTCAGGTTGGTGGATTCAAAATAATGCCAGAACAGCCCACGGTGCAGCGTGACCTGGAACTGCGGGTTTTCCCGTGCAGTCTGTTCCAGGGCCTGATTCAGGCGGTCGGGGTCCACATCCTCGTTCAGGGTGCAGCTGACGCGGAACACCCGCGGGTCCCGCCGGTTGATGGACGCTAGAAATACTTTGGCGACATTATCGACTTTATACCAGGTTTCGGGCAAATGGCAGCCCTCCTATCCGGCGGGGTTCCGCCGTTACAAAAATTTTTCTGCACAAAGCGGCCAACGCTTTCCATGGCCTGTGCGGCATGGGGGATCGGCATCTGCTGGAACACATGCCAGCATTCGGGGTATACCTCCAGCACGGCGTATACTTCCTGTTCCGTCATAGCTTTGGCAAGGTTGATAGAATCGGATTTCAATATTTCGTTCGTTCCCACCTGGATCAAAGTGGGCGGCAGCCCCCTTAAATCCGCAAACAGCGGCGAAAGGCTGGGGTCCTCCCATTCCAGGGTGCTGTTTGCTCCGCGGTAAGCGGTGCGGCAGGAATCAATATAGTCGTGGGTCAGCATGGGGTCCAGCGCGGCACATTTCTGATAGGATGCCCCCTGCATCGTCATATCGGTCCAGGGGCTCATCAGCACCAGGGCACGCGGCTGGCTGCGGCCCTGGGCCTTTACGGCAAGGGCCAGTTCCAGCGCCAGGTTGCCGCCGCCGAATCCCCGGCCACGATCACATCCCGCGCGCCGATGCCCATATACATCAGGTAGTCCCAGACGCGCAGGGCATCGTCAATGGCGGAAGGATACGGCGCTTCGGGGGCAAGGCGGTATTCAAAGCTGAGTACATCGCACCCGGTGGAAAGCGCCAGTTTGCTGGCCAGCACGCGGGCATAGCCCAGCTGGCCGCAGGTGTAGCCGCCGCCATGGCAGTATAGCACCACATGGCGGCGGTCATGCCCCTGGTTCATCCGCACCCACTCCGCCGAAACATTGTTGACGGTGATGGGCGTGGTGTTGATCAACAGGTTGGGGGTAACCAAACGGCCAAAACAGCTCCTGGGCGGCACGCTGGCGTTCCAGGTCCTCCGGCTGGGTAGAGCCGGTGCTGGTCACGCTGTGCACCGCCGCATTACGGACCAGTACGAAAAAACAGCGCAAGCGCAAAGAATGTGCCGGAATCTGAGTACCTGACCCAGATGAAGAACCCGGAAAAACGCTGTTGAGTTTGATAAACCTGCACACCTATTTCTTTACCGATACCGGCGTGGTAAAAAAGCGTGG
>ENA-OQCL01000998-OQCL01000998.1-human-gut-metagenome-genome-assembly--contig:-NODE-998-length-11393-cov-1.542695_pt1 | contig 11393 bp, 13 predicted proteins | sample MGYA00242502_ERZ504586 | MGnify/ENA primary metagenome ERZ504586 (study PRJEB26092, sample SAMD00036316) | human gut metagenome | host: Homo sapiens | study: EMG produced TPA metagenomics assembly of... | reverse complement strand
AGGATGATGGAGGGCTTGGTGCCGGCGTGGAGTTCCATTGTCCCCCTGGAGCATTTCCGAAACAATGGCCTTCAGCTCCCCCATGATGAGGCTGGGGTCGGTGATGCCCTTTTCCTTGATCTTCTTCCGCAGCTGGTCGCAGATGTACTGGGCGGTATTCATGCCCACGTCCCCCCATGACCAGCAGCTCTTCCAGCTCCTCGAAAAGCTCCTCGTCAATCTTGGTGAAGGAGTTCACCATTTTGCGTGATCTGCCCGCTGATATTGTCCCGGGTCTTTTTCCAGGCCTTCCCGGATCTTGTCAAAGATGCCCATGTATTCCTTCCTCTCTTGTTGGGATCAGTTCTCGTTTATGTGCCGAACTCGGCGGCCTCCTCTGTGCGCAGGGCCAGCAGCTTAGAGATGCCCCTGGTCCCTGCATGGTCACGCCGTAAAGCATGTCGCTGCCCTCCATGGTGCCCCGGCGGTGGGTGATGGTGATGAACTGGGACTGGCGGCTCATGCGCCGCAGGTACTGGGCGAACCGCGCCACGTTCACGTCATCCAGGGCGGCTTCAATCTCATCCAGCACGCAAAAGGGCGGCGGGTTGATCCCGCATAATGGCAAAGTAGATGGAGATGGCCACCAGCGCTTTTTCCGCCGCCGGAGAGGGACTCGATGTGGGTGACGATCTTCCCCGGCGGGTGGACCTTGATCTCAATGCCGGAGGTGAGCACGTCGCTGTCGTCGGTGAAGGAGAGCTCCGCCGCCCCGCCGCCGAACAGCTCCCGGAAGATCTGGCCGAAGTTCTGGTTGATCTGGGCGAAGCGCTCGGTAAACTGCTGGCGCATGTGCTTGGTCAGGTCCTGGATCAGCTCCAGCAGCTCGGCCTTGGATTTCTCCACGTCATCCACCTGGCTCTTTAAGAACGCATACCGCTCCGACACCTCTTGGTACTCCACCACGGCGCCCACGTTCACGGCGCCCAGGGCCTTGATCTTGTTTTTCAGCTCCGCCAGGCGGCGCTGGGCGGTGGGAAGGTCCTCGATCCGCTCTCCCACCTCTTCCGCTTCCCGGCGGGTGAGCTCATACTCCTCCCACATTCGGGAAAGGATGGCGTCGTACTCCTTCTGCAGGTTTTCAGAGCGCTCTTGCAGGCGGGCCAGCTCCCGCCCCACATTCTCCCGCTGGGCGGTCACCTCTCGCTCCCGCTCCCGCAGGCTTTGGGCCTCCCGCTCCAGGCCAGAGCGCTGTTGGGCGATGGACTGCAGGCTTTGCCGCTTGGCCTCCGCCTGGCCTTTCTGTTCCTGTGCCCGAACCAGCGCGGCCTGCCGCTGCTGTTCCAGATGCGTGGTTTTTTCCCGCAGGGCGTCCATTTCCTGCCGCAGCCGTAAAACAGCCCCGGCGGAATCCCTCTTGCGCTCTTCCAAACCCGCCACAGCGGCGGCCAAGGCGTCCCAATCTTTCTGGGCAGAGAACTCTCCCAAACGGATTTCCTGGATGGTCTGGGAGATCTCGTCGCAGTGGGACATCTGCTCCTCCCGGATGCCCGAGAGGCGCTGGCTTTCCGTCTCTGCCTGCCGCACCTGGCCCTCCAGCTGGGAAATGGCGGCGCGCACCGCCTTCTCCCGCTCTCCCAGCTCTTGCAGCCGGCCTTCGGAATCGCTCTGTTCCTTCTCCAGGCCGGCGGCGGTTTCCGCAAGCTGTTCCAGTTCCCGGCTGACCCGGGCCCGCTCTGAAGTGATGCGGATGCGCTCCTCCTGGGCGGAGGAAAGCTCGCCCCGGGCGGCATCCAGCTCCGCCTCACAGGAGGAGAGCTCCCCTTGCCGCTGGCGGTACTCCTGCTGGGCGGCCTCCGCCTGCCGCTGCAGGTCCGCTGCCTTTTCCCGGATGCGCTGAATTTCAGAGGCCCGGCTCAGCAGCCCAGAGCTGCGGCCCTTGGAGCCGCCAGTCAAGGAGCCCCCGGCGTTGACCACCTGGCCGTCCAGACTGACCACCCGCAGGCGGTAGCCCGTCCGCTTGGCAATGGCCGCGGCGCTGTCCAAATCCTCCGCTACAGCCACCCGGCCCAGCAGGCTGTCCCGGATGCTGCCGTACTTCTCCTCGCAGGAGCACAGGGTGTTGGCCATGCCCACGAAGCCGGGCAGCTGTTGGATCTCCCGGGGATCGTACACGTTCCCCCGAATGGTGGTCAGGGGCAGGAAAGTGGCCCGGCCCCAGTCCCGCTGCTTCAGCAGCCGGATGGCGTTTTTGGCGTCCTGCTCCGTCTCCACCACAATGTGCTGCATCGAGGCCCCCAGGGCCGTCTCCAGGGCCACGGCGTACTCCCGGGGCGTTTTCAGCAGCTGGGTGACCGGGCCCGCACACCCCGGAGAGCATCCCCCGGCCGGCCGTCTTTCATCACCTGCTTCACACTTTGGGGAAAAACGCCCTCCAGGTTCCGCTCCAGATCCGTCAGCAGCTTGGCCCGGCGCAGCTGCTCGTTCCCATCCAGAACCAGCTTATCCCAGGCCTCCTTGGCCTGCTGGGCCCGCCTGCGGCGGCTCTCCAAACGCATTTCGTAGCCCTTGACCGCGTTCTCCCGGCCGGAGACAGCCGTCTCCGCCGCCTGGAGCAGCTCCTCCAGTTCCCTGGCCTTCTGCTGGGCAGAGGCCAGGCGTTCCTGGGCCTGGCGCACGCTCTCCTCCACAGCCCCAGGCCCGGTGGCGGATCTCCACCACAGAGGTTTGGGTAGACGACAGGGCAATGCGCTGCTCCGCCAGAGAGGCGTTGTACTGCGCCAGCTCCACCGCGGCCTGCTCCATCTGCCGGGTGGCCTCATCGGCTCCCTGGCGCAGTTCCTCCAGCCGCTGTGTAAAGGCGAGAAGCCTGTCACGGCTCTCCTGAATCTGGCGCTCCTTCTGGGCCATCTCCTCCCGCTTGCCAGAAATCTCTTGGTCCACGTCCTGGCCGGAACGGGAGGCCTCTTCCACCTGGCCCTCCAGCCGGTGGAGGTTCTCCCGGTTGTGGGCGGCGTCATTTTCCAAAAGGCTCGCCTCTCCCTCTGCCCGAACTGCCTGTTCATCCAGGGCAGCCGCCTGGGCGCGGGCCTCCTCCATCCCCACGGTGCACTGGTTTACCTTCCGGAGGTTTTCCTCGGTGCGCTGGGCAATGGACTGGATCTCCTCCTCCAGCTCCACGTGCTGGGCCTGGGCCAGGGAGATTTTCTCCCCGTGCTCTCGCAGCACCCTGCCGGAGCGGTCCAGGGTCTCCAGCCAAATGCCGATCTCCAGGCCCTTCTTCTCCTTGTCCAAGGCGATGAACTGCTCCGCCTTTTCCGCCTGGAGGCGCAGGGGCTCCACCCGGCCCTCCAGCTCCGAGAGGATGTCCCGCAGGCGCACCAGGTTCTCCTCAGCCTTGTTCAGGCGGCGCTCAGACTCCTCTTTGCGGTAGCGGTAGCGGGAGATGCCCGCCGCCTCCTCAAAATCTCCCGGCGGTCCTCGGAACGGGCGGCCACGATGCTGTCGATCTTGCCCTGGCCGATGATGGAATAGCCGTCCCTTCCCAGGCCCGTGTCCATAAAGAGCTCGTTGATGTCCTTCAAGCGCACGGTGTTCTTGTTGATGAGGTACTCGCTCTCTCCCGAGCGGTAATACCGCCGGGTAACGGCCACCGTGTCGTTGTCGAAGGGAAGGCGCCGGTCGGCGTTGTCGATGGTGAGGGTGACCTCGGCAAAACCCAGGGCCTTCCGCTGGGGGGTGCCGTTGAAGATGACATCCTCCATTTTCGAGCAGCGCAGCGTGCGCACGCTCTGCTCCCCCAGCACCCAGCGCATGGCGTCGCTGATATTGCTTTTCCCGCTGCCGTTTGGCCCCACCACCGAGGTGATGCCCCTTTCAAACTGGAGGGTGGTCTTGTCGGGAAAGGTCTTGAACCCCTGCAATTCCAAAGATTTTAAGATCATTGAGCCAGCTTCCCTTTCTCATTTCTTGTTTCCTGCCGTTCCAGAAGGAAGCCGCCAAAGGGCAGCTCCCAGTCCGGCGCAAAGCGTACCCGATAGCCCCGCTGTGCCAAAGCCTCCACATTGGCCCGCCTCTGCCCTGTGGCGGCGGAAAGCTGCCGGGGGGCACACCCGCACCTGGTAGGCGCCGGGCCCCCGCCGCTCCAACTCCGGCAGGAGCCGGGACAGGAACCGGCGGCTCTCCACCAGCTCCCGGAAGGCGGAGTGGTAGGGCCCCGCCACCCGGCGGCTCTCCACAGCTTTCTCCGCGTGGAGCCCCACCCGGATGACCCGCACCCCCGCCTCTTCAAACAGGGGCAGCAGCCGGGCGCAGAGCTCCACGGCCTCCTCCAGGCTTTGGGGCTTGTACCTGCCCTGCTGGTACAGGGTGGCAAGCTGGGTGCCCTCCAGCACCACCGTGGGGTAGATACGGGCCGTGTCCGGCTTTAGGGCGATAAGGGCCCGGGCGGTTTCCACATCCTGTTCCGGGGTGGAACCATACAGGCCCGTCATCATCTGCAGGCCCAGCTCCAGCCCCGCGGCGCGGATGAGCCCCGCCGCCCGGGCGGTGTCCTCCGGGGTGTGGCCCCGGAGGTTGAGGCGCAGCACCTCCCGGTCCATGGACTGGGCCCCCAGCTCCACGGCTGCCATGTGGTGGGCTTTCAGCAGGGAGAGCACCTCCCCGTCGATGGCGTCCGGCCGGGTGGAGCACCGCAGCCCCCGAAAGCCCAAGCGCTCCACGGCCTCCTTGGCGGGGGCCAGCAGGGAGAGCATATACTCCCTGCCGATGGCCGTAAAGCTGCCCCCGAAAAAAGGCGATCTCTGTCTCTCTCACCCGCTCCCCCAAGTGAACGGCGGCCGCCTGGGCGGTCTCCCACACCTGCTGGGGCGTGGGGGCCTGGGCTCCCCCGGTAATGGCCCGCTGGTCGCAGAAGCTGCACTGCTGGGGGCAGCCCACATGGGGTACGAAAATGGCCACGTTCCCCATCAGTAGCCCATCAGCTCCAGGGCTTCCCGGGCGGCCTGCTGCTCCGCCTCCTTTTTGGAGCGGCCGCCGCCCTTGCCGATGACGTTGGAGTTCAGGTGCACCTCCACGGTGAAGTGCTTGTCGTGGTCGGGGCCGCTCTCCCCGGTGACCACGTACTCCAGCCTCTCCTCCGGGTTCTGCTGGATGATCTCCTGCAGGGTGGTCTTGTAGTCCTTAAAGGGCTTCACGCTCTGGGCTTTTGCCGCTGGGGCGATAAACCGCAGGATGAACTTCTTGGCCTCCTCCAGGCTGCCGCTGTCCAGGTAGATGGCGGCGGTGGTGGACTCGAACACATCCGCCAAAATGCTGGGGCGCTCCCGCCCGCCGGAGTGGCGCTCCCCGTGGCTCAGGCGCAGGAAGTCCCCCACATGCAGCGCCTTGGAAAACCCGCACAGGCTGCGCTCGCAGACAAGACCGGCCCGGGTCTTGGTCAGCTGGCCCTCTGGCAGCTGGGGGAAATGCTCGAACAGAAACTCCGCCGTGACGAAGCCCAGCACCGAGTCGCCCAGAAACTCCAGCCGCTCATAGCTTTTGCACTTGTGCTCGTTGGCGAAGGAGGAGTGGGTCAAGGCGGTTTCCAGCAGCTGTTTGTTTTGAAAGCGGTAGCCAATCAGCTTTTCGTAATCTTCCAATGGCCGCATGGCCTATCCCCCTCCTTACCCTTTTTTCGAGACCGCTTGCCCGATCTGCTCGATAATGCCAGACTGGGTGTAGTCCCGGCTCAGGGCCAGGGCGCTCTTCACCGTGGAGGCCTTGGCGCTGCCGTGGATCTTGAACACAGGCTTGGAGCAGCCCATGATGGGCGCGCCGCCGTACTCGTTGTAGTCCAGCTCTTTCTTCATCTTCTTCAGGTCGTTGTAGACCATGGCCGCCGCCATCTTGCCCTTCAGGCTGCCCATAAACACGCCCTTGACCTTGTCCATCAGAGCCATGGCAACGCCCTCGTACAGCTTTAAGATCATGTTGCCGGTAAAGCCGTCGGCAACCACCACGTCCGCTTGGTTGTAGGGGATGTCCCGGGCCTCGATATTGCCGGTAAAGCGGATGTCCGGGCAGGCCTTCAGCAGGGCCAGGGCCTCCTGCCGGAGCTGGTCCCCCTTGTGCTCTTCCGCGCCCACGTTGGCCAGGGCCACCCGGGGGTTCTCAATGCCCATGACGCTCTTCATATAGGCCGAGCCCATCAGGCCGAACTGCAGCAGCATCTCCGGGCGGCAGTCCACGTTGGCGCCCCCGTCGATGAGCATGAAAAAGTCCGTTGCTGCCCGGCATTACCGGGGCAAAGGCCACCCGCTTGACGCCCCGCACCGCTTGACGATGGTGGTGGCCCCCACCACCAGGGCGCCGCTGTTCCCGGCGCTGGCAAAGGCGTCGCCCCGGCCCTGGGCCAGGGCCCGCAGGCCCACCGCCATAGAGCTGTCTGTTTTCTCCCGGATGACGCTGGTGGGCCTCGTCCTCCATGGTCAAGATTTCCCCGCAGGGGAGGATCTCCATTTTCGCCAGGTCCTGCGAGAGGCCCAGCTCCTTGGCGCAGGCCTCCAGGCGGGCCTTGTCCCCGGTGAGGAGGATATCCACCCCCAGATCGGCCCGGGCCTGGGCGCAGCCCAGCAAAATCTCCTGGGGGGCGTTATCCCCGCCAAAGGCGTCTACAATGATCTTCATACGTTCTCCTCCTCTTGCGCGCTCACAGCGCTTTCTCGCAGGGGCTCGTCCATCTCCCGGCAATAGGCCCCCAGGTCCCGCAGGCCCCGCCGGGAAAGGCCCCGTACCGCTGCCGCTTGTCCCGGATCTTCTCGGAAAGGGGCGGCAGCACCCCAAAGTTGGCCCCCATGGGCTGGAAGTCCTTGCCCTCATAGCCAGAGACATACCGGGAAAGGGCCCCCATCATAGTGGTTTCCGGCAACAGCAGGGTGGGTTTTCCACACAGCCGCCGCGCCATGTTGATTCCCGCCAGGATGCCGGAGGAGGCGGACTCCATGTAGCCCTCCACCCCGGTGATCTGCCCGGCGAAGAACAGTGTGGGCCGCTGGCAGAGGGAATAGTCGCCCGCCAGCAGACCGGGGGAGTTCAGGAAGGTGTTCCGGTGCATGACGCCGTAGCGGACGAACTCCGCGTTCCGCAGGGCGGGGATCATGCCAAACACCCGGCGCTGCTCCCCAAACTTTAAGTTGGTCTGAAACCCCACCAGGTTGAACAGGGTGCGCTCCCGGTTCTCCGTGCGCAGCTGCAGCACCGCCCAGGGCCGGTGGCCCGTGCGGGGGTCCCGCAGACCCACCGGCTTCATGGGGCCGAGCGATGGCGTCGTGCCCCCGGGAGGCCAGCACCTCGATGGGCATGCAGCCCTCGTAGACTTTGGGGTCCCGGGCGTCAAAGCTGTGGACCGGGGCCCGCTCCGCTTTCACCAGCTCCTCCGCGAAGGCGTCGTACTCCTCCTTATTCATGGGGCAGTTGAGATAGTCCCCCTCTTCCCCATCCTGGTCCCCCCGGCCATAGCGGGAGGCGGCGAAGCAGTGGCCCATGTCCAAGCTCTCCCGGGTGACGATGGGGCCGCCGCGTCGAAAAAGCTGAGGCCGCCCCCGCACAGGGCCTGGATCTTCTCAGAGAGATGCTGGCTGGTCAGGGGCCGGTGGCCACGATGGCAGGGCCCTCCGGGATCTCCGTAACCTCCTCCCGCACCACGGTGATAAGGGGCTCCCCCTCGATGGCCTGGGTGGCCAAGCGGGAGAACTCCCCCCGGTCCACGGCCAGGGCGCCCCCGGCAGGCACAGCGGATTGTTCCGCGCAGGCCATCAGCAGAGAGCCGAACCGGCGCATCTCCTCCTTTAAAAGGCCGGCGGCGCTGTCGATGCGGCTGGCCTTGAGGGAGTTGGAGCAGATCAGCTCCGCGAAATCCCCGCTTTGATGGGCCGGGGAAAATTTCTGGGGCTTCATTTCATAGAGGGTCACGGGGAAACCCCGGCGGGCCAGCTGCCAGGCGGCCTCACAGCCTGCCAGGCCCGCCCCCAGGACGGTCACGCTCTGATGTCCCATATCAGCCCTCGTCCTCTTCAGCAGGGCGCTTTCCAGGGAAAGTGCAGCCGGGGGTGACGCAGTACAGGGTTTTATCCTTGCTCTTCTTCTGCATCAGGGTTTTGCCGCAGACAGGGCACTTTTCCTTGCTGGGCGGGTCCCAAGAGACAAAGTCACACTTGGGGTACTCGCTGCAGCCATAGAACACCCGGCCCTTTTTTGGACTTGCGCTGGATGATCTTGCCGCCGCACTTAGGGCACTCGGCGCCGGTGTCGTTGACAATCTTCTTCACGTTCTTGCACTCAGGGTAGCCAGGGCAGGCCAAGAACTTGCCGTACCGGCCCACCTTCACCACCATGCGGCGGCCGCACTTCTCGCAGATGACGTCGGTCTCGTCCTCTTTCAGCTTGATCTTGACCCCGTCCATCTCCTTTTTGGCCTTCTGCACAGTCTTGTCGAAATCCTCATAGAATTTCCGAAGGGTCTCCACCCAATCCTCGTCCCCCCGCTGGACAGCGTCCAGCTCGTCCTCCACCTGGGCGGTGAACTTCACGTTGACAATTTTGGGGAAGCGCTCCTTCATCAGTTTGGTGATAACCTCTCCCAGCTCTGTGGGCTTGAAGGCTTTTCCCTCCCGGGTGACGTACTCCCGGGTGGTGATGGTGGAGATGGTGGCCGCATAGGTGGAGGGCCGGCCAATGCCGTTTTCCTCCAGGGTCTTGATGAGGGAAGCTTCGGTGTAGCGGGGCGGCGGCTGGGTGAAGTGCTGGTTGCCCTTCAGGTCCTTCACCTTCAGCTTCATGCCCTCTTCCAGGGGGGGCAGGTCCTTGCCGGCCTTCTCCTCCTCGTCCTTGCTCTCCTCATACAGGGTGGTAAAGCCCTCGAAAGCCACGTTGAAGCCGGATGCCTTGAAGATGTAGCGCCCGGCGTTGATGGTGGCCTGGGTGGTGTTCATCACGCAGTTGGCCATCTGGCAGGCGATGAAGCGCTCCCAGATGAGCTTGTAGAGCTTGTATTGGTCCGAGGTCAAAGAGCTCTTCACCTGGTCGGGGGTCAAGCTGATGGTGGAGGGGCGGATGGCCTCGTGGCCGTCTTGAGCATTGGCACGGGACTTGAAATGCCGCGGCTTAGAAGGCAGGTATTTGCTGCCCCAGCGCTCTTCAATATAAGAGGCGGCGTCCTTGATGGCGTCCTCAGAAATGCGCAGGGAGTCCGTCCTCATGTAGGTAATCAGGCCGATGGAGCCCATCCCCTCAATCTCTACGCCCTCATACAGCTCCTGGGCGGCCTTCATGGTGCGCCGGGCCTGGAAGCCCAGCTTGCGGCTGGCCTCCTGCTGCAGGGTAGAGGTGATAAAGGGCGGCGCGGGCGAACGGTTCTTCTTGCCCTTCTTCACGGCGGTGACCAGAAAGTCCTCCTTCTCCAGCTCTGCGAAAAGCTTGTCAGACTCTTCCTGGGAATTGATCTTGATTTCCCCGTTCTGTCCCCGTAGAAGGCAGCGGCAAACACTGCCTTCGAGGGTGGCGCCGTCAGTTTCGCGTCGATGGTCCAATATTCCTGGGGCACAAAGGCCTTGATCTCCTCCTCCCGGTCCACGATCATCCGCACGGCCACGGACTGCACCCGCCCGGCGGAGAGGCCCCGGCGGATGGTCTTGGCCAGGAAGGGGCTTAAGGTGTAGCCCACCAGCCGGTCCAGGATGCGGCGGGCCTGCTGGGCGTTGACCAGGTCCAGGTCGATGGCCCGGGGATGGGCCATGCCCTCCTCCACGCCGGTGCGGGTGATCTCGTTGAAGGTCACCCGGTCGGGGGCGTTCTCGTCCAGGCCCAACAGGTAGGCCAGGTGCCAGGAGATGGCCTCCCCCTCCCGGTCCGGGTCGGTGGCCAGGTAGACCTTGCCGCTCTTTTTCGGCGGCTTTTTTCCAGTTCGCCGATGATCTCTTCCTGCCCTTGATGGGCTGGTAGTCCAGGGTCGAAGCCGTGGTCCACGTCCACGCCGATCTTGCTCTTGGGCAGATCGCGGACATGGCCCATGGAGGCCTTCACCTCGTAGCCGGGGCCCAGATACTTGCCGATGGTCTTGGCCTTGGCCGGAGACTCGACGATCACCAGATCAGACTTTTGCCACAGTGTCATAACTCCTTTTATCGGTCTTGGTCCAAACGGACGGCGGCGCGGAAACGCCGGCCGGGAAGTTCTTCCAAATAGCCCTGGGCCTGGAGGATGGTCAGGGCGGTGTTCACCCGCCGGGCGGGGATCTCCGTCCGGCCCACCAGCTCGTCGGCGGTGAGCTTGTGTTCTGCCAGCAGCTGGAGGATGTCCCGCTGCTCGTCCCCAAGGCGGGCCAGAGTCCGCGGCGCTCAGCAGGGGCAGCCCGGCCCCCTCCCGTCCTCCGAAAGGGGGCCTGTTCCGTCCGGGGCTCCTGCAAAGCCTCCTCGTCCTCCGCCCGCAGCTCCGGCTGCGGGGCCAGGCGGGGCGGCAGCCGCTTCCGCCGGCAGGGGCGGCGGGCTGGAGAGCTTGTGCGGGAACCGGCCGGCATACTCCTCCAACACATCCCAGGCGGAGCGGACCAGCTTGGGCCTCTCCTCTCGGAGATGAGCAGGTTGGCTGCCCCGCTCGATGGGGCGTCCGCCGGGCCGGGACGGCGAATACGTCCCGTCCCTGGTCCAGGGCCTTCCGGGCGGTGATCAAAGATCCGCTGCGCGTTCGGCGGCCTCCGCCACCACGACGCCCAGGGACAGGCCGCTGATGATGCGGTTGCGGATGGGAAAGCGCCAGCTGTCATGCCGGGTGCCCGGCGGGTTCTCCGAGATCACCGCCCCGGCGGCCAGCACGTCCTGGTAGAGCCAGCGGTTGCAGGCAGGGTAGACCACGTCCACGCCCCCCGGCCAGTACGGAGATCACGCGCCCGCCGCCCTGGAGGGCCCCTTCAGGGACGCGGCGTCGATCCCCTCCGCCAGGCCGGAGACCACCACCGCCCCGCTGCGGGCCAGATCCATGGCGATGCGGCCGGCCATCATCTTCCCGTAAGGGGTGCACCGCCGGCTGCCCACCATGCCCAGGACCACTTCTTCATCCGTCCGGGGCAGGGCGCCCTTCACGTAGAGCACCAGCGGGTGATCGTTCAGCTGGAGCAGCCGCTCGGGGTAGGCCGCGTCCAGGCAGGTGAGCAGGGAGACCTCCTTTTGGTCGCAGGCCTCCAGTACCCGCTGCGTCCCGTCCAGATCCTTATCCAAAAGGGACTGGCGCAGGCGGCCGGGCAGCTCCAGCAGCTCCAGCTCGCCCCGGTCGGCATAGTAGGCCGCCTCCGCCGTGCCGAACCGGCGCAGCAGCTCCACGGCCAGGTCGGGCCGCAGCCCCTCCCGGGTGGACAGCCAGATGAGATAGGTCAGGGCGGCCAC
>ENA-OQCL01000997-OQCL01000997.1-human-gut-metagenome-genome-assembly--contig:-NODE-997-length-11403-cov-3.398989_pt1 | contig 11403 bp, 13 predicted proteins | sample MGYA00242502_ERZ504586 | MGnify/ENA primary metagenome ERZ504586 (study PRJEB26092, sample SAMD00036316) | human gut metagenome | host: Homo sapiens | study: EMG produced TPA metagenomics assembly of... | reverse complement strand
CAACACGTATTCGCCCTACGAGTGCGAGATAGCGCACGGCCTTTCGCTCGGCAACTGCCGCGGCAAGGACTGCCTCACGACAGGCGCGCGCGAGTTCCGCTGGGACGAGCGCAGGCGGCGCGCGAAGGATACGGGCCGTTTCCGCCGCGGCGCCGGCGTCGCCTACGCGGGGTACCAGAACGGATTTTACCCGCGTCCGAGCAATCTTTCCGTGATGACTATAAAAATGAACGAAGACGGCAGCGTATGCCTCCAGACCTCGGTCCACGAGGTCGGATGCGGCACGCTGCGCTCGATGCAGATAATCGTTGGCGAAGCGCTTTCGATAAACCCGGACGAAGTTTACGTCACAGAGGGCGATACAAAGTATACGCAGTTCGACCTCGGGACATACGGCAGCCGCACGACCTTCATCGCTGGCGAGTGCGCGCGCCGCGCCGCGGAGGTGCTGAAAAAATCCCTGCTCGCGGAGGCTGCGAAGCTGCTCCACGTTTCGCCGGAAGAGCTTGAGCTTTGCGGCGGGCGCATAGTCTCGCGGCTGCGGCCGGAAATTTCCATGACTTACGCTGAGGCCGCCTCGCGCGCGCTGATGGAGAACGGCGCGGCGCTCTTCGAGTCGGCGCGGTGGAGCGGAGTCTCGAACCCCGGCTCGTTCGTCGCAAACTTCGCCGAGGTCGAGGTGGACACGCTGACCGGATTTGTAAAGATAACTGACTTTCTTTCGGTCAACGACATCGGCTTCGCGCTGAACCGCCAGATGTGCGAGAACCAGGTGAAGGGCGGCATACAGATGGCTGCCGGCTACGCGCTCTGCGAGGATATTGCGGCTGGCGCGGACGGCAGGCCGAAGCACGACAGGCTCAGCCGCTATCACACGCTCAACAGCGTCGATATGCCGCGCGTCCGCGTCATATTTATCGAGGAAGGCGGCGACGAGGGGCCCTTCGGCGCTAAAACGATCGGCGAGGTATCGACGATAGCGGGGGCCGCGGCCATAGCCAGCGCCGTGGGCGACGCGCTCGGCGCTGAGATTGGGCGCCTGCCGCTGACGCCGGAGAGAATAGTCGAAATCGTAACGAAGGGCGGCGCGCAGAAATGATAATCGAATTTACGCTGAACGGCGAAAAATATAAGAAAAACGCGGACCCCGGCAAGCGCCTCGTGGACTTCCTGCGCGAGGATATGGGGCTGACCGGCACGAAGGAAGGCTGCGGCGAGGGCGAATGCGGGGCCTGCACCGTCGTGCTCGACGGGCGCGCGGTGCATTCGTGCCTCGTGCTCGCGGGGCAGATAAACGGCAAAAGGCTGCTGACAGTCGAGGGCCTTGCGCGCGGCGGCGAACTTTCGCCGCTCCAGAAGGCTTTCATAGAACACGGCGCGATTCAGTGCGGCTACTGCACGCCGGGGATGCTCATGTCCTCCGCGGCGCTTCTTGCGGAGAATCCCTCTCCGACCGAGGACGAGGTGCGACGCGCTCGCGGGCAACATCTGCCGCTGCGGCGATTACAGCGCGATAATCGACGCCGTGCTCGACGCCGCCGAAAGGTACAAAAAGGAGGGCGGCATAAATGTATAGGATGCTCTGCCCTTCCGATATGGACGGCCTCTTCGCGGCGCTCGGGCGCATGACTGAGAGGAGCGCAATAATCGCGGGAGGCACGGACCTCACGATAAAGCTGCACGAGGGACGCGAACGCCCCGACCTGCTGGTGAACGTCCTCGACGTGAAAGAGATGCGCTCGATAAACGTATCGCGCGGGCGCGTCGAGATAGGCGCGGCGGTGAACTTCAGCGAGCTGGCGGCTTCGGGCGTGGTGCGCGAAAAGCTTCCGGCTCTAGCGGACGCCGCCTCTACCGTCGGCTCGAAGCAGATACGCAACCGCGGCACGATAGCGGGCAACGTCGGCAGCGCTTCGCCGGCCGGCGACATGCTGCCCGTGCTGCTGCTCTACGGCGCGTCGCGGAGGCCGGCGGCGCGGTCTCTGAAATTCCTTTTTCTTCTATGTTGGGCGAAAAGGGCGTCGAGCCTATCGGCGCTGGCAGGGCGATAGTCTCCGTCCTCTTCCCAGTGCCGCGCGCCGGCACTGCGAGCGCCTTCCTGAAACTCGGCTCGCGCAGGGCCGTCACAATAGCGAAGCTGAGCGCGGCGCTCTCGCTGCGCTGCGAGGAGGGCGTCATAAGCGGGCCGTCCGTGACGCTCGGCGCGGTCGCGCGCAGGCCGGTATTCGCGCGGCGCGCTATGGAGGCGCTCGAAGGGAAGCCCATGTGCGCGGAGACCGCCGCGGCCTTCGGAGCCGCGCTCTCGCGCGACGTGGAAGAGGCGATCCCGGGGCGCTATTCGCTGCCCTACAAGAGGCAGGCGGTGCTCGGCGTCGCAGCGGACCTGTTCATGAAAATTATGCCGCGCGCTGCGGCGTAATCAAAAAAGGCAAAACTGACGCGCACCGCGCGCCGGAATCAGCGGAGGAGGAACTTGGTGTGAACGAAGAACAGAAACAGAGTATGAAAAAGGGGCTGAGGCTCGAAGTTTTTGCGCCCGCCTACATCGTCGTCGCGGCGGCGGCCCTCGTAGGGCTGCTCAACAGCGACCTTCTGACCTCGGCGATGGGCAAGTTCTGCGAATGGGCGCTCGACAGCTTCGGCTGGCTCATCCAGCTTTCAATGACCGTCACCACTATTTTGGCGCTTATAACGCTTTTCTCGAAGGTCGGCAACATGAGGATAGGCGGCAAGGACGCGAAGCCGAAATACAGCTTCGGCACCTGGTTCGCCATGGCGCTGACCGGCGGCATCGCAACCGGCATAGTGACCTGGGGCGTCAACGAGCCGCTCATCTACTACGGCAACGTCTGAGGCGAGCTGGACACGCTCGGCATTCCCGCGGGCACGACGCAGGCGGCGATATTCGCGATGGCGCGCGTCTTCTACAACTGGTCGTTCGTCCCCTACTCGGCCTATGCTATGTGCGGCCTTCTCGTCGGCTACGTCTATTACCATAAGCGCGACAGTCTCACGGTCACCGCGACGCTGAAGCCGCTCTTCGGCGAAAAGGTCGGCCGCCCCGCCTGCTCCGCGGTAATCGACACGCTCTCGATGCTCGCGCTCACCATCGGCCTCACGACGGGGCTTACCATGTGCATCACGCTCGTCATGGCGGGGCTGAAGAGCGCCTATGGAATGCAGGAGACCATCCCTCTCTTCATAATCCTCGGAGTAATCATAATATTCTGCTTCACCTTCTCGACCTACGTCGGCCTCGACAAGGGGCTTAAAATCGTCGGCAACTTCAACGCGTGGTTCTACTACGGGCTTCTCGCGCTGCTTCTCGTGACGGGGCCGACGCTCTTCATAGCCAGAATGGGAACCGCGGGCGTCGGCGAGTGGCTCACGAACTTCTGGCGCTGGGGCTCGACCCGATAGACGTAGGCGGCCCGGCGCTCACGCGCGCTTGGACGCTGTGGGACTTCTGCTTCATGATAGGCTACGCGCCAGTCACGGGAATATTCCTCGCAATACTCTCCTACGGACGCACGGTCCGCGAATATCTCATCGTCAACTGGGTGCTCCCCGCGGTATTCGGCATCATCTGGTTTGCGATATGGGGCGCGAGCGCGATTGATATGCAGATCAACGGCACGGCGGACCTCGTCGGAGCCATCAAGACCGGCGGCGCCGTCATGGCGCTCTGGGAATTCCTCAAGAATCTGCCCTTCGGCCTCGGCGTGGTCGTCATTCCTATAAATATAGTGGTAATACTCGTCTCGTTCATCACCTGCGCCGACGCGACGCTCGTCAACATCGGCTCGATGTGTGTGCGCGACGTTCCGATAGGCACCGAGCCGCCCGCGAAGATAAAGGTCCTCTGGGGCGTCACGGTCGGAGCGATAGCGATAGTCATGGCGGCCTACGGCGGCGGCGCGCAGGGAATCGACGGCGTCAAGGCGCTCGCTTCGGCGGCGGGCTTCGTGGTGCTCTTCATCTACGCGATACAGGCGGTCGCCTACGTCAAGGTCTTCTTCGTGGACAAGGTAGACGAGTAAACGGAGGCGGACGATATGGAAAAAGTGATACTGACAGGAAATAACCTGACCGTCGAAGAGGTCTGGGAAATAGCGGTAAACGGCGCGAAGGTCGAGATAAGCGCGGAGGCGCAGAAAAAGCTCGAAGAGGCGCGCGCCTTCGTGATGGACATACTGAACAGCGACACGCCGGTCTACGGCCTGAACCGCGGCGTGGGCTGGAACAAGGACCGCAAAATTGAGAACGACGACCTCGCGGACTTCAACCGCAAGCTGATATACTCGCACACGCTCGGCATAACGCCCGAGGCCTCTGAAGAGGAGGTGCGCGCCGTCATGGCGGTGCGCCTCAACACCCTGCTCTGCGCGCACACCGGCGTCGATCCCGCAGTCGCGCAGCGCTACGCGGACTTCCTCAACGCAGGAATACACCCCGTAATGCCAAAGCGCGGCTCCGTCGGCGAAGCGGACATAACGCTCTGCTCGCACATAGGCCTCGCCATGATGGGCGAAGGCGAGGTGAATTACAAAGGGCGCCGCGTACCGGCCGCCGAGGCGCTGAAGGAAGAGGGGCTCCAGCCCTCGGTCTTCGGCCCGAAGGACGCGCACGCCATAGTATGCAGCAACGCCTTCGCGGCCGGACAGGCGGCGCTTCTGCTCAAGGAGCTGAGCGACCTAGCCGACACGGGCGACATCGTCTCGTCCGTCGCGCTCGAAGGGCTCAACGGCAACGTCTCGCCGCTCGACCCGTCCGCGCTGCGCGAGCGCAGGCTCGAAGGGCAGCAGACGAGCGCCGCGCGCGTGAGGAAATATCTCGAAGGCAGCTACATCTGCGAACCGGACCCGGAGCGCGCGCTTCAGGACCCGCTCTGCTACCGCGGCGCGGTGCACCTGAACGGCACTCTGCGCGAGGCGATAGAGTACGCGCGTAAATATCTCGACGTGCAGATGAACACGACCGACGACAACCCCTGCGTGCTTACCGAGGAGCGCCGCATGGTCGCTGGCTCGAACTTCGAGGTTACGTCGCTTGCGACGGCCTTCGAGATGCTCGCGATAATCTGCTCGCACCTCTCGCATATGTCCTGCTACCGCATGATAAAGCTCGCAGATCCGGCGCTGACGAAGCTGCCGCGCTTCCTGAGCCACGACGGCGGGCAGTCGCACTGCTTCGGCACGATACAGAAGGCCTTCACCTCGCTCGACACGGAGATACGGCTGCTTGCAAATCCCTGCTCGCCGGACTTCATGCCGCTCGCTGGCGACATCGAGGACCACGCGAACAACACGACGCTCGTCGTGCAGAAGCTGCGCCGCATCGCCGACGACCTGAAATACATCTACGGCATGGAGATGATGCACGCCTGCCAGGCCGTCGAGCTGCGTATGCGCGGGCGCAAAATGACGCTCGGCAAGGGAACCGGCGCAGCCTACGCGGAATTCCGCAAGCGCCTGCCGCTCTACGAGAGCGACCGCCCGCTCTCGCCCGACATCAAAAAGGCCTACGAGTTCATCAAGGAGGGCGTGATGCTCAAAGAGGTGCGCGATAAGCTCTAAAAACTATTCAAGGCACATAAAACGAAAGACGCCGGACGGTTTCAAAGCCGTCCGGCGTTCTTTTGTCTTATTTACCGCCGCTTCCGCTCCGCGCCTTAATCGCAGACCGCTACGGAGACCCGGCCGCCGTCCGCGTCGACCTCGCAACGCGCGCCGCTGCGGGCCGCTGCGTAAAACTCCGCGGGGACCCTGTCTACCACGGGAATCCGCATGAGCACGGCGCAGGTTACCAGAATTGCGTCCGCGTGCTCGACTATCATTGCCTTCGGGCATTTGCCGTGCGTCATGAGCTGATACAGCCCGTCGAGATTGACGCTCGAACTTCCCTTGCCGGAGGGAAAAACGAGTATCTTATCCGAGATGTCCGCGCCGCAGAGCGCGTGGCCCTCCTCTATGATTTTCCCGCTCTCCGGCTCCGTCAGGTAAAAACAGATGTCGTCCTTTGAAATAAGCAGCTCGCCTTCGGCTTTGCCCGCCGATATTTTTTCTGCACGGAAATACGCGCGTTTCCATTTCGTTACCTCCTTGGCTCCAGAGCCGCGTCGATGCAGCGCTCCGCGGACGTCACAGTGAAGCGCAGGCCGCGCCTCGACGTGTAGTAAAAACACTTCGGCGAGTCGGTGAGCAGCTTCATGCCGCGCAGTTTGTGCCAGCAGGGCTGATCCACGCAGGTGCCGCCGACGAGCGAGACGCCCGCCTCAGCGAGCTCGCGCCCCAGCGGCAGCCTCGCGGTCATCGAGACGACCGACGACGACGTGAGTATCCACACCGGTATATTGACCTTCCTCCCCGCGAGCCTCCGGTGCACGCGGCAGATCTGTTCGAGCGAGTAGTGCGGGCAGCCGAGCAGCACGCCGTCAGCGCCGGAGTAAGCCCCCGCGAAATCCTCCTTCACGGCCTCAAGCTCGGCGCGCGTGACCGTCTCCCTGCGCGGCGCGCGCACGCCGTCGAGCGCGCCCGCCGCCTCCGGCGTCGCTCCCTCCACGTGGAAGAGAGGCACGCGCCCCGCGGTGTTGAGTTCCGCGCCGAGGTTGAGCAGTCCCTCCGCAGTCGCGCGGAAGTTCCCGCAGAAGAGCGGCACGTCGCGCCCTATCTTCTTCGCCGCGGCCCAGCCGAGCGCCGAAAAATCAAATTCGTCCGCAATATCCGCCTCGACCTCGACGACGGCCCCGGCTTTGCGGTTCTCGTCGAGCAGCAGGCCGTAGCGCGGGGTCAGCCCGACTATCGCGGAACAGAGCGCGCTCTGCGCCGACTCGGGGTTCGAGCGCGCGCCTACGACGGAGTTGACGAAAGCCGTCGCGCTCGATTCGGAAAATGCGACGTTCTCGCCGAGCATCGGCAGATTCCCGTCGAAATAGGGCGTGCAGGTGAGGTTCATGACGAACCCCATCTTTTCATAGGCCGCCGCGCATTTTTCCGCGAGCTCCGCGTCATCCCCGGATATGAAATCCTTCTCCCTGAAATATTCTATGTCGAAGCTGGGATTCACCGTCGCGCATATGCGCGCCCGCGCACCGCTCCCGAGCATCTTCTCCGCGAACCACAGATCCGCCTCCTGCGCGCTCGCCGAAACGTGCGCGCGCGAGACGGGGACCATAACGTCCGCCTCCATAACCTCGCCTATGCCGGCGAGTATCTCCATGGCGAGCGCCGCTCCGGCGCCCTCCGCGCCGTCGAGCATCGCCTGCTCCCGATCTGTCAGCTTCATCTTATCAGTCTCCCGGACGCGGCGGCCCGTAACGGGCGCGCGCCGCGCTTCAAATTCATATATTTGGTGTAGTTGATTTAAACAGGACAAGACGTCCTATGTTTTGCGCCTTCATCTTAACATATATCGTAAGCGTGTCAATCAAGCTGCGAGCACACATCAGCCGCCGCCTCATTTTTTCTTCTCAGCGCCGGCACGGCTTCGACCGTCGTCACGCCCGCGAAGATGAGCGCGGAGGCGATGAAGATGCGCCATGTCATCGGCTCTCCGATGAAGACGACGCCGAGAAGGCTGCCGAAGATGCCGGAGGTCGAAAGAAGTATCGCAACGTGCGTCGGGCTCGTAACTTTCTGCGCCGCGGTCTGGAGCACGAGCGTCAGCGCGAAGCCTATCGTCCCGGCGTAAATCACGGCGAGCCACGCCGCGCGTCCGATTTCCGCGGGCATGGGCTCGAAGGCGAGCGCGAAGAGCGCCGAGCATATCATAGTGCCAACGGCCTGCCAGCATGAGAGGCCGCAGGCGTCCTCGCCCGCCGCGAATTTTTCAACGAGAAGTATGTAGCCCGTGACGCAGAGCATCGCAAAAGCGGAGAGCGCGTCGCCCGGATTTATCCTGAAATTCCCGTCGAGCATCAGTCCGCAAAGCCCCGCGAGGCAGAGCGCGACGGAGGCCATCACGTGCCAGCCGGGGAATTTTTTCGTAAAGAACCAGACGCAGAGCGGGACGAATACGACCGACATCGAGATGATGAAGGACTGGTTGCCTGCCGTCGTGTAGAGCAGGCCGACGGCGCCGGAGAGATAGGCCGCGCTGAATACCGCGCCGGTCAGCATCCCGCTCGCCTTCGCGCGGCGCGTCATGGCGAAGGCGCGCCGTCCGAAGAGAAGCATCAGCGCCGCGGATGCGACGACGAAGCGCAGGAAGCAGAACCAGAAGGGCGTGATGCCGTCGAGCGCGTCGCGTATCACGACGTTCGTCGCGCCCCATATGAAAGCGACGAGAAGCACCGCCAAGTCCCCGATTATCATAGATCTGTGCTTTGCGTCCATCCACGCGCCCCGCTTTCGTGAAATATCAGTGAAACAGGATTATTTTACAGCAAAGCCGCGCGGCGCGGAATATCGCCGTTTGCGCGCGCGCGCGGAAAAATCTATAATTATCGGCATGATACAAACGGAGGGATAATCATGGCAGAAATTACGAGAGAAGCGGCCCTCGGGCTGCTTCGGAAATATAACAAGGAAGAGTTCCACCTGCTGCACGCGCTGACGGTCGAGGCGGTCATGCGCTGGTATGCGAACGACCTCGGCTTCGCGGACGATGCGGACCACTGGGCGCTCGTCGGCCTGCTGCACGACGTGGACTTCGAGCAGTTCCCCGACCAGCACTGCAAGAAAGCGCCAGAGCTTCTGCGCGAAATCGGCGCAGACGAGAGCTTCATCAACTCCGTATGCAGCCACGGCTACGGCCCCTGCTCGGACATAAAGCCGGAGCATCTGATGGAAAAGGCGCTCTTCGCCTCGGACGAACTGACCGGCCTCATCTGGGCCGCCGCGCTGATGCGCCCGTCGAAGAGCGTCTCCGACATGGAGCTCAAGAGCCTCAAGAAAAAGTATAAAGACAAGAAATTCGCCGCGGGCTGCTCGCGCGAGGTCATAGCGCAGGGCGCGGAGATGCTCGGCTGGCCGCTCGACGAGCTGCTCGAAAAGACGCTCGAAGCGATGCGCGCCGCCGAGCCTCAGGTCGCGGCGGAAATGGAGAGCATGAAGTAATTGGCGCGTAAAGTCCTTACGGCCATGAGCGGCGGAGTGGACAGCTCCGTCGCCGCTTTTTTAATAAAGGAGGGCGCGGACGAATGCGCCGGGGCCATCATGCGCCTGCTCGCCCCAAGCGCGGAGGAAGAGGCCGCACGCGAGGTAGCCGCGCGCCTCGGCATACCGTTCCACGTCTTTCCGCTCGAAAGCGAATTCCGCGAAAACGTCATAAAGCCATTCATAGAGGCATACCGCGCTGGGCTCACGCCGAACCCGTGCGTCGAGTGCAACAGGACGATGAAGTTCGGAAAATTTCTCGAACTCGCGCAAAGCCTGGGCATGAGCCACATCGCTACGGGCCATTACGCCGTCATAGAACGCGGCGCAGCCTCCGGGCGCTGGCTGCTGCGCCGCGGCGCGGACGAAAAAAAGGACCAGAGCTACGTGCTCTGGACGCTGACGCAGGAGCAGCTTTCGCGCACCATTCTGCCGCTCGGCGCGCTCTCCAAGGCCGAGGCGCGCGAGATCGCCGAAGCGCAGGGATTTACCAACGCGCATAAAAAAGAGAGCCAGGATATATGCTTCGTCCCGGACGGCGACCACGCGGCCTTCATCCGAGAAACGACGGGACGCGCCGACGCGCCGGGAAGGTTCGTAGACGAATCGGGGCGCACTGTCGGCGAGCACAAGGGGCTGACGCGCTACACCGTTGGCCAGCGCCGCGGCCTCGGCCTCTCGCTGCGCGAGCCGCTCTACGTCCGCGCAAAGGACGCGGCGAGCAACACCGTGACGCTCTGCCCAGAAAGCGGCCTCTATTCAAAGACGCTCACCGCCTCACGCGCGAACCTCATAGCCGTTGGGAAACTCGACCGCCCGGCGAGGGTCCGCGCAAAGATACGCTACCGCGCGCCAGAACGGCCCGCGACCGTCGAGCAGCTCTCCGAGGATAAAATAAGAATAGAGTTCGACGAGCCGCAGCGCGCGATAACGCCGGGGCAGTCGGTAGTCCTCTACGACGGGGACTACGTCGTCGGCGGCGGCGTGATAGACTAGCCGCGGAGCGGAATACTATAGTGGATAAACTTTTTTAAGAAACATAGCTCTTTCGTCATGCAGGGCTTGCCCCGGCATACAGTGTCGTTAAATACCGCAACCGACTGGAATAAAAAGACGCTGGATTCCGCGTCCGCCGGCGAAAACGCCGCCGGTACCAGCAATGCGCTAAAGAGATTGCGATTTGTTCGCTGACGCGAACAGCGCATTGCGTCGAAGCGCGGAATGACGGCTAACGGACGTTTACTAAAAAAGTTTAACGAGTATAAAAAACGGCCTCCAGGCGATTTTTACGCGGGAGGCCGTTTTTTGACGCTTCTTCGAGATTTTTATTTCGTTTTCTTCTTCAGCGCAAGCGGGACGACGGCGAACAGCGCGAGCGCGCCCCATCCCGCTGAGCAGCCGCCGCCGGAGCCTCCGTGCGGCGCTGGCTTTGCGCTGTCCTTTACGTCGGCTATCGTGATTATCGCTTCGGAGAAATAATCGTCGAGCGCGTCTACCGTGAAGGTCAGCGTCTGCGCTTTGTATTCGGCGCGGAAGGCGCGGTACGGCCCGTCGTTTTTGCGCTGTATTATGACGTACGGCACGCCTTCAAAGAGCATCGGCTCCGCCAGCTTTATCGTGAATGTCGCAGAACCTCCGCTGTGCTCCACGTTCATGCGGAACGCGCCGAGCAGAGCGACGTTTTTCTGCGGCGCTATGCCTTCAACGGATTCCGTTTCGAGCGCGGAAATCACGCCGCTTTGCTCCTCGTCGTTTTTCTCTTCTGAAATTACCGCCGCGGAAAGCCTCGGCCGCGCCGTCCGATACCGTCACGTCGCCCGTCACGGGTGCGGGCGCATCTGAGGCCGTGTAGACCCGTTCGCCGAAGGCCTTGAGGCAGATACTGGCGTTTGTCACACCTTCGCTTGCGGCGAGCGCGAGCACGTCGCCGAAATTAACTCCGTCGGTCGAGAGCCAGCCTTCGCCGGGGTTTGCCGTGGCTCCGTCCGAATATCCGGCTATAGCGCACTCGACCGGCGCGAGCATCTTGTAGCCGCCCTCCGGGGTCTCCGCCCTGACGACCACGGAGAAGCGCGTCCCCTCCGCGACTTCCGCCGGAGAGTCGAGCGCACGGTGTTGTAGCCCGGCACGAGAGCTTCCGCCGTCTGAGCCGCCGCGAGAGTGCCGCTCACGGGCGAGTCCGCGCCGCAGTCCGCGTATATGCTTACCTCGTATTTTATGTTTTCATCCGGCACGTAGAAGGCGACGGAGCTTATCGCGTCGTCCCCCTCAGCAGTAAAGACGTTCGCAAAGTACAGTCACATTCCCC
>ENA-OQCL01000995-OQCL01000995.1-human-gut-metagenome-genome-assembly--contig:-NODE-995-length-11439-cov-3.388525_pt1 | contig 11439 bp, 11 predicted proteins | sample MGYA00242502_ERZ504586 | MGnify/ENA primary metagenome ERZ504586 (study PRJEB26092, sample SAMD00036316) | human gut metagenome | host: Homo sapiens | study: EMG produced TPA metagenomics assembly of... | reverse complement strand
GCGCGCGGCGGGGTGACAAGGCCGGTCACTTTATAACGCCGCCATCGCCGATCCAGCGGCAGCAGGTCGCGGCAAACTCCGCCCCAGCACCGCATAGGCAGCGCTGCGCAGCTGGCCGTCACCGGGGGTCATGAACTGCTGCTTGCCGTCCCGCAGAAAGCGGAATGCAATTTCCGGGTGGGACAACGCTTCATGCAGAACGATATCCGCCACAAAAGTTCCCTCACTGACGTCCTTTTTCAGGAACTTCATGCGGGCGGGCGTATTATAGAACAGATCGTTCACCGTTACGGTGGTCGCGCGGCGGCGGCGCCGGCTCCACTGCCTGGGGCTCGCCGCCCTCAATGCGATAGCAGCAGGCGTATTCGTCCGCTTCGGTGCGGGTCAGCACCTCTACCCTGGCCACGCTGGCGATGGAAGCAAGTGCTTCGCCGCGGAAGCCAAGGGTGTGGATGTGGCCCAGATCCTCGGCACTGGCAATTTTGCTAGTTGCGTGGCGCACAAAGGCTTTATCGATATACTCTGCCTCAATGCCGCTGCCGTTATCCGCAATTTGCAGCTGTTGAATGCCGCCGCGCACGATGGAGAGCGTGATCTGCGTTGCACCGGCGTCGATGGCGTTTTCCAGCAGTTCCTTTGCAACCGAAGCAGGCCGCTCCACCACCTCGCCTGCGGCGATCAGTTCAGCGGTATGCTTATCCAGTACGCGAATTTCTGCCATGGGGTACCTCTTTCTAGGTCAGGGGGTGTTTTTCTGCTTAAAGTTTAGCGTTTGAACAATGTATTTACTTCAGCGCCTGTTTCAGTTCATACAAGAAATTCAGCGCTTCGATGGGGGTCAGGGTCTCAATATCCAGGCTGTTCAGCTTGTCCACAACCTCGCTGGGAACGGCGGGGTTGTTATAGGCTTCCACTGTTTCAAAATCCAGCTGCATGGCCTTGTTGGCGCCGGGAGCTGTGGCTTCCAGCTGGCGCAGCACGGCGTGGGCACGCTTGATCACGGCCTCCGGCAGACCGGCCAGTTTGGCGACTTCAATGCCATAACTGTCATCCGCCGGGCCCTGCACAATGCGCCGCAGGAAGGTGATATCCTCCCCGCGCTTTTTGACGGCGATGTTATAGTTTTTAATGCCGTCCACATCCTGGTCCATGCTGGTCAGCTCATGGTAATGGGTAGCGAACAAGGTTTTGCAGCCGATGTTATCGCAGATATACTCCACCACGGCGCGGGCAATGCTCATGCCGTCAAAGGTGGATGTGCCGCGGCCGATCTCATCCAGAATGACCAGGCTGCTTTTGGTTGCCCGCTGCAAAATTTCGGCCACTTCGGTCATTTCCACCATAAAGGTGGACTGACCGGCGGCAAGGTCATCCGATGCGCCCACGCGGGTAAAGATAGCATCCACCACACCGACATGGCAGCTGGATGCCGGAACAAAGCTGCCGATCTGCGCCATCAGGGCAATCAGCGCATTCTGGCGCATGTAGGTGGACTTGCCCGCCATGTTGGGGCCGGTGATGATGAGCATGCGGTTTTCGGTTTCGTCCAGCGTAGTATCGTTTGGCACAAACAGACTGCCTTTCAGCATCTGCTCAATCACCGGGTGGCGGCCCTCGGTAATAGAAAGCACATCGCTGTCATCCACCGTGGGCTTTACATAGTTGTTCTGCACCGCCGCTTCCGCAAAGGAAGCCAGAACATCCAGCTGGGCCACCGCAAAGGCCGTGCGCTGGATGCGCAGCAGCTGGGCGGAGATGGCTTCCAGCAGGTCGGCAAACAGCTGGTGTTCCAATACCAACAGGCGCTCGTTTGCGCCAAGGATCTTGTTTTCCAGCTCTTTCAGTTCGGGAGTAATGTAGCGCTCCCCTGTTGTCAGGGTCTGCTTGCGGATAAAGGTATCCGGTACGCTGGCCGCATAGCTGCGGCTGACCTCAATATAGTAGCCGAACACTTTATTGAACCCTATTTTCAGCTTGGGGATGCCGGTCTCCTTTTTCAGCTTGGCTTCCAACTGGGAAAGGAAGCCCTTGCCGCCGTGCATGATATCCCGCAGCTCGTCCACTTCGGCGTTGAACCCTGCGCGGATAGCACCGCCGTCCTTAAGGTTTGCCGGGGGATCTTCCACCAGGGCACGGTTGATGAGGTTCAGCAGATCTTCCAGCGGGTCCACAGCGCCCGAAAGCTCCTGCAGCAGTGGGGTGGTACACTGCCGGGCCAGCTGGCGTACCTGCGGCAGATAAACACAGGTATCCCCCCAGGGCTTTGACCTCCTTGGGGGTGGCGGAGCCATACAGAATGCGGGTGGTCAGGCGCTCAATGTCATATACATGGGAGAGTGCTTCTTTTAAGTCTGCACGGGTCACGTTGGCATTGTACAGTGCTTCCACAGCATCCAGACGCTGGTTGATGACGCTGCTGTCCACCAGCGGCTGCTCGATCCAGGCGCGCAGCTGGGCGTTTTGCCCAATCGAGGTTTCGGTTTTATCCAGCACCCACAGCAGCGTACCACGCTTTTCGCGGCCGCGCATGGTTTCGGTCAGTTCCAGGTTAGCGCGTGTGACCGGGGAAAGCCGCATGTACTGGGCATCGGCATAGTTCTGCACTGACTTGATGCGGTCGATGCCGTGCTTCTGGGTCTCATGCAGGTAGCCAAGCAGTGCCCCAAAGGCATAGGGCACCAGACCGTCCTGCGCAAAGCCGCAGGTATTGCGCCAATCCGCCCCAAACTGAGCGGTCATGGCGTCCTCCATCACCCGCTGCTGGTAGCAGGCATCCTCGCGCAGTTCCACCAGCGCATGAGTGTGCTGGCGGACATAGTTGGTTACTTCTTTTAAGTCCAGCAGTGCCGGGTTGATCAGAATTCACTGGGCATATAGCGGCAGAGCTCGGTGATGATGGCCGGGCCCACTTTTTCCGCGGTCAGCTCGGTGGCATAGGCCTCGCCGGTGGAAATATCCGCAAAGCAGATGCCGGCTTTCCAGCGGCTGCGCACCTTGCGGGTATAAATGCTGCAGATATAGTTGTTTTTATCGTCCGCCAGCATGCTGCTTTCGATCACAGTACCCGGCGTAATTACGCGGATGATATCCCGCTTGACCAGCCCTTTGGCCAGCGCCGGGTCTTCCATCTGTTCACAGATAGCGACTTTGTAGCCCTTGGCAATCAGGCGGGCGGCGTAAATTTCATACGAATGGAACGGCACGCCGCACATCGGCGCACGGTCCGGCAAGCCGCAGGCTTTGCCGGTCAGAGTCAGTTCCAGCTCCCGCGATGCCGTCAGGGCATCGTCAAAGAACATCTCGTAAAAGTCACCCACGCGGTAAAACAGAATCTCGTTGGGGTGCTGGCGCTTGATTTCCAGATATTGCTGCATCATGGGCGAAAGCGCCTGTGTATCAACATCCTCAACTTTTTGGGGCACAATGTTTGCTGCCATTCTTCACACTCCCGATTCTGTTCATGAACAAATTGGCTGCTGTGCTGCCTTAGTGGCAGCCGCCACAGGTGGAGCAGCTGCCGGTGCAGCCGCCGGTGGGGGCCTGAACGGTCATGGGGTCGCCGCCGTTCATGGCCGTGTTGATGATGGCATCAATATGGCTAACCATGGCTTCGCACTCTTTTTTTGCGGTGTTGTAGCGCACCATGCCCTCACTGGACATGATCTGGGTGTACAGGTCGTTCACCTGCTGGTTCAGTTCGGCCACATGGGCGGTATCCGGTTCCGGCTTGGCGCTTTCGTTGTTCAGGTCCAGGCGCTTGAGGTTGAACTCGCCGATCAGGCCCTGCAGCTCCTGGTCGTTATCGTTTTCGCGGCGGGCTGCATCCAGTTCCAGGTAACGGGGGTCAGTCTGCATGGCGGCGGCGGCTTTTTTGGAAAAGATCAATGCAATCCATTTTGGTTACTCCTTATTATTACGCTGTATTCAGCAAATGTTAGCTACGATATTTTATTGGATCTGGCTTTATTCTGCCAGTTCCCCCACCAGCAGTGCGGCGCGGGAACCGGTCAGGCGCACATTGGCGTACTGGCCGATCAGGCTTTCCTCGGCGGGGAACTCGACGACCAGGTTGTTATCCAGCCGCCCGTTCAGGGTGCCGGGGGTGCGGCCAGCAGCCTCCACCAACACTTTCACGGTCTGCCCCGCCATAGCGGCGATCATCGGGAAAGCAATGGAATCCTGCAGTTTCAGCAGGGTGGTCTGGCCCGGAAGGTAACCAAAGCTGACATCCCGAAACCGTACATCCCCGCGCAGGGGAACGAGAGGGACGGCGGGGGCGGCACTGTCGCGCCAGGCCCACAGGCCGGTGCGGCGGCCGCCGGCGCTGGGCACAAGGGTGCCGTCCGCAGACTTTTCCACACGAACGATCTCGACGGTACCCTCATCGGTTTCCGACTGTTCGTCAAGCACATTGAAATGCGCTCGGCACCGGCAAGGGCGGCCAGCAGAAAGTTGCCCTGCTGGGTGAATTGGTTGATGGGCAAAGCAGACTGGCGCACAAACACCAGATAGCTGGCCAGGCTGCCCAGGCTGGACTGGCCGTTCATAACCATCAGCCCGCCCAGCACGGCAATGACCGCATAGTTGATGTAGGAGATGGAAACAACGGCGGGGATCATGGTGGCGGAATACCCCTGGGCGCTGGTTCCGGCGCTTTGCAGGCGGGCGTTCAATGCCTGAAAACCTTCCAGGTTGGTCTGCTCATGGTTGAACACCTTGACCACCTTTTGCCCGGCGGCCATCTCCTCCACATAGCCTTCCAGATCGCCAAGAGCCTGCTGCTGGCGGGCGTAGAAGAAACGGCTGCGGTTGGTGCTGAACCGGATGTACCAGAACATGACGGCGTACCCCACCACGACCAGCAGCGAAAGCCGCCAGTTGAGCACAAACAGCAGAACCAGCGTGCCCGCCACCTGGATAAAGCTCTGGATCAGCAGAGCAAAGCTGTTGTTCAGCGCGTCCGAGATGGTGTCCACATCGTTGGTGAACAGGCTCATCAGTTCGCCGTTGCGGCGGGAGTCAAAAAAGGAGAGGGGCAGCGTTTGCAGGTGGGCAAACAGGTCCCGGCGGATATCATGCAAGACCTTCTGCGCGGCGCGCACCATGGTCTGGGTGTAGCCCAGGGTAGAAAGCGCGCCCACCGCGTAGATGGCGGCGGTCAGGGCAACACCGCGGACAAGGCCGGGAATGCTGCCGGTTTCCAGAATACCGTTGACCACCGGCTTGATCATGTAGGTACCCAGCAGGTTGGCGAGTGCGCTGACAGCGGTAAGCACCCCAACCAGCCCCAGCATGAACTTGTGGCGGCCCAGGTAGTTCAAAAATACCCGGATGGTGTTGCCAAAATGCTGCGGCTTTTTACCGCTGAATGCCTTTGCCATCCGCGTCATCTCCTTTCATCTGGGATGCATAAATTTCCTGGTAGATGGTGTCATTCGCCAGCAGCTCCTTGTGGGTGCCCACAGCGTGAACTTTGCCGTCATCCAGAATCACGATCATGTCGGCATCCATCACCGAGGTGATGCGCTGGGCAATGATGAGCTTGGTTACATCGGTCAGGGCGGCCAGCGCATGGCGGATCTTGCCCTCGGTGGCGGTATCCACGGCGCTGGTGGAATCGTCAAAAATCAGCACTTTGGGGTGCTTGAGCAGGGTGCGGGCAATGCAGAGCCGCTGCTTCTGCCCGCCGGAAACATTCACGCCGCCCTGGCCCATGTCGGTATCCAGGCCGTCCGGCATCCGCTCCAAAAATTCATCAGCGCAGGCGGCACGGCAGGCGGCCCACAGGGTTTCGTCATCGGCGTTGGGATCACCCCAGCGCAGGTTGTCACGGATGGTGCCGGAGAACAGCAGGTTCTTCTGCAGCACAATGCCCACAGCATCCCGCAGGGCAGCAAGGTAATACCGGCGCACATCCTGCCCGCCGACCTTGACGGTGCCGGAGGTGGCATCGTACAGGCGGGGGATCAGCTGTACCAGCGTTGTTTTTGCCGCGCCGGTGCCGCCGATAATGCCCACCGTTGCCCCGGCGGGAATGTGAAGCGTAACGTGGGAAATGGCATCCCTGGCCGCAGCGGCACTGTATTTGAAGCTGACGTCCGCAAAATCAATGCTGCCGTCGGCAACGGCGGCAACGGGGTCAGCCGGGGTGGCCAGCGCGGGCTGCTCCTCCAGCACGGCACGGATGCGCCGGGCGCTGGTCAGGGAGCGGGTAAGCTGCAAAAACACGCCGGAGAACATCATGACCGAGTTGAGCACCTGCAGAACATAGCTCAAAAAGGCGGTCAGCTCGCCGACCGTCATCCGGTCGGTCAGAATAAAATTGCCACCGTACCACATGATGCAGACAATGGCCGTGTACATAACGGCCTGGAACACGGGCAGGTTGAGCACGGCATACCGGAAGGTGTTGGTGCTGGCGGCGGCCAGCTCGTCATTGACGGTTTCAAACTGCTCATTCTCGTAATCGCCGCGCACAAACGCTTTGATGGCGCGGATGGCGGTTAAGGCTTCCTGTACGCGGCCGTTCAGATGGTCCACAGCAGTCTGCTGGCGGTCATACAGCGGGCCGACCTTGGTTACGATCCAGGCCAGAATAGCGGCCAGGATGGGCGTTGTAATAAGGAAAACGATGGTCAGCTTGGCATTGAGCAAGAACGCCATGCCCAGCCCCATGAACAGCATGACCGGGCTGCGCACCAAAGGCCGCAGGCCGGTGGCCACGGCGTTGAGCATGACCGTGACATCGGTGGTCATGCGGGTAACGAGGGACGGGGTGGAAAAATGGTCCAGGTTGGCAAAGTCGAACTGCTGCAGCTTGCGGTACTCAGCTTCGCGCAGAGCAGCGGCAAAGCCGTTGGCGGCGCGGGCGGCGAACCTGGCGTACAGCAGGCCGGTGATCAGGGCCAGCACAGCGCAGATGATCATCTTGCTGCCCTGCAGCATAATGACCTGCATATCATGGCTGGGCACGCCCTGGTCCACCAGGTCAGACATCAGCATCGGAATGACCATTTCAAAAAATACATTCCACAAAAAACCAGCCCGACGGCAAGAATAATCCCGCCGGTAGGGCTTTAAGTAAGAAAAAACGTGTTTGAGATCCTGCATGTGATTCCAGCTTTCTTGAACGGGCAGCGGCCCAGATGATGAAATACTACCCTTATAATTATAATCTGCGGTGCGGGGCAGGTCAATCAAGAGCAGGCGACAGGTTGGATACAGCGTATACTTGCGCAGAAACGCAAAACAGGGTATACTAATATAATACAGGGCAAGGCTGCGCAAAGCCCCCCTGAAAGCTGAATTTACATTCCCGCCCATGCTGCGGCAGACTGGCGGCGCACGATGATAGAAAAGGAAAGTTGAGGCTGCATTTTTTATGAAAAAGGCATTGATCACCGGTGTTACCGGCCAGGATGGCTCTTACCTTTCAGAGTTTTTGATCGAGAAGGGCTATGATGTACATGGCATCATCCGTCGTTCTTCCGTTGACTACCGTGAACGCATTGCCCATCTGGAGGGCAACCCGCATTTCCACCTGCATTACGGCGATATGGGCGATTCGATGAGCCTGGTTGCTGTGATCGGCTCGGTGCGCCCGGACGAAATTTATAACCTGGCGGCCCAGAGCCATGTGCAGGTCAGCTTCGATGTGCCGGAGTTCACGGCCGATGTGGACGCTACCGGCGTGCTGCGCGTGCTGGAAGCCGTGCGCCTGTGCGGGCTGGCGGATACCTGCCGGGTGTACCAGGCTTCGACCTCGGAGCTGTACGGCAAGGTGGAGGAAGTGCCCCAGAACGAAAAAACGCCGTTCCATCCGTACAGCCCCTATGCGGTGGCCAAACAGTACGGTTTCTGGATCACCAAGGAGTACCGTGAAGCGTATAACATGTTCTGCTGCTCCGGCATTCTGTTCAACCATGAATCCGAGCGCCGCGGCGAAACTTTTGTGACCCGCAAGATCACGCTGGCTGCTGCCCGCATTGCGCAGGGCAAGCAGGACAAGCTCTACCTGGGCAACTTGTCCAGCCTGCGCGACTGGGGCTATGCCAAGGACTATGTGGAGTGCATGTGGCTGATTTTGCAGAACGATAAGCCGGATGATTTTGTCATCGCCACCGGCGTGCAGCATTCCGTGCGGGAATTCTGCCAGCTGGCGTTCCACTATGTCGGTATTGAGCTGGAATTTGTTGGCGAGGGCATGAACGAAAAGGGCGTTGATAAGGCGACCGGCAAGGTGCTGATTGAGGTAAGCCCGGATTTCTACCGCCCCACCGATGTGGTCAACCTGTGGGGTGACCCCACCAAGGCACGCCAGGAACTGGGTTGGAACCCCACCAAGACCAGCTTTGAGGAACTGGTCAAGATCATGGTGGATCATGACATGGAAAAAGTAGCTGTAGAGCGCGCAGAGGAAAACATCCGCTGCAACTTGGAAGAATACCTGGAAAAAGGCGTTGTAAAATAAGAAAGAAGGCCATTTGTTATGATGGAAAAGAACGCTAAGATCTATGTGGCAGGCCACCGCGGTATGGTAGGTTCCGCCATTGTGCGGGAACTGGAACGCCAGGGATATACCAATATCATTACCCGGACCCATAAAGAGCTGGACCTGTGCCGCCAGGATGCCGTGGAAGAATTTTTTGCCGCCGAAAAGCCGGAATATGTCTTTTTGGCCGCAGCCAAGGTGGGCGGCATTGTTGCCAACCAGAACGCTTTGGCGGACTTTATGTATGACAACATGACGCTGGAAATGAACGTGATTCATTCCGCATGGAAAAACGGCTGCAAAAAGCTGGAATTTTTGGGTTCCTCCTGCATTTACCCGCGCATGGCACCGCAGCCCATGAAGGAAAACTGCCTGCTGACCAGCGAGCTGGAAAAAACCAACGAAGCTTATGCTCTGGCTAAAATTCAGCGGCCTGAAATACTGCGAGTTCCTGAACCGCCAGTATGGCACCGACTACATCAGCGTGATGCCCACCAACCTGTACGGCCCCAACGATAACTACCATCCCACCCACAGCCATGTGGTGCCCGCGCTGATCCGCCGCTCCATGAAGCAAAGGTCAACGGGGTGACCAGCGTGACCTGCTGGGGCGATGGCAGCCCGCTGCGCGAGTTTTTGTATGTGGACGATCTGGCAAACCTCTGCGTATTTTTGATGAACAACTACTCCGGCAACGAAACGGTGAACGCAGGCACCGGCAAGGAGCTGACCATCAAGGAACTGACCGAGCTGGTAGCCAAGGTTGTGGGCTATACCGGTGAGATTAAGTGGGATCCCACCAAACCCAACGGAACACCGCGCAAGCTGCTGGATGTTTCCAAGGCAACGGGCCTGGGCTGGACCTACAAGACCGAGCTGGAGGACGGCCTGCGCCTTGCCTATGAGGACTTTTTGAATCGCTGCTGGCGGAGATCAAGACCGCCGGATTCTCGGGCGGGCACTGGCAGCGGCGATCGCTGGCTGTCTTCTGATCGGAGCGAACTGGTCAGAAGGCGATCAGATGCTCGAAGCTGTCTTGTACTTCGGCGGACTGGCACTGGTCATTCTGGACATCCTGGCACTCATGACAGGCGTAGCGGCTGTCATAGGCCTCGTCCTCCTTCTCTCCGGGCTTTTCTTCACCTTCGGCGGAGATATGACGGCCCTCTATATCCTGTCGGGTAGCGTACTTCTCGCCGGGATCGGTTTCTATTTCTTGCTCGATCACCTTTCACAAAGCCGGCTGTGGCAGAAAGTCACATTGCGTGATTCCCTCACCGGTCAGAAGGGCTTCAAGTCTTCCGCCGCTGATCTGTCAGCCTATGCCGGGAAAGAGGGGATGACGAACTCAGTCCTTCGCCCGTCCGGCAAAGTGGATATCGAAGGCCATATCCTGGATGCTGTCTCTCGCGGTGACTTTATAGAGAAGGGGAAGAAGGTCATCGTCATCAAGGCAGAAGGAAGCTATCTTGTCGTGAAAAAAGCGGATACCCGCTAGGCAGGTGCGATAGGATTGCCAGCGCCGATCCTATCGCAGAGGCAGATCCTCTGACCCTTTGACCCATGGCTCTGGCATACCCTTTCCGAAGCCGCAAGCTGAGAGTCCTGCCAAGCGGATTCTCATTGATTCCTGATTATAAAAAGGAGGCATGTATGGAACTTTTACTCTTTCCGGTGATCATCTTTTTCATCGCCATCGCTGCTCTGTCCGTCCTGCTGCACTTCGTGCCGATCGGACTCTGGATCTCCGCGCTCGCCGCGGATGTGAATATTTCCCTCTTCAATCTGGTGGGGATGCGGATCCGCCGCGTCTCTCCGCAGATGATCGTGCTGCCGCTCATCAAAGGCACGAAGGCGGGACTTCTCCTCAGCGTGAACCAGCTCGAAGCGCACTACCTGGCGGGCGGCAATGTGGATAACGTCGTCGATGCCCTGATCGCCGCGCATCGCGCACAGATCGATCTCTCCTTCGAGCAGGCTGCCGCCATCGACCTCGCAGGACGCAATGTCCTCGAAGCCGTCCAGATGAGCGTCAATCCGAAGGTCATCGAGACCCCGACCATTTCTGCGGTCGCGAAAAACGGCATCGAGCTCAAGGTCCGCGCACGTGTCACCGTCCGTGCGAATATCGATCGCCTCGTCGGCGGGGCGGGGGAAGCGACCATTATCGCCCGTGTCGGTGAAGGCATCGTCACGACCGTCGGCTCCTCCGAAAAGCACACTGACGTACTGGAGAATCCGGATCACATTTCCCGTACGGTCCTCGGCAAAGGTCTCGACTCGGGGACAGCTTTTGAGATCCTCTCCATCGATATCGCTGATGTCGATGTAGGCAGAAATATCGGCGCCCAGCTCCAGACCGATCAGGCAGAAGCAGATAAGCAGATCGCACAGGCAAGAGCCGAAGAACGCCGTGCCATGGCCGTTGCCAAGGAACAGGAAATGCGCGCCTATACCCAGGAAATGCAGGCGAAGGTCGTCGAAGCCCAGGCCGAAGTGCCAAAGGCTATGGCAGAAGCCCTCCAGAAGGGAAATCTGGGTGTCATGGATTACTATCAAATGAAAAATATTGCAGCCGATACCGAAATGAGAGAGAATATCTCCGGAAAGAAAGCATAAAGTTTGAAAGTAAGGATTAGAGATAAGTAGCTAGGGATTAGGGATTAGGGATTAGGAGTGACTAGTGACTGGTGACTAAATACCACGTTCGGGCATCGCCACTATTTGTACTTCGCGGCGCTTAGATCCTTCGACTCAGTTCTCACATTTCAGATAAGCCATTTTTCTCCGCTCAGGATGACGAAATGCGCTGCACCAACCCTGCCCTACCTGTAGAACCCGCTGAATCTTTTTCGCTCGCAATCAAAGGACGGCAACGCCCCGAGGGGCTAACCCTGCTGTGAAACAAGCAAAAAGAGAGCCGTGAATCGTTTGATTCACGGCTCTCT
>ENA-OQCL01000994-OQCL01000994.1-human-gut-metagenome-genome-assembly--contig:-NODE-994-length-11441-cov-7.051617_pt1 | contig 11441 bp, 7 predicted proteins | sample MGYA00242502_ERZ504586 | MGnify/ENA primary metagenome ERZ504586 (study PRJEB26092, sample SAMD00036316) | human gut metagenome | host: Homo sapiens | study: EMG produced TPA metagenomics assembly of... | reverse complement strand
GATTGAATCACTCGCCGCCACGGCGAGGGGCTTGGGCTGGCGGAAGTCTAGCCAAGTAAAAGTTTTTTGCCCCGCTTTTTTACAAAAAAGCGGGCGGGGTCCAGGGGCGGAGCCCTGGCCGCGCGCCGCAGCGCGCGGAACGCCCTCATGCTCAAAGAAGCGCAGGAGGGGGTCAAAGGGGGAACCCTCGCCGGGGGTTCCCCCTTTGCGGGCGGCCTAAGCCGCCCGCAGTTATTCCGCGCCGGGTGGGGGTGGAACCCCGCCCCTACGAGGGGTTGGAAGAACGTGGTGAGGTCCGCGATGGACGAAAGAAAGGGTCGTCGAGGACGCCGACCCCTACGGCGGGTGGGAAACGGGCCGTGTGCCACGTGATATACTGCGATATTATCCCACGCCTGGGCAGGGGTCGGCGGAACGTGGTAAGGCTGGCGGAAACCGTGGCAGCGGGACGTCGAGGACGCCGTCCCCTACAGGGCTGGTGCGACGCCGTGGGGTCGGCGTTGACCGTGACAGCGGGACGTCGGGGACGCCGTCCCCTACGGGTTGCGGCGGGACTTGACCGCGTGCCGTAGGGTTTACTGGGTGCGGGTCGCGGCGTTTTCATCATTTGCGGGTCCGTCCACGACGGGGAGGCTGCGGCTCCATGGGGCTCGTGGTCATCCGACGGCGGGCGGGAGTAGGACCCCGCCCCTACAGGGGACGCCAGCCTTTCGGGAGTGCGTCTTGCAAAATGCCGCGCAGGCCGCAGGCGATCGTGCATTGAGGGCGGCAAAAGCGGCTTTCCCTCAGTACTATTGCATGATTGGGAAAAAGGTGGTAGAATGTCGAAAGTGTGCTCTAGGAGGTTTGCTCTATGGAAATGAAAATTATGTACGGCGCGCTCATATTTGTTGCCGGGTGGTTTTACTTCTACATCTGTATCAGGCAGCTCATCTTCGACTTCACCGTGGGTTATCCGCTCATCTCCAAGTTCGGCAAGGCCGGGGAGAACATCTTCGCCCCTACCGGGGCCAGGAGAATGAACACCATCTCCGTTTTCATCTGGCTCATCATCTGCGTGGGGCTCGGCTTCCTCGTGGTACACTTCGCCGCGCTCTACCTGACCATCAGCTTCTTCGTCGGCGCAGCGCTGGGCATAGTCATCTACGCCAAAAAGCTCGGCCCACGCACGAAAAGCAACTTTGAGGCCTTCTGCCGCACCTACTGCCGCTTCGTCCCCGACGACGACCTGCGCCAGGCCATGGCCCAGGCAGATCTGCCCAAGATGCGCGCAGCCCTGCGCGCCCTCGGCTCCGACCTCAAGCTTGACGTGGAAAAGTAAGCAGAATTCACAAATTATTAACAGCGCCCCTGTTGACATCTAACAGGCGGCGCTGTATTATTTACATCGCATTTATTTAGGGTTCTAACTATTAGTCAACTAATCATTGGAGGTCAAGATGAAAAGATGCATGGGAGCCGATGACGCTGTGCTCTCCAGCCCGGCCTGGCGCTACCGGATGCTGCACGTAGCGCACCGAACGGCCACGGACACGCTGCTCGATAAGCACGGCGTCAAGGATTTTGGTCACCCCTTCATCCTCTTCCTGCTGGAAAACTGCGGGGAGGACGGCAGCTTCGAGATGCAGAAGGAGCTGTCTAAGCGCCTGCGCATCTCCCCCGCCTCGGTGACCGCGGCGCTGAAAGCCCTGGAAAAGCAGGGCTGCATAGTGCGCGAGGCCCAGGAGAGCGACATGCGCCGCAAGCGCATAAGGATAACTGACAAGGGCCGCGAGGTCGCGCTCAGGTACAAAGAGGTGTTCACGGAGGTGGACGAGGCCATGTACCGCGGCTTCTCCGACGAGGAGCTCCGCGCCGTTTCGGCCTACTTCGAGCGCATAACGCGGAACCTGCGCGCGCTCTGCGAACAGGAGGACGGGCAATGCTGAAACTATTCACAAAACACATCAAGGGCTATGAGAAGGACGCGATAAAGTCCCCCCTCTTCATAGCCATAGAGGCCATATGCGAGCTGTTTCTGCCCCTGCTCATGGCCGACATCATAGACGTCGGCATAAACGGCGACGGCGGCATGCCCTTCATCTGGAAGGCGGGTCTCGGGATGCTGGCCCTCTCGGTGCTCTCGCTCTACAGCGGCATGACCGCGGCGAAGAGCTCCTCCATAGCCAGCCAGGGCCTCGGCCGCAACCTCAGGCACGAGATGTTCGCCAAGATCCAGGATTTCTCCTTCGCGGACATCGACCGCTTCTCCTCCGCCTCCCTCATAACGAGGCTAACGAACGACGTCAACACCATCCAGATGACCACCATGATGTGCCTGCGCATGCTCGTGCGCGCGCCGGTGCAGCTGCTCTCGGCCCTCGTCGTCTGCCTTACCATGAACGCGCGGCTGACCCTCGTCATCGCTGTGGTCATACCGGTGATGTGCCTGCTGCTATGGCTCATCATGCGTGCCTGCGAGAGGCTTTTCACCCGCTTCCAGCAGAAGATAGACGCCCTGAACGACACGGTGCAGGAAAACCTCATCGGCATCCGCGTGGTCAAGGCCTTCGTGCGCGGCGACTTTGAGCGGAAAAAGTTCAAGAAATCCAACGACGAGCTGCGCGACGCCGGCCTCGCCGCCGTCATGCGCGTCATACTCATCAGCCCCGTCATGATGCTCTCGATGTACGCCGCCATCCTCGGCGTCATGTGGTTCGGCGGTGGCTTCGTCGCCCGCGGCGAGCTGCTGCCCGGCGAGCTCTACGCCTTCTTCTCCTACATCGTGCAGGTGCTCATGAGCGTGCTCATGGTCGGTATGTGCCTGCTTATGCTGACCCGCGCCGTGGCCTGCGCGCGCCGCGTCTCCGAGGTCCTGGAGGCCGAGCCCGACATTTCCGACTCCCCCGACTGCGTCAGCCGTGAGCTGCCCGAGAGCCGCGGCAGGGTCGAATTCAAGAACGTCAACTTCAAATACAGCGCCTCCGGCACCGGCGACGACGTGCTCCACGGCATAGACCTCACCGTCGAGCCCGGGCAGTTCGTGGCCATCGTCGGCGGCACCGGCACCGGCAAATCAACGCTCGTGAACCTCATCCCCCGCTTCTACGACGTGACGGCGGGCCAGGTGCTCGTGGACGGCGTGGACGTGCGCGATTACCCCCTCGCGGAGCTGCGCAACCGCATCGGCATGGTGCTCCAGACCAACGTGCTCTTCTCCGGCACGGTGAAAGAAAACCTGCTCTGGGGCCGGGCCGACGCCACGGATGAGGAGCTCGTCCAGGCGGCCAAGGACGCCCAGGCTTACGACTTCATCCAGGCCATGCCCCAGGGCTTCGACACCTGGCTCGACCAGGGCGGCGTGAACGTCTCAGGCGGTCAGAAGCAGCGGCTCTGCATCGCCCGCGCCATGCTCCGGCATCCGGCGATTCTCATACTGGACGACTCCACCTCCGCCGTGGACTCCGCCACCGAGGCGGAGATACGCCGCTCCTTCAGCGAGAACCTGAAGGACACGACGGTCATCATCATCGCCCAGCGCATAAGCTCCGTCCGCTACGCCGACAAGATAGTCGTCCTCGACGACGACCACATCGCCGCCGAAGGTACGCACGACGAGCTCATGGCCACGTGCGACATTTACCGCGAGATCTACCAGTCCCAGCAGGAAGGAGCGATAGACAATGGCTGAAAACAAAGGCAGGCAGGGCGGTCACGGCCCCGGCGGCCCCGGCGCGCGCGGCGGCTATCAGAAGCCCAAGGACGCAAAGCGCACCATGCTCCGGCTCATGAAGTATATTAGCGGCAAGAAATGGCTGCTCGTCATCGTTTTCCTCTGCGTCATCATAAGCTCTGTGGCAAGTATCGCCGGCACCTACCTCATCCGGCCCGTGCTCAACGAGCTGGTGGGCGGCGGCTCGCTCTCGGATAAGCTCGTCTACCTGGCGAAGATGCTCGCCGTCATGGCCTGCGTCTTCCTGCTCGGCGCCGTATGCACCTACGCGCAATCGGCCATAATGGCCCAGCTTGCCCATAGGGGCACCAACAAGCTGCGCGCCGAGCTCTTCGACAAGATGCAGGACCTGCCCCTCAACTTCTACGACAAGCACACCCACGGCGAGCTCATGAGCCGCTTCTCCAACGACGCTGACTATGTGCAGCAGATGCTGGAGCAGAGCATCGTCTCCGTCTTTTCCTCGGCGCTGCTCTTTGTGGGCATAGTCGCCGTCATGCTCTTCACCTGCGCGCCGCTCTTCCTCGTCACACTCTTCGTGCTGGCGGCCAGCTTCTTTGCCATCCGCATAATCGGCGGGCGCAGCCGCAAGCTCTACCAGCGGCAGCAGCAGGCCCTGGGCGAGATGAACGGCAACATTCAGGAGATGATCGAGGGCCTGCGCGTCGTCAAAGCCTTCACCCACGAGGACGCCGCCCGCGCCCGCTTCGACGAGCTCAACGACGCCTACTTCGACGTCGCCAAGGACGCGAACTTCTACGCCACAGCCATGATGCCCATCGTCGGCAACGTCATGAACATCGGCTACGCCATAACTTCCATCGTAGGCGGCCTCTTCGCCTTCGGCGGCATCCTAGACCTGGGCGGTTTGGCGGTCTACCTCCAGTACGGCAGGCAGGTCTCCCAGCCCATGAGCCAGGTCTCCCAACAGATGACCGCCCTGCTCTCCGCCCTTGCGGGCGCGGAGCGCATCTTTGAGATAATCGACATGCAGCCCGAGGTAGATGACGGCAAGGTCACCCTGGTACGCGCACAGAAGGACGAAAACGGCGCCATCAGCGAGAACACCGGCTCCGAGCGCTATCACACCTGGGCCTGGAAGGTGCCGCGTTCCTCCCGGCTGGTGCTTGTGCCGGTCATGGTGGAGCCGGACGGCTCGCCCGTCGAGCTGGGCCAGGCCGTGCGCGAGGGCGGCGCGCTGCGCATGCTCCCGCCGAACGAGGACTCGCCCGAGGGCATCTGGGTCCGCGCCGAGCGGGACGGCACGCTCACCGAGGTCACGGACCTCGCAAGCCTCGCCTCCCACGGCTGGGCCTGGAAATACCCCGACAGGCAGGGCAGCAGCACGCTGCACATCATAAGGGGCAGCGTCAGGAACGTGCCAGGCGAGGACTACTGCCTCACGGAGCTCAAGGGCGCAGTGCGCCTGAACGACGTGTGCTTCTCCTATGTGCCCGAAAAACCCATACTGAAGCACGTGAGCGTCTACGCAAACCCCGGCCAGAAGATAGCCTTCGTCGGCTCCACCGGCGCGGGCAAGACGACCATCACGAACCTTATAAACCGTTTCTACGAGATCGACTCCGGCATGATAACCTACGACGGCATCGACGTGTGCGACATCCGCAAGGACGACCTGCGGCGCTCGCTCGGCGCGGTGCTGCAGGACACGCACCTGTTCACCGGCACGGTCATGGACAACATCCGCTACGGCCGGCTGGACGCGACGGACGAGGAGTGCATCGCCGCGGCCAAGAGCGCGAACGCGCACAGCTTCATCCGCCGTTTGCCTGACGGCTACAACACCATGGTGACGGGCGACGGCGCGAACCTCTCGCAGGGCCAGCGCCAGCTGCTGGCCATCGCCCGCGCCGCCGTCGCCGACCCGCCGGTGATGGTGCTCGATGAGGCGACGAGCTCCATCGACACCCGCACGGAGCGGCACATTGAGAAGGGCATGGACGCCCTCATGGAGGGCCGGACCGTGTTCGTCATAGCCCACCGGCTCTCGACGGTGCGCAATTCCAACTGCATCGTCGTCATCGAGCACGGCGAGATCCAGGAAAAGGGCGACCACGAGAATCTGCTCGCGCAGAAGGGCCGCTACTACATGCTCTACACCGGCCAGCACATCCTCGACTGAGCCGAAGGCGGGCAGAAACCCAGCCCAGCAAAAGTTTTTTTGCCCCGCTTTTTTACAAAAAAGCGGGCGGGGTCCAGGGGCGGCGCCCCTGGCCGCACGCCGCAGCGCGCGGAACGCCCTATTGCAAAAAAGCGCAGGAGGGGGTTAAAGGGGGAACCCTCGCCGGGGGTTCCCCCTTTGCGGGCGGCTCCCGCCGCCCGCAGCCTCACGCACTGCCATAGCGCCGGTATAACGACCCCTGCCCCGATAATGTGTTTGTGCGTTTCCGCGTTGGAATCCACCGCGCACCAGACGCACGTTCGGGTCGTCGAGGACGCCGACCCCTACTGGTTTTATGTAAACCATATGTGTGCCACGGAATATACCGCGCAGTAAACCGACGCCCGGGCGGGGATGGGACCCCGCCCCTACGGCGGGTTTTTGGGTTGTCGCGTTTGTGTTTACCTGGCGGTAGACGCAGGTGGCGGGACGGCGTCCCCGACGTACCGCAAATCCAATACAAAACGCCGCCCAAGGGCGGCGTTTTCACCATTTCCCTCCCCGCCCCTACTGGCGCACAAAAATGCCGCCCGTAGGGGCGGCATTTTTGTTCATTCGCGGGGCATCTCAGAAGCCCAGGCTCTTTTCCCGGCGCACGTACCGGCCGCCGCAGGGCTTCTTCACGCGGCCCTTCTCCGCCGCCAGCTCGCCGTGCAGGAACACCGCTTTAGGCAGGCCGCGCAGCTGCGCGCCCTCCCAGGGGCTGTAGTCCGCCAGCATGTTCATGTCCGTCGCCGTCAGGCGCATCGTCGCCTCCGGGTCCCAGACCACGATGTCTGCGTCCGCGCCCGGCTTAAGCTCGCCCTTGCGCGGGTACATGCCGAAGGCCTTCGCAGGCTCTGTGGACAGCAGGCGGCAGAACTCCTCTGCGCTCAGTTTGCCCGTATTCACGCCCTCGGTCCACAGCAGCATCGGGCGATGCTCTATGCCCGGCAGGCCGTTCGGGATCTTCGAGAAGTTCCCGCGCCCCAGCTCCTTCTGGCGCTTGAAGTTGAAGGAGCAGTGGTCGGTCGATATTATGTCAACCTCCCCCGCCTTTATTCCGCCCCAGAGCGCGGCCTTGTCCGCCTCGGAGCGGATGGGCGGCGAGCAGACGAACTTCGCGCCCTCGAAATCAGGCTTTTCGTAGACCTCGTCCGTCAGCGTAAGGTACTGCGGGCAGGTCTCGACCAGCACGCGCTGGCCCGTACCGCGCGCGGCCTCGATCTCCGCCAGGCCCTCCCGGGTACTCAGGTGGACTACCCAGGCATTGCCGCCCGCCTCGCGCGCCAGAGCCAGGCAGCGGCGCACGGCCAGGGACTCGACCTCGTTCGGCCGGCTGCGCGGGTGCCACTCCGGGCCGGTCTTCCCCTCGGCCAGCAGCCGCGCCACACGGCTGTTAACCTCGTCACCCAGCTCGCAGTGCACGCCCACGACGCCGATGTCCGCCGTCGCCTTAAACAGCTCCAGCAGCTCCTTGTCGTTCAGGCGCAGGTTCTCGTAGGCCATGTAGGCCTTGAAGCTCGTCACGCCCTCGCGCTCCATGTCGGCGAGCTCCGCGCGCGTGGCCTCGTTCCACTCCGTCACCGCCATGTGGAAGCCATAATCGCAGGCGCAATGCCCGTCAGCGCGGCTATGCCAGGCCTCCAGCGCCTCGGCCAGCGTGTGGCCCCGGTCCTGGGTGGCGAAGTCCAGGATGACCGTCGTGCCGCCGGCCAGGGCGGCAGCCGTGCCGGAGGCGAAGCTGTCCGCCGTCACCGTGCTGCCCGTGTCCATCTCCAGGTGCGTGTGCGAGTCGATGAAGCCCGGAAAGAGCAGGCAGCCCTCGGCGTCCCAGCTCTCGTCATAGGGCAGCGTCCCGCCCACGGCGGCTATGCGCCCGTTTTCGACGTACAAATCGGCCTTTTCACGCCCGTCAGGCCCTATGATTGTCCCGTTTCTAATGCAAAGCATGGCTTATTTGCCCCCTTTATTTACTGTTATGCCCCGATTATACGCCCGGTTGCCAAAAAATAACAATGTCTGTATCGTAAATTCTTACAAAATTTTTGTTTTCATAAAAAAGTTCTTGCATAGATTTCAACGATTTGTTATTATAGTAGCGTAAGTGTTAAATATTTGATGACTGTTACGAAGTGTTGCGCATACGGGTCATTTCCTGCTTGAATTCTAGCTTTTTTCATCTGTCTGCGCACCTGTGCGGGGGCGCCTGACAGGCGCCCCCTTCGTTTTGCCTCACAAACTGTATGGGCTAAAAAATTTTTTAAATAGAGGTGTTGACATGCTTATCATTGGAAACGGAAGGCTCATCACAAGGGACCCTGAGCACCCCTATTTTGAGCGCGGCGCAGTGGTATGCGACGGCGGCACGATAGTCGCGGCGGGCGACGAGGCCGAGCTCCGGGCACAGTATCCCGGCGCGGAATATCTCGACAGCCGCGGCGGCGTTATCATGCCGGGCCTCATAAACGCTCACACGCACATCTACTCCGGCCTCGCCCGCGGTCTCTCCATCAAGGGCAACGCGCCGACGAACTTCCTTGAGGTCCTTGAGGGCACCTGGTGGAACATTGACCGGCACCTCGACATCGAGTCCACCAAGGCCAGCGCCTACTGCACGGTAGTTGACAGCCTCAAGATGGGCGTCACGACCATCTTCGACCACCACGCGGGCTTCGGCGCCATCCGCGGCAGCCTCGCGGCCATCGCGGAGGTCACGCAGGAGCTCGGCATCCGCGCCTGCCTCTGCTACGAGGTCTCAGACCGCGACGGCGAGCAGAAATGCCTCGACTCCATCGAGGAGAACGCCGAGTTCATAAAGTGGGCCAAGGCCGAGGACAGCGAGATGATAAAGGCCATGTTCGGCGGCCACGCCCTCTTCACCATCTCGGACAAGACCTTCGAGCGCATGGTCAAGGCAAACGACGGCATGACGGGCTTCCACATCCACGTCTCCGAGGGCATGAACGACGTCTACGACAGCCTGCAGAACTACGGCCGCCGCCCGGTGCAGCGTCTCCAGGACCACGGCATCCTCGGCCCCATGACCGTCCTCGGCCACTGCATCCACCTCAACACCGCCGAGATGGACATAGTGAAGGCCACGGACACCATGGTCGTGAACAACCCCCAGAGCAACATGTCCAACGCCGTCGGCTGCGCGCCTGTGCTCCAGATGTACGCCAAGGGCATCCTCGTCGGCCTGGGTACGGACGCCTACACGCACGACATGATAGAGTCCTGCAAGACCGTCGTGGGCATCCAGCGCCACAACGCCTGCCACCCGAACGTCGGCTGGTGCGAGGCCACGGACATGCTCTTCAAGAACAACCCGAAGATAGCCGGCAAGTACTTCGGCCGCGAGTTCGGCGTGCTGAAGCCCGGCGCGGCGGCGGACGTCGCGGTGTTCGACTACCGCCCCTTCACCCCCTTCTCCGACGCAAACATCGACGGGCACATCCTCTTCGGCTTTGAAGGCCGCCGCTGCACGCACACCGTCGTGAACGGCAAGGTCCTCGTGAAGGACCGCGAGCTTGCCTGCGCGGACGAGGCCGCGATAAACGCGCGCGTCTGCGAGAGCGCCGAGCGCCTCTGGGGCATCCTCAACGGCTGAGCATAAATTTTGTGAATATATTAGGAGGCAAGTAAAATGAGCGACCGTATGCACTGCATCCCCTTCCAGGCCCTGCTGGACTGGGTTCTCGGCGAGTGGGAGGAGAGCGGCTCCATCTTCGGCTGCAAGAAGCTCTACCGCGCCGGGGACGGCGAGCTGCGCCCCGCGCCCTTCATGGGCCGTTTCCTTGAGACCCCGATAGGCCCCGCCGCCGGCCCCAACACCCAGCTGGCCCAGAACATCGTGGCGAGCTACGTCTGCGGCGGCAGGATGTTCGAGCTCAAGACCGTCCAGATAATAGACGGCGAGGACCTGCACGTCTCCAAGCCCTGCATCCTCGCGGAGGACGAGGGCTACAACTGCGAGTGGAGCACCGAGCTCACCGTGCAGCAGGCCTTTGAGGAGTACATAAAGGCCTGGTTCCTCCTGCATCTGCTGGCCAAGGAGCTCTCCCTAGGCAGGCAGGACGGCTTCGTCTTCAACATGAGCGTCGGCTACGACCTCGCCGGCATCAAGAGCGAGAAGATAGACCGCTTCATCGAGGGCCTGAAGGACGCTTCCGGCACTGAGATTTGGAAGGACTGCCGCGAGGCCCTCATCGAGGCCCTGCCCCGCTGCAAGTACATGACCGCAGCCGATGTGGACGCCATCTCCGCCAACGTCTGCAACAGCATCACCCTTTCCACCATGCACGGCTGTCCCGCGGGCGAGATCGAGGGCATCGCCAGCTACCTCATGGAGGTCAAGGGCCTGAACCTCTACCTCAAGTGCAACCCCACCCTGCTCGGCTACGAGTACGCCCGCAAGGCGCTTGACGACCTGGGCTTCACCGACATCAGCTTCGGGCGCGAGCAGTTTGAGTCCGACCTCCAGTATGCGGACGCCGTTCCGATGCTCGGCAGGCTGCGCGAGAAGGCCGCGGCCCTGGGCCTCGCCTTCGGCGTGAAGCTGACGAACACCTTCCCCGTCCAGGTCCTGCGCGGCGAGCTGCCCGACGAGGCCATGTACATGAGCGGCCGCACCCTCCTGCCCCTCAGCCTCGGCGTGGCGACGGCGCTGACGAAGGAATTCGACGGCGAGCTGGCCATCAGCTACTGCGGCGGCGCGAACGCGCAGAACGTCGCTGAGCTCTACGCCGGCGGGCTCATGCCCATCACGGTCTGCACCGATATCCTCAAGCCGGGCGGCTACCACAGGCTCAACTCCATGGCGCTCGCCCTTGAAAAGGCGGCCATCACTCCCCCGCCCAAGCCGGACGCCGAGACGCTGGAGCGCCTGTCGAAGACCCTCTGCGGCCCCGCCGGGGCCGTGCGCACCGGCCGCAAGCGCAAGTCCCGCGCCGAGTTTGACGGCTACGCCCCCCTCTGCAAGACCGTCTGCGGCAGCTGCGCCACCCTCTGCCCGAACAGGGCCAACGTGGTCATCCCCGTCGAGGGCCGCACGCAGATGCTCCACATCGACGGCATGTGCAACGAGTGCGGCAACTGCGCCAGCTTCTGCCCCGAGAAGCACGCCCCCTACCTTGAGAAGCTGACCCTCTTCTGCAACGCCGCAGAGATGGAGGGCAGCCAGAACAGCGGCTTCGCCCCCGTGAACGCAGAAAAGACGAAGTTTGCCGTCCGCCTCGCCGGCAAGAGCTACGAGTACGAGCTCGGCGCGGCTGAGACCAAGGTCCCGGGCGAGGTCGCCGAGGTCATCGAGGCCGTCGCGGCGCGCTTCCCCTGGCTTATGTACGACTGATACGGAGGGCATTGAAGATGGACAAGATAAAATGGGTAGCGAACGGAATGCCGAAGACGGCGGATGCGAGTCTGCCGGTGATGAGCCTGGAGAACGTGAAGAAGGCGCGGGCGTTCCACGAGAGCTTTCCGCAGTATGCGGAGACCCCGCTGGCGAAGCTGGACGGGATGGCGAAGTACCTGGGGCTTAAAAAGCTCTTCGTGAAGGACGAGAGC
>ENA-OQCL01000993-OQCL01000993.1-human-gut-metagenome-genome-assembly--contig:-NODE-993-length-11447-cov-3.317580_pt1 | contig 11447 bp, 9 predicted proteins | sample MGYA00242502_ERZ504586 | MGnify/ENA primary metagenome ERZ504586 (study PRJEB26092, sample SAMD00036316) | human gut metagenome | host: Homo sapiens | study: EMG produced TPA metagenomics assembly of... | reverse complement strand
ATTGCAGAATGAATGTCTGAACTGCCGCCGCTGCGCACTGTGCGACACCCGCACACATGTCGTGTTCGGGCAGGGGGTTCCCACAGCAGAGGTCATGTTTGTGGGTGAAGGCCCCGGCGCCAGTGAGGACGAGCAGGGCCTGCCCTTTGTAGGGCGCAGCGGCCAGCTGCTCGACCATTATCTGGAAGCAGTTGACCTGAGCCGGGAGAAAAATGTCTATATTGCCAACATCATAAAATGCCGTCCGCCGCAGAACCGTGACCCGCTGCCGGAGGAATCTGCCGCCTGTATGCCGTGGCTGCGCCAGCAGTTCCAGCTGATACGCCCTAAGATCGTTGTGTGTCTGGGCCGCGTGGCCGCACAGCAGATGATGGACCCGGCCTTTTCGATTTCCCGCGATCACGGCAGATTTTACGAAAAGCAGGGAACCCTATTTATGGCAACCTACCACCCTGCGGCGCTGCTGCGCTATCCGGTCAACAAGCCTGCGGTGTTCGGCGACTTTGTCAGCCTGCGGGAAAAGATCACACAGGTCTGTGAGCATACCTATTAAAACCAGTATACCACCCGATGCAAGGAGGAAAGCAGCATGGAGCCTGAGACACTGGCACTGACGCTGCCCATACGGCGTCTGGTGGAATTTTTATTGCGCACCGGCAGCATCGACAGCCGCTTTACCGGCTTTGACCGTGCCCTTGAGGGTGCGCGCCTGCACCGCAAGCTGCAGCGGGCCGCTGTCAAGGAATTCCCCGACTATCAGGCGGAGGTATCCCTCAGGCAGCAGCGCAGCTGTGCCGGTGTTTGCTACACGCTTGAGGGGCGTGCCGACGGCATCTTTACCGACACGGACGGCATGACAACGATCGACGAGATCAAAACCACAACGTTGCCGCCGGAGCTTATCACCGGCGAGCAAAGCCCGGAGCATTGGGCGCAGGCACAGATCTATGCAGCCATCTATGCCGCGCAGCAGGGACTATCCGCCATGCGGGTGCGGCTGACCTACTATCAGGTGGATGAGGAGCTGGAATTTCGCTTTAGCCATGATTATACAGCGGACGCACTGGACGCCATCGTCACCGACCTGCTGACCCGGTATGCCCCCTGGGCCAAGCGCGCCGCCGAGTGGCAGCAGCTGAGCCGGGCCTCGCTGGCCGAGCTCCGCTTTCCCTTTGACAGCTACCGACCCGGGCAGCGGGCTATGATCGGTGCGGTGTACAAGACCTGCACCGAGGGCGGGCACCTGCTCTGTCAGGCTCCCACCGGCATCGGCAAGACGATGAGTGTGCTTTTCCCTGCGCTGAAGGCTGTGGGAGAGGGCGGGCCTGTGTTCTACCTGACTGCGCGCGGCACGACCCGGGCGGCGGCAGAAACGCCCTCGCGCTGCTGCGCACAGCCGACCCGGCGCTCAAGCTGCGCAGCGTCACCCTGACCGCCAAGGACAAATCTGCCTGCAGGAGCATCGTGAGTGTACGCCGGAGGCGTGCCCCTATGCCAACGGCTACTATGACCGTGTAAAGCAGGCACTGTGGGATGGTCTGGATACCCATGCCCTGACCGCCGAGGCCCTGCAGGCGCTGGCACGCCGCCACAGGGTATGCCCGTTTGAGCTGGGGCTGGATCTGAGCCTATGGTGTGATGTGGTCGTGGGCGATTACAACTACCTGTTTGACCCGGTCGTGCATCTCGTCCGCTTTTTCGATACAGCGGGCGATTATATCTTCCTGCTGGATGAGGCGCACAACCTCGCCCGGCCGCGCCCGCGATATGCACAGCGCGGTGCTGACAAAAAGTGCCTTCTACGATGCCAAAAAGAGGCTCGGCAAGGGAAAAAGCAGCCTGAAAAACGCCCTGACGAAGGTCAACAATCTCTTTATCGAGTGGCGGCACCGCTGTGAGGAAACGCCCGGCGACAGCCGCTTTGGCAGAACCTTTTTTGAAGAAAGCCGGGCAGAAGCACTGGATCGCGCCCTCACGAAGCTCTGTGAGCCGCTGGAAATCTGGCTCGATGAGCATCGTGACCCGGATGAAACACATGAGGCTCTGCTGCAGCTCTACTTTGACATCCGGGCATGGCTGCGTGTGGCAGACACCTTTGACGACCACTTTGTGCTGCAGGTGTCCGCGCACGGCAGTGAGGTCCGTGCCGCTATGCTTTGTCTTGACCCAAGTGATTTTCTGGCGGCGGATTTTGCCAAGGGGCGCGCCGCGGTGCTCTTCAGCGCCACGCTGGCCCCGGCTGGCTACTATAAAGATCTCTGCGGCCTGCCGGACGCCCGGGCTGTGGCACTGCGCAGCCCGTTTGACCCCGGCAATCTGGGGTTGTGGTGTGCGCGCAATGTCAGCACCCGCTACAAGGACCGGGAGGACAGCATTGCGAAGGTGTCCGACCTTCTGGCGGTCATGGCGGGTGCGCGGCGCGGGCATTATCTGGCGTTTTTCCCCAGCTACAGCTATCTGCAGCAGGTGCGGGAGGATTTCACAGCCCGCTATCCCGATATGCCGATCCTCAGTCAGGAGAGCGCCATGGACGGAGCACAGCGTGCCGCATTTCTGGAACGTTTCCGAAAACAGGACGAGGAGGCGCTGCTGGGCTTTGCCGTGCTGGGCGGCGTATTCGGTGAGGGCGTGGATCTGACAGGGGAGAGCCTGATCGGCGCGGCTATCGTCAGCCCCGGTCTGCCGCAGATCGGCCCCCGGCAGGAGCAGCTGCGGGACTATTTTGAAAAGACCCGCGGCACCGGCTTTGACTACGCCTACCGCTATCCCGGCATGAACAAGGTCCTGCAGGCTGCCGGGCGGGTCATCCGCACACCGCAGGACCGGGGCGTTGTCCTGCTCATTGACGACCGCTTTGCCGCGCCCGATACCCGCCGGCTGATGCCGCCGCACTGGGAGCATCTGCGGGTCGTGGAAAGCGCCGAGACGCTGGCCGGGGAGCTGGAACGGTTCTGGGGCAGAGAGGCTTCCCCCCGGAGGGGGAAGCTGTCAGCGGCCCCGCCCGCTGACTGATGAGGGCGAAGTGTTTGGCGCGGTCCCGCAAACGGGCAGCCGCAAGACACTTGCCCCTCATCCGGCCTGCGGCCACCTTCCCCCCAAGGGGGAAGGCTCCAAAGCGGGCAGCTCCGGTACACCCGCCCCTCATCCGGCCCTTCGGGCCGCCTTCCCTCGAAGAGGAAGGCTTTTGCGTATGATAAAAAGGGGGTCACCCAATTGAATACCGAAAAAGTTATTTCCCGTGATAACGACTACATCCTGCACACCTACGCCCGCAGCCCGGTTGCGCTGGTGGCGGGCGAGGGCATGGTCGCGCGGGATGCCGAGGGCAGGCAGTACCTCGACTTTACCTCCGGCATCGGCGTCAATTCGCTGGGGTACTGCCACCCCGCATGGGTGCGCGCCGTGGCCGGGCAGGCGGCTGCCCTGCAGCACACCTCCAACCTGTATTATACCGAGCCGTGCGGTGCGCTTGCGCAGGCGCTCTGCGCCCGCACCGGGCTGGATGCCGTTTTCTTCGGCAATTCGGGTGCCGAGGCCAACGAGGGTGCCATCAAGTGCGCCCGCAAATACAGCGTGGACACCTACGGCCCCGCCCGCAATAAGGTCATCACCCTCGTCAACTCGTTCCACGGCCGCACGCTGGCTACCCTGACCGCCACCGGGCAGGATGTGTTCCACCACGACTTCGGGCCGTTCCCTGCAAATTTTGACTATGTACCCGCAGGCGACTTTGCCGCGCTGGAAAAGGCCACGGATGCCGACACCTGCGCCGTCATGCTGGAACTGGTGCAGGGCGAGGGCGGCGTTGTCGCGCTCGATGCGGACTATGTTGCCAGGGTCGCGGCGTTCTGCAGGGAAAAGGACATTCTCCTCATTGTGGACGAGGTACAGACCGGCGTTGGGCGCACCGGGCGGTTTCTGGCGTGTGAGCATTTCGGCCTGAAGCCCGACATCGTCACGCTGGCCAAGGGGCTGGGCGGCGGTCTGCCGATCGGTGCGGTCGTGATGAGCCAAAAGGTGGCGGTCCATATGGGCCCCGGCTCCCACGGCTCGACCTTCGGCGGCAACCCGGTATGCTGTGCCGGTGCGCTGGCCGTGCTGGACACGATGGACGAGGCGTTTCTCGCGCAGGTCAGGGAGCGCGCCGCCCAGCTGCGCGCCGGGCTGGCCGCGCTGCCGCATGTGCAGCAGGTCAGCGGCCTCGGCCTGATGGTTGGCATTGAGCTTGCGGACGGCATCAAGGCCGCCGAGGTCCGCGCCGCCTGTGAGCGTGAGGGCCTGCTGGTGCTGACCGCCAAGACCCGCCTGCGGCTGCTGCCGCCGCTGATCCTGACCGCCGACGATGTCGCGGCGGCTCTTGCCACCCTGCGCCGGGTGCTGGAAAACACCCGCAGCTGAGGTCGCCCCCCTTGACAGCCATGGTATACTGGTTGTATTACTGCCAAGGGGGAGAAAATGGCAAAAGAAACGCTGCAACAAAAAATAAAGCGGGTGCTGGGGCGGTTCACACCGGGGCGCATCGCCATTATCATGCTGGGCACGGCGATCCTGTCCTTCGGCATCCACAACATTCACCAGCGCACCGCCATCACTGAGGGCGGCATCATCGGGCTGGTGCTGCTCATCAACCATTGGCTGGGGGTGCCGGCCTCGGTGCGCCTCGCCCCTGCTGGATGCAGCCAGCTACGCGCTGGCGTTCAAGTTTCTGGGGTGGGACTTTCTGCTATCGGCGGGCATTGCCAGCGTCAGTCTGGCCGGGTTTTACCGCCTCTGGGAGTGTCTGCCCCCGATGCTGCCCGACCTGACGCCCTACCCGCTGGCGGCGGCGCTGCTGGGCGGCGCATTTGTCGGCATCGGCGTCGGGCTGATCGTGCGGCAGGGCGGCTCCAGCGGCGGTGATGATGCGCTGGCGCTCGTCATCCACAAGCTGACCGGGTGGAAGCTATCCCGCGCGTACCTTTTTACCGATCTGACGGTGCTGCTTGCATCGCTGTCCTACATTCCGGTGCGGCGCATCGCGTTTTCGCTCGTCACGGTCACGGTGTCGTCCCTCCTCATCGACTGGGTGAAGGAGTACACCCCGAAAACCGGCAAAACAAATGTGTAAAACGGCGGGAACGCTTGTACATGGGCCGGAATTGCGGTATAATAAAGCCATTACCGCATAATTCCGGGTGCGGGTGCGGCGCAGCCTTGGCGTGCGCCCTGCCGCTGCCTGCGGGATTGCTGCGGAGATTTTCTGCAAAGCACCCAATGGAGGTTCACGATATGAAACTTACCCGCAAGCTTACGGCGCTGGCAATGGCGGTGCTGCTGGCCTTCACCCTGACTGCCTGCTCCCCCAAGGCGTGGGCGCAGGACACCGTTGTCAAGCTGGTCAAGGCGATGGGTCTGGTCGAGGAGTCCGAGGATGACGACACCGACACCACCACCAAGGCGGCTGCCGGCGGCAGCGTGGAATTTCCCGAGGGGATGGACACCAGCGCGGCCCGCGTTGTGACCTACCCGCAGGACAACACGCTGTATGTCTCCTTCAACAGCATTGCCAACCGCTCCACCGAGTATTTTGTGGCGGGCGGCGACAGCATGACAGTGACCGGCTACGCCACGACCGAGGCCAGCAGCGAGAAATATATGTACTTTAAGATCGCGTTCTGGGAGCTGAGCGACGACAAGACCAGCACCAGCTATGTGCAGGGCTCAACGATCTACTACTGTGCGGACGGCAGCGCCTACCAGTACAATGTCACCGGCCTGACCCCAGGCAAGCAGTACAAGATCACGATCAGCTACGATAACGGCAACAAGTACTATGTCACCGGCGGCCTCAAGGTCGAGGGGCTGGGCAGCGAAGAGCTGAACACCTACGGCGAGGAAAGCACAAACAGCTGATAACACATACCGCCCGCGCCGCAGATGGCCGGGCGGTATTTTTTGAAGCACAGGGAAAGTATACACAAAGAGGACGGACAGGGGACAGCCCTGCCCGGCAGGTTGTACAACGAGAGAGGATTTTACACTATGGATAAAAAACAGCTGCGCAACACACTGCTGCTGATCTGCGCCGCCTTCATCTGGGGCACGGCCTTTGTGGCGCAAAGCGTCGGCAGCGGCTACATGGGCGCATACACCTTTTTGGCCAGCCGCAGCTGGCTGGCCTGCGTCTTTCTGCTGGGGATGCTGTTTGTGCGCCGCGCCGGGCAGAAAAAGCGCGGCAGCGGCCTGCCCTTCTGGATCCACGGCAAAACGCTGGTGCTGGGCGGTATCTGCTGCGGCACGGCGCTGTTTGCGGCATCGGCGGCCCAGCAGATGGGCATCGGCACGACAAGCACCGCCAAGGCCGGTTTTATGACGGCGCTGTATGTGGTGCTGGTGCCGGTCGCGGGGGTCTTTCTGGGCAGCCGCCCCGGCATCAAGCTGTGGTGCTGCGTGGCGGTCAGCGTTGTGGGGCTGTACCTGCTCTGCCTTGCGGGGCGCGATACGCTCAGCCTGACCGGCGGCGAGTGGCAGCTGCTGCTCTGCGCGCTGCTGTTCACACTGCAGATCCTCGTGGTAAACCACTTCAGCCCCAAGCTGGACGGCATCCAGCTCAGCTTCGCCCAATTTTTGATGGTCGCAGTGCTGTCCACGATCTTTATGTTTGTCTTTGAAGCGCCGACAATCGACCAGTTCCGGAGTGCGGCGGTCTCCATCGCCTACTGCGGCATTATGTCCAGCGGCGTGGCCTTCACGCTGCAGATCGTTGCCCAGCGGGACCTTGACCCGACGATCGCCAGCCTTGCCATGTGCCTGGAAAGCGTATTCAGCGCCCTCGCGGGCTGGCTTATCCTCGGTGAGACGCTCTCTGCGACCGAGCTTTGCGGCTGTGCGCTGATGTTCGGCGCGATCGTGGCCAGCCAGCTGCCCGAGAAAAAGCGCGCCTGACCCCCTGCGGCGAGACTGTCATAAACGGCCTTGTGTGCGCTATGCACGGACAAAGTTACAAAAACACCGCAAAAATCCGTGACAGACTTTATTTAATAAAGCTATGCCCCGAATTTTGTATTGACTTTTTCAGCCGGTGTGCTATAATAAAAAGCAGGATCAGGCAGGGTGATCCGGGACGATAGCACAGGAACCACGGCGCTATTGTCCTTTTTTGTTATTCTGCCCGATGTTTGCTTTCCGCCGCGCGGCGGCGGGAAAATCTGTGGAGTGGAAAGGAAAGTGTCTCATGAAAAAACTGTTTGCACTCGGTATGGCCTCCGTCATGGCCCTCTCTCTCGCCGCCTGCGGCGGCTCCGCCTCCTCCGCGGCCTCCGGCGCTGCGGACACCTCCTCTGCGGCAACCGCCGAGGCCACCGGCAAAAAGTGGGTCGTGGCTACTGACACGGTCTTTAAGCCCTTTGAGTACACCGATGCCTCCGGCAACTTTGTCGGCATTGATGTGGATATCCTCGCCGCCATCGCCGAGGATCAGGGCTTTGAGTATGAGCTGAAGAGCCTTGGCTGGGACGCCGCCATCGCGGCCTGCCAGTCCGGTCAGGCGGACGCCATGATCGCCGGTGCCTCCATCACCGATGAGCGCAAGGCGAGCGGCTGGATGTTCTCCGACGGCTATTATGATTCCAACCAGACGCTGACCGTGCCCGAGGACTCCGACATTGCCGGCTTTGCCGACCTGTCCGGCAAGAATGTTGCCGTCAAGACCGGCACGCAGGGCGCGTCCTACGCCGAGAGCCTCAAGGACGAGTACGGCTTCACCATTACCTACTTTGAGGATTCCCCCACGATGTATCAGGCCGTTCTGGGCGGTCAGTGCGTTGGCTGCTTTGAGGATACCCCCATCATGAAGGCCTCCATCAAGGACGGCGATCTGGCCCTGAAGGTGCTGGAGGATACCGCCAGCGCCCCCGCGCCCTACGGCTTTGCCATCTTCAGCGAGGACAGCCAGGAGCTGCTGGACATGTTCAACAAGGGCCTGGCCGACATCAAGGCCAACGGCAAGTATGACGAGATTCTGGCAAAGTACCTCGGCTAAACCATGAAAAAATACGCGGGGACGCCTGTTTTGCGGGCGGCCCCGCTTTTGCGACCCCGGGATCCCTCTTGGCCCCTGCGCGGAGAGCGGCTCTTGCAAATCCAACCCCCGAAAGGAGTTCTGCGCCTTGATTTTTAAGATTCTTGCCAACTATGGCCCGCTGCTGCTGGCCGCCATGGGCCAAACGCTGCTGCTGGCCCTGTGGAGCCTTTTCTTCGCCTGTCTGATCGGCCTGTTTGTGGGCATCCTCAGCGTTTTGAAAAGCCGCGTCTGCAACATCATCGCCACGATCTTTGTCGATATTATCCGCGGCGTGCCGATGATCGTTCTGGCGTTCTTCGTCTATTTCGGCGTGCCGATGCTGATGAACGACAACCTGAACTGGGCAGCCATGACCGGCAGCAAGTTCACCTTTACGGCGCTGCAGGCCGGCATCATCTGCCTGTCGCTGAACTGCGGCGCCTATATGGCCGAGATTATCCGCGCCGGTATCGAGAGCGTGGACAAGGGCCAGATGGAGGCCGCCCGAAGCCTCGGCCTGCCGTACTGGAAGGCGATGTACAAGGTCGTGCTGCCGCAGGCCATCCGCACAATGATCCCCTCGATCATCAACCAGTTCATCATCACCCTCAAGGATACCTCGATCCTGTCGGTCATCGGCTTCCCCGAGCTGGTCAACACCGCCAAGAATGTGAACGCCAACATAATGCGCTCGCTTGAGGTGTGGTTCATCGTCGGCGTTATGTACCTGATCGTCATCACGCTGCTGTCCCGCTTTGCCAAGCGGATGGAAAGGAGGCTCAACCGTGGCCGTCAATAAGAACAATGTAAAAATTCATGTTGAGCATCTGAAGAAGAACTTCGGCAATCTGGAGGTTCTGCGCGATGTATCGACTGATATTTATGAGGGCGAGGTCGTTGTCGTGCTGGGCCCCTCGGGCAGCGGCAAGTCCACCTTCCTGCGCTGCCTTAACCGGCTGGAGGAGATCACCGGCGGCACGGTCATCGTGGACGGCCACGACCTGACCGATAAAAAGACCGACCTGAACAAGATGCGCGAGAATGTCGGCATGGTGTTTCAGCACTTCAACCTGTTCAACAACCTCAATGTCATGGGCAACATGACGCTGGCACCGGTTGAGCTGAAAAAGGCCACCCGCCCCGAGGCTAAGGAGAAGGCACTGCAGCTGCTGGACCGCGTGGGCCTGTCCGATAAGGCCGATGCCTACCCGGCGCAGCTGTCCGGCGGGCAGAAGCAGCGTGTGGCCATTGCGCGCGCGCTGGCCATGGACCCGGACATCATGCTGTTTGACGAGCCGACCTCGGCGCTGGACCCCGAGATGGTCGGCGAGGTGCTGCAGGTCATGAAGCGCCTTGCCGCCGAGGGCATGACGATGGTCGTGGTCACCCATGAGATCGGCTTTGCCCGCGAGGTCGCAAGCCGCGTCATCTTCATGGAGGGCGGCTACATCGTGGAGGAAGGCACCCCCGATGAGGTCATCAACCACCCGAAGCAGCCCCGCACAGTGGACTTCCTGAGCAAGGTGCTGTAACACAGCAAAATACGCCAAAGCGCCCCGCACCCACCGGTGCGGGGCGTCTGTGTTAAGGAAAGCATTTCCCCGGTGTACAGAATACGGGCGGGACTTTACCGCCGCCGTATTGCGCCCGGGGCGCGGGTTTGCTACAATAAGGATAAGCGAAAGGAGCGTTTGCCAATGGAAAAAATCAAAAGGAATTTCGGCTTCGGCTGTATGCGGCTGCCCATGCAGGGCGAGGAGGTCGATCTTGCCCAGACAAAGCAGATGGTCGATGAATTTTTGGCGCAGGGCTTCAACTATTTCGACACCGCGCACGGCTACATCGGCGGCAGAAGCGAAACGGCGCTCAGGACCTGCCTGACCAGTCGTTACCCGCGCGAAAGCTATGTCCTGACCGATAAGCTGTCCGGAGGCTTTTTTGAAACCGAGGCCGACATCCGCCCGTTCTTTGCGCGCCAGCTTGCGGCCTGCGGTGTGGATTATTTTGACTTTTACCTCATGCACTCCCAAAATGCCGAGAATTTTCAGCAATTCAAGGCGTGCCGCGCGTATGAGACGGCGTTCGACCTCAAGGCCGAGGGCAAGATCCGCCATGTCGGCCTCTCCTTCCACGACCGCGCCGAGGTGCTGGACCGGATCCTGACCGAGTATCCGCAGATCGAGGTCGTGCAGATTCAGTTCAACTATCTGGATTACGATGACATCGCCGTGCAGAGCCGCAAATGCTATGAGGTCTGCCGCCGGCACAATAAGCCCGTGCTTGTCATGGAGCCGGTCAAGGGCGGCAATCTGGTCAACCTGCCCAAGGACGCCGCCGCTGTGCTGGAATCGCTGCACGGCGGCAGCCCGGCCAGCTATGCCATCCGGTTTGCGGCGGGCTTCCCCGGCATCATGATGGTGCTGTCCGGCATGAGCAATATGCAGCAGATGCGGGACAATCTCAGCTTTATGCGGGACTTTCAGCCGCTGAACGAAACCGAGCGCGCGGCCGTGTCCAAGGTGGTGGAGATCTTCCGCAAGCAGAACCTGATCCCCTGCACAGCCTGCCGCTACTGTGTAGACGGCTGCCCGCAGCAGATCGCCATCCCCGACCTGTTCGCCATCATGAACACCAAGAACATCCACCACGACTGGAACGCCGATTATTATTACGAGGATGTCCACACCCGCCCCGGCACCCGCGCATCGGACTGCATCCGCTGCGGCAGATGCGAGCAGATCTGCCCCCAGCACCTGCCCATCCGCAAGCTGCTGCAGGATGTGGCAAAGGAGTTTGAAAAGTAAGCACCGTACACAGCACCCCCGCCCGCCTTCCTTATATAAATGGAAGGCAAGCGGGGTGTTGTGTGTAATGCGGAATGTCGGACAGTCCGAACAAAACAAAAAAGGTCACTTACTTTCGTAAGTGACCTTGTCTCTATGTTACAAAAAAGATATCCTATAAAAAGGCTTAGACAAGGCCGCAGTTTTATAAAACATTGATTTTATGACTGAAAATTCTGTATTAGAATACTGCCTCTAAAGACAGCCTATGGCAAGGGAAGATATTGATATTCTTCTGGTAGGGTAAGAGCCACCCAATCAATTTTCTTAGCTGCGTATACGATTTCTGTATAGAGCGCGTCTCCGCGCTGCTTCCGATATGTAATGACGATTCTATCTGCGCTGCCTTTAACCATGCTTCGGATATCGCCTTCCAGCACAGTGTTGGGAACAAAACGCCCCTTACCGCCATTGCGGACAAAGCCCATGCAAGCACCAACTGATCCGGCAAGTTTGTCAGTGTACAATTTCGGCTGGGATAAATTGTAATTCCCGACCATCTTAGCGGAAAGATGCTTCTGCACCAATCCGGGAAGAACGCGCATTTTCATTTCGGTTGTGCC
>ENA-OQCL01000992-OQCL01000992.1-human-gut-metagenome-genome-assembly--contig:-NODE-992-length-11447-cov-5.936219_pt1 | contig 11447 bp, 11 predicted proteins | sample MGYA00242502_ERZ504586 | MGnify/ENA primary metagenome ERZ504586 (study PRJEB26092, sample SAMD00036316) | human gut metagenome | host: Homo sapiens | study: EMG produced TPA metagenomics assembly of... | reverse complement strand
TCGCCCAGCCGGCAGCGCTTATGAGCTCATCCTTCGTGGAGAGATTCTGCGCCGAAGGCGATCCATGTTCACGGCCCATGGCATGGAGCATGGAGGCGGCAATGGCAGGAGAAACTGGTCATGCGGCTCTGAAGGGGCGTAGAGGGCTGGAAATTCGAAGACGGCGTCCACGCCGGAGCGGACGGCCCATCTGGCGACGGCGTCCACTTATCAAAAAGGGCACGGCTCGCCCCTCTGCACGAAAGCACCGCTCATGATGGCGATGAGGGGGGCTTGCGGATAGGCTTTTTTGATGATATCGATCATGGCGGAATGACCGGCATGAAACGGATTCCACTCGGCTGTGATGCCGATGAGGGGAGAGGTGGTAGACATGGGGACTCCTTATTCAGAAATTGTAAGATCTTGAGGCGGCAGACATCAGGCTTTAGACGGCAGATGGCAAATTAGGCATAAGGCACCTGACATCTGATATCTCGCCGTCTAAAGCTTCCCGGTCGCTGAGTCTTCCCTATTCTATCACAAAAGTGAGCGGAAACAGGAAATCTACCTTCCTCTATGATATAATATGAAAAATCAATGAGCGAAGTTTGACCTCGCTACTACAACCAAAGGAATGATATATATGTATAATCATTGGCAGAAAAAATGGGCGCTGTCTCTGGGCCTTCTGGTGCTTGCCATGCTGCCCGCAGGCTGCGGAAACAGCATTGACGATCAGTTTCCCTTCGGGAAGAACCGCATTCACTGTGGCGGCGAGACCATCACGGTGGCAACGCCGTTTGAGCTGATCTCCAATGGCAGGCAGGTCGATCTCGGCGACCGTCAGGCGGAGACGGTCCACGCAGAAGGACACAATGCGAATATGCAGCTCCTTGTGACCGGCACGAAAGAGGGGGAAGGAAAGGATGCGAAAACGCTGGCGGAAGAGGCGAAGAGCATCCTCGCCGATAATCCCAATCTGAAAAATGTGAGATCCCAGCAGAAGGAGATCACATTGGGGGATGTGAAGGCACAGCAGCTTTCCTTCTCTTTCACTGAGACCGCCCGCGGCAAGAATGTAGAGCTCTCTGTAGAAGAATATATTTTCCTCCGGAAGGGTGTCGTCTGGCGCGTCATTTACCAGTATCGCAGTCAGGATGAGGTGGGCAAAGCTCTCACACAAAAAGTCGCCGGACAGATCGCGATGGGGAGTACGTTCTAGGGAGACTAAGAGACTGGAAGATGTCAGAATCATACGATAGACTTAGGGGGATAGGAGACCATAAGTCTGATGTCTCCAGGTCTATAGTCTCTAAGAAATTAGTAGCTAGGGATTAGTAGCTAGGGATTAGGGGTGACTGGGATTCTCAGGAATCGTCATCCCGAGCGTAGCCGAGGGATCTCTACTGTACTGCAGGAATCAGCGTGTATGCGTCGAGGGAAAACGATGTCTTGGTGCTGCCTCATAGCAGGCAATGAGCGTATTGCAATAGAGATTTCTCGGCAACGCTTTCAATGACGACGGTGCGAAGCGCCATCAAAACTCCGCGGCGCTTCTGATTTTTATGCGCCGCACCACTCCCGTTGAACCTGTTGAACCTGTAGAACCTCTTTTGCAAATAATCAAGGGGCTAACCCTGAACCTTTTTCTTTTTTAACAATGAGGAATCTATGCGATTTTCAAAAGGATTTTTTTCACTACTTTTATTTTTAGCCGCCGGTGCTTTGATCGCCGGTATCTTGGGACAGGTGCTCGGCAGTGCGAACCTTGTCGGCCTCATGCCTTTCCTGACGGAGACCTATGAGATCTTCCATATACAAAACATCGCCCTGAATCTGGGGATCATGCAGATTCATTTCGGCATCCGTTTTGCGCCGAATCTCATCAGCATCCTCGGCATCCTTGTCGCGTGGTGGCTGTATGAGAAATTTTGAGATGCTAGACTGGAAGGCTTTAGACTGAGAGACTGGAAGACATCAGACTTTAGACGTCAGATTTAGAGCATCTGATGTCTAAAGCTGAAAGTTTCTCTGTCTAGTCACCAGTAAATGACATTTGAAACACCGGATTTTCAGTAAAGTGAGGATACGATGATGCTCATCCGTGAAATGCGAAGCGAAGACAAGCCAAGAGAGCGTTTTCAGGAATCCCCGAAAATGGCCAGCATGACGGATCTTGTTGCGATCCTTTTGCGAACGGGGCGGCAGGGGTATTCCGTCATGCAGCTGGCGCAGGATGTCGTGGACCAGCTCGAGCAGACGGTGGGCATCAATGGCTATGAGGATCTTCACTGGCGGGATCTCACGGATATCAAAGGCATCGGCCCCGATAAGGCAGTCACCATCTGTGCAGCGATCGAGCTCGGGCGGCGTCTGACCTATATATATGATAAAAGAAAACTGGAGAATTTCAGTACGCCGGAGAATGTCTCAGCCGTTTTTTATGGAGCGTCTCCGCCACGAGACGCAGGAGCATTTCCTCGTCGCCTTTGTCAATGTGAAGAACCGACTTCTGGGCTACAAAGAGGTCTCCATCGGCGGGCTGAATGAGACGCCCGTCGATATCAAGGAAGCGATGAAGTGGGCGATCCGCTACAAAGCCTTCGGCCTCATCCTTCTGCACAATCACCCTTCCGGCTATCCGGAGCCGTCGAAGGAGGACATCGAGATGACGAAGACCTTCGCCAAGGCCGCAAAGCTCCTTGATATGGTGGTGCTGGATCATGTCATCATAGGAGATGGCATCTATGTCAGTCTGCATGAGAGAGGGGTTATTTGAGACTTTTGAGACTAGGAGACGTCAGACATTAGACTTCAGATATCAGATTCAGATTTCATAAAGCAGGCGTCTCATGGTCGCTCTCAATGGGAAGGAAGAGAAGATATTTTGGCCTAGTCACTAGTCACCTCTAATCCCTAGCTACTAATCCCTAGTCTCCTTCGTTCCCAGATATGCTATAATATATGAGATATAAAAATTTTAGTAAAGGACAGGTGTGAGCCATGGAAGAAATGGAAAAAGGAAAACGTTATTCCGCAGAAGACAAGGGTTATACCAGCAAGATCTATGAGATCCGCTGGATTCCCGTCACGGAAAGAGAAGAATATCAGGAAGGCCCGACCAGAGACGCGCTCCTGAAGCTCAAGGGAAAAATGGCGGAAAAGGATTTTGACAAATACATCGAAAACGGTGTCATCCGTGTGACCTATGATGAGGGTCGTCTGATGATCATCGTAAAGTCGGAGATCTACCGCACCATGCTGATGGGCCCCTTCTACAATGCCATTTGTGAAGCCTTTGATGTGGGACATTTCCGTGTCGTCAGCCAGGTGAATGGGTACTGATCGGAGCGGGAAAGCGGCCCGATCGAGAAGAGAAGGATAGGCGAGCCGGATGGCCCGCCTTTTTTCTTGCGAACTTTTCCACTATCCGCTATAATTTTCATAGTCTAATGAAAAACTCAGTCACCTATCCGAGGCTTCTTATGAGATTTCGATTTCTTCTTATCCTTTGTATCGCCCTTTTCACCAGCCTTCTTCCGGCAGAATGCCGCGGGGAGGCTCTTTTGCGTGCGTTGTTTCCTTACAGTCTGACGAAGGAGGCGGGCGTGGCGCATGCGGGCAGCACGCAGCTTCTCTATATTTCCGTGCAGAATTTCGGCAATGAAGAGGAAGCTGCCGAGATCACCGCGGCATTGCCGGAGGGATTCACGGCACTCGCCGGAGACGGCTGGGAGGTGGACGGGCAGGAGGTGTGCATCCACTGGACACTTCCTGCAGACTATGGTGAGCAGTTCCTCGCGGTCCCCGTGAAATGCAGCGAAGAGGCGGGGGAAGGTGTCTACGAGATACCGGTCTCCCTTCGGACGAAAGAGGGCGTGAAAGAGGAGAAGATCTCTTTCTCGGCGGGACCGGCGGAAGAGGAGCAGGATCAGAAGGCAGCGCAGACATGGTATATCCAGTCGGTGCTGCTTCCGGTGAATGAGGACGGGGAGCGGGATGCGAGACAGGAAAAGGATACGCTCGTCACGCCGGATGTGACACTGGAGAATATGAAGAACCGCCTGACGGGCGGGCGCGGTGTGGACTGGGATGCGCTCACGGCAAAGCCGAATACGTACCTCCTTCTGGATATGAGAAATCCGAAGAAAGACGTGCGGACGATCCATCTGACCGCCGAACTCGTAGACAAGGAGACGGGGGAGGTGCGCCCCGGGCTCATCGCAGCAGCCGGTGAGGGAGAGTCTCTCGACCGGACGAAAATGCGAAGTGAGGCAGTGCTCTCTCTGAACGGCCATAAAATGCAGACCGCTGTGGTGCCGCTGTATGTGGATCCTTTCTCGATCGCAGAGGGAGACTATGCGCTGCGCCTCACGCTGTTTGACGGAGAGACGGAGCGTGTGACGGAGCTGCCGCTCACCGTCGTGAAGAAGCGAAGCGTGGGATTTGCGACGCTCGGCTTTGCCCTCCTTTCTCTTCTCGCGTTGGCAGCGTCCATCGGCGGACTGAAGCGCTGCATCCTCTCCATCGGAGCGAAGGGGGATATCACGGTATCGCTCTTTGCGGCGATGGCTTTCGGCGGGGTCGTCGTGCCGGTGACACTTCTGGGAGATTTCCTGCATGTCCTCTTGGGGCCTTTCTCCGGACTGGTGACGGGCCTTCTCTCAGGGGTCGTGCAGTACCTGCTTCTGGTCTCGCTGCTGGTTCTTTTCCGCAGGCCGGGGGTCTGTGCGCTCTTTTTCCTCATGCGCTGGATGCTTTCGGCGGTACTTTTTGGCCGTGTGACGCCGGTGGGGATCCTGATCTGTGCGGTGTCCATCGTGATTTTGGAAACGACGCTTTACCTCGCAGGTTTCTATCGAAAGAAGGAGCTGACGCCGCTCTACGCGATGGGGATCTCCTTCCTGATCGGGCTTTGTGATGCGGGGATCACTTTTGTGAATATGGAACAGCTGATGTTCTTTTATCGGTTATATTATGCAGACTGGTTCATCGGGCTTTACATGCTGATGAATGGTCTCTTGTACAGTACACTCGGCAGCTGGATGGGGTATCGCATCGGCAGCCGCTTGAAGCAGGTGATGGGGACATGATACTGGAGATCAGGGATCTTTCGTGCCGCTACGTATCGCGCAGGAAGGATACTCTTTCGCATGTGGATCTGTCTCTCGCCGAAGGTGAGATGGTCCTCATCGCGGGGCGCTCCGGCTGCGGGAAATCAACGCTCATCAAGAGTATCACGGGGCTTTTGGAACCGGGGGAAGCCCGGCTCACGGGGACGATCTCTCTCGATGGACGGGACGTGAGAGAGATGAGCGCGGAAGATATAGGGCTTCTGGCAGGCACGGTATATCAGACGCCGGATGACCAGCTCTTTGCGATGACGGTAGCTGACGAGGTCGGATTTGCCCTCGAAAATCGCGGAGAGGATCCGTCTGTCATCCGGGAAGAGGTCCGGCGTGCGCTTGCAAAGACGGAGCTTTCCGGTATGGAGATGCGGAGTATCCATGCGCTGTCCGGCGGGCAGAGGCAGCGTCTGGCGCTGGCCTCAATTTTGGTGACGCATCCGAAGCTTCTTATCTTGGATGAACCGGTGAGTCAGATGAATCCGAAGGGTGTCAAGGATTTCTTGGAGCTTCTGGTTTCCCTGAATCGGGAAGACCATATGACGATCCTCGTAGTGGAGCACCGTGTGAATGAGCTGGCGCGGTATTTTCCCCGCCTCTGCTGCATGTATGAAGGACGATTCATCTATGACGGAGCGACAGAGGGGGCATGGACAGCGCTCGGAGATACGGAGGCCTATGGACTCCGCGAGCCGCAGGCGGTGAAGCTCGGCCGCCTCCTGCACCTTCCTTATCTTTCGGGGCATGTGAAAGAGACGGCGGAGGAGATCCGGAAGAGCGGTATCTCCTTTGCGCCGCATATCTCGCGAGAGAAAAAAGAAAGCCATGCACCCGTTGTACTCGAGGGAAGAGATCTCCACTATCGCTATCAAGGTGCGGAGAAGGAAACGCTTCACGGACTCTCTTTTGCGATCCGCAAGGGGACGATCAATGCGCTCATGGGCTTCAATGGGGCAGGGAAATCCACGCTGATGAACCTTTTATCCGGACTGGATACGCCGACATCGGGAGAGATCCTGCTCCTTGGGAAGCCGGCTGAAAAGCAGCGCCATCACATCGGCTATATGCGGCAGGAGGCAGATCTCATGCTGCTTACGGACTCTGTCATCGATGAGCTGACGTGGAATAACAAAACCATCACGGAAGAGGAGCTGGATCGCCTCTTTCGTCTTCTGCATGTACGGCATTACTGTCATGATTTTCCACTGGCACTGTCCAAGGGGCAGCGTCTTCGTGTCGTCTTCGGGGCGATGCTCGCCAGGAAGGATAATGACCTCTTGCTCCTCGACGAACCGACGACGGGGCAGGACCAGAAGAGCCTGTCGGATATCAAAGCACTGCTTCTCTATGCGGCCTCCGAAGGACGGACGATCTTCTTCTGCACACATGATATCGAGCTGGCAGGCGAGCTGGCGGATCAGGTGTTCCTTTTGAAAGAAGGAAGATTTCTGGCGAGCGGCACGCCGCATACGATCTTCAGTGATAAAAAGCTGATGGAGGAAGGCGGCCTGGCGCTCCCGCCCATGCTGACATTGTCGGAAATGCTGGGCATCGAGCCGTGTATTTCTGTGAAAGAGGTGATGGATCATGTCCTATAGACAGCTTTGGGAAGGCGGGGATGGACATTCTTTCCTGATGCGTCTCGATGGACGGACGAAGCTCTCCTTCCTCTTCTGCTATGCGCTGATGATGATCATCGTGGACAATGCTAGGACGCTTTTTTTCCTCTTCACGCTGACTCTCGTTTTTCATTTTCTGGGAAAGACGCCCTTCTATAAGTGGCGGGTGCTCGCGATCTTCATCCTATTGGGCCTTTGGGGATCGATCGCCAGTCAGGCGCTCTTCTTTTCGCAGAATCCACGGACGCCCCTTGTGAATTTGATCTCTCCCGGCTTTCCTGTCCTGGGGGCGCTGACGAATGGTCTCTATATCTATCGGGAAGGCATCATCTACGGTGCGATCCAGGGAATGCGTACGGTATCGATGATCACGCTGGGGCTGCTCGTCTGCTGGACGAGCGATCCGCGCCAGCTGCTGAAGGGTCTCACTTCGTGGAATCTATCTCCGCAGGCCGCCTTCATGCTGGTGACGGCGATCCGCTTCTTCCCTGTACTTGCTGCGGAAGCAGGCGAAGTCATGGTCGCATTGCAGCTGCGAAGCGGCAGTGAAAAGGGACGGCATCAGGTGCTGATGCACATCCCGCACATGGTGAAGCCCCTCTTGGCTCGCTGCCTTCGCCGTTCCGCGACGCTGGCTCTTTCCGTTACGAGCCGCGGTCTTTTCCTCGCCAAGGGAAGGCGGGCAGACATCTGGCAACCGTCTGAAAAATGGGTCTCTTTGCTCTTCCTTCTTTTCACGGTGGGCTGCGGCAGTGCCAAGATCCTCTATGCGCTTTCCAAAGAGGGCTTCTACTACGGCGCGCTCCGCATGGTGTATGACTGCGCGAAGATGTATTTATAATGGTTTCAGGGTTCAGGTTGGCGGGTTCGGGGGAGACTTTGAGACTGATAGATTTGGAGACATCATATATTAGACATCAGATATTTGACGTCTAACGTTTGAAGCAGATATGCTCCGCGGCGCTTCTGATTTTTATGCGCCGCGCTTCCCCCTTTGAACCTCTTGAACCCATAGAACCCGCTCCTCCCTCTTTCGCAAACAATCAAGGGACGGCATAACCCTGAACCATATTCTGGTGACCAAACATGAAACGATGCAAAACAATTCTCATTTTTTTTCTCCTTGCACTGACCTGGAGCGCTCTTTTCTGGCTGACCGGGAAAAAGACACCCTGGCAGATCTTTGCGAGCAAAGAGTCAGACGCAGCCTATGTGATCTCCTTAGGCGACATGGCAGGGCGGAACTATGACCGCATGGGCTTTGACAGCGGCAAGGTGCTCTACGTGAAGTCGGACGGCGGCTGGCTCGTCGGTACAGCGAATGGCGAGCTCATCCATTTCGATGAGAAGGGAGAGGAGCTGTGGAGCCACTCTGTCGGCACAGGCCTCATCCGTGGCATCGCAGTGAGCCGGGATGAGAAGGTCGTCTATGCGGGGGAGAAAAGTCCGGAAGGAACGATGTATGCCATGGATGTGAAAAATGGCGATGTGCTGTGGACCTTCCGGGGAGACTCTCTCATAGGGTATGAGGTGGACATACAGTCCGAGCCGACGGCCATCGATATATCGACGGATGCTGCTGGACATGTATATGCGGTTTTCTATCGATTTACGCTCGATGAGAAGGGGCAGCGGACATACCTTTCCCGCATCATTTCCTTCGATGAGACCGGGAAAGAGCGCTGGCGCTATCCTGCCAAAGAGAATATGGATGCGTGGGTGAATTGCGGTGCTGTTTCAGAAAGCAGCGGCCGCTTCGCCTTTGCGACAGCGAATTACGACAAAGCAAAGACCGATGGTCTTACCTATAATGAAAATCTGTATGTCCTTGACAGCCATACAGGGACACTGCTCCATGCCGAAAAGATCCCGCCGGTCGAGACCTTCGGCACCACGACGATCCGGAACGGACTTTCTTACTCGGAGGATGGGAAGTACCTCGCGGTGATGGCGAGTGATGGACGAGGATTCCTTCGTGACGAGGACGGGCGTCCCATCTGGGAGCGCAGCATTTCCAGAGTTATGGAGATCGGCGGCAGCTATTACTTTGCGGCGGGTCGTGATGCGCTCTTTTCCGGAGACAAAGTCCTCTTCGGTACCATCAATACATTCAATCGGGAAAATTGGCAGCTGCCGGCGCCCGTCATCCATCCATCAGGAAACAGCCTCTATGGCTTTGACAGGGACGGGAAGTATCTCTTCCGCTATACTGCGCCTGCGGAGATCGAAGCCATCGGGGTCGCCGGTGATGTAGCCGCGTTGGCGATCGGCAGAAATGTAAGAAATCATGACTACAAAGCCCATGGAGCAGCAGTCATCAGTCTTTCTGATGGGACTCTCCTTAATGAGTACCATACGAAGGGACCGCTCCAGACGCTTGCGATCTCCTCCGATGGCCGCTACGTGGCTGGCATCGAAGTCCCTGCTGTCACGGCTGAAGGAGATCTACTCGGAGCCTATCGGCTGCACATCTGGGATCGGGAAAAGTGAAAAGGTTCGGGGTTCAGGTTGATAGGTTCAGGTAGAAGATTAAGAGACTAAGAGACTTGGAGACTTCAAATTTCTGACTTCTGATGTCTGGCTTCTGATTTTTATGCGCCGCACCTCCCCCATAGAACCCGCTTCCCCTCTTTCGACTGCAGTCAATGGGACGGCACGGCCCGTGGGCTAACCTTGAACCCCCTTCCCCTTTGCGCTATAATAAAAAACAAATTGTTTTTTATTGAAAGTTACGAGGATACTATGATACGAAGATTTATGAAATATTATCGTCCCTACATGCACATTTTGATCTGGGTGATCGTAGGGACGTTTGTCATGGCCGGACTGGATCTGATCTTTCCGGTCGTGGTCCGTGAGCTCATCCATGACGTACTGCCGGCGGGGGATATGCATCGGCTGTTTATCGGCTCAGGGATCCTTCTTGTCCTTTACATTCTGAATTTTGCGATCCAGTATGCGGTGCAGTACTATGGGCATGTCATGAGTGCGTCCATCGAACACGATATGCGACGGGATTTGTTTGCTCATATCGAGAAGCTCTCCTTTCATTACTTCGATAATGAGAAAACGGGGCAGCTGCTTTCCCGTATCACAAGCGATGTGACAGAGATCAGTGAGCTTTCCTTCCGCGGACCCAATGATGTTCTCCTCTGCGGCGTCATCATGGCGGGGACGCTGGTCGTGATGTTCGTCATGAACTGGCAGCTTGCCCTCCTCATCGGTGCACTGCTTATTGCGAAGAGCATTCACACCGTGAAGGTGAATAAACAGATGAAGTCCGCCTTTCGGCAGAACCGGAAGAAGGCAGGGGAAGTCTCTGCCCGCGCAGAAGAAAGCCTTTCCGGCATCCGCCTTGTGAAGGCTTTTGCCCAAGAGGCCTTCGAGCTGGACCGCTTTGAAGAGAAGAGCCGCGAGCTCCGGGATACCCGTTTCGCTTCGAATAAGCTCATCGCCTATTTCTCCGGCGGTATTAACTTTTTCACCAACTTCATCAATGTGGCGGTGATCCTGGCCGGCGGGTGGATGATCAATGAGGGAACGCTTGCGCTTTCTGATTTCGTCGCATTCCTCCTCTATGTGAATATCTTCATGCGTCCGGTCTTCCGTCTGACGATCCTCGCTGAGGTGTACCAGCGCGGCATGGCCGGCTTCCACCGTTTCGAAGAGATCATGCACACCGAGCCTTCCATCGAAGATCCGGAAAAGCCTGTCATGCTCTCCCAGGTGAAAGGGGATATTGATTTCAAGGATCTATCCTTCGGTTACGATCCGGGGCATCTCATCCTGCATGATCTCGCCTTTGAGATCCCTGCCGGAAAGACGGTGGCTTTCGTCGGCGAGACGGGGGCAGGGAAGAGTACGCTCGTCAGCCTGCTGCTTCGCTTCTATGAACCGACAAAAGGCGAAGTCATGCTGGACGGACATCCGCTTTCCGCGTTCCGCCAGCAGGATCTCCGAAGAAAGATCGGTATCGTGCAGCAGGATGTCTTCCTCTTCGGGGATACCATCGCAGAGAATATCGCGTATGGCCGTGAGAACGCGACCAAAGAGGAGATCGAAGAGGCTGCACGTCTGGCAGCGGCGGATGATTTCATCCGACAGCTTCCGAATGGCTATGAGACGAAGGTCGGCGAGCGCGGCGTGAAGCTTTCCGGCGGGCAGAAGCAGCGTATCGCCATCGCTCGCGTCTTCCTCAAGAATCCGCCTGTCGTCATTTTCGATGAAGCGACATCTGCCCTTGATACCCAGACGGAGAAGAAAGTACAGAAGACACTTGATGAGCTTGCGAAAAATCGCACGACGATCATCATTGCACACCGTCTCTCGACCGTCAGAAATGCCGATGTGATCTACGTCCTGGATCATGGACGCCTGCTCGAGCGCGCAGCCATGCACGAACTGATGGCAAGGCACGGAAACATACTTGGGACAACGTGTATGAAGCGCAGAAAAAGGAAAAAAGAAGATGAATAGTGAAGATCATGTAAAATCCTCTTCCCCGTTTCGGGGGAGAGGATTTAGTTAGGGTTGGCGGGTTCAGATAAGAGACTAAGAGACTTTAGATATCAGACATCTAAAGTCTCTTAGTCTATCAGTCTCTCCCGTCTCTTAGTCGCTTAGTCTTTAGAGCTGAAAACCTGTACCTCTTTTTTTTCATTTACTTCTTTACATGCCGCCTCTTCCATGTTACACTTTTCACAGTATAGAAGGAGCGCGG
>ENA-OQCL01000991-OQCL01000991.1-human-gut-metagenome-genome-assembly--contig:-NODE-991-length-11449-cov-2.090885_pt1 | contig 11449 bp, 9 predicted proteins | sample MGYA00242502_ERZ504586 | MGnify/ENA primary metagenome ERZ504586 (study PRJEB26092, sample SAMD00036316) | human gut metagenome | host: Homo sapiens | study: EMG produced TPA metagenomics assembly of... | reverse complement strand
ATTCGGTCCGCCGGTCTTTCGCCCGGACCAAACTTGGAGTACGGAGTCAGGGTAACGGTAAGGTCGGTTCCATTGGAAGCGGTGTAGTGCAGTTTGGTAAAGTGGTAGGAATCCAATTTTGATTCCGATTTCATCCTTTTCTGCGGTGCGTTTTGCCAGGTCTGCTCAATGTCGTTATCCTCTTCGATATAGCAGAGCTTAAACAGCAGCTTCCACAGCTCCTCCAACGCCTGTTCCTTTGGAACATCCTTGAGGATATATTCTGCCCAGTTCTGGGTCGGCACCATCGCAATCAGCCACTGGCAGTGTTTTTCCCGGCTGGCTTTACGCATGATGTTGCGCACCGCGTCGATATGAGCAAAGATGGCATTTGCCTGTGCTTCGGGAACATCCTCCATCAGCTTCGGGTCTACGCCCTCCAAGCGGACATAGCAGGCTCCCTCGTCCAGATACTTCTGGCACTGCAGTTCCTCCCAGTCCTCCACCTTTCTAATGTCGGCATCGCTGCGGTATTTGGCTGCAATCTTCAGGTTCGGCTCGTCCAAATAGTGGATGATCACATTGGAAGCACCCAATTTATAACATTCCTCGGCAAAAATCGGGGTAAACTCCGCGCCCTTGATGGTCGCTTCGACCAAAACAGGCTGTCCTTTCTGGACATTCAGTCCAACCTTTGCCAAAGTATAGGCGTATTTTCTCTTCATTTCAGCAAGATTCATGTTGTGACCTCTTTTCAAAATAGTCTATCGGCGGAATATTTGTCCGTTGACCTTCTGACCGAGCCGCCTGCTTCCATATTACTAATTTTTATCGGTTTCGTCAATCTCTTTTTTATAATTATCCACAAAAATTATTGAATATCCACGGAATCCACTTTTAAATTTTGCTATTTTCACAACCCTTCTCCCCGCAGGACAAAAAAACAGACAGACCCCAAGGGGTCTGTCTGTTTTGTGAGCGCTGCAATGTTTATTCTTTTTCCTGCTTAGGAGCCGGCTGTACCGATTCCTGCTGGTGCTTGCGGTTGCGCCGGCGCTGCACCATCGGCAGCACCTTGGCAAAGCCGGTGTAGAGCAGAGGATTGTAGACCAGGTCGAACTCTCCGATAAACTCGGTCGCTCCCTCCCGGCGGCAGAAGCCCTCTTTAAATTTATACAGACCATTGGTTTTATCGAGGATGAACACCCCGCCAAAGTCGTATATCTTCGAGCCGTTTTCAAATCCCCAGCGAATCATCTCTGCCTGCATGGCGTAGTTAGGCATCAGGTTGCGCTTGTTGTTGGAGCTGGCTCCATAGATATACCAGGTCTTGTTTCCGTAGTGGATGCAAATGGCGCCGGACAAAGGCTCTCCTTCATGCTCGGCGATATAGATGCGCAGCAAGTCGCTGCTGCCATAGGCATCCACCATGCGTTTAAAATATTCATACGGACGGTGACCAATCTTGTCGCGCACCGCAGTGATTTCATACAGGTCAAAAAACTTTTTGAGGTCCTCTTCGCTGCGGGACCAGTGTACGGTGACCCCTTTGCGGGCAGCCAGACGGATGTTGTAGCGGGTCTTTCGCTGAAGTGCGGCATCAGCTCATCAAAGGAGGGCTCATCCAGATTCAGAATCATATTGTACCGCGGCTGAATCAAATCGTACTTGTCGCAGCCGTCGTTGCGCACCTTCAGTCCCATCTTGCGGTACTCCTCCTCCAGCTGCGGCAGACGCGGCAGCTCCGGGTCAAAGCGCAGTACAAAGGCGCGGTAATTTTTTAGCCAACAGGCTTTGCTTCGTCCAGCAAGCGCTTAACCAGCTGGGTAATCGGCAAAAATCACAGATCGGCGCACGCGGAGCGTACATCAGCGAAAATCCGGCAAAGGCTCTGCGGATAATCAGCGACATCGCCGCGATGATCTTTCCGTCCTCCTCCAGATACACCTGTTCTCCAATCCACCCTTCCTTCACCTTTTCCCATCCAAGGTCCTGGGTAGCGTTGGCAAACGGGGAGGTACGGACAAAGTTCTGGTATTCTTCGACCTTTTTCAGGTCGTTGTGATTTAAAATCGGCATCTTCTGTTCACCCCTGTTCTATCATACCGAAAGCAATCGTTTGGCGATTGCAAGGTCGGATTCATAATATACATATTCTCCCCGCACCTTCTGATATACCTCCTCACCCTTGGCAGCCAGAACGATGACGTCGCCCTTCTGCGCTGTGGTGATGGCTTTTTCCACCGCCTGTGCGCGGTCCTCGATGATCTCATAGGGTGTACCGTAAGGCTTTACAAAGGAAGCAATCTCCTCGCAGATGGAGCGGACATCCTCAAACTGCGGGTCCTCCGCTGTCAGATACAGGTAGTCCGCATTCTGTCCCGAAAGGGTGCCGATGTCCCGACGGCGCAGTTGTGCCTTGCCTCCCGGACATCCGACCACCACCACAATCCGCTGACCCGGGTAATCGGCTTTGAGCGATTCATACAGCTTCTGGAAGCTCAAAAAGTTGTGGGCATAATCGACCAGAACGGTCACGCCGTCCTTTTCAAACAGGTTCATTCTGCCCTGGACCTCATTTTGCAGCAGGCCCTCCCGAATGGACTGGTCATCGACGCCCAGCGCCTTGGCAGCCAGGATGGCAGCCAGCGCATTTTCCACATTAAAACGTCCTGCCATGCGGATGCGCCAGCTGTCCTGTGCCAGTCCATGGCTGGTGGTAAAGGTAAAGCCTTGCTCCTCCTTCTGGATGTCCCGCAAAATCCAGCAGTCGTCATCATCCAAATCGGCAGTTTCCAATTTGCCAAAGGTCAGCACCCGCTGTGCGTGGGCGCGTGCGTGCTCCAGCACCCGCTGTGCGTGGTCCATCTCCCGGTTGACGATTGCGGTGCGGCAGTGCTCCATCAGCTGCAATTTGCAGGAAAAATAATCCTCAAAATCGGTGTGTTCCAGCGGACCGATGTGGTCCTCGCCGATATTCAAAAACATCCCGATGTCAAAATCCATCCCGTAGACCCTGCTGAGCTTGTACGCCTGAGAGGAAACCTCCATTGTCAAAAACGGCAGACCGCTGTCGCGGGTCTGGGCAAAATACCGCTGCAAATCAGGAGATTCCGGTGTGGTCAGGTGTGCCTCGTGATGCTCAATGCCGGTATCCACCTCCACTGTGGAAAGCACCGCACTCTTCTGTGCTGCACACAGCTGCGGATTGCGGCGGCAGAAGGCGTCCAGAATATTTTTCATAAAATAGGTGGTGGTGGTCTTGCCCTTGGTTCCGGTCAGACCGACCACGCGGAAGTTCCGGTATGCCTTTTGGTAAAAGGCGATAGAAACCAGGCTCATCGCCTTGCGGATGTCGCTGACCAAAATGTGCGGGCAGTCCACCCCTTCATAAAGCGACTGTGCCAGGTAGACCCCTGCGCCCTTTGCGATGGCATCCCGCAGGTACTCCTCCTTAAAGGCTGCACCCTTGCAGATAAAAAAAGGTGTCCGGCGTCACATCTGCCGAGCTGTAGGATAGGTGGGAAAAAGCGGTGCTCCAGCAGCTGCGGCGGACAATCGTATCCCACCAGCAGTCCGTCCTGCTCCAGCAGCTCAACAGCTTGTTTTATCGAAATAGAATCATTCATTTTAAAAAGGGTCCTCTCCTCTTTTTTCAACGATACATCTTTATTATTATAACATTTACCTTTCCTAAAACAAGTCTGGAAGGATAAAAATTGTCATCACTTTTGTAAATATTTTACCCGACCTTTTCCGCCGCGCCCGCACAGACGACCCTGGTTGACAGCAAACACCCGTCCAAACCGTCGGCGGCATCTCGCACGAAACCCCGACCGGCGACATTCGTCAGCGGTCGGGGTTGTTTGGCTCTTTGCCGGGCAAACACCCTTTTGCGGTCTATTCAATCGATTTGAGCGATTCTGCCATGTTGATTTTATCCAGCTTTTGAAACATCACCAGATTGACGATAAAGGCAAACAGGAAGGTCAGCAGCAGGCTGTACCCATAGCTGAGCGGCAGCACCGTATGCGGAAAGCTGACCATATCGATGTTGATTTGTTCCATCACAAACCAGTGCAGCAGCTTGCCCAGCAGCAATCCCGCGCTGCCGCCGATGGCAGTCAGGAACAGATTCTCCCGAAAGACATAGGCTGCCGTTTCCATCGGGTAGAAGCCCAGCACCTTGATGGTGGCAATCTCCCGGATGCGCTCGGTGATGTTGATGTTGGTCAGGTTGTACAGAACGATGAACGCCAGCGAGCCTGCACAGATGATGATGACCAGAACAATGTAGTCCAGGCTACTCATCATGCTGTCAAAGCGGTCCAACGTATCCTGATTGACCGTCACGCTGCTGACTGCATCCAATTTCATCAGCCTTGCCAGCAGCCGGTGTTCGTCCGATACGCCCTCGGTGTTGATATAAACCGAACGGCAGTCGGGCGCTTCCCCGTTCTGGCTTTCCCAGCTGTCTGCCGTCAGGTACAGGTAATTATACACATAATTTTCGCTCAGACCGATGATGCGCAGGGTCAGACGGTTGCCGTCCTCATCACTGAGAGAAACGGTGTCCCCCTCCTTGATGCCCTGGCGGCGGGCAAATTCCGCTGTCAGGATGGCTTCCCCCTGTTTTGGGAAGGGGATGGGCTCTCCGCTTTCGGTGTGCAGATCCCAGTAATCGCCAAAGCGAGCAGTGTCCTCCGGGATTACCACCGTCACCGGTTTGGTTTTTCCATCGGCAAGGTCGAGGTCCATCGAGCGCTCCGATGCGCGGGTGTATCCCCTGCCCTCCTCGCGCAGATAGTCCTCCAACTCCTCCCACTCTCCCTGCGAATAGTTTTCCTGCATCAGCAGGCTCATCCCGTAGGTCTGCACACTGCCGAACTGCTGTCCGGCGATGTTGGCAATCGAGTCCTTGACTCCAAAACCGGTGACCAGCAGAGCGGTGCATCCGCTGATGCCGATTACCATCATACAAAAGCGCTTTTTATAGCGCAGCACGTTGCGGATGGACACCTTGACCAAAAAGGACAGGCGGTTCCACACAAAGGTGATGCGCTCGAGCAGGATGCGTTTGCCTGCCTTGGGCGCTTTGGGACGCATCAGCTGCGCCGGCACACTCATCAGCTCATACCGGCAGCTGAGGTAGGTGGTACCCATCGAGCAGAGCATCGACGCTGCCAGAGATACCAGTCCCAGCCGCAGGTCGAACACAAAGCAGATGCCGCCCATCCGATACATGATGGCATACGCCTGCCAGATGACGTAGGGGAACAGAATCGAGCCGCCAAAAAATCCAATCAAACAGCCCAATCCTGCTGCGCTGCCCGAGTAGAACAGGTATTTGCCCATGATGCTGCCCTCGCTGTAGCCCAGCGCCTTGAGCACACCGATCTGGGTGCGCTGCTCCTCCACCATGCGGTTCATGGTGGTGACACAGACCAGCGCCGCGACCAGAAAGAAGAAGATGGGAAAAACGTTGGCGATTCCATTGACGATGGAGGAGTCGTTATCAAAGCTGGCATAGCCGATATTGGTATCCCTGCCCAGCAGGTAGACATCCGGCTCTTCCAGTTCGTCCAGCTCGTCCTGCGCTTCATCCAGCTGCTGGTTTGCCTCATCCACACCCTCTGATAGCTGACGGCTGCCTTCCTTGTATTGCAGCAGTCCCGCATCGTATTCCCGCTGGGCTGCCTCCAGCTCGGTCTGGGAGTTTTGCAGCTGCTGCTCTTGTAGTTCCAGTTCACTTTGGGCAATCTCCAGCTGGTCCAGACCGCTTTCCACCTGTCGCAGACCGCCCTCCACCTGGGTCAGTGATGCCTGTAACTGCTGCTCCTGCGCCTGTGCCTGCGCATTGGCTTGTGCCAGATAAGCATTGCCTGCCGTCTGACTCTTGGCAGTCCGCGCCTGATTGAGTCCCTGCAAAATCTGCTGCCGTTGGGCTTGCAGCTGCGCCTGCTGCTGTAAAAGCTGCTGCCGTTGGGCTTGCAGCTGCGCTTTGCCCGAAATCAGCTGACTTTTTCCGATTTCCAACTGTGCTTTGCCGTCGGCAATCGTGCCTTCTGCCCGACTGAGCTGTTGACGGGAGGCTTCCAGCTCCAGCTGATTCTTTTGCGTTTGGCTCAAAGCTGCTGGCGGGAGGCATACAGTTCCTCCTCCCCGTCCGCCTTTAGCCTCTGGTAGCGTTCGTCCGCCTTCTGCTGGGCAAATCCTCCAGCCAGCTCTCCACCTCGTCAATCTGCGCATCATACTCCTCCGAATAGATGGCAGCTCCTTCGGTGTTGAGCCGGACAAGATTTCGGTATCATAATCGCAGTCAAAGGCATCCTTTAGCACCAACATGAACCCGCGGATGGTTCCGTTGCCCAGCGAGGTGGTTCCGCGCTCATAATTTGCATAGTAAGGGGAGTTCACCGTTCCCACCACATGAAACTGCTTGTGGGCAAATAGTTCCTCGGTGTCCTCCTCGTTATTTTCCGACAGGGTAAGCATCGTCCCGACCGCATCCTTGCCAAACGCCTGCGCATCGACGACACACTCCTGCGCATTTTGGGGCAACCTGCCGCTGACCAGCACCGGCAGGTTCTGCTGGTCCAGCAGGCTGTACACCTTCAATGCAGATTCTTTGCCCTGCGCATCCAGCAGGAGGGCATCGGTGGAAACGGCTCCCTGTGCATCCAGCACCTTTTCCCGTCGGGAAAGCTGTTTGGCAACGTCGGTGTCAAAGCCGACGGTGGAAAGCAGGCTGATGTCATACAGCTGACGCTCCTCAAAGTACTGCTGCGCACTTTTTACCATGACATCCCGCGTGACCTTCAGTCCGCAGAACAGTCCCACGCCCAAAGCGACAATCGCCATGATGGCAAGGTACCGTCCCAAACTCTGCCGGATTTCCCGCAGGGTGGTCTTCATCATGGAAGAACCCATCTTTCCACCTCCTTTTCTCTTGCTTGCGCCTTTACCATTCGATCTGCTCGACCGGGATAATCTTTGTATTCTTCTCTTCGCTGACCACCGTTCCGCTGCGGACGGTGATAATGCGGTCTGCCATCGCAGTGATTGCCTGGTTGTGGGTGATGACAATGACCGTCACCCCGCTGTTGCGGCAGGTGTCCTGCAAAAGCTTGAGTACCGCCTTGCCGGTGTTGTAGTCGAGCGCACCGGTCGGCTCGTCACACAGCAGCAACTTGGGATTTTTTGCAAGGGCGCGCGCGATTGCCACCCTCTGCTGCTCGCCGCCGGAAAGCTGCGCCGGAAAGTTGGACATTCGCTCCTTCAGTCCCACCGCCTCCAAAACCGACGCTGCCGGCAGCGGGTCCTTGCAGATCTGCGCTGCCAATTCCACATTCTCCAAAGCAGTCAGATTCTGCACCAGGTTGTAAAACTGAAAAACAAAGCCGATGTCGAACCGGCGGTATTCGGTCAGCTGCCGCTTGTTGTAGGAGGAAATCTCCTTCCCGTCCAGCCAGACCGAACCTTCGCTTAAAGTGTCCATCCCGCCCAGGATATTCAAAATGGTGGTCTTTCCTGCGCCCGAAGCGCCGACCACCACACAGAACTCCCCCTTTTTTCCACCTCAAAATTGACATCCCGAAGCGCTTCGATGCGCACCTGTCCCATCTGATACACCTTTTTGACGTCATGGAATTCCACAAATGCCACGTTTTTTCCCCCTTGTCCGTACCGGCTGATCCTTTACTCTTTATTATAACACTGTTAAAAAGCGGCGGCAATAGACAAAATCCCCTTCCGGCAAAATCGTTCTAACCAGTTTCTTGTCAGTTATCATCCCAAAATTGCCGTTTTGGTCACCGAGCGGATAAAATTCTCCCTCAGATACGCCAAAAGCGGCGGTAAAATTTACCGCCGCTTTCTGTTTGGCTTTGATTTATTTGAGAAGTTGTGCAATCTCTTCCTTGTCCAGCCAGTCGGACAAGCCAAAGACATGGTGGTCCTGATAGCCGGTCATCTCATGTGCGCAGACCATGCTGTCCAGCACCGCTTCCTCTGCACACTCTGCAATGGCGCGGAACGCGCGGTCGATCTGTCCTTCCGGGATAACCTCGCGGGTGCAGACCTCTTGTTCGTCGTAGCGCACGCGGGGTCGCAGTGGAAAATCCAATCATGATTTCCCCGCTGCCGTGACCGACAAAGCTGCCCAGTCTTGCCAGACCCACGCTGGCACGCTTGAGGATGCGGTGCAGTTGACGCTCGCTGACCGGAAGGTCGGTGGCTGCAATCATGATGATGCTGCCTTTATCACACTCTTCCTTCTGCTCTGCAATCTTCTGTGCAATCACCTTGCCGATATTCTTTCCTGCAATGTTCATATCGGACATCCTGCCGTGGTTGGACTGCACCATAAAGCCCATCGTGTACTCCTTGCCGCCGATTTCGATGACGCGGGAAGCAGAACCGATGCCGCCCTTAAAGCCGTGGCAGATGGTGCCCTTGCCGGCTCCCACATCTCCCAGCTCAAAGTCTTCGCAGGCATTTTCCACTGCCTGAAGCAGATGCTCCTGGTTGACTGCACGCTGGCAGATGTTGTTCAGGTAGCTGTCGTTGCACTCGCCCACCACCGGGTTGATGCTCTTCATCGGCACCTCGTCCTGCTGGCAGCGTCTGACCATGTACTCCACCAGTCCGTCGTGTACCAGTCCGACGTTGAGGGTGTTGGTCAGCGCAATCGGTGTTTCCAGTGTGCCCAGCTCTTCAATCTGAACCAATCCGGCAGTCTTGCCAAAGCCGTTCCAGACAAAGCTGGATGCCAGCATCTTGTTTGCAAAGATGTTGTCCTCACACGGCAGCACGACGGTCACGCCGGTCTTGTGCTCCGGGTGATCCACTGTGCAATGACCTACCTTGACTCCTTTGACATCGGTGATTTTGTTGTATCTGCCGGTCGGCAGCTCACCGATACAAACGCCATAATCTCTGATTCTTTTCTGTTGCATCTTGTTACCCTCTCTCTTGTTTATTTTCAGCTGTTGGCTGCCCTCGAAAGGCTTCTGGCAGGGCGGCTCTCCTGTTGGTCGGTCCGCTGTGCCTGCCGCTTTGTGCCTGCGGTAAAATAGGAGGAGGCTGCCAGCTCTCCGGGCGCGCTGTTATCCTCAATCCGATAGTTTTTTGCATAGCTGCTGCCCGCCAAAAACCACGGGGAATCGCTTGCCCTGCCGTTGGCATCGTCCCAGGTCACATCCACCAGATAGTAAGCGCCGTCGAGCCAGACATAATTCCACGCGTGCGGTTCATCTCCATAATAGCCGGTGACAATCCAACACGGAATCTGCGCTTGGTCGCACAAAAGCTTAAAGGCATAGGCATATCCCTGACAGACCGACTTTCCTTTCATCAGCGCTCCGTAGGCGTGAAAGGAGGTCGGATAGTGGTCCGAATCGCTTTTTGCCGCAGTCATGTCATATTCGACACGACGACAGAGGGTCTCCTGGAAGTATTGCAGCAGCTGCACTGTGTTGCTGCACTGCTTTTTCCCCTGTCTGACGATTTTTTCCACCTCATCGGTCATGGATTGCTTTTGCTGGTCGCTGAGTTTGAGGTAGCCCAGCTGATATACCACACGGTAATAACCGTTTTGGTTGTAATAATAGGTAAAATCGGTGTGATTGTCCAAAAAGCTTTCTGGATAATCTCTGCGCACCTGTGTGAGAGCCTGTCTGCACAGCTCTAAAAAGCGCGTCTGGCTTTTGATTGGCTGAGAAAGGCTCAGGTCCAGCTCGGTCTTTCCCTGCTGCACTGCCTGGCTGAGCGGCTGATAAATCTCTCGCTCGATGCCCTGTGTCCCGTACAGCGTACCCGCCTGCTCGGGCATCGGTTCAATTCGCACCGCAGCACATGGCATTGCCGCACCCATCACCGCAGCGGCTGCCAGCAGCGCGCACAGCAGACGCTTTGTTTTTCTTTTATCCGTTCGTTCCTGCAAATGAAAACATCCTTCCCTTATCTGGATTTTCAGTCGTTTTCCGGTCGTGCAGTTTCCAACTTGTGTCATTTCCATTGCCGGATACTGCCAGTATACCATGTTCCGCACTCAAATTCCAGTGAAGGAAGGATGTTTTGTAAAAGTTTACATTCTAGAATTTTTGCCTTATCGTTCAACTGCTGCGTCGCTGACCGAAACGATTCCGTGCAGGTCGCTCTCTTTTCCGGTGCCGAGCATCACGTAAATGCCTTCCAGCATCTTTTCCTTGTCATACGGCAGGGTACCGGTGACCATCACCGGGTTGGTGACATGGCTGGTGGAAAATCCGGTCGGTGTCGTGACATCCAGCTCCTCCAGCAGATATGCCAGCTCCTCGATGCGTTCTCTGCCGCTTGCCTGGATAAAGCTGCCGTCGCGGCACCACTTTTCCAGCTCGGTGTCGGGAAAAACGGTCAGGTTCATCATAATGATGTTTGCCGAACGCACCTGGTTGAGCATCCTTGCGCTTGCCTGTGCGTTTTCTTTGGCGGTCCCTGCGCCGCCCAGACCATAAATCAGGATGGAGTTAAACGGAATCTGCGCCTCGTTGAGCTTTTTCAGCTGCTCGACCGCTTCGGCGCAGGTGTGACCCTTTTTCATCTGCTGCAAAATGCGGTCACTTCCGCTTTCCAGCCCAATGTACAGAAAACCCAGTCCCAGCCGGTGCAGCTCCGCAAAGGTGTCCCGGGCACTGTGGCCTATGGCCAAGATCACCTGGGAGCACTCCAAGATTTCCTCCCCTGGGGCGTGCGCAGCCGCAGCCCGGCGAGCCTGCCATCCTTCAAGACAAACCCCGCCGCCTGGGTGGAGAACTGCACCTGGCCCCCCAGGGCGATGATCTGCTCCCGAATGGCCCGCACCACCCCCGGCAGCTTGTCCGTGCCGATGTGGGGCTTGGCCTCATAGAGGATCTCCTCCGGGGCGCCGGCCCTTACCAGCTCCTCCAGCACTTGCTGGATGCGGCTGTCCCCGGTGCCGGTGGTCAGCTTTCCGTCGGAGAAAGTGCCCGCCCCGCCCTCGCCAAACTGCACATTGGACTGGGGGTCCAGTACCCGTTCCTTCCAAAACCGCTGAACGGACCGCTCCCGCTCTTCCACCGGCTTGCCCCGCTCCAGGACGATAGGGGCCTGGCCGCACTGGGCCAGCAGCAGGGCGGCAAACATCCCCGCCGGGCCAAAGCCCACCACCACTGGCCGCTGGGGACAGTTTGCCGCAGCGGGGCAGTTCATAGCGGTAGGGCACAGCCTTTTGGATGGAGGGGTCCCGCCGCCGGGAGAGCACCCGTTCCACATCCCCGTCGATGGCGGCCTCCACCTGGCATACAAAGTGGACGTCCTCCTTTTTCCGGGCGTCCACCGATTTCTTTGCCAGCCGCACCTGGGTCACAGCCCGCTCCGGCAGGCGCAGTTTTTTGGCTGGCGGCCCGCTTTACATCCGCCTCTTGAAAATCCAGGGGCAGCTTCAGGCCCGAGAGCTTCAAAAAAGGGC
>ENA-OQCL01000990-OQCL01000990.1-human-gut-metagenome-genome-assembly--contig:-NODE-990-length-11449-cov-3.471471_pt1 | contig 11449 bp, 14 predicted proteins | sample MGYA00242502_ERZ504586 | MGnify/ENA primary metagenome ERZ504586 (study PRJEB26092, sample SAMD00036316) | human gut metagenome | host: Homo sapiens | study: EMG produced TPA metagenomics assembly of... | reverse complement strand
TATGTTCAATTCTTCAATAATGATCGTCCTGCCGCTGCCTTGGCCTACAAAAGCCCCGTTCAGTACAGGACTGAACGGGGCTTCCTCTAAACTATTTTTCTGTGTCTACTTTTGCTTGACAAATGCAGGCTATAAAAAAACGCCCTCGGGCGCTTATTTTTCCTTTCCAGGATGACAAACCCGCAGGCGTTGCATGTCAAAGCAACGGATATGCTCTTCCATCCTAGCGCCCATGCCCAGGTAGTGGCATAGCAGCGCCCCGCAGGCCTGGCTGTCGCTGCCTGCATGGTGATGCTCCAGGGGGATCTCCAGGTATTGGCAAAGGGTGTTGAGTTTATGATTGGGCAGCTGGGGCAGCAGCCGCCGGCCCATTTGACAGGTGCAGGCAAAGGCGACCTGCTCTTTCCAGGGGATGTGGTAATGGGATAAACACTTGGACAGCACCCCCAGGTCAAAGGTGGCGAAATGGGCCACGGCACCCCGCTCTCCAGCATGGGCCGGATGAAAGGCCACAGCTCGCTAAAGGTAGGCTGGCCCTGGACCATAGCCGGGGTGATGCCGGTGAGCTGCACGTTGAAGGGCGCGAAATAGGTTTCCGGGTCCACCAACGTATAAAAACGGGATTGAATGGCGCCATCTTCCACGGTGCAGATGCCAATGGCGCTGATGCGGTCATTGGCGGCGTTGGGGGTCTCTACGTCTATGGCGATATAGCGTTCCATGCATTGGCTCCTGCGGGAAACTGGATGGAAGCCTGTCCCATCCAGGGGATATTGTATGCTTCCTGGGGATAGAAGGCGACGCCTTGGCGGACATGAACGATCCATACGCCGGGCAGCCGTTTCCCAGCGCAGCGACGCATCCCCCCCGTGGCAACCAAGGACGCCCAAAGAACTACTTGTGTATTAGCCTTTTTGCCGGATCAAGATCCCGCTTATGCACGAAAACTCGATATTGGTAAGCATACGCCGCCCGGATATTGGGAACCCCATGGTGACGGCCGGGATTCGTAATGCTATTTGTGCGCACCATGTGGTCGATCTGGTTTTCGGCAAGTAGATTACGCACCCGATTAAGGTCGTCCAGATCCCTAGTGATAAAAACTTCCGCCCGATTCAAAATCGTGAGCATGGGCAAGGCTCCTTTCATCCAGCGGTTGGGCAGGCAAAGGGCTACAAGACGCAAGCCCTCCGCGAAAGGGAACATATATAAGAAAGTATAACATATCACTCTATGGGGGACAAGATAACTGGGCAGGCATTTTCCATAACGTCCTACCGGCTTCCTAAGGGGCAGCCTTCTTTGGCAAAGCCATTGTGCAAGGCAATGGGTGGTGCTATAATCGGTATGGCCATTCCGCAGGCCATATACGCGAGGAGGTGTCCTGGTTGCAAGAACTCCGGTTCGCTTGGAAGCATACGTTGCCCATTTTATTTACCTACCTATTTATCGGCATTGCCTTTGGGGTTCAAATGGCGGAAGCAGGTTATTCCGCCGTTTGGTCGGTGGCGTCGGCATTTTTTATTTACGCCGGCTCCTTGCAGATCGTCATGGTATCCCTGCTGCGCCAGGGCGTGCCCTTGCTGACCATGGCGGCCATAACCTTTTTCCTAAACGCCCGGCATATTTTTTACGGCATTGCCTTTATCGACCGGTTCCGCAAAATGGGTTGGCGATATCCTTATATGGTTTTGACCTTGACGGACGAGACCTATTCCATTCTATGCTCCATAAAATACGAACCGCAGCTCAATGAAGACAAAGCGGCGTTTTATATCGCCCTGCTGAATCATGTCTATTGGATGGTAGGCTGTTTGGTGGGCGGTTGCATGGGCCAGATGCTTCCCTGGGATATGACGGGGATCGACTTTTGCGCCACGGCGTTTTCCTGGTGGTGGTGCTCGATCAATGGCAACAGTGCAGCTCCCGGATCCCCGCGTGGACGGGCCTGGTATGCGCCCTAGTGTTCTACTTTCTGCTGGGGCCGGACCGGTTCCTGATCCCCGCCCTTTCCGCCAGCATGATCGCATTGGCCCTTCTGCGGGGCCCCGTGACCCGGGAAAGGAGCCGCCATGCATAGCGAAACCCTTTATCCCGTCTTGATGATCGCCGTGGCCGCCCTGGTCACCTGGCTTACCAGGGCCATTCCCTTCCTGGTGTTCGGCAAGCGGCAGCTGCCCGGTATGGTAGTGTATTTGGGAGAGGTCCTTCCCCCGGCCATTATGGTGATCCTGGTGATCTATTGCCTTCGCAACATTTCCTTTACCACCCCGCCTTACGGCCTGGCGGAGCTGGCAGCCTGCGGCGGGGTATTCCTGGCCCATAAACTCCTAAAAAACATGTATGTTTCCATTATCCTGGGAACCGTTTTGCTACATGCTTTTGCTCCGCGTCCTATAAATGCACCATGAAACGAGGTGGACACAATTCATGGTAAAAATCCACTTCCTATGCTACGGCAGGATTTACAGGACGTAAAAACGGTTGTAAAGAAAGCATAGACTACGTCCCCCTTCCGTTTTTCCAAAGGATTGCCAATATTTCCGGGGTGCCAGGCTTGCTGATTATCCTATCAGACGAATTAATACATGAACTTTGTATAGCGAACAGACCCCTTCTCGTAGAAGGACAAAGGTCTGTTCGCTTTTTTCCATTATAGCAAAAACGCATGCTGTCAAAATGGTATGCTACGCGATCCCAAAGACATATTTGCAGCTTGAGGTATTTTCAGTGATCAAAGCGTTTGCAGCCGCGATGCAGGAAAAATAAGTTATTTAAACTAGAAAAAGGAGGAAATGTATAATATAATAAAATTAAATAAGGAAAATCCTATTTATAACCTGTCTGAACTACTGTGGTTGGTTGCAGAAACCTTTGCGCTTTCCAAAGCGTGGGAACACAAAAATGGAGGGAATCTCTCTTGATCCAGTTACCATATGGAGCAAAACTGTTGGCGGGAAAGTCTGGCCCGGACGAGAGCCTGTGGCTGCCACTCTGGATTCACGGGCGGGATACCGCTGAGATCTTCTGCCGCTTGGTACAGAATTGGTTGCCAGGTGCGGTACGAGGGCAGCTGGGGTTGGAAGAGCCCCTTCTGGTAAGCGTGGTGCGGTTTTTAGGACTGATGCATGATGTGGGCAAAGCGACCCCATTGTTTCAAAGCCGCATTTTGCCCCATATTCCCGGCGCGTATGAGCGGGTTTGCAAAGAGCTGCCACTGCCAACCTGCTTTTTACACCAACACAGTTCCCCCCATGCCCGGGCCAGCGAAGCCATTCTGCTGGACCTGGGATGTCCAGAGGGGATCGCCTCTGTGGCAGGCGCCCATCACGGTAAACCGCAGGTGAATGGTCTGGACGATTATGTCCTTGATCAAATGGAACAATATCCAAGCAATTATTGGGGAAAGGGACAGCGCAAACAATGGCAGGCATTATGGCAGGCCCAATTTCAGGCCGCCCTGGAGGCGTGTGGTTTTTCCGGCCCAGATGCGCTTCCAAAGTTGACAGTTCCCGCCCAACTGTTGCTGACCGGGCTGCTGACCATGGCGGATTGGATCGCCAGCAACCCCAGATATTTCCCGCTGATCCCAGTGGAAGACCTGGGGGAGGGCGTGCTTTATCCTGAACGGGTAGACCGGGCATGGCGCGCCCTATCCCTGACCGGCCCCTGGGAGATCGTATGCTCCGGGATGGATAATGACGCCTTTCACGAGCGATTCGGTTTTGCCCCCAATGCCATACAGCAGGCTGTTCTGCAGGCAGCCAATGGAATGACTGCGCCGGGTATTCTGATCCTGGAAGCACAGATGGGCATTGGCAAGACGGAGGCTGCGCTGGCGGCAGCAGAGATTTTTGCAGCGAAATTTCAGGCCGGCGGCCTGTTTTTCGGCCTGCCCACCCAGGCCACAGCCAATGGGATTTTTGATCGGCTTACCCAATGGGCCCAAACCCAGTCCCAGGAAATGCTTCACTCCATCCGGCTTGCCCACGGCGCCGCAGAGCTGAACGAGGCGTATCAGCAGCTGATCCCCGGCCGTTCTGTGACCCAGGAAGATGATCCGGATTCCGGCATAATGGTCCATCAGTGGTTTGAAGGTCGGAAGCAGGCATTATTGGCGGACTTTGTTATTGGGACTGTGGATCAGCTGTTGCTGGCGGCGCTGAAACAGAAACATGTGATGCTCCGGCATCTTGGGCTGGCCGGAAAAGTTGTGGTGGTGGACGAGTGCCATGCCTACGACGCTTATATGAACCGCTATTTGGACCGGGCGCTGGCCTGGTTGGGATGCTATCATGTGCCGGTCATTCTACTGTCGGCCACGCTGCCGGCCAAACGCCGTTCCCAGCTGATACAGGCCTATTTGGGTACCAGCCAACAGGGTAATTGGATGACCAGCCGGGGATATCCTTTGCTGACCTGGACGGACGGGGGCCAGATCCGCCAGGAGATGGTGCCTCTGCCGCCGCAGGAGAAAACCGTTCAGCGTATTTCCCTCCAAGAACAGCAACTGCCGGCGTTTTTGCGGCAGACCGTGGGACAGGGTGGATGTGTGGGCATCATGGTCAACACCGTCAAAAAAGCCCAGGAGCTGGCTGCAGTTCTGCGCAAAGCTTTGCCGGAGCACACGGTATTACTGGTACACGCCCAGTTTTTGAGTCCGGACCGGGCGGAAAAAGAGCAGGAGCTGCTCCGTAGATTGGGTAAAACTTCCACCGCTGCGGAGAGGGATAGGCTGATCGTGGTGGGTACCCAGGTCTTGGAGCAGTCGCTGGATATTGATTTTGATTTTCTGGTAACGGAGCTCTGCCCCATGGACCTGTTGCTACAGCGTATGGGGCGTCTACACCGCCATCCCCGGGTGGACCGGCCGGCGCCGCTGCAAAACGCCCTGCTGCGCGGTGCTGGACCCTGGAGATGGGAGCTTCGAGGAAGGCAGCCTGGCGGTGTACGGCCGATGGCTGCTGTGGCGCACCCGAAGATTACTGCCCGACGTTTATTCGACTGCCTGGGGATATTCCAAAGCTAGGTACAGGATGTCTACGGCTGGGAGGAAGCAGATTGCCTGGAAAAAGATGCCGAAAACCAACGATCCAGGGCAGAATATGAGAAGGAACAAAAGGATAGGGCGAGGAATGCGGAAAACTTTGCGATCCTGCGTCCCCAGGAGAGCCTGGACCGCACCGGCCTAGACGACTGGATGCAGGAGGAATATGCACAGTCGGATGCCGCAGCCCGGGCAGCTGTGCGGGATGGAGATCCCTCTGTGGAAGTCCTCGTCATGGTACGCCATCAGGATGGAAGCGTCCATTTTCTTCCCTGGTATCAGGAGGGCCGTGCCGTTGCCGCGGACGAGCCCCCCTGCTGGGAGGACAGCCTGCAGATTGCCCGGCAGCGTCTGCGTTTGCCAGGCTATTTCAGCCGCAGGTGGAAGATCAATGAAGTGATCCGGGAGCTGGAAGAGCAGAACCGGACCATCCTGCCCCAGTGGCAGCAGGCGCCCTTGCTGAAGGGCGAGCTGGTGTTGTTGTTGGATGAGTCGCTTACGGCATATTTGGCACAGACCGTATTGCGGTATGATCAGGCGGAAGGATTGACCTATCGGAAGGAGAAAGCCTATGAAGGAGATTGCATTTAACCTGCTGGAGGAACCCTGGATTCGGGTTTTACGGCCCGATTGCAGGGTGGAGGAAGTTTCGCTGCGCCAGGTATTGCTCCAAGCCCAGGCGTATTCCGATCTGGCGGGGGAGCTGCCCACCCAGGATGTGGCGGTTTTGCGGCTGCTGCTGGCGGTGCTCCATGGGGTATTTGGACGGGTAAATGCCCAGGGGCAACCGGTGGAGATCAACAATATCAGCAGCGCAGTCCGCCAGTGGCGAAGTTTGTGGGAGCTGGGACGGTTTCCGGAACAGCCTATCTTGGACTATCTGGAACAATGGCACGACCGGTTTTGGCTGTTTCATCCGGAGCGGCCCTTCTGGCAGGTGCCGGAGGCGGAGATCGGTACGAAGTATTCCTCCGCAAAACTCAATGGCGAGCTGTTGGAGAGTGGAAATAAACTGCGGTTGTTCCCCGCCTATGCTGGAACAGGAAAAACAGAACTGACCTATGCCCAAGCTGCCCGGTGGCTGCTGTATATCAATGGGTTTGACGATACTTCTTCCAAGCCAAAGGGCACGGGACTACCCTCGGTTGGCGCCGGTTGGCTGGGAAAACTGGGACTGATTCAGGCAGTAGGCAACAATCTGTTTGAAACCTTGCTTATGAATCTGATGTTGCTTCAGGATGCCAGTAAGGCATGGGGCGAAGAAAAACCCTGCTGGGAATTGGACCATCCGCGCAGCGGAGAACGCATCGAGATCAGCCAACCAGACAATCCGGCGGCGTTATTCACGCTGCAGTCCCGCCGGCTGCTTTTACACCGGAATGGGGATCGTGTGATCGGGTATGCCCTGTTGGGCGGAGATTTCTTTGAGAAGACCAATGCGTTCTGTGAGCAGATGACCATCTGGCGAACCACCCAGGAGAAAAAGGATGCGCCGTTTATTTATCTGCCTAAACGCCATGATCCCAGCCGGCAGTTTTGGCGGGAGTTCCCTACAATCTTCACCGAGCGATCCAGCGCCGATACCCCCATCCACACGCCGGGAATTGTGCGGTGGATGACGCTGCTGCAAAATCCCACCCAACATTGCCTAAGTTCCAAAACACTCGTTCGGTTTCGGGTTACAGGCGTCGAGTATGGCGACAAGGATTTTTTCGTGACGGATACCTTCCGGGATGAGCTTTCCTTTCACATTTCGCTATTAGATGAAATAGGAAGAGCATGGCGAAATATTATTAAAGGCGAAATCCACCGCTGCGAGCAGTTTGCCGATGCCTTGGGAAAGCTGGCGCGCGATCTTGCCCAAGCGGCGGGTGCTGGTGAGAAAGACGTATCACAAAGCGCTAAGGAACAGTTCTATTTCCGCATCGATCAGCCCTTCCGCCAGTGGCTTTACTCGATCGACCCGGACTGGGACGAGGACGAGACCGATGCCAGCCTTGCCGCCTGGCGGGAACAGTCCCGGAAGATTGCCTATGCCCTGGGGCATCAGCTGGTGGAAGAAGCCGGTCCTACAGCTTTTGTTGGGCGCATGATGAAGGAAAAGATAGGGAAAAAGGAGGTCGAATATCGGTGTGCAGCGCCGATCGCCAGTAATAAATTTGCATATCGCATCAGCATCATTGAGAAAAAGGGGTGACATGATGACAGAACAGAAGACGCAGCTGATCAGAAGTTATGTAGCCCGCCGCTTAGGCTGGCTGCAGACCCAGGCGGAGCACCCGCAGAAGGCGATTCTGGCAAACCTGCGGCGGGGGGTGGGACATGCCCCAGGCGATCTACCAGAGTTGTGGGGGGCGTTATTGCAGGATTTTCCATTGGAATTGGAAAGCCAGGATGGTATCCCTACCCGCGCCGAGTGGGCCACGTATCTAGCACTGACCTGTTATGCCCTGCACCAGCAAGGGCATGGGCTACCCAAGGATAACATGCACCAAAAAGACGCCCGATTTGGGCAGGCGGTCCGGAAGCTGGTGAAACCGAAAGAGCAGCCGGATGACGCCAGCGTGTTGCGCCGGTTCAACGCCTTGGCCACCGCTAGCACGATGCCGGAATGCGCCCATCACCTGCGGGGCATCATTCAGCTGTTGCGGGCTGGCGGGATCCCATTGGATTATGTGCAGTTGGCAGAGGATCTGTACTGGCTGCAGAACCCCGTTACCGCCCAGCGGGTGAGGCTGCGCTGGGGCCAAGACTATTATTACGCGCCTAAGACTGAGGGGACAAACCAATAACAAGAAAAGGAGTATGGATATGGAACAAAAACGCCTTTATATTGACCTTCATGTGCTGCAAACCGTTCCTCCTAGCTGTCTGAACCGGGATGACACCGGAAGCCCCAAAACCGCTGTTTATGGTGGCACTACCCGGGCCAGAGTGTCCTCTCAATCCTGGAAACGGGCGTGCGGCTGATGTTCCGGCAGGAATTGCTCCGAAAGAGCAGCTGGGCGAGCGCACCAAGAAGATTGTTGCAATGGTGGCCGGTGAGATCAGCAAACTGGCGCCGGATCGGGATTCCGTAAAGCTGGCCATGGATGCTTTGAAATATGCGGGCCTGGACAAAGTCAATGAGGATAAAGGAACGGATGCACTCTTCTTTATGAGCTACGATCAGGCCGGCGCCCTGGCAAAGTTGATTGTGGCTGGCAGCGACGACAAAAAAGCCTATAAGGAAGCGCTGAAAGAAAAACCTTCCGTGGATATGGTGTTGTTTGGCCGTATGGTGGCCAATGATCCCTCCCTCAATTATGACGCAGCGGCGCAGGTGGCCCACAGCATCTCCACCCATCCGGTACAGAACGAGTATGACTACTTTACCGCGGTGGATGACCGCGCACCCGAGGACAACGTCGGCGCCGGCCATCTGGGCACAGTGGAATATAACTCCGCTACGCTTTACCGGTATGCCACCGTGAACCTCATGGAGCTGTCGGAACACCTGGGCAAGGAGATGACCCCAGCCGTAGTCCGTGCCTTTGCCGAAGCCTTTATCCGCTCCATGCCCACCGGCAAACAGAATACCTTTGCCAACCGCACCCTGCCCGACGCTGTGTACCTTACCATCCGGGAGGATCAGCCCGTTAATCTATGCGGCGCCTTTGGACGGGCGGTACCCGCCTCTTTAGAAGGGTATGTGGAGCCTTCCAAGCGCCGGTTGGTGGAGTATGCGCAACAGATGTATCAGACCTATGCCGATGCACCCAGTGAAGCATTGACGATTGGCGCTGGCTTGGAGCAATTGGCCCAGTCCATGCCGATGAAGGCAGCCCTGTCCGCATTGGAGGATGCCGTTCGGCAGCGTTTGGGTGGAAACGGGGTGGCGTGATGGCAACCTTGTTGCTGCGCCTGGCAGCCCCGTTACAATCCTGGGGGGCAGACTCCAAATTTGAAATCCGGAAGACGAACCGGGAACCTACCAAAAGCGGTGTAATCGGCCTGTTGGCGGCAGCATTGGGCCTTGCCCGGGATGACGACCAGGCCCTGCAGCGCCTTAACGGGTTACGCTTTGCCGTGCGGGTGGACCAGGAGGGCCAACTGCTTCGGGATTACCACACGGCCAACAATCCCACGCCGGACCAGGTTTGGGAGGCACGGAGCCGGGGGAAAGCCCCACGCGCGCCCTATGTCACCAAACGGTATTATCTGTCGGACGCCATCTTCCTGGTGGGGCTGGAGAGTGAAGATGAAGCCTTGTTGCAGCAGCTGCAGCAGGCGCTCGCCCATCCCGTCTATCCGCTGTTCTTGGGGCGCCGTTCCTGTCCGCCCACCCTGCCCCTTTGTCTGGGGATTCGGACTACTGGATTGCTGGATGCGCTGGAGACTGAACCCAGTCAGGCGCCCGCCTGGCGTCGTCACCCGCTAGCCGAGACTAGGATTCTGGCCGATGCAACGCCCTTCCAGCCCGGGGCGGTCCCCCGGCAGGATTTGCCCATCTCCTTCAGCCCGATCCACCGGCAGTTTGGCTATCGCCCGGTGCGGGAATTCCCGGTCTCATTGGCGGAGGAGACGGCCCCCCAGAGCGAGACCACCCACGACCCCTTTGCAGAATTGAGGTGACAGCATGTATTTATCCCGCGTGGAACTGGATGTGACCCGCCGCGCCACAATGCGGGCGATGGCCTCGCCACAGATGTTACACGGCGCCGTGGAACGTTCCTTCCCTGGCCCGCGCCGCCGACGGCTCTGGAGGCTAGACCGGCTGGGGGACAAACTATATCTGTTGATGCTCAGCGAGGATCGGCCCGACCTATCGGTTATAGAAGACCAGTTCGGCCCGCCGGGTATGGCGGATGCAGCAACCAAGGATTATGACCAGTTGCTGCGCCGGATCACCCCAGGCAGCGCCTGGCAGTTTCGGCTGACAGCCAATCCTACAAGGAGCTGCCCCACAAAGGACGGTTCCGGCGGCCGGGGCAAAGTGTATGCACACTGTACCGTGGCATATCAACAACAGTGGCTGCTGGATCGCGCGGAAAAACATGGTTTTTCCCTCAACCCGGAGGCGTTTACCGTAACAGAAAGCCGCTGGCTGCATTTTAATAAAGGAACGGAGTCTGGACGCCCGGTCTCGCTGCTGTCGGTGACCTATGAGGGCGTTTTGCAGGTGACAGATCCCCAGCGTTTTTGTGCCCTGCTCACTAACGGCATTGGTCGTGGCAAGGCCTATGGCTTTGGGCTTATGACCGTTATCAGCCGGAGGTAGCGGACTGTGACAAAACATTCTGGTATGATCCGACCGGATCTGCAGGCCCTGCCGCAAGTCAAGGATCGCATGACCTTCCTGTATCTGGAGCACTGTACGCTGGGGAGACAGGATGGGGCGATTACCATGACCGATGAAACGGTGTGGTCCATATCCCGGCAGCGGCCATTTCTGTGCTGTTGCTGGGACCTGGGACCCGTGTTACACATCGGGCCATGGAACTAATGGGGGATACCGGCGTGGGGGCTGTCTGGGTCGGCGAACATGGCGTGCGCTATTATGCCCACGGCCGTCCGTTGACGACACGGGCGAACCTTTTGATCCGACAGGCGGAGCTGGTGAGCAATACCCGCAAGCATTTGGATGTGGTCAGGAAAATGTATCAGCTGCGCTTTCCAGATGAGAATGTGGCCCATCTGACCATGCAGCAACTACGCGGACGAGAGGGGAGCAGAGTGCGGAATGTTTACCGTGCATACGCTAAGGAAACCGGGGTCGCCTGGAACGGACGTGTTTACAATCCAGACGACTTTTCTTCAGGAGATGCGGTCAATCAAGCGCTGTCAGCCGGTCATGCTTGCCTGTATGGTCTGGCCCATGCTGTCATCGTCGCTTTAGGCTGTGCACCGGGGTTGGGGTTCATTCATGTGGGGCATGAGCGATCCTTTGTATACGATATTGCCGATTTATACAAGTCCGAAATCACGATTCCGATCGCCTTTCAAACCGCAGCAGAAGCACCGGAGGATCTGCCGGCTATTGTACGACGCCGCGTGCGGGACGCCATGGTAAGCGCAAAAATTTTGGAGCGCATGGTCCACGATATCCGCTGGCTGCTTTCGCCAGCAGAGGAAAGCATGGAACTGGAGGAAGCAATTTACCTTTGGGATAACCAAAGGGGAGTGGTATCAAATGGGATCAATTATTTTCGTGAAGAGGAGGGGGATGGGCCATTATCGTCATCACCATGACCGACTGTCCGCCCCAGCTGAGGGGTGATCTCTCCAAATGGCTATGTGAGATCAATACTGGCGTCTATGTGGGACAAGTAAGCCAGCGGGTGAGGGAAGCGCTCTGGATACGGGTCTGTGAAAATTTAAAGAATGGCCGTGCAACCATGGTCTATTCCACTAACGGCGAGC
>ENA-OQCL01000989-OQCL01000989.1-human-gut-metagenome-genome-assembly--contig:-NODE-989-length-11451-cov-5.071618_pt1 | contig 11451 bp, 11 predicted proteins | sample MGYA00242502_ERZ504586 | MGnify/ENA primary metagenome ERZ504586 (study PRJEB26092, sample SAMD00036316) | human gut metagenome | host: Homo sapiens | study: EMG produced TPA metagenomics assembly of... | reverse complement strand
GACACGCTCTCACGCTCGACGCGCTGCGCGGCGCGGGAGTGAAGGTCGGGCTCGTCTCGAACAGGCAGTTCGCCCGCAACCCGGTCGAATATCTCGGCATCACGGACAGGTTCGACGTCATAATCGGCCTTGAGGACGTGACGCACGCGAAGCCGATCCAGAGCCGCTGCTGACGGCGCTCTCGCGTCTCGGCGTCGAACCGGCGCAGGCCGTCTACGTCGGAGACACCGACATAGACATGAAGACCGCCGCCGCCGCGGGAGTGCGCGGCATAGGCGTGACGACGGGAAACTTCAGCGCGGAGCAGCATACCGCCGCCGGAGCGTGGCGCGTCTGCGGCAGCCTCGCCGAGGCCGCCGCGCTCTTAGGGGCCGCCCCGCGCAAGTAATATAATAATGGTAAGGAAGTACGTCCCGGAGAAGAAAAACAGAGCCTTCAGCATAACCTACTGGCTCGGCGTGCTCGTCATAATAGTGCTCTGGATATGGGCATTCAAGCTCTATTTCGACAGGTACGAATATCTCCACCCAGACATAACGTGGGCGACCCCGGGAATAGACACGCAGCTCGTACGCGTGCGCGGCTTCCTTCTGTGGAAAGAGAACGTCATACGCGCGCCTGTCTCCGGCGTATGCGTCTACCCGCTCGGCAAAGGGCCCGTGCGCGTCCCGCGCGGCGCGGTCATCGCGCGGGTCGGGGGACGCGACGTGAAGGCATACCAGCAGGGATATTTCGTCGCCGGCAAGGACGGGCGCGAGCAGGGCTGGCGCTATTCGGCGCTCTGGCACGCGAAGCGCAGCGAGTTCACAAAGGAGTCGAAGCTGCGTTACTTCGGCGACGGCGCGCAGGTGGCGCGCGGGCAGATGATAGGCAAGATAGCGGAACAGCCGCAGGAGCTGCGCTTCATCGGCTACCTGCCCTCGCGGGGCGACATAGCGAAGCAGCTCAAGAGCGAGAAGCTCCGCGTGCGCATGGACGCTGAGGACACCGTCTCCGACGCAGTGGTGCGCGTCACGCGCAAAGACGGCAAGCTTACGAAATTCGCGCTTGCGATGCCGTGGTTCCCGCCCGAAATGCTGAAGTCGCGCAACTACGAGCTGATAGTAGACGCTGGGCAGACGCGCGGCGCGATGATTCCGCAGAGCGCGCTGCTCGAAAAGGGCGGCAAAAAGGGAGTCTACATGATCCGCGGCGCGCGCGTCGTCTTCGCTCCGGTATTGGGGAAGACGCTGAACGGCGGCATGTTCCTCGTCACTAAGGGAATATCCGTCGGAGACGCCGTCGTAGAGGACGCCGCCTCCGCGAGAGAAGGAAGGATACAGCTTTGGTAAGCGCTATAAAGAAACGTCGAAAGGATAAGGGGCGAAATCGCAGAGGCTGCGCGGCGCGCGGGCCGCAGGGCGGACGAGGTGCGCCTCATGGGCGTCACGAAGTTCCACCCGCTCGAAATGATGCTCGAAGCTGCGCCGCTGCTCGACCTCGTCGGCGAGAACCGCGTGCAGGAGGCGGCGGAGAAACGCGCCGCATGGCCCAAAGGCACGCCGTGCTGCCCGTGGCACCTCATCGGCCACCTCCAGCGGAACAAGATACGGCGCGCGCTCGAAAATTTCGATCTGGTCGAGAGCATAGACGCGCTCGAAACGGCCTGCTCGATGGACCGCGTGCTGCGCGAGGGCGGGGCGGAGCGGACGTTCCCGATATTCATAGAGGTCAATATGTCGCGCGAGCCGGCGAAAAAGCGGCGTCGCGCCCGAGGAGGCGGAGCGGCTTCTCGAAAGCATAATGAAAACAGCGCCGTCGCTCCAGATAGAAGGGCTCATGACCGTCGCCGAGGACACCGGCGACGAAGCGGTGCTGCGGGCCACCTTCGGCGGACTGCGCGAGCTGCGCGGCAAACTCTCCGCCGCCTCCGGCCTTCCGCTGCCGGAGCTCTCGATGGGCATGAGCGGCGACTTCGCGCTCGCCGTCGAAGAGGGCAGCACGATAGTGCGGGTCGGCAGCGCCATCTTCGGCCCGAGAAATTACGGCTAAACCGACTTTATATAAAGGAGCAGATGAAATGTCCGAACTTTTAACCTCTCTTGACGTTGTGAACCAGTCCTTCAAAAAAAGCCTGCGCGGCTACGACGCGGCGGAGGTTGACGAGTTTCTCGACCACGTAGCCGAGACGCTCCAGTTCTACAACCAGAGGACGAAGGAGCTCGAACGCGACCTCGCGGCGAAAGAAGAGAGCCTCGCCGAGTACGACAGAATGAAGGACGTGCTCCACGAGGCGCTGCTCATGGCGCAGAAGAGCGCCGACGACCGCGTGAAAAGCGCGCGCGAACAGGCGAACAAGATAATCTCCGACGCGAAGGAGCAAGCCGACGCGATGTGCCGCGAGGCGGCGAGCGAGGCGGAGCGTCTGCGTGCGGGCGTCGAGCAGATACGCAACATACGCGATATGTACGCGCAGGAGTTCCGCGGAATCCTCGCCAAGTTCGACAACCAGCTGAACCAGGCGATGAACTCGCAGCTCGGCGGCGCGGTGGACAGCGTCCTCGAAGTGCGCGAGAAACCGGCGGAAGAGCCGCAGCCCGAAGCGGCGGGAGAGCCGGAGCTTAAATCCGAGCCGGGCGACTTCGCCGCGGCGTGCGGGATGCTCGGCGTAGACCCGCAGGAGATTCTGAAAAAGTAACGGCCGCCAGCCGTGGACGAAAGACTCTCGGCCCCGCTCTCCGTCATAAAGGGGGCGGGGCCGCGGAGGATCGCGCTGCTTGAAAAGCTCGGCCTCCGCACAATTTACGACCTGCTGTTCTTTTTCCCGAGGAAGTACGAGGACCGCAGGAACGTCAGAAAAATTATCCGACCTCGTGCCGGGCGCTCCGTCCGTCGTAATCGCGCAGTCGCTCGGCTGCGAAGCGCGCGCCCTCCCCCGGGGCGCGGACGCAGGCTGATAAAATGCCGCTTCTCCGACGGCAGCGGACTGCTCGACGCCGTCTGGTTCAATATCAAGGGGCTTGAAAACTCGCTGGGGGAAGGAACGCGCGCCGCGCTCTGCGGCGTTCCGTCGCTCCGCGGCGGAGTCTTTGAAATGCTCTCGCCCGAGTTCGAAATACTGAAAGAGGGCGCTGTCCCGGAGAACTTCACCGGCATCGTCCCCGTCTACCCGCTCACCGCGGGGCTGCCGAAAAACTGGCTGCGCCGTGCCGTTACTGAAACGGTGAAGAGCTGCGCTCCGCTGCTCGAAGAGACCATTCCTCAAAATATTCTAAAGAAAAATAATTTAATGCCGCTGCACGAAGCCGTAGCGCAGATGCACGCCCCCGACTCTCCGCAGAGCTGGAAGGAGGCGCGGCGGCGCATAGCCTACGGCGAACTCTTCGAGCTCCAGCTCGCAATGGCCGCCGCGCGCGCGAAAAACGCGAAGAGCGGCGCTGCCGTCGCGGAGCGCGGGCCGCTCTTCCGCGCGATGATGGAAAAACTTCCTTTCAAACTTACCGATTCTCAGCAAAAAGTCATAGACGAAATAATAGCCGGCGCGTCGGCGGGGGCGCAGAGCGCGAGGCTGCTTCAGGGCGACGTCGGTTCGGGCAAGACCGCAGTCGCGGCGGCCTTCGCCGCGGCGGTATGCGACGGCGGCGCGCAGTGCGCCCTACTTGCGCCGACAGAGGTCCTTGCCGGGCAGCTCTGCGCTCAGATGAAAAGATATATCCCGCTCCCGGAAAGCGAATGCCTGCTGATAAAAGGTGCGACGCCCGCAGCTGAACGCCGGAGGGCCGAGGCCGCGGCGGCGGACGGCAGCGCGCGGATAATCGCCGGAACGCAGGCGCTTCTCTCCGAAAAGCTGAAATTCCATAATTTAGGCGCGGTCATAATAGACGAGCAGCAGCGCTTCGGCGTGCGCCAGCGCGCGCGGCTCCTGGGCGGGGAGGCGAAGCCACACCTGCTGATGATGAGCGCTACGCCGATACCGCGCACGACGGCGCTGACGCTATACGGCGACCTCGACCTGTCGGTCATCGACTCCCTCCCCGCCGGGCGCGCGCCGGTGGAAACGCGGCTCGTTGGTTACGCGAGGCTGCCGGAGCTGATGCGCTTCATCGCGCGCGAAATAATGGCGGGCGGGCGCGTCTACTGGATCTGCCCGCGCGTCGAGGAGGGGGACGGCGCGGCGGTCTCCGCGGTCAAACGTTACGAATGGCTCGTGAAGAAGCTGCCGCCCGTAAAAATCTCGCTCGTCCACGGACAGATGGAGAGCGCGGACAAGGAGCGCGCGCTCGCCGGTTTCCGAAGCGGCGCGTCGCAGCTGCTCGTCGGCACTACAGTGCTCGAAGTCGGAATAGACGTGCCGGAGGCGAGCGTAATAGTCGTAGAGTCTCCAGAACGCTACGGCCTCTCGCAGCTCCACCAGCTCCGCGGTCGCGTCGGGCGCGGCGCGCGGCGCGGCGTCTGCATACTGCTCTCGAACGCGGCGGAGGAGGAGCCACGGCTGCGGAAATTCGCCGCGACGAACGACGGCTTCGAGATAGCCCGCATAGATCTGGAGACGCGCGGCGCGGGCGAGCTCGCCGGCACAGCGCAGCACGGCGACGCGGGGCTCAGAGTCGCGGACCTAGCGCGGGACGCGGAACTCGTTGAGCTTGCGCGGCGCGACGTGCTGGAGCTAGGTTTCGGATGGATTTGCGGGAGACGGAAACGGCGCCGGAGAAAAGGTAAATTCACGCATAAGAATCGGCCTTTTGTGAAGAATTTCCGTTTTTGCTGAGATTTATAACAATTTTTGTTGCAAAGCACAAATATGCTGATGTGCGGCGGCACAGCTTTCCCCGCCCGCCCATGCGGCGCGCAGCCGCTTCCGCGCAGACGCGCCCCGCTGCGCGCGATTATTTGAATTTATATGAAATTTAACAAAATTATAAATTTGACAAGTCTTGGTTCTTTTCTGTATAGTATCTGCCAGATGGGACAGCGCGCGTATCGTATGCAACTTGGGTAGTGAAAAGAGTAACGTCTGAAAACGTAATGGAGGTTGGTACCTTTGGATCAGTTAACACAACTCATAACGACCCTCAACAGTTACCTCTGGGGTAATTTCTGTCTTGTTCCGCTTCTCTGCGGCGCGGGCCTCTACTTCACGCTGAGACTCCGCTTCGTCCAGGTCCGCAAGTTCGGCCTGTGCGTCAAATACACCTTCGGACAGCTCTCCTTCTCCGGCGCGAAGGCCGGCAAGGACGGTATGAGCTCCTTCCAGGCGCTTGCGACGGCGGTCGCGGCGCAGGTCGGAACGGGAAACGTCGTCGGAGTCGCCACGGCTCTTACGATGGGAGGCCCCGGAGCCCTCTTCTGGATCTGGTGCGCGGCGTTCCTCGGCATGGCTACGATCTTCGCCGAAGCCGTCCTCGCCCAGACCTACAAAGTCAGAAGACCCACCGGCGAAATCACTGGAGGCCCCGCCTACTACATCAGCGAAGGGCTTAAGTGCAAGCCGCTCGCGGTGTTCTTCTCGATATGCATAATCATCGCCCTCGGCATGGTCGGAAACTCCGTCCAGTCGAACTCGATCGCTGAGTCCTTCCACCTCGCCTTCGGCGTCAACCAGCTCATCGTTGGCGTAATCCTCGCCGTCATCAGCGGACTCGTCTTCTTCGGCGGCACGGCGCGCCTCGCCTCCGTCACCGAGAAGCTCGTCCCGATCATGGCCATGTGCTACATCCTCGGCGGCCTCTACATCCTCGCCACGCATGCCGGCATGATAATCCCGGCCTTCAAGATGATAATCCAGGGCGCCTTCGACCCGGCGGCCGCCACCGGCGGTATCATCGGCGTCACGATGAAGGAAGCCATCCGCTACGGCGTCGCGCGCGGACTCTTCGCAAACGAAGCCGGTATGGGCTCCACGCCGCACGCCCACGCGCAGGCGAAGGTCCAGCACCCGGCGGAGCAGGGATTCGTCGCCATCATGGGCGTATTCATCACCACGTTCATGATCATCACGATGACCGCCCTCATCATCCTCACGACCGGATCGCTCGACGGCGTAACGAGCGGCAGCGCCCTTACGCAGAAGGCCTTCACGACCGGACTTGGAAGCCTCGGCTCGCCGTTCGTCGCAGTCTGCATCTTCTTCTTTGCTTACTCGACGATCATCGGCTGGTACTTCTTCGCTGAGCAGAACGTCAAGTACCTCTTCGGCAACAAGCCGCTTCCGATATTCAGATGCATAGCGATGTTCTTCATCGTCCTCGGTTCCACGCTGAAGCTCGACCTCGTATGGCAGCTCGCGGACTTCTTCAACGGAATCATGGTCATCCCGAACCTCATCGCGGTCATCGGACTTGCCAAGGTTGTCAGCAACGCCCTCAACGATTTCGACGAGAAGGGACAGCTTAAGGCCTAGCGAAAAGCGGGAAAAATCGATTGTAACGAAAACGCGCCGCGCCTTTATGGCGGGGCGCGTTTTTTGCGCGCGCCGCCTGGAATACGCGCCGCCGCGGCGCGGCGTCTCATTCCAACCCCTTGTGAAATGTCGTATTTTTATGTAAAATACCAGACGTTGGCATAAAATTCATTATGTAGCGTCTTTCATACAATTTTACGTCTGACAAAACACTTAACGTACCATGACAACTGAATATGAGGTGAAGGGAAAAATGGAATGGGAACTTACCACTATTGTGCTGTGTCTTATCACGGGGCTCGCAGTAGGCGCCCTCGGAGGTTTTACATATCACAAGAAAACTGAGGAAAGAAAATTCAGAGGAGCCCTTTCGGAGGCCGACAGGATTGTTCAGGAGGCCTCGAAAAAGGCGGAAACCGTCAAACGCGACATCATCGCCGAGGGCAAGGAAGAGATACACAGGCTGAGACAGGAGCTGGACCGCGACACGAAGGAACGCCGCGGGGAGCTTCAGCGCGCCGAGCGACGCCTCGAACAGAAAGAGGAGAACCTCGACAGGAAGCTTGAAAACATCAGCCGCAAGGAAGAAGAGCTGAAGAGCAAGAACGAGCAGGTGCAGTCGAAGCTCGACAGACTCACGGACCAGGAACAGGAACTTATTGCGAAACTCGAACAGATAGCCCAGCTCACGCAGGAAGAGGCGCGCGAGCAGCTCCTCGCCGAGGTCGAAGCGGACGCGAACCACTACATAGGGCTCCGCCTCAAGGAGCTCGAAGAGCGTGCGAAGCGCGACGCCGACCGCCGCGCTCAGGAAATCGTCGCCACTGCGATACAGCGGTGCAGCGTCGAGTTCACCTCCGACGTCGTAGTGAGCGTCGTCAACCTTCCGTCCGACGAAATGAAGGGGCGCATAATCGGGCGCGAGGGACGCAATATAAGGACCTTTGAGACGCTGACGGGCGTCGACCTTATAGTCGACGATACGCCGGAAGCTGTGACGCTGAGCAGTTTCGACCCCGTAAGGCGCGAAGTGGCGCGCCTGTCGCTTGAGCGGCTCGTCGTGGACGGGCGCATTCATCCCGCGCGTATAGAGGAAATAATAGAACGCGCGGAGAAGGACGTTCAGGCGCAGATAATCGAGACCGCCGAGGAGGCGCTTCTCGAAACGGGAATTAAGAATATGCACAGCGAGCTTGCGAAGATAATCGGACAGCTGCGCTACCGCACCAGCTACGGACAGAACGCGCTCGCGCACAGCCTTGAGGTCGCGCATCTGGCCGGCGTCATGGCGGCGGAGCTTGGACTTGACGAGCAGAAGGCCCGCAGGGCGGGGCTTCTTCATGATATAGGCAAGGCCGTCGACCACCAGATCGAAGGGCCGCACGCGAAGATAGGCGCGGACCTCGCCAAACGCTACGGCGAGAGCCCGGACATCGTCAACGCGATAGCCTCGCACCACGAGGACGAGGAGCCGCAGACGATATACGCCGTACTTGTAGCCGCGGCGGACGCCGTAAGTGCGTCGCGCCCCGGAGCGCGCCGCGAGAGCCTCGACGCATACGTGAAGCGTCTTGAAAAGCTCGAAGAGGTCGCAAAGACCTTCTCCGGCGTCAGCAAGGCGTTCGCCATCCAGGCCGGGCGCGAAGTGCGCGTAGCCGTCGCGCCGACGGTCACCGACGACGGCGAGATGCAGAAACTTGCCTACGACATCGCCCGCAAGATAGAGGAAGAGCTGCGCTATCCCGGACAGATAAAGGTCACGCTGATACGCGAGACGCGCGCCGTGGAGTACGCGAAATAGGCTCCGCCATGCGCTTGCTCTTCATCGGAGACATTATGGGCCGCCCGGGACGCGAGGCTGCGGCGAGGATGATCCCGCGGCTGCGTGCCGAGTTCGGCGGCTTTGACTTTGTCATAGCGAACGGCGAAAACAGCGCCGCGGGCTTCGGCCTTACGGAAAAGGTCATGCGCGAGCTGTTTTCCGCCGGAATAGACATACTGACGAACGGCAACCACGTCTGGGATAAAAAGGACTTCGTCCCGATGCTCGACTCCGAGCCGAACGTTCTGCGCCCCGCGAACCATCCGAAGGGAACGCCGGGACGCGGCTTCGCGGTTTACGAGAAGCACGGAGAGAAGCTCGCCGTCCTCTGCCTTCAGGGCAGGACCTTCATGCCGCCGCTCGACTGTCCTTTCCAGACGGCAGACGCGCTTATCGCTGGATGCGGCGTGCCGTCGGTATTCGTCGACATCCACGCCGAAGCCACATCTGAAAAGCGCGCTCTCGGCGTCTACCTCGACGGGCGCGTCTCCGCGGTCGTCGGCACGCACACGCACGTGCAGACCGCCGACGAGGAGATAATGCCGGGAGGCACGGCTTTCCTCTCGGACGCGGGAATGACCGGCGGACACGGAGGGATAATCGGCATGAGCGCAGGCTCCGTGATGCCGAAATTTCTCATGGGGACGCCGAGCCGCTTCGAGGTATGCGAGGAGCGCGTGAGGTTTCAGGGCGTCGCCGTCGATATAGACGGAGAGACGGGACGCGCGCTCGACGTAAAAAGGATAAACATACCCATAGAAGAATGACCGAGTTAAAAAATAAACCGCACGGACCCGAAAGGGCTGTGCGGTTTATTTTTTAACGCGCACTGCATATACAACGGTGAAACAGCGCGCCGAAAGAATAAAATGCGCCGCTAAAAAAGGCGTATAAATCAAGGCGGAAAATAAAATAAACTTATCTGACATTTGTTTTCGCACCCTATCTGTGTTATATAAGGTGAAAGCTCGCGGACGTAAGTATAAATACGTAATGTTTGTAATTATGTTTATTTTGACGCCGCGGTAAATCTGAAAGGAGTGGGTCCTTTGGAATCCAATTCTGGAAACAGGGAACAGTGGGGAAGTAAGTTCGGCTTTATTATGGCCGCCGCAGGTTCCGCGATAGGCCTCGGCAACGTATGGCGCTTCCCGTACATCACGGGCAAATACGGCGGCGGCGCGCTCGTCGTCATCTATCTGCTTTTCGTCATCTTCATCGGAACTTCCGTAATGCTTGCAGAGCTTGCGATAGGACGCAAGGCCCGGCTCGACTCCGTCGGCTCGTTCAAGAAACTCGGCGGCGGCGCGTGGCCGCTCGTCGGATGGCTCGGCTTTTTCTGCGCATTCGTCATACTTTCCTACTACTCCGTAATAACTGGATGGACCGTCGCCTATATGTTCAAATCCCTCGGCGGCCTTATGGAACAGGCGGCGGCGTCTGGCGGCGCTGCCGACGCCTTCGTCGCGTTCGTCTCCGACCCCGTGCTGACGATACTCTGCCTCGTGGTAGTCATGGGGGCGGTCGTCGGGGTGGCCTACCGCGGGATAAGCGGCGGCATAGAGAAGAGCTGCAAGGTGCTCATGCCGGCGCTCTTCGTCATCATCCTGATTCTCATCGTCCGCTCCGTCACTCTTCCGGGCGCGGAGGCCGGGCTGCGCTTCTATTTGCTGCCCGACTTCTCCAAGGTGAGCGCGGAAGGTATTCTCGCCGCCGTCGGCCAGGGCTTCTACTCGCTCTCGCTCGGAATGGGGATCATGATAACCTACGGAAGCTACCTCGGCTCGCATGAGGATATGCCGAAGCTGACGCGCACGATCGTACTGCTCGACACCTCCGTCGCCTTCATGGCCGGGCTCGTAATCTTCCCCGCGGTCTTCGCATTCGGCATCGACGCAGGCTCCGGCCCGGGACTTACGTTCGTCACGCTGCCCGCGGTCTTCGCGCAGATGCCGATGGGCGCGCTCTTCTCCTTCGCCTTCTTCGCGCTGCTTTTCATCGCCGCCTTCACGTCGTGCATATCGCTCTTTGAGGTCGTCGTCACCTTCGCCGTCGACGAGCTGCACTGGAACCGCGCGAAGTCGGCGCTGGCGATGGGCGCGGCAATCACGCTGCTCGGCGTCCCCTCCGCGCTCTCGGTCGGCGGGCACATCCCGCAGGTCTTCGGCAAGGACTTCCTCGACGCGCTCGACTTCATCACGAACAACGCGATAATGCCGATAGGCGGAATCTTCGTCTCCATCTTCGTCGGCTGGATCTGGACCAAAGGCGCGCTCGACGAGATAAGCAACCGCGGCGAGCTCAGATTCAAGTTCTACAAGGCGTGGCTCTGGATCTGCCGCCTCATCGCTCCGGTCTGCATCACCGCGGTCTTCATCACCGGGCTTAAGTGGTAAAAATCTGCGCTTCAGCGTCAGAATAAAAAGAGACGGGTTTCTTCGCAGAGCCCGTCTCTTTTTTATGCCGCATTACAAAAAGACGCGGTTTTCGGCAACTTTGCGGACATTTCGGTTCTTCGGCGGCGTTGACATCGCAACAACCATATTGTTATACTCTTAACAAGCCGGATGAAGGCGGTAAGAGAGACCCTCTCTCCACACGGGCGCCGAAGGGGCAAGGCCGGGAAGGCTGAAACTCTCAGGCACAAGGGATTACCGTTGGACGGCACTCTGGAATCGTTGGCTTCAACGAGGACGAAAACAGGGGAATATCATCGGATGGCGGTGTTCCTATGGGTTTGTCCTCGTTTTCTTATATTTGCATAACAAACAACCCCGCGCTCAAAGGAATAGTTAAATCCTTTGAATTCATGGACGCGCTGTCGCTCGACGTACTTAAGAAAGGGCGCGATCTGGTCCAGAGCGGCTGGGAGCTTCTCGCGAGCCCGTTCTACGGCAACTTCAAACCGAACCAGCAGCCCTACCGCACGCTGGTGCTGCGGAAAAACAACGGCGGAAACGGCGGCCTGCCGGACGCACAGTCGCTGTCCCTCATCGAAGATTCAGTGCGTTTCTATGAAAATTTCGCACTGGATAATGCCTCCGGGCCGGCTCGCCGACAACATAGAAAGAGATTTCCGTTATATGGACATGATACTGCTGGAGGAGACCTTCCGGCAGTATGGATTATTGACATCTCCGGTCAAAAGCTACTCGGAGGTGGTCGATAAATAACTGTTTTGCGCGCGCTGCATCCCATCAATAACACCACAAGGAGGATCATTATGAAACTCGAACTGCAGAAGGCAAAA
>ENA-OQCL01000988-OQCL01000988.1-human-gut-metagenome-genome-assembly--contig:-NODE-988-length-11457-cov-3.690380_pt1 | contig 11457 bp, 11 predicted proteins | sample MGYA00242502_ERZ504586 | MGnify/ENA primary metagenome ERZ504586 (study PRJEB26092, sample SAMD00036316) | human gut metagenome | host: Homo sapiens | study: EMG produced TPA metagenomics assembly of... | reverse complement strand
GTCCTCCTCACGGAAATGCAGGCGTTCCTCTCCGATGATATATTCTCCAATGTAGCAGCTCCCCCAACTCCCCATCCATCTGGAATACCCGTCGTCTGCCACGATCTCGCTATCAACCATTGCCACACAGGTAAATCCGGGTTTTTCCGCCATGAGCCCTAAAAAGTTTCTCCCGGATTTTTTCGTTCCTTTTCACTCGTCATTTTCGTCGTCCTCCTCTGAAAGAAAATCGAATATACTCCTCTGGCCGGGTATCGGCTACTTCTCCTGCTCCTCTTTTCTGGCCTTTTCCGCACATTGACAGCCGTACCCTCGCTCGACGGCCTCTTTGCTCGTAAGGAGCCGTCCACAGCGTTTGCAGCGGCGTGCCTGTATCAAAATATGCCGTCTTGCATATTGCCCTCCTCTAAATTCGCCTCTTGCGTCCTCCCACGCCATCGTCATTACGGTGCTGGTTTCCCGTAGGCGGCTGATTATCGCCATGATTTTCGTGTTGTCAAAGCCTTTCGGCGTGAGCGCTTCTATCAAGCTGTCGGCGTTATAATTTGTGGTAACAATCGTCGGCCTCATGTCCTCGTAGCGGTCGTTCAGGATAGAATACAGTGTACTCATGCTCCAATCGCTGCACTGCTCTTTTCCGAGGTCGTCAATGATAAGCAGCTCCACTTTCTTGTAAACGTCCAGTATCTCACTCTCCCTGACCTCCGGGCGGTCAAACGCCTTTTTGATGTCCATAAGCAGATCACTGGAAGTTTTGCAGATAACCGGTATTCCCTCGCCAATAAGCTGCAGCGCAATCGCCGCCGCAAGGTGGGTTTTCCCTGTCCCGTTCGTCCCCTCTATGTATAGTCCGTCGCCTCTTGCCCGGTGATATGCGAAATTGTCCGCATACTCTTTGGCAATCTGGTAACTGCGTCTGCGCCCCGGTGTGTCTGTCCGGAAGTTCGGGAATGTCCTCTGTTGGAAGCGCTTCTTAATGCCACTCTTTCCGAGAAGTCTGTCGATCTTCTGCTGCATTTCCCTGCGGCGTTCTTCCTCCTCTTTCCGGGCCTTTTCCTCCGCCTGCCTGCGGTCGTACTCCTGCCAATATGCCGCTGCCTTTTCGCACTTGCAGCGAACATTGCTCCGCCAAAGAAATACGGTGTTCTGAAAGACAATCCCCTGCGGCTGTATCGGCTGTCCGCAAAACTGGCATATCTGCGGCTCCGGCGGCTGCTCCCTCATTGCCAGTCCTCTTTCCCGTGCCTCCTGCGGCGTTACCGTACTACTGGCCCTTGAAGCCTCCCGACGGCTTAAATCCTCCGGGGCCTCCTGTCCATGAAGAACCTCCCCTATCTGAGTTAAATCCTCCATTGTTTCTGCCTCCCTCCTGCTCGTATTCATTCAGATACCCTTTTGCGTTCAGCCAGCTTGCCGGGTTCGGTATAAACTGCTTCTCCCGGAAACGGCTATCGTACTTCTTTGCCGCCTCTACGGCCTGAATGACTTTCTCTGTAAATTCTTCGTCCGGCTGTGGATCAATCTTCGCCCATGCCCTCTCCGCTGTCGCCCGGTCTACCTTTTTCGGGTATTCCGAGTAGAATTTCTCAAATAAAGCCTGCTGCGCAACTGTGAGTGCGCTTTTCCGCTTTGTCGTGGTCTTTCCCTTTTTCTTTGGTTTTTCCTCCGGCTTTTGTGGCTTGCTCTCTGGCAGACTTTCCGGCTCCTCCTGCTCTGTGAATGGCTTCTTTGGAATAACCGCTGTGCGCTTCGAGTAAACGTCCTGCAAATTATCCACAAAGTTCTGACACCATATCACCTTTCGCTCCGCCCACAGCTCCGGGTCAATATTTCCGAGGTCTGCCAGCGTGTCCAGTATCTCTTTTACCGTCGTCTCGTCTATCCGTGTAAGGGGCTGCGAGGTACTTGCTGTCTGCCGCCTTTGAACAGTCGTAATAATGCCCGTCGCTGCGCCCCAAAAGCTCCAAGAGCTTAAACCAAAAAGCTAACCGTCATTCCCCCAGTTTTGCTCCAATATAAATTTTTGTCTTGCTGTCCGAACTCGTAAAGTGCGGAAAATAGTCAACCGTCTGCTTTCGTGGTCGTCCCAACGACTACACCTCCTCGCTTTTTGTAGTGGATATTCGGGGCGAAAATCCCCGAATATCCCTTTTTATCATTCATAAATTACCTTGCTGCCCTCTGGCGTTTTTACTACGTCAACGCTCTGTGGGAACCTCGATTTCATGGCCGGGTCGTGGGTGATCGCCATTACCTTGAGGTCGCTGTACCTGTGCTGGATTGCCTCAAGTGCGTCACAGTATGCCTGAACGCCCGGAGCGTCAAGGAATGGCGGTTCGTCGATGAACAGAAAGCCGAGCTGTATGCCTGCCTTGCTGCTCTTAATCTCTGAAAGGGCAAGGATTACGGATAATGCCGCCTTTACCCTCTCGCCGCCGCTCCGGCTCATGTACGGGAGCCGCCCGGTATCACTGTCGTTGATGATAATATCCAGCGTCGTGACCTCTTTCTTGCTGTTGGATTTCAGGGTCTTTTCCGTCACGAACTCCACGCTCATTTTTCCGCCGGACATCTGGCCGAGAATATTGGTGGCCGTCGCCTCAAAAATCGGGATAATGCTGCGGATAATATTGTGCGGTATGCCATCCTGCGAGAACGCCTTTTTCAGTTCCTCATATCCAGCTGCTTTTCCTCCGAGTTCATTCATGCGCTTTTGAAGCTCCGCCGCCTCTGCCAGTTTCTTTTCTGTCTCTGCCTCCGTATGCTTGAGGCCTCCGAGCTGCATGGCCGCTGTCTGTGCGTGTTCTCTAAGGGTCTTTACCGTCTGCTCTGCCGCCTCCACCTGCGCCTGCAGCTCGTCCTTGCCGACGGTCTTTGCCTGTTCTGCCGCCAGCTCCTCCCGTGCCTCTGAAAGCTCTGTTTCAACGCTTTCAATCTCTGTCGCAAGCTCCATGACACGGCTCGAAGCTGCCGCTTTCTGTTCCCTTGCTACTGGGAGCTGTTTTTCCTTTTCGAGCCATAAGCTCTGTTTCTGTAACTCCTGCTGAAAGCTCTCGTACTCTCTGCTGTACGTTTCGGCGTCGGAAAGCTGCTTTTCCACTGCTGCCAACTCCTCACGGGCTTTTGTCGCTGTCTCCTCTGCGCTATTTATCGAGGCTTCCATTTCTCCCCTGCGTTCTTCTAACAGTTTCAGCTCTGCCCTCTGGCCATCCAGTGCGATATACTCTTTCTCCGCCGCCTCAAGGACGGTAAGAGACGATTTAAGGGCCTCAACCTCCTCCGGCTGATATGGGCTGTCTGCGAGTGCTTTCTTTGCCTCTGCGATACGCTCCTCGATTTTCAGACGGCTCTCATCGTATGACTTGTCCAATGTCTCAAACTCCGCCTCCGCTCCCGGAAGTTCTGCCTTGGCTGCCAGTGCGTCTGAAAGGAATTTGCACGTTGCCCTCTCAATATCCGGGCAACCGCTGTCGCTTAAAAGCTCCACCTTTCTCTTGAGGGAAGAAATCTGCCCCGTAAGCTGCGCCTTTTTTCAGTCCGTATCCGCTGTCGAGGCTTACCTTTTCTTCCTCTGCTGCCGTCAATGCCGCAGTAAGCTCTTTCCATTCCGGCTCGTGGGCCGCAAGCTCTTTCAGTCTGTCCGATGTCGCAAGGTATTCCCCATGCTTCTTTTCCAGCTCCGCCGCCCGTTCGATAATCTGCTGTAACGGGCCAATCTTCATCAGCGTAAGCGCCGCTTTCTTCTGCCGTATCTCCTCCGCTGACTTCTCTGCCTGCGAAACAGATGTTTCGAGCTGCTGCTTTTTCTCTGCAAGGCTATCGTATGCAGCCTTATTCTTTATCAGCTCTTTCTCCTGTTCGAGCATAGCCTTGTGGGTCGCCACTCCTGCCGTGATTTCCGCCTCATTTTCGAGGATTGTGTCGGCTGCCGTAATAATTCCTACCTGTGAGGTTTTGGACGCCTCTTTGGCCGATTTCTGCGCCGTCAGCGTGGCGATCTTACTGTTGAGCCGGATTACCCTGCTCGCCGCCTCAAGCTGCGTATTAAGCATTACCTTGAGGCTATCTATCTCTTTTTCCTTTTCCTGTGCCTGCGCTTCAAGACGCTGCTGTCTTTCTTCCGTCTCCTTAATCTGCGCCGCCAGTTCCGCCCTATCCGGTAATCCCGCCGTGATGGTTTCTGCCCTGTCTGCCAGTGAGCGAATGTTTCTGTTGGTTTCCGTTGCCCTGTCTGCCGCCAGCGTCTCCATGTCCGTATAAATCCCCAGTCCGAGAATACTTCCAAGAATATTCATTCGGGCCTCTTTGTCGGCCTGCAAAAAGAGGCCGTACTGGTCTTGCATGATAAGGGCGCAGGCTTTCAGCGTCAGGCTGTCCATGCCGATGATGTTGATAATTTCCTGCTGCGTGTCTTTGAATTTCTCTTTAGAGCGATCTACCCACTCTCCCTCGACAAATTCTGCGATATTCAGCGTCGCCTTTCCGCTTTTCTGCCGTGTCCGGGTCACACGGTAAAGACTGTCTCCAAGTCTGAAAGTGAATTTGATTGCGCCGCTCCGTGCGTCCGGGTCGTTGCAAATCCACCCTGTCAGCTCTCCCTCACGGGTTTCCTCGAAAAGAGCGTCGGCCATAGCGTCCATGAACAGGCTGCTTTTTCCTACTCCGTTGCTGCCGTTGATGGTGCAGAACCGAATATCCTCGAATGAGAAACGCTCCTCCCGGTAATTGCGGTAATTCTTGACCTCAATCTCCACCGGAACAAATACGCCCGTGCGCCGCTCCGTGGTGGCTTTCTCTGTGGCCTCTGCGATAATCGGCCTTGCCAGCTCGACAATCTCTCCAATACGCTCCGGCTCCATGCCTTTCTCCGCAAGATAGCTTTCAAGGTTTTCCTCCGGGGTACTTCCTGCGTCCATGCTCCTGCGGTCTACCGTGATAGTAATTTTCTGCGGTGTAATCTCCTGTACCCAAAAGGCTTTCCCGGCCTCATAGAGCCAGTTTTCGAGTACGGCGTGGTTAAATGCCTTGTTGTGTTCATCGGTGCAGTCGTAAAGTACTCTGACGATTTTCCCCTCAATCTTCTCTGCATTCCCAAGAGACGGGAGCTTGCAAATCCATTCCGGGCCGTTCTCATTTATGCCGGCCACATCTTCGTCTTTCAGTCGAATTGTGAGATATTCCCTCGTCGGGAGCTTGCGAAATGTCGAATTGACCTCGCCGTAGCAGTCGTAAATATCATGCAGCCAGTACCCTCGCTCCTGTCCCTCGTCGTTGAAATTCAGGGCCGAGATTGCGCCGCAGTAAAAAGTGTTCTTGCATCCGTCGAGCTGCTGTGGTCTGTGGATATGGCCGAAGCACACGAGGCTGTAATCTGCTGCCGCCAGCGTGGACGGATATACCACAGGCTCAAACTGTGAGAAGAAAGCCGTCTGGCCGCTCTCCATATTGCAGCCAGTGATTGTATAGTGAGATACCAATACCGTCGGGCTGTCTGCGTCACACTGGGCTTTGAGGCCGATAATCATATCCTCAACAGCTTTTGTGAATACCTCGTTCTCCTCCTCTTTTGACAGGCCGGGGTGCCTCGCCCTGTAATACCCTCTGTCAAATCCGGGAATACACGCAATCTGCACTTTCTTTCCGTCGTAGCTGTGGTATGTCCCGACCTCCGGCTGCGCAATGATGTGTACGCTGTCGTCGCCGTAAAATGTGCTTTCCAGTGTTTTGAACTGCTCCTCGCTGTCGTGGTTCGGTGTCCCTCTCATTACCACCACAGGGCAGATACGCTCAAGCTCCCGGAGGAACCTTACCGCCGTCTGCTGCTCTTTCAGTCCCCGGTCGCTCCACACCCTCGCCTGATGAAAAACGTCTCCGGCGATTACTGCGATGTCCGGCTTGCTCTCTTTCGCTCCCTCAACCAGTGCGTCAAGGCATTTGCAAATATCCTGAAACCTTGCGTTTTCCCCGTTCACCTCCGGGCCGGGGAAATTCCCAATATGCAAGTCTCCTGTATGTAAAATCCTGATTGCCATTACCGTTTACCTCCTCACTCGTTTCCGTGCTTTCTCTGACACGCCATACACAGTGTCCGCCCAAACTGCTGCTGACTGTATCTCACAACTCCGTTGCTGACCTTTGCTCCACACTCGCTGCAAACATTCGGGTCGTAGTCCGGCGCTGTCTCCTCTGCTCTCTGCTGGCGCTCCTGTGTCTGGCGTGGCGGCTCCTGCGGAACCTCTCTGTATGCACTGTTCTCCGGCTCCGCTATCGGCTGTCCCGGCGTTTCGTACTCCATGCCCTCCTCAACATCGTCCTCCACAAAGATTGCTTTCCTGCTTCCCTCTGTGTTGTGTCCTCCGTAAAGCTCCTGCGCTGATGTGAAGAAATGGCGTACCGCCTCCTGCTTTACCAACTCGTTGTTGAGGTTCGGAACAAGGTATGCCACGACGAAAGGCTTTTGAAGCTCCTGCAGGCTGTATGTCCCTTTGATGTGCATGGCCGCCCGGAGCGCCCTGTTGATTGCCTTTGTCTCGCACATTTCCGAGCGGAACTTTAAGAACTCCTTGCGCTGGTTCTCTGACATGCCTGCTGTTGCGTCCTGCACGATGATTTCCTTGTGTGCCACAATCTCAATGTTTTCTCCCGTGAGCTGCGGCACGGAAATTCTCGCCTCAAACTTTACATCTTTGTTTCCGCAGGCTCCGCAGTTTACCGGGCGGCCAATGCTCTTGTTGACCTCCGCACACTTCTGGCAAGTAGACGGGATAATCGGGCGAGTACCTAAAATCTTAATCCCGGCAGCTCGCATGAGCTTATTCAGCCCCTTTTTGGTGAGCGCCCACCCGTCAGCGTTCCTCTTGCTCCTGTCCTGCAAGTAAATTTCCTTGTCTGCCTCATTTGTGGAAATCTGAACGGCATTCATCACAGGTTTGTGAATGTCCGCAATCTCCGCTACCGTCTGCATAGGCACGAGCAGGTTGTACCGCTCTGCCGGGTACTGGGCTGTAATCTGTAATGCGTTTTTGTTGTCCATAAAAATCCTCCTATTGCACTCTCAAAATTCTTGTGATACAATAGGGACAGGCGATTTGAACGGCTCGTGTGATTTCACACGGGCTGTTCTTTTTTTGTCCCCATTTGTTCGTCGGCGTATCTGTCTAACACCATGAGGTCGATTGTAAGCTGTGAGAAGCGGCTGCTTTTGACCGCCTCTGCGATAAGCTGGGCCAAATATTCTGGCCTCCGCCTCTTTCCTCCGCAGTCCCCCTCGCGCTCGATAATCCTTTCCAGTTTCCTCTCTGCCTGATCCGCCGCCTTATCCCATTCCGACGGCCGTATCTCTGCTCCGAGGAAATATTCGGCCTGCTGCCGCAGCGTAGCCTCCATGCTGTACGCCTCCCCTCTCTCTTGCTTTCTTTTCCGCCTCCTCCCGTTCCACCTTGCAGTCGCAAGTTTCTCCGGGGTCGAGGTGGCAGCCACAATCCGGGCAAACTCGAAAATATGCCATTGTCTACACCTCCCCGTAAATCCTGTCGCAAATTCTGTTGTGTATCGTTCCAAACACCCAGCAGAATACGACGATAACTAAAAGCCATTCTCCGCCAATCCCGGCTCCGCCTCTTTCTGCGTAAGCAATCGGGAAGGCAACCGCCGCCATAATCACCGCCGGTACGGCTGCCGCCGCCAGCTCAAAGGCGATAAGTACCGCCCATGCGACTGTCCTCTTGATTTTCCGTATGCGCCTTTTCCTGCGCCGTGCCTCTTTTGTCATTTCTGCGCCTCCTACCTGTAAAATTTGTGGTTTCCGACCTGAAAAAGAAATTCAAGGTTCTCGCTGTGCCAACTGCTGTTTTCGCAACTCTCAAAGTACAATGCTCCGTGGCTTTCGTCCCACCCTTTCATCACCATTTCAAGGGCTTCATGGCACTCGTCGTTCGGCTCCGTCGTGAAGTATCTGCCGCCCTCTCTCACCGGCGAAAACTGTCCCGGCTGAAAGATAACCTCCTCAATCGTGTCCGGGAAGCCGTCGCTCCAAACTCTGTTGAGGACTACCAACATGACAAGGGCCTTTCCCTCAACGCTTTCCCCCTCCGCCTCTGCCATTGCTATTTTCATCAGCATATAGCTTTCCTCTGCGTCCCAATCCCGGCTTGCTATCAGACTTTCACTGCCCGTTTCTTCCTCCGGAAGTGAAATCTCAAGGGACATCGGGGCCGCCTGCACATCTTTTGGTGTGCTATGTATTTTTGCTGTGCGTGTCTCCGCTCTTTGCTCTGCACTCTCGCTTATCTGCCCTACTGCTACCACGAAGAATATAGCTGCCGCTATCAGGCTAATGATTATCGGCGGATATGTACGAATCTTCCTGCTGTCCATATTTCCCGGCTGTGGCCGCCGCATTGAACTGACGCTGCGCCTGCTCTGCTATCGACTTCAATATCCACTCGACTTCGCAGGCCGTCTTGTTTCTGCAATAGTTGTCTGCGATTTTTATTCTTGTATTGCCTATCCGAAAATCCCTGACAACATTCGGCCTCACCTTTTGCACCTCCCTACTCGAAACTTCCTCTCCTTGCTGCCCTTTCCAGTGCGGCAAGGTTTTCATCTGCCCTCCTGCGGAACTCCAATAGCCTGTCCCTCAGTTGCAGTATGATTGTCTGCTGTTCTGTCTCTATCGTTCCGTCCTCCATGAGCAACGATAGCTGACGTGTGAGCTGCTCCATCTCGTAGACCGAGTTTTGCAGCCGTATCAACGCCCTTTCTGCCGGCATTTCCGGTATCTCCCTGCAATCCTTTCCGAGCGGACACTCGTTGGCGCAATACCACGCTCTCAGCTCCGGCTCGTTGTAAGTATCCGCCATGAGTGCGACAACGATGTTTGGCGGCCTCGTGATGTCCAGCTCGTACTTCTTGAGGCTGTCCTCTGTCACTCCCGGCAAGCACTCCACTGCCCCGGCTCGTGTCAAGAGCTTTTCATTGTACTTTGCCGCCCTCATTCGGGCCTCGAAATACCTGTTTCCACAGGCTTTTGTAGCTTGCCTCGCCATTTATTTCCTCCTTTCCGTGGGGTACAATGTTTACAGGTCGAGAAAAATGTCTGACGCTTTCAGCGACGTTTCTTGCGTTTCTCTTTGCTCATTATGTCCCATTTTGGGGCATATTTGGGTAAAAAAATTTATCGCCTCGCAGGCAAGGAGGTGTTGTCAAAAATATCGTCGCCGTAATAGCCCAGCGTCTTTTTTATCCTGAGTGCCAGCCGGAGTGACGGCTGCTTCTCTCCTGTCTCAACCTGCGAGTAGTGACTGCGGCTTGTCCCGACCGCTTCACTGAACGTCTGCTGAGTGTAGCCCTGTGCTTCCCTGAGCTGTTGCAATTTGGCTCTCATTTATCTACTCCTTTCTGACCCTGAACGGGCCATCGTAAATTGTATTTTAGCCCCTTTTTGGGGCAAAGTCAATCATTTTTTAAAAGTTTTTTTATCTCAAAAATCATTTTGCCGATTTTAGGGGCAACCACTACACAAAACGGGGCAAAAATTGTATAATATATCATTGGAGGTGCTGTCTATGCAAATATTCTCTAACCGCCTCATATCCTTGCGCAAAGAGCGTGGCCTCACGCAAGAGGATATGGCTAAAGTAATTCAGAAAAAGCGTTCTACCGTGTCCGGGTACGAAACAGAGGGTAAGGAACCCGACCTTGAAACGGTCTGCCTGCTGGCTGGGTATTTCGGTGTGACGACCGATTACCTGCTGGGCTATTCTGAAAACCGCACACATACCGAGAGCGTTTTCTATAACGATACCGTAAATTTCGAGCGGCATTTTAAGTCTCTGCCTGCTCACCTGCGTCCCGTTGTCTCGAAGTGTCTTGACAGCTTTTATCTGCTGCTCAACCGGGATATGCAGCTTGCTCGCCCGGAGCGTCTTGAAATATACCAAGAACTGCTCTATACCTTGCAATCCCTCCGGGCTGAAATTCGTAAAACGATTGAAGCCTCCGGCGGTGCTGTTACTGACCCGGCGACGCTTTCCGAACTCATGGCTCTGCAAAGCCAGCTAAAGAACGAAACTGCTGCTTTACTGGACAGGCTTATGCAGGCCGATATGGAAGTCGCCTTTAACATCAAAAGGGGTTCAAGCGACGAATTATCAAGAAAGACGGCAACGTAATTTACGTTGACTTCCGCCCCTCCAAGTGAGGGGCTTTCTTTTGGAGGTGAATAAAATGCAATATTGTTTATACCTGCGTAAGTCTCGTGCCGATATGGAGGCCGAAGCTCGTGGGGAGGGTGAAACGCTGGCCCGGCATGAAAAACTCCTCCTTGAGGTTGCCAAACGTGGCGGCTACAATGTAACGCAGATTTACCGGGAGATTGTTTCCGGCGAGACGATTGCTGCCCGTCCTGTCGTCCAGCACCTCCTCCAAGAGGTTGAGGACGGTATGTGGGCTGGTGTCCTTGTCGTTGAGGTGGAACGTCTTGCCCGTGGTGATACGATAGACCAAGGCGTTATGGCGCAGGCTTTCAAGTATTCCAACACGAAAATAATAACGCCGCTCAAGGTCTACGACCCGGCCAACGAGTTTGACGAGGAATATTTTGAGTTCGGGTTGTTCATGTCCCGGCGTGAATATAAAACTATCAACCGTCGCTTAGTCCGTGGCCGTAACGCCTCTGCCAAAGAGGGGAAATGGGTGTCCGGCGTAACGCCTTATGGGTATGAGCGTGTCCGCATAAAAGGTGATAAAGGCTGGACGCTGCGCCCTGTTGAGGAACAAGCCGATATTGTGCGCTTTATCTTCCGGCTCTATACTTCCGGCGAGGAGGACGAGAACGGTGTCGTAAGGCAAATCGGCACTTACACAATCAGCAAACGGCTCGACCAAATGGGGGTTGCTCCGCCCTCCTCCGCTCAATACTGGAACGATAGGACGGTACAGTGCATTTTGCAAAACCCGGTCTATATTGGCAAAAATCCGCTGGGGTCTATGCAAGTCCAAAAAGCGTATCATCAACAATACCGTTGAGGTGGAGCATTATAAAAGCTCCTGCCGACGAGGTTATCTTCGTGGACGGCCTGCACCCTGCAATCGTAGACGAGGAAGTTTTTCAAAAAGGCTCAAGACCTGCTCCGGCGTTCCGGGCCTCCGCCTGTTCCGAAAAAAGAACGCTATTGTAAAATCCTCTTGCCGGGCTTCTCGTCTGTGGCAAGTGTGGCCGCAGTATCGTCCTGCGCAAAGGTCGGCTTGATATGCTTATGTGCTATAACCGCCTTTGCGACAATGTAGGCTCAAAATACGAGGTCGTTGAGGAGCGGCTGCTGCAGGCTCTTTCCTCTTGGCTGGAAGATTATCGCCTTGAATGGTCTGATAAGCTCCCGGCAGACGAGCAGGCTCTCCTTGACCTCAAAACAAAAGGGCTCTGCGCAAATCCGTTTCCAGAAGCTGGAAACATCT
>ENA-OQCL01000987-OQCL01000987.1-human-gut-metagenome-genome-assembly--contig:-NODE-987-length-11457-cov-9.704060_pt1 | contig 11457 bp, 8 predicted proteins | sample MGYA00242502_ERZ504586 | MGnify/ENA primary metagenome ERZ504586 (study PRJEB26092, sample SAMD00036316) | human gut metagenome | host: Homo sapiens | study: EMG produced TPA metagenomics assembly of... | reverse complement strand
GCAACCCTGCCGCATTCGATACACTGCATGTGTTCATGCGGACGAATGGTCTTGTCGTATCTGTCCGGCTCACCGGCAACGGGAATGTGAAGGATCTCTCCGGCATCGACCATGAGTTTCAGATTCCGATAGACAGTTCCGAATGCAATGGACGGCATTTCGGCCTTTGCCCTTGCATAAATCATTTCGGCTGTCGGGTGATCGTCCGCCCGTTGTATGATGTTGTAAATCAACTGTCGCTGCCTTGTCATTCACGCCTCCTTAGGAATGATTCCTGTTATTATTATACCACCGATTTATGCCGTGTCAAGCATTAAATCCCATTTCTAAAAATATATTAAAAGCGCGGCCCTCACGACCGCGCCGATGTTCGTTTTCGAAAATTCAATTTCGCAAGCTGTTGAAACGATTTGATTAATCTTGCGGAGTTTTCGGGTCGAATTCAAACCAGCGGACGAAAAACTCTCCGCAGCGATGCATTCCGCAGCTTTCGGCAGTGCGCACCGAAGGTATGTTTTCTTCCGCACACTCCCATATTATTTCATTCCCGCACTCCCGTGCAGATTCAATTGCGGTGCGCAGCAACGCCGATGCAATGCCGCGCCGTCGATATTCCGCTTTTGTATCCGCCCCGACTATGAAGCAGCCGTTGTATTCTCCGTTTGAAATTATGTTTCCGCAGATATTCTCGCCCTCAAGCGCAAAAAAGGCAAAACCATGTTTCAAAAAATCGGCGAAGCTTTTGTGGCTTTCCAAAATTTCGGGAAGATAAGCCCCTGCAAACTCGGCATTCTCACGCAGGAAGCTTTCCGAGGCACGCCGAATGCGCATCGGCCGCCCCTCCGCCGCATGAATGAACGGCATTTCCGCCGCGCTGTATTCTTCTGCCGTGCGATAAACAAGCTGTTTCTGTTCGAACAGCTCTTTGTCGAAAAAAACAACGCGCATCATATCCGAAAGCTCTTCCGTGTCGGCGGAATATGCAAATTCACTCAGTTCGAATTCATCTTTTGCCAACGGAAATACTTTGTTCTCAAAAAACAGACGGAAAGCGGCATATTCCTCCGCCGTTTGCAGCGGAGTTCCCATTATCTGGAATCCGCCCAAAAGATAACTGTATACGACCGCAAGCCGCGGTGCCGTCGGATCATCCGTCCAAACAAGTCCCCGCGTATTTCCGCTCAAAATGCTGAGATAGTGTATGCTGCTCTTTTCACATTTAAGTTTTTCGGCAAGTTTTGCGCCGCGCTTCGGCTCCTGCCGCATTTTTAATGCATTCAATCCGCTCATAGTTCGTATCTCTTTCCGCTGCGCGTTAATCAGTCTGTCAAAGCATATCCTGCGGGTTGACTTCAATGCCGCGATAGCATTCATCCGCGCAGCCGTCGCTGAAAGCGTATATTGCATTGATTGCTGCTGCTGTATTTGCAGTGCGAACCAACTTAATTATAACCGCATAGCGGAACAGCCCCTCCCTGCGGCGAATCGGCGCGGCACCCGCGAGTGCGAAAACAAGCTCATTTTCCGCGTTTGCGGGTTTTAATGCAGTTAAAATGGTTTTTGTCACGCCGTTTGCAAACCTTTCCGCCGCATCCGCCGCCGCGTTTTCATCGGCACAGGCGAATTGCGCCCGCACAAATACCGCAAACGGAGGGAACAGCGTCCGCAGTCGGTCTCCGATTTCGAGATTATAGAATGTTTTATAATCATGCTTCGTGCAGAGCCGTATTGCGCGGTGTCCCGGCGCATTGGTCTGAATCACGACGCGTCCTTCTTTATCGGCACGGCCGGCACGACCCGCGACCTGGGTCAAAAGCTGAAACGTACGTTCGCTGCTGCGGAAATCCGAATGGAAAAGTGTTGAATCAGCAAACACGACGCCGACAAGCGTCACATTCGGAATATCAAGCCCCTTTGCCACCATTTGCGTGCCGATAAGCACATCAGCCTCGCGCCGCGTGAATGCATCAAGTATATCCCGATGTGCGGTTTTGCCGCTTGTTGTGTCCATATCCATTCTCAAACAGCGCACATTCGGAAACACAAGTTTCAGCTGTTCCTCAACCTGCTGAGTTCCGATTCCCGTGTATTTGATGTACTCCCTGCCGCAGGACGGACAGGTTTTCGGCATTTTATAATTCGCCCCGCAATAGTGGCAGCGGAGTGACTCATCAAACCTGTGATAGGTCAATGCAACGTCGCAGTTCGGGCAGGTGAACACAAATCCGCACGCGCGGCATTCGGCATGGGATGAATACCCGCGCCTGTTGAGAAACAGAATCGCCTGTTCGTGCTTTTCAAGGCATTCTTTCAGCCGTTTATCATCAAGCTTGAAAAAATGCTGTTGTTACCGTTCAAAAACTCCTCGCGCATGTCAACAACATCAACTTTCGGCATCGGCACGCCGTTTATTCTGTTCGGCATCTCAAGCAGTATGTACCTGCCCCGCTTTGCACGATAATATGTTGTGAGCGACGGAGTCGCACTGCCGAGAACAAGTTTTGCACCGCAGAGTTTAACCCGACGCAGCGCAACCTCGGCAGCGGAATACTTTGGAGTAATTTCGGAGTAATAGCTCGGCTCATGTTCTTCGTCGATTATGATAATACGCAGATTTTCCACCGGCGCAAACACTGCTGACCTTGCGCCGACAACGACCCTTGCCTTGCCGAAGCGTATCCGCCGCCATTCGTCAAAACGTTCACCGTCGCTCAAATGACTGTGCAGAACGGCAACATTGTTTCCGAATCTGCTCCTGAATCTGTCCGTTGTCTGCGGTGTCAGTGATATTTCCGGGACAAGAACAATTGCGCCGCCGCCGTTTTCAAGCACGTTCGCAATTGCCTGCATATAAACTTCGGTCTTTCCGCTCCCCGTGACACCGTGAAGAAGCAGACAGCTTCCGGCATCGGCGGATTTGATTTTTTCAAGTGCGTTTTGCTGCGCCGGAAGAAGCGGCAGCGGCTCCGTCGACTGAATATCTCTGTTTGCAAAAGGATTTCGATAGGTTTCGCGCCCTTGTTCAACAAGAATGCCCTTTTTAACAAGTGCGGCAACAGCTGCGCCCGCACCGGGCACGAACGCATTTATATCGCTTGCGGAAAGCTCCGCTCTGCCCGATAAAAGCAGAGAAAAAACTTCAAACTGCTTCGGCGCGCGCGGCGTTCCGTCTTTTTTCAACATTGAAGCACGCACTGCTTCAATATCAAGATTGTCCGCAATGTGCAGAGTGCGCACTTTTTTTTCTTTAACTTTTGAACCGCGCAGCGCGGCGGGAATCATGACCCGAAGTGCATCGGCGGTTGTGCAATGGTACGCTTTGCACATCCAATCCGCAAGCTTGAGCTGATCGGGCAACAGCGCCGAGTACGGCTCAATCGTTCGCACGATGGATTTAAGCTCACGCTCCGTTCCCGGTTTATCGACAAGTTCAAGCACAAAGCCCTCAATCGGTCGGTTCCCCCGCCCGAACGGAACGATAACGCGCTGCCCTTCGCACAGACTGATTTCTTCCGGAACGGCATAAGTAAACAGCCTGTTTACATTGGCATTTGAAATATCAACTATTACCCTTGCAAACATGCTGTTCACCCCCGCCTTTCGGCGCATAACATATAAAGCTTGATTTGAATGTTCCGCAGTTACGGATTATTTTTCGGAAGTCTGATAGTATTCGGCAGGATACCTGACGCAGAGCTCGCCGTTGTACAGTTCGTCAACAGCCTTTGCAACAGGCTTTTTGTCGGATGATTCTTCCTTTGAAACAAGCAGCTGCCTTGCGCGCTTTGCAACGGCTGTTACAAGCATATAGCGACAGCCCGCGATGTTTTCCAGTTCAACAACCGGCGGATGGTTCATTTGGTGACTCATTATGTTACCTCCAACAGTAAGTATTCAATAAATTTAACGCTCAATTTAAAACTATTATACGATTATCATGCGGCCCGCCCTCCGTAGCACCGTTCGTCACTCGGAGAAAGTTTCGCCGAGCAGCGCGGGCAAAAGCTCGCGGTTATATTCGGGAGTGCATCCGACGGCATTGAGTATGCATTCGATATTTTGAACGGCCGACTCAATTTCATCGTTCACAACAACATAGTCGTATTTCGGAATGTATTCAAGTTCCGTTCTTGCCTCTTCAAACCTTCGGGCAACCGCTTCGGGAGTCTCCGTCCCTCTGCCCACAAGCCGCCTGTGCAGCTCCGCCAGTGAAGGGGGCGCAATGAAAATCGTTATTGCGTCGGGGCAATTGTTTTTAACGTGCATTGCACCTTTGACATCGATATCAAGCAAAACGCTTATGCCTTCGCTGCGCTTTGATTCAACGTAGCTTCTCGGCGTGCCGTAGTAATTCTTGCCGAACACACGCATGTATTCAAGGAATTCTCCCTGTTCTATCATTGTATCGAATTCCTCGGTTGTTTTATAAAAATAATTCACGCCTTCCGCCTCACCCTCACGCATTGCGCGGGTCGTTGCGGAAACGGAGAAGCAGATGTTGTCGTGTTTTTCAAGCAATCTGTTTGCAACAGTGCCTTTGCCGACGCCGGAAGGGCCGGAAATGACGATCAGCATGCCGCGTTTTTTCATCATAGTGTTTGTACCCTCTTTATTTTTTTGATGCCCTTGTGCAAACCGCACACAGCACTGCTGCCGAATTGCGGAACGAATGCCGAAACTCGGTTTTATGTTTATTCAAAGTTCTGCACCTGTTCGCGCATCTTCTCAAGCTCGGCTTTGCCGTCGATAACAAGAGACGCAATTGTTTTATCGTTCGCTTTTGAACCGATGGTGTTGAACTCGCGATTCATTTCCTGAACTATGAAATCCAGTTTTCTGCCGATAGAGCCGTTGTTTTCAAGCAGTTCGCCTGCCGCGGCAATATGGCTCGAAAGACGGACAAGCTCCTCATCGATGCTGACTTTATCCGCGAATAATGCAATTTCCGTTGCAAGGCGCGCCCTGTCGATTTCCGTTTCGGAGAGCAGGCTTTCAATGCGTTCGTTAAGCTTTTTTCGCTGTTCTTCAACGACAAGCGGGGCGCGCTCCGAGATTTTTTCGCGAATATCCGCAATCACGCCGAGTCGTGTTTTCATGTCGGATGAAAGCCTTTCACCCTCGCGCATACGCATTGCGATAAGCTCGTTTGCGGCGCGGGTCAAGGCATCTTTCATCAGTTCCGCAAGCGCGGGCCTGTCGTCGTCGGCCTCGGTCACGGAAACGATATCCGTAAGCCTCAGCGCACGCGACAGTGTCAGATCGTTTTCAATGCCGAGTTCCTCCGCCGCCTGCCGGGCGGCGGTCATATATGCCGAGAGCATCGGCATGTTTATTTCAACTTTTTTTGAATCGTTCCGCGTGTTGCGGTAATTGGCAAAAATGTCAACATGGCCGCGCGCAAGCATCGTGCCGAGCGTGTTCCGCGCCGTGTCCTCAAGGAAGGCAAGCGAGCGCGGCATTCTGAGCGCAAGATCCAAAAAGCGATGATTGACCGATTTCAGTTCAATCGACAATTCGCGGCCGTCTTTTGAAACGACCGCATGACCGAACCCTGTCATGCTTCGTGCCACTTTTGTACCTCCGAAATGCGGAGCAATACCTGCTCCAAATCAATTTATTATACCACAGAAACGCAGATGTGAAAAGAGCCGAAATCGGTATATTCATTCAAAACGGGTTTTAAATTTGAAACAGCCTTTAAACGTAAATATCAACTTCGTCAGGAGCGATATTTTTTCTTGACATTCTGCGGGCAGATGCTAAAATACAATATGCGGCAGAGAATTGGCATTCATCGTTTTCCGCCGTAAAGCAAAACTCAGGAGGAACACATGAAAACTCGTAAACTGACGGCTGTTCTGCTCGCGCTCATCATGGCGTTTGCAGTTCTTCCCGCTGCCGCTTTTGCGGAAAGCATCGAAGGCATTGCAGGCGAAGCAGCAGCAATGCGCAAACTCGACAACGCTTGGGCGGCACTCGATGCAGCCGAAGCAGACGCTCTTGCTCAAGGCATGAGCCGCACCGAGGTCATCAATGCGGTTTACACCGCTGCACTGAGCCTCAACACCGTTGATAAGGACAGCTTTTCCGCCTTCACGAAGGACGGCTTCTACTTCACCGTTGACGGCATGTATTGTGCATACAACTACAGACTCCGCAATGAACTCAACACCGACTGCGCACCCGTTAAGGAAGGCGTTGTTCTTTCAAAGGGCAGCGGAAAAACCGAAAACCTCAAAGACGCCGAATCCGCCGACGTATTTCTGATTGCACCTTACTACGGTCACGACAGCAGCTTCACCGATCAGTACAAGCGTGAAGCGCAGTCCGTCGCGGACGCAACCGGCGGCGACTGCCTGCTTATCCAGAGCACGGCAGCGACCGGCCCCGCAATCGCAGAAAATTTCCCGAATAAAGGCGTTGTATTTTTTGACAGTCACGGCACCCAGGACGGCACGTCATCCTATCTCTGCCTGACAACAAGTTCCGGCATCACTCAGGAAGATTACAACAACGGTTGGGCGGTTTATGCCGGCAGCGCCGCATATATCGACGGTCGTTATATTGAACACCATACCCCTGCACCCCTTTCAAACTGTCTCGTTTGGATGGCAATTTGCGAAGGTATGAAGCGCAGCGGCCAAGGCACCACCGGTGCAGCACTGCTTCGCGCGGGTGCAGGCGTTGTTTACGGCTATTCTCAGAGCGTCACTTTCGCAGGCGATTATGTATACGAAGAGACTTTCTGGAACCTTATGAAGGATTTTGAAAACCCCGCCACCGTTGCGGAAGCCTTTGCTCAAATGGTTGAAGAACACGGCATATGCGACCCTTACGGCAATGCATACCCTATTGTTATGAGTGATGTTGACGCTTTCCCCGCAAATCCCGACAGTGCGCAGACCGTCAACAGCACATGGAAACTCTGGGGCAGCTTCCCCCTTGTTGATCTTACCGGATTCAGCCTTGACATCACAAGCGCGGATATTAAAATGGCGCAAACCGTGAACGTCAATATGTCCCTTGTTCCCGAAAATGCAAACAACTATATCACAACATGGACGAGTGCGGACGAGTCTGTTGCGATCGTTGAACCTTATGCAGGCAGCAGATGCAGAGCCGTCATCACCGGTATGGGCCGCGGCGAAACCGAAATCACCTGCTCCGTCAGCGTGAACGGCAGCATTATCGGAACCGAAACGGTTTCCGTTTCCGTAACTCCCGATGAAACCCTTGCCGAAGCCGTCAACGTTGAAGGCGGCAGTCTTGAATTCGGCACGAGCGCGGAATACAGCTTCGTTCCCGTTGCCGAGGGAGACCGACTGATTGCAAAGACCAACAATGCAGGCATGGGCAATACCACCGCCGTGCTGCTCACAACCATCCGCATGGCGGAAGGCGACACGCTTTCGTTTGACTATTTCTACAGCAGCGAAACCGATTACGACTACTATTACTTCAAGGTTAACGACGTTGAATACCAGAAATATGCCGACACGAATATGACCGGTTTCAACAGCTATACCTTCACCGCACCCGAAGCGGGGCTGTATCACTTTGAATGGAGCTACGTTAAGGACGAACTGACAGACGGCGGCAGCGACTGCGTCAAAATCGACAATGTTGCCTTCTCCGGAACGGGCGAACCCGAAGAACCCCAGCTGAGTCTTATCGGCATCACGGCAACAGCCAATGATGTCCGCATCGGTGAACGCATTGAAGTTTCTTTCGACTGCGCACCCGTTGCATGCGGCGGCACGCAGGTAGTTCACAGCGGCACGATCGCCGTCACCACCCCCGCTGTTATGGAGGAACTCGAGCACACCGTTATCCCCGGTGATATTCTTGAGCGGATCGAAGCCGCCGGCGGACATTACGAAATTGAAGCCGATATTATTTATGTTGACCGTTTCGCCTTGATTCAGGGTTATTACATATCCTTCGAATGTGAAGCGGGCGTTGAAATGACCGGAAATCTTCTTACCGTCAGCGCAGACATGCCCGAAACCTGGCACGGTTCGCTGCCTGCCGTAAATCATGCCGGCATTCGCTCCGCAGAGATCTTCCATCACGCCAACGGCCGTGATTACGAAGTTCCGACAGTGCTCACCAACTGTCCGTTCAACATTCTTCCCGCAATGGGCGATGTGAACCTTGACGGCAGCGTTACCATTGCGGACGCATTGCAGGTAATGCGTCATGCAATCGAAGTGCTTACTCTTGAAGGCGCATCCCTTGATGCCGCTGACATGAACGGCGACGGCGTCATCGGCCTTCCCGATGCAATTCTTATTGCAAGGCGTGCAATGGGACTGTAACAGTCAACACAGCAATGAATGAATTGAATTTAAAATGATGCGGCGCAACGCGGCTGCATTTGTTATACGTCTGCCGGGCAGCATTTTCCGGCGGACGTATTTTATTTTGTCTCTATTCTGCTTTTCTCCTGCGCGCTATAATGTTAAGCCCGGTTTTCGTTCGGCTTTTCCGTCCGGGCGTATTCTTTCATCTTTCCGTCTCATTATATTGACATTTCAAATATTGACATTTCAACCGAAGATGATATAATAAACCTTGCTGAGACAACCGGCTTGTTCGGTTGTCCCGCGCACAGTTTTTTAGGAGGAAAAGAAATGAAAACCCGCAAATTTCTGGCACTTGCGCTTGCGCTCATCATGGCTTTCGCAATGATTCCCGTTGCTTCTCTTGCAGAGAATGTTGACGGTCTCGTTAACGAAGCAGCAGCAATGCGCAAACTCGACAACGCTTGGGCGGCACTCGATGCAGCCGAAGCAGACGCTCTTGCTCAGGGCATGAGCCGCACCGAGGTCATCAATGCAGTTTACACCGCTGCACTGAACCTCAACACCGTTGATAAGGACAGCTTCTCCGACTTCACGAAGGACGGCTTCTACTTCACCGTTGACGGCATGTATTGCGCATACAATTACAGGCTCCGCAACGAACTCAACACCGATTGCGCACCCGTTGAGGAAGGCGTTGTTCTCACCAAAGGCAACGGCAAAAAGAGCGCTCTTAAGGATGCAGAATCCCCCAACGTATTCCTCATTGCTCCTTACTACGGCCACGACAGCACCTTCACCGATCAGTATAAACGTGAAGCACAGTCCATCGCGAACGCAACCGGCGGCGAATACCTGCTTATCCAGAGCACTTCGGCAACCGGTCCCGCAATTGCTGAAAATTTCCCGGATAAGGGCGTTGTTATTTTCGACAGCCACGGCAGCCAGTCCGGCACTTCTTCCTACCTCTGCCTGACCACCAACAGCGGCATCACTCAGGAAGACTACAACAACGGTTGGGCAGTCAGATCCGGCAGCGCAGCATGGATCGACGGTCGTTACATTGAAAACCATACACCCGACACCCTTTCCAACTGCCTTGTTTGGATGGCGATCTGCGAAGGCATGAAACGCCAGGGTCAGGGCACCACCGGTTATGCGCTTCTCCGCGCAGGTGCAGGCGTTGTTTACGGTTATTCCCAGAGCGTTACCTTCGTCGGCGACTATATGTACGAAGAAACCTTCTGGAATGCAATGAAGAATGCGGATGATCCCGCAACCGTTGCAGATGCATTTAACCTCATGGCAGAAACCCACGGTCTCCCCGATCCCAGGGGTGATGCATGGCCCATCGTTATGAGTGAAGACGATCCCTTCCCCGCAAATCCCGACAGCGCACAGACTGTAAACAGCCAGTGGACGCTTTTCGGCAACCCGGAGCCCGTTGACATCACCGGCTTCAGCCTCCAGCAGAATGCAGTTGAGATGTACATCGGCAGGACCGCAGAAATCAACTTTGTTCGTCAGCCTGAAAATGCGAACAACTATGAACTCGTTTGGACCAGCTCCAACGAATCCGTTGCAACCGTTACCGGCAACAAGCGCAAAGCAACCGTCACCGGTATCAGCGCGGGCACCGCAACCATCACCTGCACCGTTATGGTCAACGGTTCCGTATTCGGCACCGCAACCTGCGAAGCAACCGTCAATATCGACACTTCCCTGTTCGATTCCCTTAACGTTGCGGGCGGTTCTCTCCAGTTCGGCACCAGCCAGCCCTACGGCTTTGAAGCCGTTACCGAAGGCGACAGATTCCTTGCAAAGTCCAACAATGCAGGTGTCGGCAACTCCACCGCTTCCGTTTCAACAACTGTTCAGATGTCCGCAGGCGATACCCTCACCTTCGACTATTTCTACAGCAGTGAAAACAATTATGACTGGTATCGCTTCAAAGCAAACGGCACCGAAGTTCAGAAGCTCTCCGGCAACACCAACAGTGCATGGGCAACCTACACCTACACCGCAGCTTCCGACGGCGCATACACATTTGAATGGTCCTACAGCAAAGACAGCAGTGTAAACGGCGGCAATGACTGCGTCAAGATCGACAATGTTGCATTCTCCGGCGATGCAGGCATGGCAAACGGCGACGTTGACGGCGACGGCATCGTATCCGTTTCCGACGCACTGCTCGCAATGCGCGGCGCAATGGGTACCATCACTCTCACCGCAAGCCAGCTCGCACATGCTGACCTCGACGGTGACGGCACCGTTACCGCATCCGACGCTCTTGCTATCATGCGCATGGCAATGAACGGCTGAAAAAGCTAAACAGTCATGATGCATAAGCAAGCGCCTGTGCAGCACGACAAAACTTAAAGGCATGTGCCGCAGTCCGAACGGGCTGCGGCACATGTTTATATGATTTCAAAAAATCCTTATTGACACCGAATCGTTATTAAATCCGGTTATCGGTCTCTCTGCGGCGGCTGTTCTCATTAAAACTCACGGCATTATTCCCGTAAACAAACGAAAAAGCACCACTCAAAAAAGCGGTGCCCGCAAACTGCATATGAACTGCGTATTTTGACTAAAGCTCACTTTCATGCGCCGTTTATCTCTCCGAGCAGCGGCAATCACCGCAGAAAATCAGCTTGCATTAAGCAAACTGATTCACCGGTGCATTTGCTCAATCTTCAATTTCGGCCTCATTGCCGTTAACCGCTTTTCTCAGCGTGTGCGTACGGTCACGCTTTTCGAGAGTTTCCGTTTCCGACTTCTCCGACTTGCCGCGCAGATCATCAAGGCTGCGCGTGCATTCATGAACCGTCGGAACCCAGCTTGCCTTGCTGAATATCGCAGCAACGGAAATGGGCAGATAGGTCATCATGTAAATCGGAAATGTGAATATATAAAGTATTTTCTTAGCAGTTTTAGCCGGAATAATCTTCCACATGTCGATCGTTGCAATAAGTCCGACAACAAATGCAACTATATAGCTGTTGAAGAGAATCTGCAAGATTGAAATCCGGCGATATACCAGAGTTACCTGCTTGGCACCGGAGCGCTTGGCCAGACGGGCGGCATCCATGGCGGTGTTGCCGCCGCCGACGACGGCAATGCTGCCGCCCACGGCGATGTTGCCGGCCTTGAC
>ENA-OQCL01000986-OQCL01000986.1-human-gut-metagenome-genome-assembly--contig:-NODE-986-length-11459-cov-5.191934_pt1 | contig 11459 bp, 10 predicted proteins | sample MGYA00242502_ERZ504586 | MGnify/ENA primary metagenome ERZ504586 (study PRJEB26092, sample SAMD00036316) | human gut metagenome | host: Homo sapiens | study: EMG produced TPA metagenomics assembly of... | reverse complement strand
CGCGCCTGGTGGCCGCGTCATTTCTATTCACATTCCCGACAGCCGGCCGTTCCGGAACATCGGGATGCGTATGCGTAAGTTACTCGCCGCGCGCGGCTTCGAGAGCGTCGAGCCGCTCCATCTCGCTCAGGATGTCCGTTATCCCTTCGCGCAGCTTCTCCATCTCCGCGTTGTTAATTCCCGAGGTGATGAAGGGCGGCAGCACGGAGTCAAGGCCTCCGCGCATTATCGTATTATACTGCCCCTTGCGGCGGCCCGGCGATATTTTGTCGCCTTTCGTGAAGACGACGAGCCGCGGCATATCCATGCGGTCGAGCCACGCGATCAGCTCTTCGTCGTTCGCGAGCGGCCCGTGGCGGAAATCTATCAGATGCACGACGTAGGATATATGACGGTCCGCGCTGAAGTATTCCTCTATAAATTTCCACCAGCTGCGGCGTTCGTCCATTCCGCGCGCGGCGTAGCCGTAGCCCGGAAGGTCGACGAGCGAGAACTTTCGCTCGCCGCAGTCGACGTTGTAGAAGTTTATGCTGCGCGTCTTGCCCGGCTTCGAGCTGACCTTCGCTATCTTCCTGCCGAGCAGCGCGTTGATGAGCGTCGACTTCCCGACGTTCGAGCGGCCGACGAAAGCTATCTCCGGCCTCTCGGGCGGAGGCAGCTGGCCTTTGTTGAACGCCGTGCAGAAAAGCTCCGACTTCCAGTGCGCCATAGCGTTACTCGCCCGGCCTCAGCGCGAGCTCGAAAACCTTCGTGACGTTCGAGACGTAATGGAGCTTCATGCCCTTCAGCACCCACGGGCTCAGCTCCGCCGCGTCGGGCTTGTTGTCGTCGGGCAGTATTACGTCTCTGATGCCAAGGCGTTTCGCCGCAAGTATCTTCTCGCGGACGCCGCCTATCGGCAGGACGTTGCCGTGCAGCGTCATCTCGCCGGTCATCGCGTACTCGGTGTTTATCGAACGTCCCGTGAGCGACGAGCAGAGCGAGAGCGCGAGCGTGATTCCAGCCGACGGGCCGTCCTTCGGCACAGCGCCCGCGGGTACGTGTATCTGTATGTCCTTCTTGTTCCATTCGAAGTTCGCAAGGCCGTAGCGCTCGGCGTTGGAGCGCAGGTAGGCGAGCGCCGTGACGGCCGACTCCTGCATTATGTCGCCGAGGTTGCCCGTGTAGGCGACCTTGCCCGCGCCGTCCATGACGGCCGACTCTATCAGTATCACGTCGCCGCCGGCCTCGGTCCATGCGAGGCCGATAGCCGTGCCGACCGAGCCGCCCTTCGGTATCTTCGTCGCGTAGAGCTTAGGCGCGCCGAGAAGCAGGTGGAGCTTCTCCTTCGTTATCTGTCCTTTGATCTCCTCGCCTTCGCCTGCGAGCGAGGCCGTCACCTTGCGCGCCGCCTTTGCGAGCTGCCGGTCGAGGCCGCGCACTCCGGCCTCCATCGTGTACGAAGAAATTATCTCCTTTATCGCCGCGTCCGTGACGGAGAACTCTTCGGACGAAAGGCCGTGTTCCTTCAGGATGCGCGGGATGAGGTGCTTCTTCGCGATTTTCAGCTTCTCCTCCATCACGTAGCCCGGGAGCGAAATTACCTCCATGCGGTCGAGCAGCGGCCGCGGTATCGTCGCGGTCGAGTTCGCCGTCGTGATGAACATCACCCTGCTGAGGTCGAAGGGGACTTCGAGGAAGTTGTCGGTGAAGTTTTTATTCTGTTCGGGGTCGAGCACCTCGAGCAGCGCCGACGCGGGGTCGCCGCGATAGTCCGAGGCGAGCTTGTCGATCTCGTCCATGAGGATGAGCGGATTGTTCGTCCCGCACTGTTTGAGCTTGTGGATGATGCGCCCGGGAAGAGCGCCGACGTAGGTGCGGCGGTGTCCGCGTATCTCCGCCTCGTCGTGCATGCCTCCGAGCGAAATGTTTACGAACTTGCGCCCCATCGCGCGCGCAATGGATTTTCCGAGCGAGGTCTTGCCTACGCCGGGCGGGCCGACGAAGCAGATGACCTGCGCGCGCATATCGTCGCCAGCGCGTTTTTTGACGGCGAGGAATTCGAGTATGCGCTCCTTTACGTCTTCGAGTCCGTAGTGGTCTTCGTCGAGCACCTTGCGCGCGTTCGCAATGTCGAGGTTGTCCTCCGTCGAGACGTTCCACGGAAGCTCCGTCAGCGTCTCGATGTAGTTCCGCGCGACGGCGGCCTCTGGCGAAAGCGGCGGCAGCTTGCAGAAGCGGCCTATCTCCTTGTTGACCTTTTGCAAAATATCCTCGGGCATCCCGGATTTGGCCGCGGCTTCCCTCAGCTCGTCGGCCTCCGAGGTCGGGCTCTCTTCGCCGAGCTCGTCGTTTATCACCTTGAGCTGCTCGCGCAGGTAATAGTTGTGCTGGTCGCGGTCGATTTCAGAGCGGACCTTTTCTTCGAGGTCGCGCTCAAAGCCGAGCAGCTCGTTCTCGTTCACGAGCATCTTCATCAAAAGATTGAGCCTGTCTTCGGCGTCGACCGTTTCGAGAATTTTCTGTTTGTCAGTGATGTCGAAGTTCCCGTGTGAGGCTATGATGTCGCAGAGCACCTCTGGGTCGTCGATGTCGCGCACGGAGCGCGCTATCTCCTCCGGGAGCTTCGGGTCGAGGCGCACGTTCTCCTCAAATCCGCGCAGGACGGCGCGCATCAGCGCGCGCAGCTCAGTCGAAACCGCCGGACGCTCGGAGTCCAAAATTACGACGGACGCGAGCATGAAGGAGTCGTTAGAGGCCATTTTCTTGACCTCGGCGCGGCGTCCGCCCTCGACGACGACCTTGAGCGTGCCGTCCGGCAGGCGGACGTTCTGGAGCATCTTGCAGACCGTGCCGACCTTATAAAGCCCCTCAGGCTGGAGCGTGTCGCTGTACGGACGCTTCTCCGAGACGATGAAGAGCGTGCGGTCGCGGTCGGCCGCCTCTTCTACGGCGCGGATGGATTTCGGCCTGCTTATGAAAAGCGGCGAAACTATGCCGGGGAATATGACGAGATCCCGAATCGGGATCACGGGATAGACAAGCGTCTTACTCTGCTCCGCCATCGTTCGCTCCGTCCGTTTCCGCAAGCGGCTGCGCGTTTCCCTCGACGGCGTCCTTCGTCACCGTCAGCTTCGTGACGTGCGAATGCTTGCTCGGTATCTCGTACTGCAAGTCGAGCATAAGCTTTTCGAGAATCGTGCGCAGGCCGCGCGCGCCTGTGTTGAGCTTGAGCGCCTTCTGCGCTATCGTCCTCGCTGCGTCGTCGGTGAATTCGAGGTCGATGCCCTCGAGCTTGAACAGCTTCTTGTACTGCTTCAGCGGGGCGTTCTTCGGCTCCTGGAGTATCTGCACGAGCGCGTCCTCGGTGAGCGACTCGAGCGCTACGAGCACCGGCAGACGCCCGATGAATTCGGGGATGAAGCCGTATGCGCGCAGGTCGTCCGGTTCGAGCTTCTTCAGCAGCTCCGTCGGGTTGTGCTTGTTGACGTTGGAATTTATGTCTCCGCCGAAGCCGAGCTGCTTCTCGTTCACGCGATGCGAGATTATCTTCTCGAGGCCGTCGAAGGCTCCGCCGCAGATGAACAGTATGTTGCTCGTGTCGATCGGTATCATCTCCTGGCTCGGGTGCTTGCGCCCGCCCTTCGGCGGAATGTTCGCGACGGTGCCCTCGATTATCTTGAGCAGCGCCTGCTGGACGCCCTCGCCGGAGACGTCGCGCGTTATCGAGGTCGACTCGGATTTGCGCGCGATTTTGTCTATTTCGTCTATGTATATAATTCCGCGCTCCGCGGACTGAATGTCGAAATCGGCGGCCTGGAGCAGGCGGAGCAGAATGTTCTCGACGTCTTCGCCGACGTAGCCCGCCTCCGTAAGCGTGGTCGCGTCGGTCATGGCGAACGGGACGTGCAGCATCTTCGCGAGCGTCTGCGCGAGCAGCGTCTTTCCGCTGCCCGTCGGGCCGACGAGTAGGACGTTGTTCTTTGGAAGCTCCACATCGTCGTCGTCCGAGGCCGGGTTCAGCAGCCTCTTGTAATGGTTGTAGACCGCGACGGAAAGGACCTTCTTCGCCTGCGCCTGCCCTATGACGTACTGATCGAGGAATTCCTTTATCTCGACGGGCTTGGGCAGTTCTTCCATCGCCGGAAGCGAGACATAATCATATTTTTCGGCCTTCCGGCGTCCTTTTGCAGGAATATCCGGCTGCGGGCGGTCGCCCCTCAGCATTATGCTGCATATATGCACGCAGTCTGAGCAGATAAAAACGTTGGGAAGCTGGCCGGAAAAGAGCTTCGGCACTTCGTCCTGCGACTTTCCGCAGAACGAGCAATAATTCCTTTTTTCTGTCTTTGAATATATTTCCGTTCTCGTACATGCGAACTGGCACCTCGCAATAAAACGAGGGGACCCCGTACGGAATCCCCCCGTCAGACTGTGTCCTAGCGTTTTTCGATTATCTTATCGACGATCCCGTACTGCTGAGCTTCTTCGGCTGACATATAGAAATCTCTGTCAGTGTCCGCCTCTATTTTCTCAAGCGGCCGGCCTGTATGCTTCGCGAGTATCTCGTTCAGCTTCGCCCTCGTCTTGAGAATTTCCTTGGCGTGTATCTCTATGTCCGAAGCCTGACCCTGCATTCCGCCCATCGGCTGATGGATCATTATGCGCGAGTTGGGAAGAGCTATGCGCTTGCCCTCGGCTCCCGCCGTGAGGAGCACCGCCCCCATGCTCGCGGCCATACCGATGCATATCGTCGAAACGTCGGGCTTGATATACTGCATTGTGTCGTATATCGCGAGCCCGGCCGTAACCGAACCTCCGGGACTGTTTATATAAATTGAGATGTCTTTGTCGGGGTCTTCGCTCTCCAGGAAGAGAAGCTGCGCCACGACCAAATTGGCCACCGTGTCGTCGATAGCCGTGCCCAGGAATATTATCCTGTCTTTCAGGAGACGGCTGTAGATATCGTAGGAACGCTCGCCTCTCCCTGACTGCTCAACTACTATAGGCACGTAATAGGACATTATAATATTCCTCCTTCTCTGCAAAGTTGCGTGCGGACGCTATTCCGCTTCCTTCTCCGCTGGAGCGTCCTTCTTCTCGGGGACGTCCACGCTCTTCACCGCTTTGGCGATGAAGTCTATCGTCTTGCGCGCGCGGAGTCTCTCGGCTATATCGTAGAGCCTATTGCGGTCTCCGTAGATGTATTCCTGAAGCTTCTGCGGCTCTACGCCGGACATGAGCGCGAGCGAGTTGATCTCCTGCTTCAGCTCGTCGGGGGTCCAGTTGATGTCGTTCTCGTCGGCTATCGCCTCGAGGACGAGCGAGCGCTTCACTATCTTTCTCGCCGCGGAGTCGAGCTCGGCTTCGTAGGAATCCTTGTCCATGCCGCTCTTCGCGAAGAAGTCTTCCATGGTCATGTCGTTTTCGCGCTTGATGCGCTCGGCCTGCTGCTCTCTCATGGCGTCCTTCTGGCGCTCTATCATCTTCTCAGGGATCTCGACTTCGGAGAGTTCGACGGCCTTCTCTACCGCGGAGTCCTTGAGGCTCGACTCGCTCTGACGTTCCGCGGAGGTCTCGAGCTGCTTTCTGATGCTCGCCTTGAACTCGTCGACGGTCTTATGCGCGTTGTGCGTAATCTCGGCGGCGAGCTCGTCGGTCAGCTCGGGCGTGTTCTTCTTCATTATGCCGAGTACCTCTATCTCGTAGCGGCTCTTTACGGCCTTCGCCTTCTTGGCCTCTTCGCCTTCGTTCGGGAGCTCTATCGAAGCTTTCTCGCCGGGGTTCTTTCCGATGAGGGCTTCGGCGACCTCGGGGCGGATCGTCTCAGAGCCGAGGAATATTTCGGTCTTCATACCGTCCTGCTCTTTCTTCTCCTCGCCGTCCTCGTAGGTCACATAGGTGTCGTACTTGACGGAGACGTAGTCGTCCTTCGCGAGCGGGCGCTCCTCATAGGTCGGGACTATCTCGGCGCGCGAGTCGAGGATGTTGGCTATTCTCTCGTCGACCATCGCGTCGGTCACTTCGTAGATGGTCTTCTCCGCCTCTATCTCGCCGAGCCCGGGAAGCGTGACTTCCGGAGTGACCTCGAAGGTGACGGTGAACTCGTAGGGCTCGTTCTCCTTGAGCGGCTCCGGCTTGAGGTCGGGGTCGGCGATGAGCTTGAGCTCGAACTCTTCGACCATGTTGTCTATCGCGTCGCCGAGCAGCGTCTCAAGGGTCTCGGCACAGGCCGCGTCCTCGGGAAGTAGAGCTCGAGCATTCTGCGGGGCACCTTGCCCTTACGGAAGCCTTTGATGTTGGCTTTCTTCGATATATCCTTATATGTATTTTCTATCGCTTTGTTTACCTCTTCTGCCGTGAACTGGGCCTTGGCCTCCACAACATTTTTTTCCTGCGATAAAATCTCGGTCTTCAATTTATTTTCCCCTTTCCAAATATTACGACTGCCATAGCATAACCACCGCATTGTACCATAACAGCGCGCATTATACACTATGCGCCAGGAAAAATATTTTCCGGCGCATAAAAAATGCGAGGCTCGGTAAACCCCGCAAGAATTGCTTAATTCTGGTCGGGATGGTCGGATTCGAACCGACGACCCCCTGCTCCCAAAGCAGGTGCGCTAACCAGACTGCGCTACATCCCGAGACTATGAGATTATACCATGACTTTGCAGATATTAAAGAGGAAGAAACTTTATTTTGTCTTCCTCGCCGTTAATCCGCCGTTCCGTTCCTCACTTCGTCGAGCTGGGCGATGAGCGTCGCGGCGAAGAGCACGGCGCAGCCTGTCAGTTCGCGCGCGGAGAGGGTCTCGCCGAGGACTATGTAGCCGAAGATCGCGGCGAAGACTGATTCTGTGCTCATGATGATGCAGGTGGTAAGCGGCTGGACGTAGCGCTGCGCCGCCATCTGGAAGGTGTAGGCGACGCAGGTGCAGACGAGGCCCGCGTAGACGACAGGGGGCCACGACGCCGCCACTGCCGCGAAGCCGGGCTTTTCGAATATCATCGCGCCTGCGACGGAGAGCAGGGCGACTGTCGCAAACTGTACGGCGGAGAGTTTTACAGGGTCGCTTCTCCTTGAAAACGCGGAACAGGCCATAATGTGCGCGGCCCAGAAGAACGCGCCCAGCAGGATGATGAGGTCGCCGCGCCCTATGGTGAAGCCGTCTTTTATGGAGAGCAGGTAGAGGCCGCACATGCTCATGAATATGGAGGCGATTGCGGCGCGCGACGGGATTCTGCCTGCTAAGAGGCCGTAGAGCGGGACGATGACGATGAAGGTCGCCGTTATAAAAGCAGCTTTGCCCGCGGTAGTCTCCTGCATTCCGACGAGCTGAAGCACGGAGCCTGAGAATAGCGCGAGGCCGCATATCGCGCCGTTCCTGATGGTTTTCCGCCGCTCCGCGCGTTTTTCTTCGGCCGTTAGGACGCCGCGCCCGCCGTCCGCGTTTCCGCGGCGCTTGCCCAATACGGAGAGAAGCAGCGCAAGCGCCGCGACGCTTACGACATAGCGGCTGGCGCAAAAGGTCAGCGGCCCTATCTCCTGCATTCCAAGTATCTGGGCTATGTATGACGTGCCCCATATGAGCGCGCACGAGACCAGCATCGCGGTCGAAACAGCGCGTTTTTTCAGCATTGCAAAAATCCTCCCGAATAGTCCGTGCCGCGCCGGAGAGCGCCGGGCCGTGCGGCTCAGTTGTCTTCGACGAGCTTTATCTCTTTGGCGGAAAGATTATATAGTTTGTAGACTGCCCTGTCGAGAGACCTCTCCGTCTCCGCGGCGTCTGAGGAAACTTTTTGTATTTGCCCGGCGGGTCCTGCGCGTAGAGCGCGGAGAGCTTCTTCCCCGCACCGGCGATTTCTTCCTTGAGCGCGCGCTGAGCTGCGTTTTCAAGGTTGACGCGGCGCACAGGCAGGGCCGAGAGCGCTGAGGTGCGCAGCTCGAAATATCCGTTGAGCAGTTCCGGCGAGCGGGAGCGGAAGACGTAGTCCATGAGCTTGGAGTTGAGCAGCGCTAGCAGGAACCAGTCGCAGCCCTCTATGACGCAGCATTTGTCGTTGACGTAGGACGCGCCCTCGGAAGCTGCGGCGGACAGGCGCTTCGTTATGACGGGCAGTATTATCTTGTCCCGCTCGAAGACGCCGTAGTATTTGCACGGGCGCAGCTCCCACCAGTAATCGCCCTTGTCGCGGCGCTTCGCAGCTTTGCGCTCGAACGGCGCAAGGCGCGAGGCGATGAGGGAATGGTTGCCGGCGAACCAGCGGTCCGGCTCTTCGAGCTCGCGGCGGCGGTCGGTGTACCCTTTCGGCATGAAGATGAGCCGTTTTTTCGCCGGCGGCAGATAGTAGCGTTTTACTTCGCGTCCCGTGTAGAATGGGACGAGCATGGAGGCCGACGCCGGTTCTTTTGCGGCTATCTCTTCCGCCTCAGCCGCGTCTATGACAAAAGCTTCGTTGAGGCCTGTCAGCACGCCGCGGTAGACGCCGCCTACGCACGAAGCGAGCGGTATGCATTTTTCATAAAGTTTTTTCTTCGAGGCATTTTTTGTCGCCTTCGGTGAAGTTCCACGGCGCTTCGCCGAGCTCTTCCGCGCCGCGAACGTAGGGCTGCACGGAGGCACGGCCGCGCGGCAGGCCGTTCCACGCGCCTTCGGCCTCTATCACGAGGACCGGCTCGTCGTGCACGGCCTCTTTATAGAATGAGAGCACGCAGAGCGGCATCGCGGAGCCCGTTATCTGCGGCGCGCTGCCGAGATCCGCGACCATGCGCGGAGGGCGCAGCGCGAAGAAGCGGCGCAGCCCCTCGCCGTAGCGCGATTTCATCCATTTGTTGGAGACCAGCATGACGGCGCTTCCGCCGGGAGATAGCATAGCAGCGGCTTTTTCTACGTAGTAGCAGTACAGGTCCGCTCCGAACTGCGACGACGCGTAGCCGCCGAGCAGCGGCTTTATTGACGAGAAGTGTTCGCCGCGGACGTGCGGAGGTTTTGAGATTATGAGGTCGAATTGATCGCCGTCCATGACGCCATCGACGAGGACGCTGCCCCACACGAAATGCCCGTCCGCCGGCGCGGCCCCGTATTTCAGCATGAGCGCGGTGCGCAGCGCGTCGAGCGCCGCAGCGGAGCAGTCCGTGGCGCAAAGGCCGTTCCTGATAAATTCAGCGGCGAACTTACCGGCGCTCCGCCCCGCGGTTCCGAGGTATTTGTTGAGCTTTACGCGCGCTCCGGCGAGCTTTTCAACGAATGCGAGCGCTATTTTCCCGTCAGAGGCGGCTACGTCGCAGAAGCGCATTGCGGCGAGCGCTTCGTCGATCTGCGCCGCGTGCAGCCGCACGAGGCTGTCGTCGAAGAGTATCCTATCGTCCGCGACGTAGCCGTCGAGCGCGGCTTCGCTGAGGCCGCAGCTTTTGTGGATGTACATCTTTAGCCCCTCGGCGCAGATGAAATCCATAAGCTCCGGCGGGACGGCGACGCTCTTGACCGGCGACGATACGGCGAGCGCGACGAGCCCGCGCCAGCCGCCCGAAGGCGGAACGCAGGCGAGCACGCCGCCGCAGTCCTCCGACGCCGCGCAGGCTTCGACGAATTTCAGCAGGTGTTCTTCCGTACAGGCGGTGATTTCAACGCCGGGGCAGAGCTTTATGACGGCGACGTCTATCCTGCCGCCGCCCATGAGCGGCGAATGGCTGCCGGTTATTTTGTAAGATGAGACGAGATTTTTGAATCCGCGCGGAATGTGGCGGCCGGAGCGTATTCGTCCGTCTCCGGCGGAGACGTTGGACAGGACGGAGCGCGCCAACGAGAGAAATTTTTCAGCGTCGAAGCCGGCTTCGCACGGCGCGCTGTACAACAGGGACGGAGTTCCCTTCGGCATATCAGACACCACCCGCTCGCAGTATTCGTGCCTTTAAGTATAAGGCATAGCGCGCTAAAAATATATCCCGTTTTGCGCGGCGGGCGCATTTATGAAAAAAGCCGGAGCGCGAAGCCCCGGCCTTAAATATTTATTTTACAGAAGCAGCTCCGCGACCTGGACGGCGTTGAGCGCGGCTCCCTTTCTCAAATTGTCGCCGACGACCCACATCGCGAGCGCGTTGTCGAGCCCAGTGTCGCGGCGGATGCGTCCGACGCAGACGGCGTCCGTGCCCGCCACGTCGAGCGGCAGCGGATACTCCGCAGACTTCGGATCGTCACGCACGACGACGCCGGGAGCCTTCGAGAGCACGGCACGCGCCTCGTCGGGCGTGATGGGGCGCTCGAACTGCGCCGTCACGCTCTCGCCGTGGCAGCGGAATATCGGCACGCGCACCGTGATGCCGCTGACGCGCAGCTCCGGCAGGTGCATTATCTTGCGCGACTCGTTGACCATCTTCCACTCTTCCTCGGAGATTCCCTCGCCGTCGAAGGGGCCGATGTGCGGCAGCAGGTTGAAGGCTATGCCGTGCGGATAGACCTTCTCGTCGTAGCCTTCGCCCGCGAGCGCGGCCTTCGAACCGTCGCGCAGAGATTCTATCGCGGCCTTGCCCGTGCCCGCGACCGACTGGTAGGTGCTGATGTTTATATATTTGAGCCCCGCCGCCTTGTGAAGCGGATAGAGCACGACGACGGCCTGTATCGTGGAGCAGTTCGGGTTCGCTATGATTCCCTTTTTCTCCGCGAGCTTTACGTCGCCGGGGTTGATTTCGGGCACTATCAGCGGGACTTCGGGGTCCATGCGCCACGCGGAGCTGTTGTCGACGACCGTCGCTCCGCTGGCGGCAGCGACCGGAGCCCAGCGCTTGGAGGTTTTTCCGCCCGCCGAGAAGAGCGCTATGTCCACGTCCTTGAAGGAGTCTTCTTTGACGGCGCGCACTGTGACCTCTTCGCCGCGGAACGTTACCTTCTTTCCCTCGGAGCGCTCAGAGGCGAGCGGCACGAGCTCCGAGACCGGGAAATTACGCTGCTCGAGCGTCAGCAGCATCTCGCGCCCGACGAGGCCCGTCGCGCCGAGGACGGCGACTCTCCTGCCGCTCATCAGAAGGCCACCTCGTCTATGAAGTGGTCGTGCAGCTCGCGCACCGCGTCCTCCGCGCGCGACGAGCCGACGACGCAGGTGATGGCGAGCGCGGTCGAGGCGATCATCTCTATGTTTATGCCCGCCTCCGCGAGTATATTGAACATCTTCGACGGTATCTCGGGATGGTTGGCTATGCCCGCGCCGACTATCGAGACGCGCGCTATCTCCGTGTCGAATGAGACGCCCTGCGCGTCCACCTCGCGGCACATTTCGCGGCAGACCTGGCTGGCGACCTCGAGGTTCGTCTTTTTGACGAGGAAGCCGATGTCGTTGACGCCTCCGCGCATGTTGTTCTGAATTATCATCTCCGCGCCGACGCCCTTCTCTGCGAGGTTCGAGAAAAGACGCGCCGCGACGCCCGGGATGTCTGGAACTCCCAGCAGCACGACCTTCGCCGCCTTCATGTCATGGACGA
>ENA-OQCL01000985-OQCL01000985.1-human-gut-metagenome-genome-assembly--contig:-NODE-985-length-11467-cov-4.343122_pt1 | contig 11467 bp, 14 predicted proteins | sample MGYA00242502_ERZ504586 | MGnify/ENA primary metagenome ERZ504586 (study PRJEB26092, sample SAMD00036316) | human gut metagenome | host: Homo sapiens | study: EMG produced TPA metagenomics assembly of... | reverse complement strand
AGCTTGATAACAATGAGAGGTAGCTGCGTAAACAGCATTGTATGCAGCAGAGAAATGCAGCCGCTACGAGCATTGGGGGTTGTTGAGAAGCAAGCAATGTCATAAAGCCAAAGTATGGCAGGGCGCTTGTGAGCTCGACAGCGCAAAATGCTGCACCCATCGAAAATAGAGAGACAGGACCAAGATTTGTTGGTTTGTGAGGGGCATCCTGAACAGGGGTTTCTCGACGTGATCTTGCTTGTATGACAAGGCGGATGCAGACAGCAACCAGAAGAGGTCCAACAATTGTTGCGACTGCATAAACATGAAGCGGATAAGCAATGAGCAGTGAGGAAAAAACCTCAGTAACCAGCGCAGCTATACCTAAATAGATAGCAAGACCAAGAGCTAGATTGGCAAGAGCGATGCCAATGATAAACCACCAAACATCGTGTTTTCTTGGGGCAATGGCTAGGAGCAGGAGTTCTTGAGCGATAGCTGAGGGATTGAGGCTATCTAGAAAGCTGGTTACCAATACAGTTCCAACAAGGGCAAGCATGACGTTTCCTCTCTACAAAAAAACGCCAGGGCCCCCGCCACTATGACCTAAGGCAGGGGCACTGGCGTATATCCCGTCCGGTGACGGGCGCTCTGTGCGTGACCAGCTTTTTATCACGTTGGGTCTGAGGGGTCAAGTGGCACATGCGGACAGTACCGGATTCTGCTGTCCTACCGCCGATGGGTGTTCGGCGCGCAACTGCTCTTTGGGTACGATATCTTCAGGGCGGTCCGCACCGGATGTTTGTTGTGCTCCGGTCCAAGTGAGATAGGGGAAGCTATGAAGCGCATCGTGATTGTCGTCGGCTCCTTGCGGGAGCGCTCCTTCAACCGTCAGCTCGCCGATGCTGCGGCAGAGCTTCTGGCGGGGCGCGCCGAAATCGAGGTACTTGACTTTCGGGATCTCCCCTTCATGAACCAGGATATTGAGTTTCCGACGCCGGCAGCTGTCGAGCGTGTACGCGCCGTCGTCGCTGCCGCGGATGGTATCTGGATCTTCACGCCTGAATACAACTACAGCTATCCAGGTGTTCTCAAAAATCTCCTTGATTGGCTGAGTCGTCCTGTAGTCCCCGGAGACCGGGCTACAGCAGTGACGAATAAGAAGAAACTTGCGATAAGTTCCGCTGCCGGTGCGTCCGGTGGCGCTGGAGCTCGAGCAAAGCTGAGCGATCTAGCTGCTGCCATGCAGATGGATCTCATGAAAGCTCCGCAGGTGGGTGTGAAGCTCGACCGTGCGGCGTACACGACGGACGTGCTCACACTTACAAACGATTTGCGCAACGAGCTTGCCGATGAGGCAGATGCGTTTCTCGCATACCTCGAGGTGTAGGGCTTTCTGCCAGTAGCTGTCATGCAAGGCTATGAGGGCTTTCAGATGAATGGCTAGCGAGTTTATTGACCAATGTTCAATTAAGCGGTACCCTCTCTGTGTGAAGGAGGTACCACTCATGTCAAGAACCGTGAAAGATCCCGAGGAGCGTCGGCGCGAACTGCTCGCCTGCGCTATGAGACTCTTTACCGAAGAGGGTTATGACAATGTATCGGTTCGTGCAGTGGCGCGAGCGGCGCATGTAGCACCAGGATTGGCGTATCACTACTTTGATTCCAAAGAACGCTTGTTTGCGGCAGCTATCGAAGATTATGCGCAACGCTGTGCAAAGGGCATATGTGAGGTATTAGATGAACACGACTTGCCATTAGACGATAAGCTTGAGCGCGCGCTTGAAGTGGGCGCAAACCACGACGGTTATACGTATGCAAATTTCTTTCACGAGAAAGGTCACGATGCGTTGCATGATCGTCTCTCGCTTGCTATGTGCGAGGCAGTGCGACCACATTTGCGTCGGGCGTTGGAGGAGGATGCTGCCGAGCGAAGAATGAGCGCAGAAGGTGCTGACGAGCTCGCGGGAATCATGGTTTACGGGTGCATTGGGATTGCTTCCGGTCCAGGCATGCCAGATGAACGTACTCTTTTGATTGCTCGCCGATATCTTCATGCCTTGTTAGCTGAGTTTCGATCAGAGGCAACGCTTCATTAGATACTTCGCCCCGATTGTAGTCGGGGCATATTTTCTCAATCGATATTGAACATTGATTAATAGAAAGGATTCACTATGAATGAGAAGGATGCACAACTCTCCAAGAATGGTTCGCGTATGGCATTTGACGCGCAGGCAAAAACATATGACACGGGGATGAAAGGGGAACACGCACGCCGGCTGTACCCGTATATCGTGAGAGAGGTGACACGCGCCGTCACAGACACTGCATGTCCTCGTCTGCTCGATCTTGGTTGTGGAACTGGCGCGCTTGCGGAGCGCGTGATTGAGGAAGTGCCACAAGCACGACTTGCTTGCATCGACTTGTCACCACGCATGGTCGAGGTCGCTTGTGCCCGCCTGGGAAGCACCTCTGAGATTTCGCTCGGTGATGCAGAGCATCTGCCATTTCATGATGCGAGCTTCGATGTGGTGTGGTGCAACGATTCATTTCACCATTATCCCGATCCGGAACGTGCAGCGTTTCAGGTCTGGCGCGTGCTTGCCCCGGGCGGCACCTTTGTCATTGGCGATGTCTGGCAGCCGGCCCCAGCTCGCACTATCATGAACGCTTGGATGCCTCATTCCCATGAAGGCGATGTACGTATCTACTCGGAGATGGAGCTGCGTCAAATTCTAGGAGTCTGGTTTACGGAAGTGGATTGGCATCGCATTGGTATAACCGCTTGTATCGTCGTGGCGCGCAAAGGGTGGTAAGGCGATTCTCAATCGTTACCGGATGTATGTTGTGGGAGATGGCAGTATGAAGACAAATGGATGGAAAATTGTACAAATCGTTCAGCTTGTTCTTTTCGTCTGCTTTAGCGTTTTTCTTTTTTTTGCGGCCGGTAGACGGGCATGGGGCTGTGCAGACACCAGAGGTGAAACTTATCAGCTTTGCGATATGGACGATCTTTTACCTTGGGGTTTTAGTGGTGGAGTGGCTGGTCTACGCTATCGTTCGCCACTCCAAAAAATTAAATGCATTCTGACAAAACGCGACTGACATCATATTTATCAGCGCGGCGAGCATCCCGCCCAAGGGTGGGGGGCGATACTCGCGGTATCAAGAGAATCGCATTATAGAAATAAATCTTTCTTTTATACTATCTTACAGAAGTAAATCTTTCTGTAAGGAGCATCATGGCAGGCCGCACTCCCATTCCGGTCTGGCGCGCTATGCGCCAGGTCGCGGCACATCTCGATCTCGCGCGCCGTCAGCAGCGTATCACGATGGAACTGTTGGCAGAGCGTGCGAACTTGTCTGTGCCGACTGTGCGCAAGCTCCTGAGCGAGGGGGCGGGTACGTTCGAGAACTTTTTTGCGTGTCGCCCGCATCTTGGGCATGCTTGACGGCATCGTGGGGGCAACGGATCCCCTACGCACGCCCATTGGTCGGGCGCGAGCGGAACAGGACGTGCCCAAGCGCGTGAGAGGGTGACGGGATGGAGTTTGACGTAACCGTTCAAATCGCTGGCGAGGATGTTTTGGCCGGCAGGCTGTATCAAAACGTGCGTCATGGGGATGAGACGGTAACGTTCTCGTATGACCCTTCGTATCTCAGTGATCCGCGTTCGTTCTCGCTTGCACCCGATATGCCGCTCGGTGCGGGGTCGTTCCACTCCTCGGGACTGCGGCAGCTGCTTGCCCGATAGGGCACTGAGCGCATGGTTGTACTCCTACGCTTGTTAGGAAAAGTACGGTTGTCGGCTGCGACAGAGGGTACGATACGGATACGTGTCGTCAGAGGAGCGGTCATGATTCTGTATTTTTCCGCAACGGGTAACAGTGGATACGTCGCGAAACGGATAGCCGATGGGTTGGGCGACGAGCGCCTCGACCTTTTCGACAGGATTCGCGATGAAGATTTCTCGCCCATAACGTCCAAGACTCCGCTTGTGCTAGTGACGCCGACATATGCCTGGCGCATCCCGCGAATTATTAAGTCGTTGATAGAGCACACACCGATTACGGCACCTGCGGGCGTCTACTTTGTAATGACCTGTGCCGGGAGCATTGGCAACGTCGGAGCGTACCTCGAGCGTCTGTGCGCGAAGAAGGGATTGATGTACCGGGGCTGTGCGGGCATCATCATGCCAGAGAACTACATTGCGCTGTTCACCACGCCCGCTCCCACGGAGGCGAAGCACATCATCGACGCTGCCGAGCCTGCAATAGATCGCGTTATTGAATGCATCAAGGCAGGCAACGATCTACCCGAGAAGAATCCTTCGCTTGTGGATCGGCTGAGAAGCGGTATCGTGAATGACTTGTTCTATCCGACAACTGTCCACGCGACGAAGTTCCGTGTTACCGATGCTTGTATATCGTGCGGCATGTGCGTCCGCGCGTGCCCGCTCGCCAACATCCACCTCGAGAGCGGCCGACCCGTTTGGGGTAGCGACTGCACCCACTGCATGGCGTGCATCAACTGCTGTCCCAAAGAGGCGATCGAATATGGCAAGCACAGCGTCGGTTTACCGCGCTACACCTTCAAACGAGCATTCTCTGTATTGAAGGTCAAGAGGTCCAATCATATATAGATATGACGGTTCACACGTGTCTGTGCGCCACCATTGGTAACCGCAACGCGCTGCGGGAAGGCATAAGGCCAATTGCCCTTCCGCAGCGCGTTCCTTTTGCTTGTGAGGACTGGGCGTAGTAAGTGGGAATATGCCCAGATCCCGGGTACAGCACATCGTCTTTTAATCCTCATGGCGTATGCAATGGTATAAGGCATGGAGCTTTACAACCAGGCTCTTATGGCAAATGGTCGCACGATATGGTTCGGTGCATCACGCGTGCCGAGGATGAAGCCATGGCCACGCTTGCGCCCGAGGAGCAAGAGGCACTTGTCTCGCTTTCGCGTCGCTTCACCGAGAACCTCATCCGCCTCATTGACGACCCGGACCTCAAGCTCGAGGAGGACGCATGATCATCAACACCGGTGCGTGCCATTGAGAAGTACTGTCTTGCTGCGGCGGCTACAGTGCCGGTCGCGGCGACGGTTGTGGTTGTGTTCGCGGCACAGAGTTACCTTCTCGCTATCAAGAAGCCTCTGCCTGCCTCCATCATTTCAATATGCATGGTGCTGGGCGGCAGCGAGCGGGTTGGTTGGGGACGGGTTCATTTCAACCCATTATCAAGGTGACGACGACCCTGTACCGCCGCGGCAACTCGAGCGTACTTGAACTGTTCCGCAGGAAACCTTGCCAGGAAGAGCGTGGCGGGCGCCTTGAGGATATCTTCAACCGCTGCCTCACCTATGACGGTATGCCTTTTGCGGCGCAGCTCGATGCCACCGTCGGTTGCCAATTACCCAGGAGGAACCCACCAGGTTTGTGCTATTTGTTGTAGAAGCGGTCGTCGCCCAAGCCGCTGTCGCGGATGCGCCCCACCTCTTCGCCGTTCTTCTCCACAATCTTGTCGCTTGAGAACGGGGCATCGCGCACGCGGTATACATCGTTGCCGATGGTGACGCGCGTGCTACCATCCCAGTTTGTGGTCGCGGAGCCAATCTTGCCACCGTGACGGTCTTTGACCGAGGTGCCAAAGAGGACGGAATCCTCCACCTCCACCAGCTTGCGCCCATAGCGGTCGTTGACGGATTGACGCTTGGAATCGCTACTGCTGCCGAGCTGGAGCCGCCGCCCGCATAACCGCCGCCTCCGCCACCAGCGCCAGCGCCTGCGGTAGAGCCGCCCCCGCCGCCCGCCAAAACGGCAATCGCAAGCACAATGACAACGAGCGCGACGCATGCCATCACGATTAGGAACACGGTGCGTACCACGGTTTGCGCGATGAGCGTCCATATATTGGGCGTCATCAGCGCCTCCTGGAACTGGGCAACCGCCACGCCGATTATGTTTGTATTTACCTGTGCCCGATACACCGCATATACCGCAAGCCCGATGCTTGCGATAACGGCCAGGACAACGATGACCTTGGTGAGCCAGTTGATAAAATCATGTTTCAGCTCGGTGGCCTGGTACCATTGCGATTCAGCCGCCAACAGCAGCGAAGCGCCGCCGCTCAGCACGGCAGCAAGGGGAAGGGCGGGGCTTGATGTGAGCAGCGTCCACGGCAGGTAGAAAAGCATGTTGACGCGCAGGGCGGGATTGGGCTGAATGAGCGAGAATAGGGTGGCGAACAGCGCCACGCCCAGCACGATGAGGATAAGCGCTACTGCAAGCCCGAATACGCGTTCCTGCACCGTGGTTTTCATGCTGCGCACGATGGGCTTGAAATTGGGCACAGGAACGTCTAATGCTTGCGCCACCTGCAAGGCTTGCAGCCTTTCGTCCTCCAGGCGCTGAATCTCACGGTCGCCCTGCACCTTGAGCCACAGGCTGCCGCGCCGCCAGATGGTGTACACAATCATCATGAGGATGATGACGCCAGCGTGCCGCGCCCGCGAGCTGTGCGATCATCGTGGCGGCCAGCTTCCACCAGGGGCCTTCGGAGGGCGTGGGGTCACCTCGCCGCTGAATAGGCCGCTCGCGCCCGCAAAGTACGAGATGGGCGCAAACAAGACGGCCGATGCAACGATAGCGATGACGGCAGCGCCGTACAGCAGCGCGCGCACGATGCGCACGCCGGCATCAAGCCACCAGAGGGCTTCGTTGGCCTCCATGTCGGCCGCCCAGCGCATATAGCGCAGGTTGGCAATGTGCACTGCCACGAACAGTGCAAGGGATATGGGCAGCCCGCTGTTCCACAGCATCCCTAAGGTGGATATGAAAAACGTGCCCACTCTCTCGGTCGTGTTGAGGTCGGCATTTAGGTAGAACATGAGCGCAGCAAGGGCTATGGCGTACAGCGCCACCAGCGTAAGCGCGTAGCGGCATATCCATGCGACGGGCTTGAAGTCGTCGTTTCCCTGGTTGGCGATGCGCCATTTCGCGTAGAACCAATGGGCGAGCCAGCCCAAAGCTGCCACTGCCGTCGTGACGGCAAAGCAGACGCCGAAAAAGCCGTATTCTAGAGAGCGCGTTTGGGTGCCCATGAGAAGGGCGGCGGCGAGGGCGAGCGGAATGTCCAGGCGCACGACGATAGAGCCTACAACCGAACCCGCAGTGATCGCAGGCGGATTGAAGGTTCTTAGGGTCGGCGGGTTTGGCGCGGCGGATGCTGCCCAGGCTGCGTTTCGCTCGCGACGCGGGCGCTGCCGGTATGGCCGTCACGTTGCTTACATCCCTTGCGTTTGACGCACTGCCGCCGGTTGCGGATGCAGCGCTTGCCGTGCTCCCATGAGCTACGGGCGTTGCGCCATCTGCGCTTTTTTGCTCTGGGTTTCGTCCTGCATAAATTGGTCAAGGATATGTGCCAGCTTGGGGTCGGACGGAGGGATGACGTGCTGTTGGGTCGCCGCTTTCGCCGCCTGGCCCTTGGTGCTCTTCGCCCTGTTTCCAGCGCTTTCCGCCTGTTTGAGTGCGGGCGGTCTGGGGCCCGCTATCCGCAGCTCGTTGGCAGCCCTTTCGGGACCGAGTACGTTGAACGTGGTGAGGAAGTGGCTCGCTTCACGGCGTGCTGCGTGTACGGTTTCTGGCGAATGGTCGCCTTCGCTTAAATACTTTGTGATGACGTACTCGTCTAGAATGGCACGCGCCTTTTGTTTCCGTTTTTCGTCGCTGCCCTCCATGTCTTTGAGGGCGAGAATCTTGTCGGCCGTTTCGTGTGCCAACGCGGTGTAATCCATGGCTGTCGACCTTTTTGATGCCAGTTCCAATCGGCCAAAGCGCGACGATGGGCTCGCTGCGCTGAGCCATGGCTGTATTCTACCCCTCTGACGAGGGAGGGATAGTGCAAGGCGCGGCAATTAAAACGCCTTTAACGGTAGGCTTCTTGGCACGCTTGGCAGTGGGTTAGTTGGGGACGGGGCCGTTTCACCCACGTGGTGTATGGTGGGAAGTATCGCAAGGCAAGGCGAGAGGCGATGGGGCAGATGGACTATGTTGACCGTGATGGGTGCGAGGTTCTTCTCGGCACGGGCGGGCTTGAGGCGCCCGTTGTGTATGTGGTTGACCTGCCGGAACATCCCTTTGACGTGGTGACAGCCGCTGCGGGGCTCCATGCTACTGTGGTTCGCGTGCCTGTGCGCAAGTGGAACGACAGCCTGACGCCTTGGTCTGCACCGGGTCTGCGTCCAGATGCGCCGGCCTTTGGCGGGCATGCGGACGAGACACTTGTCGAGCTTACGGGCGCGGTGATCCCTGAGATGGAGTGTGCGCACGGGCTTGCGCCGGCGCGGCGCGCGATCTGCGGGTACTCGCTCGGCGGGCTGTTCTCGCTTTACGCGTTTGCGCTCGAGGGTTCGCCTTTTGCGGCGTGCGCGTGTCTTTCGGGGTCGGTTTGGTACGAGGGCTGGGTTAACTACCTGCGGCGCATCTGCCCAGACAGCGCGGGGTGTTACGCATACTTCTCGATTGGAAAGAAAGAGTGCCGTGCCGGGGCGCCCATCATGCGCACCGTCCAGGATGATCTGGAGACGTGTGCTGCCGTTCTGCGCGAGCGCGGGTGCGCGGTGGACCTTGTGGTGGGCCCGGGAAACCACATGCAGCACCATACCGAACGGCTTGCCGCGGGCCTAAAGGCGCTTGATGTGCACCTAGCCGTCTGAGCGGGTTGGTTAGGGACGAAGGAACGGGTTGGTTGGGGACGTGTTCGTTTCAACACCCTTGAGCGGGTGCGTTTTCGCAACCTCATAGCAGGTTTGCGCACGACAAGAGCCTACTTGCGAAAGATTCCGCAGGCGGACAGTGGACGGTCAAGCTGTAGTGGCACCGTCTATGATCATTCATGAGATAGCTACCAAAAGCGTCATCCCGGTTCTCTTGCGTTACGGTTTCGCTGATAATGCTTATAACTCAATATGTAAATCACTAATATGCAATATTTGGCATAACATATCATTATTCGATACTTGTCCAGCAAACATACCACAATCAATGTATGCATCATTGCAGATAAATGGGTATGAATCCTTTCAAGTGCCGTGGCAACTTGGCATCTGGCGGGCTGTATCCCGCTCACCCATCTCGTCACCACCTCATCCTAATCGAGCGAACCCGGCCGAAAGGAATCCCATGGCATCTGTTACCCAAGCCGCTGAACGCGCGGCGCTCAACAAACTTATCGATTACCTCGACAATAACCCAGAGAAGCACATCCCGCAGATCATGGATCTTGTCAATAAAGCAGTGCCGGATTCGGTGTTTCCGACGCAGCGTGCAGTCATTGGAAGTGCAATCAAGGAGCACAGCAATTGGTACGAACTTATCATGCGTGCTTTTCGCCTGAATCCAGCAATGCGTTCACGCTTGCTCAAGACGCTCATCGTGGACGCCAACCTGCTTGCATGGCCTGTTCAGCAGAAGTCTCGTGAGCGTGAGCAGTGCAATATCCCATGGGCGATTCTTCTCGACCCCACAAGTGCTTGTAACCTGCATTGCACCGGTTGCTGGGCTGCAGAATACGGCCACAAGCTCAACCTCACCTACGAAGATATCTGCTCGATTATCGACCAAGGCCGCGAGTTGGGCACGCATATCTACATCTATACGGGTGGCGAGCCCATGGTGCGCGAGGCTGATCTTATCAAGATTTGTGAGAAGTACCCGGATTGCATTTTCCTCTGCTTCACCAACGCCACGCTCATCGATGAGGCGTTTTGCGACGAAATGATTCGCGTGGCAAATTTCGTGCCCGCCATTAGTGCCGAGGGAACCGAGGCAACGACTGACGAACGTCGTGGCAAAGGTACGTATGCCAAGATCATGCATGCCATGGAACTCCTGCGTGAGCGCCAGCTACCGTTTGGCATCTCGTGCTGTTGGACGCGTGCAAATGCCGATGCTGTTGCGACTGAAGAGTACATGGATTGGATGATCGAGCAAGGAGCGCTCTTCTGCTGGTTCTTCTACTTTATGCCGGTGGGTAAGGGTGCAACGGCCGATCTCATGCCTACTGCTGAGCAGCGCGAACACATGTATCGCTTTATTCGTGAGATGCGCCACAAGAAACCGCTTTTTACGCTTGACTTCCAAAACGATGGTGAATTTGTGGGTGGATGTATTGCCGGTGGTCGCCGCTATCTGCACATTAATGCAGCAGGCGATGTGGAACCATGTGTGTTCATCCACTACTCCAACGCGAACATTCACGATGTGAGTCTGCTTGATGCTCTTAAGAGCCCACTCTTCATCAAGTATTACGAAGGGCAGCCCTTCAATGAGAATTTGCTGCGCCCCTGTCCCATGCTTGAGAATCCCGATGAGTTAGGTCGCATGGTTGCCGAATCGGGTGCACATGGAACGGATCTGGTGGAGCCCGAGACGCCCGAGGAGCTGCGTGAGAAGACCGTTGCGGTTGCCGAGGAGTGGAAACCTGTGGCGGAACGTCTGTGGCGCGACGAGGACGACGAGATGTTCAAGAAGCGCCACGACCCCTATCAGGGGCTTGATTCGGTTGAGGAGCACAAGTTTGAGCGTCTGGGACGCGACGTCGAGGCGGAGCGCGCGGCAACGTTTACCGAGTAGGGCAGCAAGTCTCAAACATGAGCGATTAAGCAAAGAGCGACAAGTCTCAAACATTTCGTGTTTTCGGGTAAAATAACTCTCAAACATTTTGTGTTTTCGGGCAAAATAACTCTCAAACATTTTGTGTTTTCGGGCAAACATGCTGTTGTTTAAGGGAGTAATATGTTTGAGCGCAAAACCTATGCAGCTCTTGCTGAATGGAAACGCATTTCAAACGGGCGCACAGCTGCTCTCATTGAAGGGGCGCGGCGTGTTGGTAAGAGCACTGTCGCTGAGGCATTTGCTCGAGCAGAATATGATGACTATTTGCTTTTGGATTTCTCCCAAGAGAGCGAAGAGGTCAGACGCAACTTTCGTGAGAACATCGGCAACCTCGATACGTTCTTTCGTAATCTGTTCCTTCTCAAGGAAAAAAGTCTTGTTCCAGGAACTTCTGTCATCATTCTCGATGAAGTCCAGCTGTTTCCTCTAGCCAGGCAGGCAGTGAAGCAACTGGTTCGGGACGGGCGTTATCACTACATAGAAACAGGGTCGCTGATCTCGATCAAGCAAAACACCGAGAGAATTCTGGTTCCGTCAGAAGAACATCGGATTAGAATGCATCCGATGGATTTCGAGGAGTTTTTGTGGGCCAAGGGCGACACAATAACAGCAAACGCCATTCGTGAAGCGTTTGAGCATAAGCGCTCTCTGGGTGATGATATCCATCGTGCCATTATGAGGTCGTTTAGGGAATATCTTGCTGTAGGCGGAATGCCTCAAGTCGTTGCATCGTTTGTAAGTGGGGAAATCCTTTGAGCAGGTTGACTTTGCAAAGCAGTCGATCTTGTCGCTCTACGAGGAAGATTTGCA
>ENA-OQCL01000984-OQCL01000984.1-human-gut-metagenome-genome-assembly--contig:-NODE-984-length-11504-cov-3.003252_pt1 | contig 11504 bp, 10 predicted proteins | sample MGYA00242502_ERZ504586 | MGnify/ENA primary metagenome ERZ504586 (study PRJEB26092, sample SAMD00036316) | human gut metagenome | host: Homo sapiens | study: EMG produced TPA metagenomics assembly of... | reverse complement strand
TCTGGCCGCCAAAAAGCAGCTGTTCTATCAGAGCGATAAGGCGGTGGTCAATATAGACGATTCCCATGCCCAGGAGCTGCTGGCGGGCTTAGATCTGCCGGTGATGACCTTCGGCATCCGGGAACAGGCGGATATCACCGCCAGCGAGATCGATATCACCACCCGGGGGGTACAGTTTGACCTGCATTACCGCAACATCACCTCCCGAATGAATATTCCCATCCCCGGCCTGTTTTCCGTGTTCAACGCCATGGGGGCGGCGGGGGTGGCCCTGAGCCTGGGCTGGTCCCTGGATTCCATCAAGAGCGGCCTGGAAAACATGGTGAGCGTCAGCGGCCGGCTGGAGCCCTTGCCCACAGGCAAGCACGCCTTTACGGTGCTGCTGGATTACGCCCATACCCCCGACGCCCTGGAAAACGTGCTCAAAACCGTGCGGGGCTTTGCGGCGGGCCGGGTGGTTACCCTGTTTGGCTGCGGCGGCGACCGGGACCATGCCAAGCGGCCCATCATGGGGGAAGTGGCGGGCCGGTATAGCGATTTTTTGATCGTGACCTCGGATAATCCCCGCAGCGAGGACCCCATAGCCATCATCCAGGACATCGTGGAAGGGGTCAAGAAGAGCGGCTGCGAGCATGTGATCATCGAAAACCGCCGGGAGGCCATCCGGTATGCCCTGGAGCATGCCCAGAAAAACGACGTGATCATCCTGGCTGGCAAGGGCCACGAAAACTACCAGGAGATCAATGGCGGCAAACATCACTTTGACGAGAAAGAGATCGTAGCGGAGCTGTTGGGTACCGATTGATCCGCAGACGGAGGTTGATCCATGCGTTACATGATATACGCCCTGCTGCTGAGCGCAGGCGTGACCATCCTGCTGGGGCCGGTGCTGATCCCCCTGCTCAAGCGGTTGAAATTCGGCCAGTGCGAGCGGGAACTGGGGCCGAAAAGCCACCTGACCAAGCAGGGGACCCCCACCATGGGGGGGCTGATGTTCATCTTTGGCATCCTGGCGGGTACGCTGGCATTTTCCCTATCGGCTACGGAATTGGTGTTGCCCGCCCTCCTGTGCACGGTGGGGTTTGCCCTGGTGGGCTTTCTGGATGATTTTCTGAAGGTGCGCTGCAAAAATACCGTGGGGCTTCGGGCCTATCAAAAGATCATCGCCCAGTTCCTCATCGCAGCCATCGTGGCGGCTTACGCATACAAAAGCCCCTTTATCGGCCCCAAGATCTACCTGGCCTTTTCCGGCCTGGAATGGGACCTGGGGGTATTCTATATCCCCTTCATCATGTTCGTGATCATCGCTACGGTCAATAGCGTGAACCTTACCGATGGGTTGGACGGGCTCTCCTCCGGGGTGACGTTGATCTATTCCCTGACCATGGGGGTGATTTTCCTGTATCTGGCTACGGCCATGAAAAATCCCGATGGAATGGCCCAGGCCCAGCAGACCCAATATGCGGCGGAGCTGCAATCCATGGGCGTATTTGCCGCCGCGGTGGCGGGAGGATGCTTGGGTTTCCTCCGGTATAACAGCTATCCGGCCCGGGTGTTCATGGGGGATACCGGTTCCCTGGCCCTGGGGGGCGCGGTGGCGGTGATGGCCATCTTCTCCCGGGCGGTGCTGTTGCTGCCCATTATGGGGGCCTGCTTTGTGGCCAGCTCGGTTTCGGTCATTTTACAGGTGGGCAGCTATAAGACCCGGAAAAAGCGGATCTTCAAAATGGCGCCCTTACACCATCACTTTGAATTGTTGGGCTACAGCGAGACCCGGATCGTATCCGTCTACATGATCGTGACCACGATCCTGTGCCTCATTTGCCTGTTGGCCTTTCAATAACCCATTGGGCAGGTAGGACAAGCCCAATCACCCAATCGTTTTTATTCGCCGCTCGGTGGCAGGTACCGTATAGCCGTGATTCGTTGGCGCTTGGCACGGCAGGCGGGTTCAAGGCGTTTGAGACAGGACGCGGCTCCTTGTCTCAAACTCCCTGAAACTGTTACCGGACGGCTTTTTTCGATTTTATAGGCGAAAGCCTTTCAATAGAACCATAGGCAAATAGGAGGATGCAGTATGAACGGGCGCAAGACCGCCCTGGTGTGCGGCATGGCGAAAAGCGGCGTGGCCAGTGCGCGGCTGCTATGGGAACAGGGCTACCAGGTCACCATCAACGACATGAAAAAGGAGATCCCGGGTCTAAAGGAACAGCTGGCGGGCATAGAGTATAGGGACGCCCTGGGTCAGGACCCCATGGAGCTGGTAGCGGGGCAGGACCTGGTGGTCCTAAGCCCGGTGATCCCTATTTTCGCCCCCTTTGCCAAGAAGGCCAAGGCCCTGGGGGCGGAGGTGATCGGCGAGATCGAGCTGGGCTACCGGTATTGTGACCCGAAGGCCCGGTTTGTCTGCGTGAGCGGCACCAATGGGAAAACCACCACCACCGCCCTGACCGGCGCCCTATTCCAGGGGGCGGGGAAGCGCGCCTTTGTGCTGGGCAACATCGGGGTGCCCATCACCCAGGAGGCCAAGAACACCCGGCCTGGGGACTACGTGGTAGCGGAGGTGGCGGCTTTGCAGCTGGAGAGCATAAAGCGGTTCCGGCCCAACGCCATGGGAATGCTGAACATCAGCGAGGACCATCTCAACCGGTTTGAGAACCGGATGGAAAACTATGTGGCGGCCAAGTGCCGGGCCTTTGAAAACCAGCGGCCGGAGGATTTCGCCGTGCTCAATTACGACGACCCGGTGGTGCGGGATATGGCCCGGCTCACCAAGGCCCGGGTGGTATATTTTTCCCAGGCCCAGGCGTTGGGGGAAGGCATGTGCCTACAGGACGGGCGTATGACCTTCCGGCTGGACGGCCGGGAGATCCCTCTGATCCGGCCCGGGGAATTGCAGATCCCCGGGGCCCACAATTTGGAAAACGCCATGTGCGCCGCCACCTTGGCCCTTTGTATGGGCCTGGAGCCGGCGGCGGTTTGTAGGGGCCTAAAAGCCTTCCCCGGGGTGGAGCACCGGATCGAATTCGTCCGGGAGGTGGGAGGCGTGCGGTACGTCAACGACTCCAAGGGCACCAACCCGGATTCCACCATCAAGGCGGTATTGGCCATGGACCGGCCTACGGTTTTGCTGCTGGGGGTGGGCAACTACGACAAGCATAGCGATTTTCGGCCCCTGTTCGAAGCCTTCGAGGGCCGGGTGAAGGCGGTGCTGGCCTCCGGCTGCAACATTCCGGCCATCCAAAAGGCGGCGGCGGAAACCGGCTTCACCCCGTTTTATACCTATGACGGCCCGGATTTTGAAGGCATGATCCGCCGAGCCGGGGAATTGGCGGCCCCCGGGGATACGGTGCTGCTATCCCCGGCGGCGGCCAGCTGGGGCCAGTTTGACAACTATGAGCAGCGGGGCGAAATGTTCAAGGCCATCGTCAACCGGCTGTGACCCTTTGGAAAGGAGGCGGGAACCATGGAGATAAGGCGTAGGCCCCAGACGGGGAAAATGGACCATTGGCTGTATATCGCCGTGTTGGGCATATCCGCCTTTGGCCTGGTGATGATGTTTTCCGCCAGCTATTATTCCGCCCAATACAGCGCCTCCACCAACCACGATGGGTTCTTTTACCTGCGCAACCAGGTGCAGTACCTGCTGATCGGCATCGTGGGCATGTACGTCATGTCCCGCATCCAATACCGGTATCTGGAAAAGCTAAAGGTGATCGCCCTGGTGGTGACCATCTTGCTGATGATCGCGGTGGTGTTCTGGGGCCGGGAGCTCAACGGCGCCAAGCGTTGGCTGAAGATCGGGGGCTTGCCCTCCTTCCAGCCCTCGGAGCTGGCCAAGTTCGTTTTGATCCTGTATATGGCCTCCTTCATGGCGTCCCATGGGCATATGATGCAGGATTTCGTCCGGGGCATGGTACCCATGCTGATCATCATGGGCGCATTGGCGGCCCTGCTGCTGATGCAGCGGAACATGTCCATGGCCATGATCGTGCTGCTGATCGGGGCGGTGATGCTGTTTATCGGCGGGGCCTCCATGAAGCACCTGTTCGGCCTGGGGATGCTGATGATCCGCTGTTTTTGGTCCTGGCCAAGGTGCAGCCCTACCGCTGGGCCCGGCTGACCATTTTTTACCGACCCCTGGAAGGACCCTTGGGCAGCGGCTATCAGCTGATCCAGTCCCTATACGCCCTGGGGAACGGGGCCTGTTCGGCAAGGGATTGAACTTTTCCACCCAGAAGCTCCGCTTCCTCACCTACGGGGAAAGCGACTTCATCTTCTCCATCATCGGGGAGGAGCTGGGGTTCGTGGGATGCGTGCTGCTGATGGGGGCGTACTTTTTCGTGATATGGCGGGGGATACGCATTGCCGCCCGGTGTAAGGATCGGTTCGGCAGCCTGCTGGCCGGGGGTATCACCCTGGTGCTGGCCCTGCAGGTGGCGGTCAACATCGGGGTGGCCACCAGCTCCGTACCGCCCACCGGCCAGACCCTGCCCTTTATCAGCGCCGGCGGCACCTCCCTGGTCATCTTTATGATGGCGGTGGGGATCCTGCTGAACATCTCCAGGGACATCCAATTGGACTAAGATGGGCAATTGGGCTGCACAAACTGCATTCTCCTGCATAAAATGGAATGTGCCGCATTGGGAAGGCATGGGCGGCGGGAGAGGAGCGTTGGATGGCAGCATTCATGGTGGAGGGTGGATATCCGTTGTATGGCAGCCAGCGGGTATCCGGTGCAAAAAACGCGGCGCTGCCCATATTGGCGGCAGCCTTGATCTGCCCGGGCCAGGTGCGGCTATATGACTGCCCCCGGCTCCGGGACGTGGAGAATATGCTGGCCATCCTGCGGGAGCTGGGGGCGGATTACCGCTGGGAAACGGATGGGACGCTGTGGCTGGATATGGCGGCCACCTCCGCCTACACCATGCCCCAACGCATATCCAAGGAGATCCGTTCCTCCATCTTTATGCTGGGGCCCCTTTTGGCCCGTTTTGGGCGGGCGGTATGCACCTATCCCGGGGGCTGCGAGATCGGCAACCGGCCCATTGATCTGCACTTGAGCGGCTTGAACGCCCTGGGGGTAAGCATCCGCGAGCAGGGGGGATTGATCCTGTGCGACGGGAGCCATATGCAGGGGGCGGAGATCCATTTGGATTATCCCAGCGTAGGCGCCACGGAAAACATCATGATGGCGGCGGTGGCGGCCCGGGGGGAAACCTATATCCGCAACGCGGCCCGGGAGCCGGAGACCGAGGACCTGCAAAGCTTTCTCAACGCCCTGGGCTGCGATGTAAGCGGCGCGGGCACCTCCAACATCCGGATCCGGGGGGGTACAACGGCGAAAAGCACGGCGGAGCATACCATCATGCCCGACCGGATCGTGGCGGGCACCTTGCTTTGCGGGGCGGCCATCACCGGGGGCGAGGTGGAATTGCACAACGTGCGGCCCCAGCACATGGGCAGCATGCTCAGCAAGCTGCGGGAGACGGGCTGTAAGATGGATTGCCGGGAAGACGCCATCCTGCTGCGGGGGCCGGAACGGCTGCAGGAGATCAAGCTGATCGAGACCCTGCCCTATCCGGGCTTTCCCACGGATATGCAGGCCCAGTTTTTCGCCCTGGCCACGGTGGCCCAGGGGGCGTGTATGATCGTGGAAAACGTATTTGAGAACCGGTTCAAGCATGGGCCGGAGCTGATGCGCATGGGGGCGGTGTATACCCAGAAGGACCGCACCGCAGTGATCCGGGGGGTAGAAGGTCTTACCGGGGCCCAGGTCACAGCCCGGGATCTTAGAGGCGGAGCGGCGTTGACCCTGGCGGGGCTCAAGGCCCGAGGGATCACCACCATATACGGGGTGGAGCTGATCGACCGGGGCTATGAGGCCCTGGATGCGCAATTGCGGGCCCTAGGCGCCCACATTACAAGAGAGGAGAACCTGTAAGGCCATGGATTGGAGAAATCACAGGCGCAAGGGGAAGGGGCAGCCGAAGCCGGCGGCTCCGGACCCTTCGCGTCCCTCCATTGACCTGGCCCAAAATCAAGGCACGGTATCGCGCCCCCGACCAGGGTTGGGGGGACAAGGGGAAGCGGAGGCGTATCCGCCCATTGAATTTGTGGACGCGCCTCCCTCCGCCCCGGCAGGGGAAGCTACGACGCCGGAGGGGGAAGAGGCGGAAGCGGCCGTCCCCGTTGCCGGCGAGGATGGGGCGGTGGCCCCGGAAGAAGCCCTGCCCGGGGCGGAAGGGGCGGCACAAGAAGACGGCTGGGAGGAATTCTTGGACGAGCCCCAGGAAGAATCCCAGGAGGAACCCCAAGAGATCCCGGCGCTGTTTCCCAAGGAAGCGGAAGCCCCAGGGGGAAAGCGGCGCAAATGGCGGCGGGAAAAAGGTCAAGGGAAAGGGGAAAAGGAAAAGGGGAACCCCCGGGCCCCCAAGGGGAAAAGGGAAAGGGAAAAGGAACTGGATCTGGTGGATCTATCCAAGGCCCAGCCCCGGCCCCGGAAAAAGCTGCGGGTTTCCCGAAACGTGATCGAAAAGGGGGTCATGTTTTGCGGCCTGGTGCTGATGGGCTGCATTTTGGCCACCCTGTACTATTGGCTGCTGATCCAGCGGATCGAGGTGGAGGGCAATACCACCATCCCCCGGGCGGACGTGCTGAGCCAGGCGGGGATCAACGTGGGGGAGCACATCCTGCTGGTGAATACCGGGGAAGCCCGGGCGCGGCTTCTGGAAAATCCCTTGATTCAGGACGCCACCATCCAGCGGGTCTATCCGGACAAGCTGCGGATCATCATCCAAGAGCGGCAACCCATTGCAGCCATTGCCGGTGGCGGCAGCTATGCCATCATCGATGCAGAAGGCTATGTGATCTCCATTGAAAAGAGCCCGGGGGACCTGCTGGAAGTATTTGGCATGGGCTCCACCGGGTTCCAGGTGAACCAGCGGCTGGGAGAAACCGGGGATTTTTACAGCAATATTTTAATTTCCGTTATAGAGGCGTTGAACCAGGCGGGAATCGCAGAGGATATGCAAAGCCTGGATATGACCCAGCCCTTGAGCGTGAATTTAGAATCCAAGGATGGCTATACCATCCATTTGGGGCAAACGGAGGATCTGTTGGATAAATTGGCCAATTTGCCTGCCATTATCCAGCGGCTGGAGGAAATGGGGCTGCAAGGGGGCACCATTGACCTGGCGGTGCAGGGCGACCCGGTATATAGCCCGCCGGAGACGGCGGCCCCAGAGACCGACGATACCCAGGCGCCCCAGCAGGACGACGGGGAAGGAGAGGAAGCGCCCCAACAGACCCCAGCGCCCCAGGAGAGTCCGGCCGCGCCCAGCGATTCGGAAGCTCCGGCACAGCCGCCAGCCACATCGGGTGGAAGCAATTTTGACGGATAGGCTGGAAAAAGAGAAAGCTTTCCCACAAATTCGTGAAATAGATGGACGTCGTATTGCGTAAAATATGACGGTATGGTATGCTAAATCTACGTATGGAATTCCGGTTTGGCTAGGATTTCCAGGTGAAGAAATGGATTTTTATGCAGGGCCTGGCGTAGAGCCGGCTTGGAGGATATATGGGGCAAAACACCGCCATTTTAGATATCGGCAGCTCTAAGATCATCTGCCTGTTATGCTGCCCTGACGGCCGGGAAGGGTTCCTGGTGCGGGGGGCAGGCATACGGGAATACGATGGTTATCGAGACGGGCGGTTTTTAGATGTCCAGCAGTTCTCCGGCGCCCTGGTAGAAGCCTTGACCATGGCGGAGGAAGAGGCCAAGATCCGGGTCCGCAATCTGAATATCGGCGTGCCGGCTCCATTTCTAAAGCTCATCGTCCACGATGGACGGGTGGAGCTGGGCGGCCGGGGCAAAAAGGTCACCATGGATACGGTGGATCAGCTGATCGACGCATCCCTGGAGTTTGCGCAGCCCGAAGGGTATGCCCTCATGCATTCCACCCCCATTGAATTCGATACGGGGGCAGGGCCCCCGGCCGGAGGTGCCCGTGGGACAAGCAGCGCCCTATCTTTCCGGCCCCGTGAGCCACGTCTATGTCCAGGAAGAGCTAAAGTCCTTGATTTCCGCCGCCCTGGATAAGGTGGGGCTGGATGCGGATATGTACATTGGCGCGCCCCTTTCCAGCGGCTTGTTCGTGATCCCGCCGGCAGAGCGGGCGGATTGCGCGGTGCTCATCGATGTGGGGGCCCGGCATACGGACCTAAGCCTGCTGCGGGGCAACGCCCTGGTGGCCTGTGAATCTATCCCGGTGGGCGGCGGCCATTTTACCGGGGATCTGGCCTATGCCTTCGGCATTTCCCGGTCGGCAGCGGAAAGCATCAAGCGCCGGTATGTGTTTTCTCTGGATTATCAGGATTCCATCGACACGGTGCGGGTCCCTTCCGGCGGCACGCTGCGGGTGGAACACGCGGCCATCCAATACATTCTGGAAGCCCGGGCCAAGGAACTGGTGGAGTTGATCCGGGGCCGGTTGGGAGAGATGGGGGTGCAGCTATCCCAAAGCCTGCCCATTTATCTTACCGGCGGCGGCGTTACCCTGATGCGGGGTAGCTGCGAGTTTATGGAAAAAGAGCTGGGGATCCCCATCAAGGTGCGGATGCCTTGGATGCCCCGGTTAAGCTCCCCCAACTATGCCAGCGCCTTTTCCGTAATGGATTTGTGCTCCATGCAGGGGAAGGGGAGGGCCGGCTGGAAGGAATGACCTTTCAAAATGGGATTTTTAAAAAATTAAGAGGCCTTTTTTTCAAATAGATGATATAATAAGCTAGAGAATAGCTATGCACCACGATATTAGGAGGAAGAATATGCCGATCGGTTTGGAATTGGATTTTGAAAGAGGCCAGCTTGCCCAGCTGAAAGTGGTCGGCGTAGGCGGCGCCGGGAATAACGCGGTGAACCGTATGATCCAATACGGCATCCGGGGCGTGGAATTCATCTCGGTCAATACGGATAAGCAGGCCCTTTATCTTTCCCGGGCCAACCAGAAGATTCAGATCGGCGAAAAGCTGACCAAGGGCCTGGGCGCAGGCGCAGACCCGGAGATCGGCCGCAAGGCCGCCGAGGAAAGCCGGGATTCCATCACCGAAGCCCTGCAGGGGGGCGGACCTGGTGTTCATCACCGCGGGCATGGGAGGCGGCACCGGCACGGGCGCGGCGCCGGTCGTGGCGGAATGCGCCAAGGAGCTGGGCATCCTCACCATCGGCGTGGTCACCAAGCCCTTCGCCTTTGAAGGCAAGGTGCGCATGAACAATGCGGTCAACGGCATCCTCAATTTGAAAAACAACGTGGATACCCTTATCACCATCCCCAACGACCGCTTGTTGGATACGGTGGGCAACGTAAGCCTGGCGGAGGCTTTCCGCATTGCGGACGACGTGCTGCGCCAGGGCATCCAGGGTATCAGCGACCTGATCGCGGTACCGGCTATGATCAATCTGGACTTTGCGGACGTGCGCACCATCATGCGGGAGCGGGGCATGGCCCATATGGGCATCGGCACCGCCACCGGGGACAAGCGTGCTTCCGAGGCGGCCCGGCAGGCTGTGATCAGCCCCCTGCTGGAGACCTCCATCAACGGCGCCAAGGGCGTTCTGCTCAATATCACCGGCGGCAGCGATTTGGGTATCCATGAGGTATCCGAGGCAGCCTCCATCATCCAGGAATACGCGGACCCGGAAGCCAACATCATCTGGGGCGCGGCATCGACGAGGAGATGGGCGAAGGCGTGCGCATTACGGTGATTGCCACCGGCTTCGAAGGGGACCAGAGCCAGAACCCTGCCCAGCAGCAGGCTGCAACCAAGCAATCCACTGCCCAACGGGGCGGTAAACCGTAGGGGAAACCAAAACCGGGGGACGGAAGACGAATTGCAAACGGTATCCTGGATCAACCGGCCCAGGACCCGCAAGCCGGACTATGTATCCCCCCTGCCGGAAGGGGAGGATGTGACCCCCCATTTTACCAAAAAGGATCTGCCTAAGACCGATTATAATCCCAAGGAAAAGAATAACCTGGATCTGCCCAGTTTCCTTCGCAGGAACGACGAGTAGGTCAACGGAAATTTTCCAGGGATCGCCGTCCGGTAAGATCCGCGGACGGCCGAATGATCATTGCTGTAAGGGCCGTATTGCTCCGAAACATTGGAAAGGAGAATATGGCCTTTTTTGAGGCCCGGCAAAGGCGTAACTTCGATCCTGCCGGCGGGAGCGGCGGGCGTTTCGGGGCCGCAGCAGCATAGCGGAAGTGAATCATTTTTATGGAGAGGAGTGTTACCATGTCCAAAACCTATATTCCCGCGGATTATCGCCCCACCATGACCCTATACGACACCCAGGATGCCATCGCCCTGATCAAGCGGAATTTCCAGGATAGCCTGGCCCGGGCCCTGCGGCTCAAGCGGGTGACGGCGCCCCTATTCGTGGTGCCGGAAAGCGGCCTTAACGACAACCTGAACGGGGTGGAACGGCCTGTGCGCTTCGATATCCCCAGCGCGGGCTGCGACGCGGAGGTGGTGCATTCCCTGGCCAAGTGGAAGCGTATGGCCCTATATCGGTATGATTTCCGGCCGGGGAAGGGGCTGTATACGGACATGAACGCCATCCGCCGGGATGAGACCCTGGATAACCTGCACTCCGTGTATGTGGATCAATGGGATTGGGAAAAGGTCCTAACCCCGGAAACCCGCAACCAAGAGACCCTCCATTCCACCGTACGGGCCATCGTGGGCTGCGTATGCGATACCATGGACGCGGTGCGGGCCCGGTATCCCCACCTGAATACCGAGCTGTGCCGGGAGGTGACCTTTGTGAGCACCCAGGCCTTGGAGGACCGGTATCCGGAGCTTTCCCCAAAGGAGCGGGAGCACGCCATCACCCGGGAATTCGGCACCGTGTTCATCCAGGGCATCGGGGATAAGCTCAAGAGCGGCATGCCCCATGACGGCCGCGCGCCGGACTATGACGACTGGGCTCTCAATGGGGATATCCTGTTTTACGACGCCCTGCTGGATTGCGCCATGGAAATTTCCTCCATGGGCATTCGGGTGGACGCGGAGTCCCTGGACGCCCAGCTGACCAAGGCAGGCTGCGACGACCGCCGGCAATTGCCCTTCCACTCCATGCTGCTCAAGGGCAAGCTGCCTTTGACCATCGGCGGCGGCATCGGCCAGAGCCGGCTGTGTATGCTGATGCTGGGCAAAGCCCACATCGGCGAGGTGCAGTCCTCCATTTGGGATGAGGAAACCCTGGCCGCCTGCGAGCGGGCGGGCATTACGCTGCTTTGATCTCCCGGCCCCGGCGGGCCGAAACGCAAACCAATATACGAGGTTTTTGCAGGCATATCCCCTGGGATATGCCTCAGCCTGTCGAAAAACCCTTGGGGGTTCGGGGGCCGCAGCCCCGGAGGCTATAATCGGATTTGGCGGCGTGTACGGCAAATCCGCAAAAAGCCTTGCGTAGCAAGGGTTTCTCTGCATAGCTCCCT
>ENA-OQCL01000983-OQCL01000983.1-human-gut-metagenome-genome-assembly--contig:-NODE-983-length-11518-cov-2.897024_pt1 | contig 11518 bp, 12 predicted proteins | sample MGYA00242502_ERZ504586 | MGnify/ENA primary metagenome ERZ504586 (study PRJEB26092, sample SAMD00036316) | human gut metagenome | host: Homo sapiens | study: EMG produced TPA metagenomics assembly of... | reverse complement strand
GCCAAGATAGGAAATACCATCTTGCGAACGTGCCTCGTTCTCGCCGATCCCTGCGGTGAAGGCGATAGCGTCTACGCCGTTCATGGCCGCCACATAGGAACCGATGTAATTTTCGCTACCCCGGGTAGCAGAATACTTCCATGGCTGCCTTGGCATACTTGTTGCCGTTGTTCATGCCCTCTTCCAGGTCACGGAAGTCGCTGGACAGGTTCTTGGAAAGTCCCAGCACACCGGATTTCTTATTCAATATGTTCATCACGCCTGCGATGTCCAGATCTTCTTTCTTGGCAATGTACTCCATGATGGCCGGATCCATATCACCGGACCGGGTTCCCATTACCAGGCCTTCCAGAGGGGTAAGACCCATGGAGGTGTCCACACATTTTCCGTTCAGCACTGCGCTGATGGAAGCGCCGTTTCCAAGGTGGGCTACAATGATCTTGGAGTTGTCAAGATCCAGTCCCAGGAACTGAGCCGCATGTTTGGATACGAAGCTGTGGCTTGTCCCGTGGAATCCGTAACGGCGTACCGCATATTTCTCATAGTATTCATAAGGAAGGCCGTAGAGATATGCCTTCTCCGGCATGGTCTGATGGAAAGCGGTGTCGAATACAGCTACCATCGGCGTCCCCGGCATCAGCTTCTGGCAGGCGCTGATTCCGATCAGGTTGGCCGGATTGTGCAGCGGCGCCAGGTCGTTGCATTCTTCGATGGCTTTTACCACCTCGTCTGTGATCACTACAGAGTTGGCAAACTTCTCTCCGCCGTGTACCACACGGTGCCCTACTGCGCCGATCTCGTCCAGGCTCTTCACAACACCTGTCTTCTCGTTAGTCAGCGCGTCGATCACAAACTGGATCGCCTCGGTATGGGTGGGCATTGCCTTGTCAGAGATCTCTTTCTCTCCGCCCTCCGGCTGATAGGTCAGACGTCCGTCGATGCCGATCCGCTCGCAGAGTCCTTTTGCCAGGACTTCCTCGGACTCAGAGTTGATTAACTGGAATTTCAAAGAAGAACTTCCACAGTTGATAACTAATACATTCATTTCTTTTCCCTCTCTTTATTTAAAATGTATGTTCGTTAATGATTTAGTCCTCTGCCATGCACTGTACGGCTGTGATCGCTACCACGCCCTCGATATCCTTGGCGCTGCAGCCTCTTGACAGGTCGTTGACCGGAGCGGCGATGCCCTGGGTCAGCGGGCCGTAAGCCTCTGCCTTGGCCAGTCTCTGGGCCAGCTTGTATCCGATGTTGCCTGCGTCAAGGTCCGGGAATACCAGTACGTTTGCCTTGCCTGCTACCGGGCTGCCCGGCGCTTTGGAGGCTCCCACTTCCGGAACGATGGCTGCGTCAAGCTGGAATTCTCCGTCCAGCTGCAGGCCTTCCGGCGCGTTCTCCTTGGCGATCCTGGTAGCCTCTACCACCTTGTCCACATCCGGGTGTTTGGCGCTTCCCTTGGTGGAATGTGACAGCATTGCCACAATAGGCTCCTTGCCGGTAAGAAGGCGGAAGGAATCTGCGGAAGAAAGAGCGATGGCCGCCAGCTTCTCCGGATCCGGGTTCTGCTCCAGACCGGAATCCGCGAAGATAAAGGTTCCGTCCGCTCCCATATCACAGTCCGGTACCACGATCACGAAGAAGGCGGATACCAGCTTGGTCCCCGGCTTGGTCTTCAGGATCTGCAGGCAGGGTCTCAGGGTGTCTGCTGTAGAGTGGCAGGCACCGGATACCATTCCGTCCGCATCCTTCATCTTCACCATCATAACGCCGTAATACAGATAGTTGGTAAGAAGCAGCTCTCTTGCCTGCTCCTCTGTCATGCCTTTCTTCTGGCGCAGTTCCACCAGCTTGGCGATATACCCTTCTGTCTTCTCAGAAGTAGCCGGATCCACGATGGTTGCGCCGCTGATGTCAAAATCTCCCTTGTTCTTCGCGATCTCTTCTTCGCTTCCCACAAGGATCAGGTTGGCGGTCCCTTCCTTCAGGACGGCCTCTGCCGCTTCGTAGGTTCTGATGTCCTCGGTCTCAGGAAGAACGATCGTCTTTTTACAGGTTTTCGCTTTTGCTTTGATTTCATCTATAAATCCCATGATTATAGACTCCTTTCCATATTTTCTCAGTATTTTTATTATAATACAAAGAGACCTTGAAAAACAAGGTCTCTTCCAAGAATCTTATGTATATTATTCAAAACAGTTTCTACAGATGGAACACATAACTTACAATGGCGAAATACACACTGATGGTACTGATGTCCACCAACGTGGAAATGAGGGGCGTAGCCATGATCGCCGGGTCCAGTCCCACCCGCTTGGCCACCAGCGGCAGGGTACATCCCACCACCTTGGCGATGATCACTGTGCAGGCCATGGTAACTCCGATGGTCAGCGCCACCAGGGCATCCCCCTGGCCCATCACAAGGATCCTAAGCCCGTTTACCACCGCCAGCACTACGCTTATGCAAACGGCGATGCGCACTTCCTTCCAGATCACTTTGAAAAGGTCCGCGAACTCAATCTCTCCCACTGCCAGTCCGCGGATCACCAGGGTAGAACTCTGGGAACCGCAGTTTCCCCCGGTACCGGTCAGCATGGGGATAAATCCCGCGATCTGGGGCATTACCGCCAGCGCCGACTCGTAGCTGTTCATGATCATCTGGGTGATGGTAGCGGAAAGCATCAGGAACAGCAGCCAGGGAAGACGGCTTTTTACATGCTCCAGGATGGTAGTGCCAAAATAGGTCTCCTCGCTGGGATTTACACCAGCCATGATACTGATATCTTCCGTGGTCTCTTCCTGCAGTACCGCCATGGCGTCGTCTACCGTTACGATTCCCACCATGCAGAACTCATGGTCCACGATAGGCAGCGCGATCAGACCGTATTTATTGATGATATTGGCCACATCTTCCTGGTCGTCCGTAGTGTGGGCGTACAGAAGGTTGGTGTCCATGATCTCTTCAATGGTCTTGGACTCACTGATGGTGAGAAGCTCCTTTACATCCACCTGGCCGATCAGCTTCCGCTTCTCTGTGACGTAACAGGTATAAATGGTCTCCTTGTTGATACCTACCTGGCGGATCTTCAGGATGGACTCCGCCACCGTCATTTCTTTTCTCAGCGCAATGTAGTCCACGTTCATCACGCTTCCGGCGCTGTCCTCCGGATACTGGAGCAGCTGGTTGATCTGTGCCCTGGTCTCCTCGTCCGTGGCGAGAAGGAGCCTGTCCACCACATTGGCAGGCATCTCTTCCAGAACGTCCACCGTATCGTCCAGGTACATCTCTTCCATAACTTCTTCCAGCTCGGAATCCGTCAGGGCGTTGATCAGAAGCTCTCGCATATCGCTGTTCATGTAAGTGAAGGTCTCCGCTGCTTCCTCTTTGGCCAGGAGACGGAACACCATCACCAGGTGCTTCTGGTCAAATTCTTCCAGAATGTCAGCCAGATCCACGGGGTACATGTTATTTCCAGCTCTTCCTTGAGTTCCTTGTACTGCTTGTGGTCCAGCATGTCCAGGATCACATCTTCTGTCAGCCGGCGTCGATCATCCGGGTTCTCCCACTCCTGAATGTCCTGTTCTTCCTGTGTCTGCGGTATCTCGGTCCGTTTCTCCTCTCCCATGGATCTCCCTCCTTTCTGATATTTGCCTGGTCAGCCTTTCTATAGTATAATCAATTTGAAAAAAAGATACAAGGAGAATCTCATGAAAATTGTCGGATTGATCACAGAATACAACCCGTTCCATAACGGCCATCTCTACCATCTGGAGCAGGCGCTGGACATCACCGGAGCGGACGCGGCTATCGCTCTTATGAGCGGAGACTATGTCCAGCGGGCGCTCCGGCCATCATGCCCAAGCACCTGCGCGCCAGGTAGCTCTGGAGGCCGGAGTTCCTCTGATCCTGGAGCTTCCCGTCTGCTACGCCACCGGGAGCGCAGAATATTTTGCCTCCGGCGCCGTTTCCCTCTTCCAGCGTCTGGGCTGCGTGGACGCCATCTGTTTCGGCAGCGAATGCGGGGATTACTCCCTTCTGGAACGGATCGCTCAGGTCACGGCAGAAGAACCGGAGGAATACCGTTTCTCCCTGCAGGAAGCCCTCCGGGAGGGAATGTCCTTCCCTCTGGCCCGACAGATGGCGCTGAAGCAATATTTCCGGGATGAACTGCCCTCCGAGATCCTGGAGCAGCCCAACAACATCCTGGGGATCGAATATATTAAGGCGCTGCGCCGCCAGAACAGCCCCATCAAGGCCTATACCATCAGGCGGAAGGTGTCCGGCTACCACGATGAACATCTGTCGGAAAGCTACAGCTCCGCCTCCGCCATCCGCCGGCTCCTGGAAGCCGCCGGCAAGTCCATCCACCTGGAGTCAGAGGGCCTTTTTGACGAGCCCACTCTGTCGGAAGCCCTGACCCGTCTGGAAGGACAGGTTCCTCCCGCCTGTATCCGTTTCCTGGAGGAGACCCATCGCAGGAGATACCCGGTCTATGCCAATGATTTCTCCCTGCTCTTCAAGTACCGGCTTCTCACGGAATCTCGGGAGTCCCTGGTCCGCTACCAGGATGTGACGGAAGACCTGGCCAACCGGATCTGGAACCACCGGAATGATTTTATTACCATGGATCAGTTCTGTGATCTTCTGAAGACCCGGGATATGACTTACGCCCGCTTAAGCCGCTGTCTCTTCCACATCCTTCTCGGGATCACCCGGGGAGACATGCTTTCCTTCCAGGAGGCCGGCGGCTGCGGCTACGCAAGAATCCTGGGCTTCCGCCAGGACAGTACGGCTCTCCTTACCCATATCAAGGAGCATACCCAGATCCCGCTGATCACTAAGCTCTCTCAGGGGGACACCCTCACCGGACCGGCGGCCCGGATGCTGGAGCTGGATCTCTTCGCCGCAGATCTCTACGAGAGCGTGATCACGGAGAAATATAAACTGCCTTTCATCAATGAATACCAGCAGCAGATCGTGCGGTGCTGACAGCAAAAAAGAACTCTCTGAGATTCCGGATCCCAGAGAGTTCTTCTCTCATCCCACTATATTTTACAGTTCGATCTTCTTACTGCAGGCGATGGCGATGGCCCCCGGCCCGATATGGCAGCTGACGCTAAGGGACAGCCGGTCCATTACGATATCATATCCCGGCAGCCGCTCCGCGATCTCCTGCTTCCACTCCTGGGCCATTTCGTCAGAGCAGGTGTAGGCGCCTTCCAGGTGGACTTCCTTCCCGGCGAACCGCTCCTTGATATCTTTCTCCATGGCGTCCAGCATGGTCTTCTTGGCCGCTTTGATACCCCGCACCTTGGCAAATGCATCCAGCTTCTCTCCCTGGATGGTGAGCACCGGCTTTAAGTTCAGGACCGTGCCGATGGCAGCGGCAGCAGGTGTCACTCTTCCGCCCTTCTTCAGGTATTTCAGTGTATCTACAGTGATGTAGATACTGGCTTCCAGCTTCTCCCGCATAAGCACGTCCACGATCTCTTCCGCGCTCATCCCTTTATCCCGCATCTCGATGGCGTCCCACACCGACTGCTGCTGGGTGATGGAGATCCGCTGGTTGTCCACCACATAGACCTTCCCTTCATAATCCCGGGCCAGTCCCATGGCTGTCTCGCAGGAACTGGAAAGCCCGCTGGACATAGGGATGTAGATGATCTTGTCGTTATCCTGCAACACCTCGTCCCACAGTCCTGTCACTTCCGCGGGGGACGGCTGGGAGGTAGAGATGTCCGCGTCTTCCGCCAGACGCTGATAGAATTCTTCCTGGGTCAGGGTAATGTCCTCATAGAACAGTTCCCCGTTGATATAGAAGGGCATCGGCAGCACCCGAATGCCAAGCTTTTTCGCTTTTTCCTGTGTGATCCCGCTGTTGCTGTCAGTTACGATCGCTATCTTCTCCATAGATTTACCCTCAATTCTCCTCTTTTCTGATGATCTTTATAATGTAATAACCTGTGAGACGCTGTCCCGCTTTGCCACCATCATGGGAATGTCTTCCCCCCGGTAGGGATTGTCTCCCATGCTGACTTCCAGCTTCACCGTCTCATAGGCAAGCTCCGCGTAATTGTTCTCCTTGCTCAGGTGCCCCAGCACTACATACTGGAGACCGTCATGCAGGATATCGCAAAGAAGCCGTCCCGACCACTCGTTGGACAGATGGCCTTTGTCTCCCATCACCCGTCTTTTCAGCGGATAGGGATAGGGTCCCACCTCCAGCATGTGGATATCGTGATTGGCCTCCAGGACCACTCCATTTAAGCCCTTTAGATTCTCCACCGTATATCCGTCATACATGCCCAGGTCCGTGGCAACCGCCACCGCTTTCTTCCCATTCTCGATCCGGAATCCGGAAGGCTCGTTGGCGTCGTGGGAAATGGCGAAAGGCCGCACTTCCATTCCGCCCAGGGCAAATCCCTGGTCGATCTCTACCGGGTGCAGCAAACCTTCCGGCAGACTCCCCAGGCTTCTGCAGCTTTTGATCCCCTCGATGGTGCCTTTTGTGGCATAAACGGGGATCTCATATCTGCGGCTGAACACGCCCAGTCCCTGGATATGATCGATATGCTCGTGGGTGATCAGGATCCCGTCCAGTTCCTCTCCTTTGATGTCCAGTTCCTTTAACCCTTCCTCGATCCGCTTCTTGCTGATCCCGGTGTCCACCAGCAGGTGAGTGTGGTCGTCTCCCACATAGATACAGTTTCCGCTGCTCCCGCTGGCAATACTGCATAGTCTCATATGTATTTCATCCATCCTTTACAACTACAATTCTTTGATGATCTTGTCCAGCTGCAGCATGGTCTCCGCGAACACGCCGCTGTTGTCGATCACCCGGTCGCTGTGCTCCAGGAACATTTCCTTGGGAAGCTGCGCCCGCATAATGCTTTGATCCTAGCCGCGTCATATCCCCGGGAGTAGTACAGCCGGTTCTCGCGGACTGCCTCCTCCACATAGATATACCAGATCTCATCGCAGATCTCATCGTAATGATCCTCGATGAGAAGCGCCGCCTCGATCACAAAAAGATTGGTATTCTTCCTTTCTTCCTGGCGGATCTTCTTCAGGATCTCGTCCTTCACCGCCGGATGTACGATCCGGTTCAGTACAGAGAGCTGAGAGCGGTCTGCGAATACAATATCTCCCAGCCGCGCCCGGTCAAGTTCTCCCTTTTCGTCCAGGATCTCCTGGCCGAAGTGCTCTACGATGGCATCGTAACATGCCCCGCCCTTTTTCTGAAGTTTCTTCGCCACCTCATCTGCCTGGCATACGGTGGCCCCGTATCTGCTGTTGAGATACTCCAGGACCTGTGTCTTTCCTGCTCCGATGCCGCCTGTGATTCCAATGATCTTCATACGCTTTCACCTCTTACTTTGCTTCGTACCAGTTTTCTCCTGTGTGCATATCTATCTCCAGCGGCACATCCAGGGACGCCGCCTGTTCCATTTCCTCCCGCAGGATCATCTCTACCTGGGCAAGTTCCGGCTGATAGGCTTCGATCAGAAGCTCATCGTGAACCTGCAATACCAGACGGGAGCGCATCTTTGCTTCCTTCAGCCTCCGGCCAACGCCGTTCATGGCGATCTTGATAATGTCCGCCGCCGTCCCCTGGATGGGCGCGTTCATAGCCACCCGCTCCCCGAAGGACCGCTGCATATAATTGCTGGAAGCAAGCTCCGGCACCGGACGGCGCCTTCCAAATAAAGTGGTCACGTAGCCCTCTTCCCTGGCGTGGGCCACCGCGTCGTCCAGGAATCTCTTGATTCCCGGATAGGTCCGGAAATAATCTTCGATATACTGTGCCGCCTCTTTGCGGGTAATGCTTAAATCCTGGCTCAATCCAAAGGAACTGATGCCGTAGACGATACCGAAATTCACTGCCTTGGCGTTCCTGCGCTGAAGAGGAGTCACCTCCTCAAACGGTACATGGAACACCTGGGACGCCGTGATCCGGTGGATGTCCCTGGCCTCCCGGTAAGCCTGGATCAGATTGGGATCCCCGGAACAATGGGCCAGCACCCTGAGCTCGATCTGGGAATAATCCGCATCCACGAATACATAGCCTTCTTCCGGGACAAAAACCTTCCGGATCAGTCTGCCCAGTTCCACCCGTACCGGAATGTTCTGCAGGTTAGGCTCCGAGCTACTGAGCCGCCCGGTGGCAGTCACCGTCTGATGGAACTTCCCGTGGATCCGCCCGTCCGGTCCGATAAAATTGGCAAGACCGTCCGCGTAAGTGGACTTCAGCTTGGCAAGCTGCCGGTATTCCAGGATCTTCGCCACCAGCGGATAATCCGGGGCCAGCTTGTCCAGCACCTCCGCCGCCGTAGAGTACCCGGTCTTGGTCTTCTTGGCGTGGGGCATTTCCAGTTTCTCAAACAGGATCACACCCAGTTGTTTGGGTGAGTTGATGTTGAATTCTTCTCCGGCCAGCTGATAGATCTCCTGCTCCAGTTCCACGATCCGCCCGCCCAGCTGTTCGCCGTAAGCCTTCAGGGCAGCCGCCTCCACTTTGACGCCGGCCCGCTCCATCTCCCGAAGGGTAAAGACAAGGGGCATCTCCACTTCCCGGAACAACCGGTCCATCCCGGTCTCCTGAAGCTTTCCGGCAAGTATGGGGCAGGACGCCCAGGCAGTGTAAGCCTCATAGCAGGATTTCTTCTTCGTCTCCAGCTTCTCGTCGATCAGAAGATCCAGCTGCTCTCTGGCCACATCCGTATAATCATAATCGCTTTTCAGCGGATTCAGAAGATATGCGGCGATGATGGGGTCAAAACAATGGTCTTCCCTAAGATCCGGCAGCTGATCCAGATATTCCTTCAGTCCGCACATCACCAACTCCCCGGCCTTCCCGGCCAGCGCTGACAGCTTCTCAAGCAGCACATCCATGCCAAGCTCCATGGAACAGGGGATGGTCACGATCTGCTCCGGCCCGTAGGCAAGAGAGATCCTTCCATACCCGGAAGCATGGGCGAAAAGGGGAAGCACCGCCTCCTCATCCACAGTAAGGGCTGCTCCTACCCGCTCCGCCTGCTCCGCCTCCGCGAAGACCTTCTCAATCTCCGAAAGCTCTGTCACTTCCCGGAAATGCTCTTCCACCTTATTGGCATCCGCCTGAACGTCAAACCGGCCAAGAAGATTCTTGAACTGCAGCCGCCGGAACAGGGTGTGGGCCTGCGGGGTATAAAGGTCTCCCCGTCTGGCTTCCTCCAAGTGAAAGGGAATGTCCGCATGCGTCTCTATGGTTGCCAGGACCTTGCTCATCCTGGCCTGGTCCCAGTATTCTTTCAGATTTTTGCTGGCCCTTGGCGGCTTGATCTCATCCACATGGGCGTAAGCATTTTCCAGAGAATGATACTCCTCTATGATCTTGGTGGCCGTCTTCTCCCCCACTCCCGGAACCCCGGGGATATTGTCGGAAGCGTCCCCCATCAGGGCTTTCACATCGATGAATTCCTGAGGTGTAACCCCGTAGCGCTCCTTCACCTGATCCGCGTTGTAATCTTCCACCTCGGTCCGTCCCTGCTTTGTCTTGGGGATCCGGATCTTCACATGCTCTGTGGCAAGCTGCAGGGTATCCCGGTCTCCCGAGATAATGGACACGTCAAGGCCCTGCTCCTCACAGCGCCGGGACAGGGTCCCCAGAAGGTCGTCCGCCTCAAGGCCGGCCTGCTCGATGATCTTCACTCCCATGGCCCTTAGCACATCCTTGATCACCGGCACTGTTCCCGCAATTCTTCAGCCATGGGCTTGCGGGTGCCTTTGTAATCCCCGTAGAGCTCATGCCGGAAGGTGGGCGCATGGACGTCGAAGGTTACCGTAAGGTACTCCGGCTGCTCCTCGTCCAGGATCTTGAACATAATATTTAAGAAACCAGTCACAGCATTGGTATGGAGCCCTTCCGAGTTGGTCAGGTCCGGCACCCCGTAGAACGCCCGGTTCAGGATGCTGTGTCCGTCGATCAGTACGATTTTCTCTCTCATCAGATCTGCCTCCAATATCGGCTGATAAGCGCACCTGTTGCGCTATCATCCAGTATACACTAAAACCGGATATTTTGAAAGCCGAAAATTATCTCCAGAAGGCAAAACAAAAACAGCCTTCCAACTGTGAAAGGCTGTTCTACTGCGGATGGTGGGACTTGAACCCACACGAGGTCGCCCCCGCAAGATTTTGAGTCTTGTGCGTCTGCCATTCCGCCACATCCGCTTATCCCGGCTTCTTTGGAAGCCGAGAATTATTGTATCACAAAGTATTCTGGATTACAACCACTTTTTACATGGGGAACAGGGCGTTGTCAAGGGCCGTGGTATCTTCCTCCGGGATCGAGTACACATTGTCGGAGTCCGCCGTCACCCGGATGGTCATGCTCTCTGCTTCCCCGTATTCCGGCGCTTCCAGCCTGTCCTGCATAAGGTCGTACATGGTCTGCATGGTCATCTGGTTAAGCTCATCGTCATCTGGGATCTCTCCCGATTCAGTAAGCTGTGCCATAACCGCATCCGTCAGCTCTGTCTCCAGGCCGTCCAGCCCGATGAAAGGCTCCACCGTCACCTGGATCTCAAATCCGTTCTCCATCTCTGTCACATCTCCCAGGGAATATTTTGGCCAGCTTCGCCATGTCCAGGAAAAGCTGCCGGTAATCCGCCTGCATCTCCTGGGAAGCTCCCAGCTCTTCAAATCCCACTGCGGCCATGGTGGCGTCCATATTTCCCTCATACATCTCCCTGGCTTCCTCTTCCGTGGAGTCTGTCAGTTCCATGTAGGAATCAAATTCTCCCTTGTAGCTGGCGTCCAGCACAGCCTGGGCATATTCTTTGGCCTCGTCCTCCGACATCCCGCCGCAGCCTGCAAGGGCCCAGGCAGAGATCATCAGTACAAGCGCAAGCACCAGACATTTCATCCTCTTCATTTCTTTTCCCTCCTCATTGAAAACCGCTGTATCAGATCAGTTTCTTTCCAATATCAAAACAATCGAATGTGGCAAAGTAATCCGCCGGCGTCTCCGCCCTGCGGATCAGCTGCGCCGTACCGTCCGTCTTAAGCAGCACTTCCGCTGACCTGAGCTTGCCGTTATAATTGTACCCCATAGAAAATCCGTGGGCGCCGGTATCGTGGATCACCAGCAGATCTCCCTTCTCGATCTCCGGGAGCATCCGGTCGATGGCGAACTTGTCATTGTTCTCACACAAAGATCCCACCACATCATACTTATGGTCGCAGGGCAGATGCTCCTTCCCCATGACCGTAATGTGATGATAAGCTCCATACATGGCCGGACGCATCAGGTTCACCGCGCAGGCGTCCACGCCGATATATTCCTTATAGGTATGCTTCTCATGGATCGCCCGGGTCACCAGACATCCGTAGGGTCCCATCATAAACCGGCCCAGTTCTGTATAAAGCGCCACGTCGCCCATCCCCGCGGGAACCAGCACCTCTTCATACACCCGGCGCACGCCGTCCCCGATGATCCGGATGTCATTGGGCTCCTGATCCGGGCGGTAAGGCAATCCC
>ENA-OQCL01000981-OQCL01000981.1-human-gut-metagenome-genome-assembly--contig:-NODE-981-length-11525-cov-2.235568_pt1 | contig 11525 bp, 11 predicted proteins | sample MGYA00242502_ERZ504586 | MGnify/ENA primary metagenome ERZ504586 (study PRJEB26092, sample SAMD00036316) | human gut metagenome | host: Homo sapiens | study: EMG produced TPA metagenomics assembly of... | reverse complement strand
AAGCCCAGGATGTCGACGAAGTTCAGCTTCTGGGCCGTGAGCCAGGCCTTGAGGCCCAACTGGGGAATACGGGAGATGACCAGCAGGCGCAGATGATCACATAGGGCAGCCAGGCCATGAACTGGCTCATGTGGGCCTGGAATTCGGTCTTGGTGTTCAAAGGCACGGTGCCGGACCAGGATGGGGTCCCACTCACTGTGCGGCGCGAAGCCCCAGACGTCCTTGGGCACGCAGAAGCCTTCTTGGTGCCCCAGATCACCACGGCCAGGCCGAGCAGGCCGCCGAGCATGCTGGGGAATTCCGGCCCGAGCAGCCAGGCGCAGAGCAGATAGGGGATCAGGAAGCAGACCGCGGCGAACACGCAGTATTTCCAGGCCCGAAAGCCGATGGACCAGGACTTTTCCGCGCCGAAGAAGCGAGTCAGGAAGCCGAGCATGAAGATGGTCAGAATGATGGCCATGGGGGCGTGCATGAAAGTGGCCCACTCGCCCACGGCTTTTGCAGAAAACCGTCATACGTGGTGAAAGGGAGGTTGGGATTGTTGGCGACGGCTTCGGCCACGGGGCCTTTCAGGAAGCCGAAGCCCACGATGACCGGCGTGCCCACCGCGCCGAAGGTCACGGGCACGCTGTTGAAGACCAGGCAGATCACCGCGGCCGCCATCGGCGGCAAGCCAGGGCGAGCAGCAGGGCGCGGCCAGGGCCGCCGGTGTGCCGAAGCCCGCCGCGCCTTCGATGAACGCGCCGAACATGAAGCCGATGATGATGGCCTGGAGGCGCCGGTCACGGCTTACATTCTGCATGCCGTGCTGAATGGTCTCCATGCCCCCGCTTTTTTCCAGGGTGTACAAAATAAGAATGGCGCCGAAGACGATAATCAGCACGCCCACGGCCACCACCACGCCTTGCAGGGAAAGCGCCAGCAGATACATGACGTCCAGATTCCAGCCGATCAGGCCGCAGATCACGCAGGCGAGCCAAGCTACGGGCATGGCCCGTGTGGCGGGCCAACGCAAACCCACCATCAGGACAAGGGCCGCCACAATGGGGATGACCGCCAGTAACGCCAGCATTCCAATAGACATGAAAAACCTCCCTTAGATTAACCGGGTCCGCGGGATCGGAGCAGTTGACGCACGTCATGCGTGAACTGCCCAAGGCCATTCCTCCGCCGGAAAACATCCGGCGTTTTTTTCCAGGCCGATCCCGCCCCCTCCGCGCCGGCACGCGGAACAGAGCACCCTTTGATACCAGTTCTTCATCGATAACGTAAAACGCTAATAAAAACGCAAGGGCACGCCTGCTTTTTTCTTTGCAACGGCGTGCCCTTATTTGAGGTTTTTTTCGGCGCGGCCGGGGTTCCCGGAGCGGGAGCCCCGGCGCCCCTGCCTCCGGGGCGCGCCGCGCTAACGTTTGAGGTTTTCGGCCAGAAGTTCCGCGATGTGCTGCACTTTGACGTTAAGGCCCGTCTTTTCAGCGCCGCCGCGCAGCTGCATGACGCAACCGGGGCAGTCCACCACCAGGCGGGCGGCGCGTGTTTCACGGACGTTCTTCAGCTTCTTGTCCAGCAGTTGGGCCGAGATTTCCGGGAATTTCATGGAATACGTGCCGCCGAAGCCGCAGCAGACTTCTTCCTCCTCGCAGGGCACGTACTGGGCCGCGTCCGCGATGAGTTCACGCGGGGCCTCCTTGACGCCCAGGCCCCGGCAGAGGTGGCAGGAGGCGTGGTAGGTGACCCTTTCGCCGGAATTGGTGAAGTCCTCGGGCTTGAGGCCCAGGCGGTCGCGCACGAAGGAGCTGAAGTCGATAACCTTGTCCGCGAAAATCTTGGCCTGGGGCAGGATATCCGGCTCATTCTCCAGGATTTTCGGATAGGTGTGCTTCAGATGCGACGCGCAACTGGCGCAAAGCGTGATGATGGCGTCGTACTTGCCCACGGCAAAGGCCTGAATGTTCTGCTTGGCCACGTCCACCGAGGTTTTGCGCTGGCCCATCATTTCCAGGGGCAGGCCGCAGCAGGTCTGCTCCATGGGAAATTCCACTTCCACGTTTTTGGCCGCCAGAATCTTCACGCAGGCTTCAAGCTGCTCGGGATAGACGAAATCCTGGGCGCAGCCGCTGAAAATGGCCACCCGCATGGTGGGATTCTGGGCCTTGGGCGCGATTTCCGGCCAGCGGTCGCGGAAGGACTTGTTCGCAATGGCGGGCAAGGCCTTGAAGCCGTGCTTGCCCAGGAATATGGCCGGAAGATGACGCTGGAACTGCGTGCCGCCGGTAAAGGGTTTCTGGGCGTATTTGGCGAACTTGAGCAGGCTATGGAAAAGCTTGCGGTTTTTCATCACCGAGGCCAGGAGAGCCGCCTGAGCTCCGCCGCCCTGCTCTTCCGTGACCCGGCTGCGGATCTCGCGGATCAGACGCGGCAGGTCGATGCCGCCCGCGCAGACATTGGCGCAGGATTCGCAGCCCACGCAGTTCTGGCAGAGCACCTTGGCCTTGTCCTTGCCGTGGAAGAAATAGGTCAGGATCAGGCCGATGGCGCCGATGTAGATGTAGCCCATCTTGTGGCCGCCACCAAGCGGAACACCGGACAGACGTTGGCGCAGGCGCCGCAGCGCACGCAGCGGAAAAATCTGCGAGAACAGCGGGTCCTTGGCGATTTCGGTACGGCCGTTGTCCAGAAATGACCACGTGCATGATCTTTTTGTTGCCCGGCGCGGAAGCGCAGGGACCGGCCCCGCACATCCAGGTCACATAGGAGGTCAGGCGCTGGGCCGTGGCGTTGCGCGGCAGCACCAGCAGGGCGGTGAGGGCCTGGTCCAGGGTGGGGATCAGTTTGTCCAGACCGGCAATGGCCACATGCACACGCGGCAGGGTGGTGACCATGCGGGCATTGCCCTCGTTGGTCACGGTGGACACGGCCCCGTTTTCGGCCACGGCGAAGTTGCAGCCGCTGACGCCCATGTCCGCCGCGATGAACTTGCGGCGCAACTGCACGCGGGCCACCTTGACCAGCTTCTGGACGTCGGTGTCCTGCTTTTCGCCCGTGGCCTTGGTGAAGTCGTCGGCCACCTGGTAGCGCGAAAGATGGATGGCGGGCATGACCATGTGCGAGGGGCCTTCATGGCGCAGCTGGATGATCCATTCGCCCAGGTCCGTCTCGTCCACAATCAGGCCTTCGGCCTCCAGCGCGGGATTGAGCTGGATTTCCTCGGCGGTCATGGATTTGGATTTGACCACCCGCTTGACGTCGTTTTCCTTGGCGATGCGGGCGATGATCTCATTGGCTTCCTTGGCCGTGGCCGCGCGATGCACGTGCACGCCGCGCTTTTCCGCCTGCTCCTTGAACTGCTGGTAGAGTTCCTCCATGTGCTGGCAGGCGTAGTCCTTGGCTTCGGCTATCTTGGCGATGAGGCCGCGCTCGTCCACTTCCTGGAAGACGGCTTCGCGGTTGGCCCGGTAGGACACGGCAAAGGTGTCCAGAGTGCGGCGCAGAAAATCGTCCTGCAGGGCCTCATCGATTTGCTTGCGGTAATCGGAAAGAGATTTGGGGGCTTCATGCATGGCCTCAGTCCTCCAGAAGAATGATGTGCAGTTCCAGCGGGCCGTGCACGCCCACAGCGCCCACCCGCTCGATGTCCGCGGTGCGGCTCGGGCCGGTGATCAGCGTGGTGTACGTGGCGGGCGCGGCGTTCATGCGTTCGCGCAGAAGCTGGGCAATGGAAGGAAGATCGGGATAAATGTCGGACTTGCGCAGCAGGATGACGTGGATTTCCGAGATCATGCCGGCCAGACGAACGTCCTCGTTATCCGTGTTCATCATGCAGGTGCCGCTGCCGGCCACGCCGAGCTCGGCGCGGGACAGGCCCACGTCGATGCCGGCCAGATGGTTGCGCAGGCCGTTGCGCAGGCAGGCAAAGCCCTTTTCCTCGCAGGCCAGGGCCCAGGGCGGCGAAATCCTCGTCGTCAAGGTCCGGCGCGGCCACAATGCGCTGCACACGGGTGGGCACCTTGTTGGGGCCCAGCGGGCCCTGCTGCACGCCGGGCTCGTCGGCCAGCAGTTCGGCCGGGGCTTTGTTTTCACAGACATCCACCACATACTGCAGGGCCGCCGCCATGGACGGCACTTCCTGCACCACGGCGTTGACTATGGCGGCTTTGGCGCTGAAGGCCTCTACCAGTTCCGGGTTCACAGGGGGCATAGCGTACTCCTTTGAACGGCGTTAACACCTTTTGACTTGAACGGATATACAGCGTGAAGCGCGCCGGACGGCAGACGGCGGAACGTTGTTCGCATTCCACCGCCGCCGGGGGGCGATACGGAGCCTGACGCCTACTTCAGGCTTTCCGCGTAGATTTCCACCGGATGTTTGACCCGCACGGGGTCGTTGTTGTGCGAAAGCACATCCTCCAGTTGCATCATGCAGGCCGGACAGGCCGCCGCCACTACCTGCGCGCCCGTGGCAACCACATTGTCGCGCTTGCGCTGGCCGATCCGGCGTGAATAATCGTAGTGGAAAAGGTTGAAGGAACCGCCGCAGCCGCAGCAGCGGTCGGCCTCTTCCATTTCCGTGAGCTTGTAGCCGGGGTTGGCCGCGATGACCGCGCGCGGCTGCGCGGTCACGCCCAGCGATTTCTTGAGGTGACAGGAATCGTGATAGGTGACGGGCACGGCGTCGCCGGAGGCAGCCGCTGCTTCCACCTTGAGCACGTCCACCAAAAGCGCGTTGATATCCATGGTCTTTTCCGCCAGTTTTTCAGCCTGTTTCTGTTCCAGGCTGCCCAGGCGTCCGGCGTAACGCGGCCAGAGCTCCTTGATGGTGGAGGTGCAGGAAGCGCAGGGGCTCAGCAAATAGTCGAAATCGCCCTTGCCGAGCACTTCAAGATTGACCTTCATCTGCTTGATCATGCCCTCGGCGTCGCCGGAGGACAGCGCGGGAATGCCGCAGCAGGCCAGGCCCACGGGCATGAACACCGCCACCTTGTGGTGACGCAGCACCTTGAGGCAGGCTTCGGCCATGTCCGTGTACATCTTGTCGCCCAGGCAACCCGGGTAAAAAGCCACTTTCAGGCCGCCCTCGGACCGGGAAGGCCGGGGCTCGTCCAGCGCGCCGTAAACGGCGTGCAGGGGCTTTTTCGCCAACGGCCGGATATGCCTGTCGCCCAGCATGAAGTTGAGCATGGGCGCGCAGACCGTGCCCTGGGCGTCGCCGGTTTTGCGGAAGATCAGGCCCTGCATGGGCGCGCCCACGCGCATGGCGAAGTTGAACAGACCGGGCTTGGCCAGCAGGGTGCGGAAAACCATTTTCTTCACCGGGTGCAGGCCGATATAGGCATTGACCAGCTCGCGCGCCTCCATGAAGACTTCCATGATTTTCACGCCCGGAGGGCAGGCGGCCTGGCAGGAGCCGCAGAGCAGGCAGCGGCCGAGCTTGTCGGCCAGGGCCTCGGGGTCCTTGAGCAACTCATGGGCCATATTGTTGATCAGGAAAAGCTTGCCGCGCGCCACGTCGGCTTCCTTGCCGGAGGCCCCGAACATGGGGCAGACCGACTGGCACATGCCGCACTTCATGCAGGCGGTGATCCTGTCGTCCAGCGCCATGAGGCGCTGGGCCAATTCGTGCAGATTGTTCATGAACTAAATCCCCACTAATTTAGTGGAATTGAGCAGGCCCTTGGGGTCCAGGGCGCGGCGCAGCCGCTGTGAGAACAGGATCGTGCCGCGCGAGGTTTCCTTTTCCATCCACTTGGCCTTGGCCGTGCCGATGCCGTGCTCGCCCGAGAGAGTGCCCTGGAGCCTGATGGCCGTGTCGAACATTTCGTCGATGGCCTCTTCCACCCGCTTGAACTCTTCGGCGTCGCGCTTGTCGCAAAGGAAGGTGGGGTGCAGGTTGCCGTCGCCGGCATGGCCGAAGGTGCCCACCTCCACCTTGTATTTGGCCGCGATGTCGTTGACGGCCTTCATCATGGCCGGGATCTGCGAACGGGGCACGGTGGCGTCTTCCAGCACGGTGGTGGGACGGCAGCGGGCCAGCACCGGCAGGGCCATGCGCCGGGCTTCCCAGAGTTTGAATTTCTCGGCCGCGTCCTTGGGCACATGCACGGCCACAGCCTTGTTTTCCTTGAGCACGCGCTCCACGGCCTCGGCGTCGTCCGCCACCTGGGCGGGGTGGCCGTCCACCTCAATGAGCAGGATGGCCGCCGCGTCGCGCGGCAGACCGGCCTTGGTGAAGTCGTCCACGCGCACGATGGTGTTGTTGTCCAGAAATTCCAGTGTACAGGGCAGCACGTGGGCCGCAATGATCCCGGCCACGGCCTCGGCGGCGTTCTGCATGTCGTCGAAGACCGCCATAAGGGCCTTGGAGGCCTTGGGCGGCGGCACCAGCTTGAGAATGGCCTGGGAAATGACGCCCAGGGTGCCCTCGGACTGGATCAGCATGCCCGCCAGATTGTAGCCGGTGACGCATTTCACCGTGCGCGAGCCGGTTTTGACCACCTCGCCCGTGGCGTCGAAAAATTCGACGCCCATAAGGTAATCCTTGGTCACGCCGTACTTGAGGCCGCGCAGGCCGCCAGCGTTCTCGGCGATATTGCCGCCGATGGTGGACACGGCCTGGGAGCCCGGATCCGGAGGATAGAAGAGATTTTTCTTGGCCACGGCGGCGGCGAAGTCGGCGGTGATCACGCCCGGTTCCACCACAGCGTAGAGGTCATTGGGATTGATCTCCAGGATGCGGTTCAGGCCTGTGGTCAAGACCACCACAGTATCGCTGTGGTCCGGAATGGTGCCGCCGGACAGGTTGGTGCCCGCGCCGCGCACGGTCATGGGAATGCCGTTGTCATAAAGTTTCTTGACGCAGAGGCCCAGCTGCTCGGTGGTCGTGGGCCGGAGCACCATCGCCGGAACCACGGGTTCAAGCACCGCCGAGTCAAATGAATAACTCTGGCGGTCGGCCTCGGAAGTGAACACATTCTCCTTGCCGATCAGATCTTCAAAATCCTTGATCAACGCCTGGCTTGCCATAGAGCCTCCTTGCACGCTCTCGCATCATCGTATCCTGAAACATTCCGCAAATGGACGATTCGCCCTTTGCGGGACGTCGGCCTTTGCCCCGGCGGAGCCGCCCCGATGTCTGATCGCGAAAATTTCGAGCCTGGTCATGCCCTCAATTTTCGCCGGCTCACGGCGGCTACGCCGCCGCGATACCCTACGGGTTCTGTGTGTTTCATTTGAAAAATCAGACCCTGGGAGCCTGTCCGCAACCGCCGGAACAACGGACCTTTCCGCTGTCGCATTGCCTTACGGGAACAGGCCGCGCACGGCGCGGCCCGAAAACTGTGAAAGTCCGGTCCCGGAGCGCGGAAACCGCGCCAACGCTTGGGATTCTTTGCACAATGTGACTGTATAGCCTGCTTTGTCACTTTTTGCAAAGAGGACTTTCCTAAAAAAATGCAGTGGTATCACCATCAACATAGCAGCAAACTTCAGCGGCGCTGGAGCCGCTCGCAATGACCCGACCTCGCCCGGCGGCCGCTGTACAGGCATGCCCGCGCGGCACGCGGCTTGCGGCCGGAAGGGTCAAGGGCGCTGGATCCCGGCCAGCTTGCAAATGAAGGCGAAGGCTTCGGCGTCCACGGGTTGCACGGAAAGGCGGCTGCCCCGCTTCATCAGTTCCATGCCGGACAACTCGGGCCAGGCAGCCAACTCCTTGCGGCTCAAGGGATGCGGCAGGGCGCGGCGCAGGCGCACATCCACCATTTCCCAAATGGGCTTTTCCGGCGTGGCCTTGGGGTCGAAATGCTGATTCTCCGGGTCCTGGGCCGTGGCGTCCGGGTAGGCCGCGCGCACAATTTCCACAATGCCCACAATGCCCGGCTGCTGCCCGCTGTGGTAGAAAAATCCCAGATCGCCCACCCGCATGGCACGCATGAAGTTGCGGGCCTGATAGTTGCGCACCCCGTCCCAGGGCGAGGTCTGATCGGGAGAATTCTCCAGGTCCTGCCAGGAAAAACAGCCGGGTTCCGTCTTGAAAAGCCAGTAATTCATGCCTCGCCCTTTCCCTTTAAAAAGAATTATTCTCATTTACATATGGAGCCGAACAGCCCTTTCGTCAATGCCCGTGCGGATGCAAAAACACCGCCCGTGGGCGGTGTGGATGCAAGGCGCGGAGATTTTCCGGAATCGCGATGCCTTGAAGCGGACCGGGACTCCGGAAAAAAACGGTTGGGGAAGCACTGATTACTGAAGATTTCTGTCTCGATCAAGGGCGTAAGCCGTTGCCGCGTCAGCGGCTTGCTTGAGCCGTTCACGGCTACGGCTGGAGCACGGCGAACCGCAGTTGGAGGGTAAAAAGATCAGTAATCAGCGCTTCCCTTACTTTTTCGCCACCTGCCGCTGCCAGACAAAAAAATTGCAGCAAGGCCATGCCGCCGTGGCCGATGAAGTACACGATTACCAGCCAGGCAAGCCACTCGTGCGTCACGCGCCAGCCATGCGCGGCGGGGGAACCGTCCCGCCAGAGCAAGAACCAGGTCAGGCCGGAAAAGGCGGTCAGCAACAACGCGCCCAGACCCAGGCCCTGTACGGAAGTAGCCAGGCCGCCGGGCCGGGGCGCCACGAGCCGGCCGTGCAGGCTGGCGATCAGGTCCTTACGGATCTGATCCACGTCGCCCCAGAGATAGGGGAAAAAATATTTCAGGCCGTGCTTGCCCAGGCTGTAGGCCGCGACAATCACGCCCAGAACGCACAGGCTCATCCCCTCCAGCATGTGATACCAAGCCGTCCAGGAAGCTCCGTCCGGCGTTACCCGCATCAACGTGCTGCTGCATAGCTGCAGGATGACGAAAAGAACCACCAGCGCATGCAGCACGCGCAGAAAGGGGCTCTGGAAGAAACCCATGAACCGCCACAGCAGCTCGGACTGGGTTTTGATCAGCTCTTGTATCTTCATTGTTTTCTCCCGGTGGTCCTCCCTCCGGGATGCAGGGCCGTAACTCAGGCATTCGACCCGGCAGGCGCGTTCCACTCCGTGCCCTGGAACGCGCGTCATGTCTGTTAGTTACCCGCAAACGCTCAAAAACGCCATGCCCGGATTTCCCATGGGAAATCCGGGCATGAAATACAATCAGCGCCGGGAACAGACAGGCCAGAGACAGACCAGGGACTGTTGACACTATAGAATTTTTGTTCGCCCGCAAGGAAGATAAGCCTGCTTTTGAAGGAGTGTGCTCTTTTGGTACTCGACTGAAAAAGCAGATGAAATCTAACGCAGCGAGCGGGCAAAAAGGCATAGTGCCAAAGCCCCTAATGGCAGCGGATGCCGCTCAGCAGATGCGCCATCTTCTCTTTCTTGGTGCGCAGATAGGCTTCATTTTCCGGGCAGGATTCGATTTCGATGGGCACGCGCTCCACGATTTCAATGCCGTAGCCCGAAAGCCCCACGATTTCTTGGGATTATTGGTCAGCAGGCGGATCTTGCGGATGCCCAGATCCACCAGGATCTGCGCGCCGGTACCATAGTCCCGCAGATCGTCGGGGAAGCCCAGCATGCGGTTGGCCTCCACCGTGTCGTAGCCCTGGTCCTGCAGGGCATAGGCCCGGATCTTGTTGGCAAGGCCGATGCCGCGCCCTTCCTGGCGCATATAGAGCAGCACCCCGCGCCCTTCCTGTTCGATCTGGCGCAGAGCCGCGCCGAGCTGGCCCCGGCAATCGCAGCGCAACGAGCCCAAGGCATCGCCGGTCAGGCACTGGCTGTGCACGCGCACCAGCACGGGCTCCGGTCCGCTGATGTCGCCCTTGACCAGGGCCAGGTGGGTGCCGGGCTCCAGTTCGCTCTCGTAGGCATAGACCGTGAAGTCGCCGTACAGGCTGGGCAAATGGGCGTGCGCGTCGCAACGCACGGAAACCTGGCCGCGTTCCAAACGGTAGCGGATGATGTCTCGGACCGCCGCAATCTTGATGTCGTGCTCGGCGGCGAATTTCTCCAGGTCCGGCATGCGGGCCATGGTGCCGTCGTCGCGCATGATCTCGCAGATCACGGCCGCCGGTTTGAGGCCCGCCAGGCGGGCCAGGTCCACGCTGCCCTCGGTCTGGCCGGTGCGCGACAGCACGCCCCCGGCTTTGGCCCGGAGCGGAAAGACATGGCCGGGCGAAACGATATCCTCGGGCCGGGCGTTGTCCGCCACGGCGGCCTTGATGGTGGCGGCGCGGTCAGCGGCGGAAATGCCGGTGGAAATGCCCTCGCGGGCCTCAATGGAAATCGTGAAATTGGTTCCGAAACGCGAACCGTTGCGCTGGGTCATCAGAGGCAGTTGCAGGCGGTCGGTCAGTTCCGGGGCCATGGGCAGGCAGATCAGGCCGCGCCCGAAACGGGCCATGAAATTGATGGCTTCCGGCGTGACGTGTTCGGCGGCCATGGTCAGGTCGCCCTCGTTCTCGCGGTCCTCATCGTCCACCAGAATGACCATTTTGCCCTGCCGGATGTCGGCAACGGCTTCTTCAACGCTGCACAAAGGCATGACTACATCCTTAAGTAAAGTTACTGTCGTGATCGGGATTTGGTTGCGGCAAAGGTAGGGCGGGCGCGGCTTCTGTCAACCGGGCGCGGCTTGTCCCGCAGGGTGATCGAATGAATGCCTCAATCGTCGGATATTCATTTGCGTCCGTAAGCGAGTCTTCTTTCCTCATTCCCGCGAACGCGGCCGAGACAGTCGGCAAGTGAGCGGGGAGCTGGTTTTGCGGGAAGGCTGACGCAAGAGTATTTTTCTTTTTCGCTCTGTCCATTCAATTGCCCAGGCTGTTTATCCCACCCGCAGGCCCACGTCCCACAGCAGGGCCGCCAGCGGCCTGCCCAACAGAAAAGGCAACACCCGCGCGGGCACGCGGCCGCGCGTGGCGCAGAGTTCGCGGAAGGCGGCATCATAACGGACCAGCTCCGCCAGTTCGGCGCGCGCGGCTTCCCGATCTTCCTCCGCGAGCGGGGCCGGAGCGGGCGCAAGGCGGGGCCGGAAGCCCAGAGCCGACGCCAGGGCCAGAGCCTTGCCCGCCGGGCAGGCCTCGTCATGGGCTCCGGCCAGTTCCGGCCAGCAGGCGCGCGCAGCGGACGGCAGCCCCGGCCCGGCACCCGCCAAAGCCTCCGCCCAAACCTCCAGGGCGGCGCAACGGTCCAGGCTTTGCCTGTTGGCCAGCAAAGCCTCCAGGGGGGCGGTGTCCGCGCAGAGCAGAACGCGGCACTGCACGGGACGCCGGGCGTAGATGCCGCAGCCCGCGCCGTCCCTGTAGTACAGACAGCGCCAGGGATGGCCGGGCTCGCCCGTGGCCGCCAATTTAAGCAGTTCCCTGTCCAGAGGCCGCAACACGCCGCGCGCGTCGTCACGCGCCCACTCTCCGGCCCGCAGGCAGACCAGGGCCTCCAAAGGCAAAGCCCCCTCCCCTGCCAACAGGGGGGCATCCTCGCGCATCAGCGTCGGGCCGCCGCGCAGACAGCATTCTCCGCAACGGCGGCAGCGCGCAGCGGGCGTTTCAGGCAT
>ENA-OQCL01000980-OQCL01000980.1-human-gut-metagenome-genome-assembly--contig:-NODE-980-length-11554-cov-5.670867_pt1 | contig 11554 bp, 12 predicted proteins | sample MGYA00242502_ERZ504586 | MGnify/ENA primary metagenome ERZ504586 (study PRJEB26092, sample SAMD00036316) | human gut metagenome | host: Homo sapiens | study: EMG produced TPA metagenomics assembly of... | reverse complement strand
AAGGTGGAGGCGGAGCTGCTGCGCGTGAAGAATCTCGGCGGCAGCCCAAAGGAAAAATTTTCCTCGGCGACGGCAACCCTTTCGGCCTGAGCACGGAGCGGCTGCTCGAAGTTCTCGCGCTTATCCATAAATATTTCCCTGATTGTTATGACGTGAGCGATGGACGCGACCGTGACGAACGTCGCGGCGAAGAGCGCCGAAGAGCTGCGCGCGCTGCACGTGAACGGCGTGAGCGAGCTGTACGTCGGAATCGAGTGCGGGCTGGACGACGTGCTCGCCTTCATCCAGAAGGACCACAATTCCGAAGAGGCGCGCGAACAGATTGCGCGGCTCAAAGAGGCGGGGATTATGTACAGCGCGCATATAATGTGCGGCACGGCGGGCGCTGGGCGCGGAATAGAGAACGCGGAGGCGACGGCGCGATTCCTGAACGAGACCGGCCCGCACAGGATCGTCAACACGTCGCTATTCATCCACCGCAGCGCGCCGCTCTTCGCAGACATCGAGAGCGGGCGCTTCACACCCGCGACTGAGCTCGAAAATATGCTCGAAGAGCGGCGGCTTCTGGAGCTGCTGACGGTTCCCATAGATTTCTACGACGGCCTGCACGACTACATGGAGGTGCGGACGAAGGGCCGCCTGCCGGAAGACAGGCAGAGGATGCTCGCGCGCCTCGACATGGAGATAGAGAGGAAGAAAGATCGCGCGGGGATGTACGCCGTCTACGCGTAGACGAGGCTTAAAAATTATGAAACCGCCGCTCCGCGAAATCTGCGGAGCGGCGGTTTTTTCGTTTTTCTTAAATTCCAGCGTTTATCCTTTTAATATCTTCATAAACTCTTCGCCCGTGATCGTCTCTTTTTCATAGAGGTACTGCGCAAGCTCGTCGAGCTTGGCGCGGTTGTCGGCGAGGATTTTCAGCGCCTTTTCGTGCTGTGCCTTGACTATCGCGGAGACTTCGCGGTCTATCTCGGTCTGCGTCTCGGGCGAGCACTGCGAGTAGCTCTCGCCGCCGAGGTAACGCGCGCCTTCGGTTTCCAGCGCGACCATGCCAAAGCTGTCGCTCATGCCGTAGCGCGTGATCATCGCGCGCGCGAGCTTCGTCGCCTGCTCTATGTCGTTCGCGGCTCCCGTGGACATCGTGCCGAAGACGGTCTCCTCCGCCGCGCGTCCGCCCGTCAGCGTCGCTATTTTGTTTTCAAGCTCTTCGCGCGTTATGATATAGCGGTCGTTTTCTTCAACCTGCATTGTGTAGCCGAGCGCGCCGGAGGTGCGCGGGATGATCGTTATCTTCTCGACCGGCGCGGAGCCGCTCTGTTCCGCCGCCACTATCGCGTGGCCTATTTCGTGGTAGGCGACTGTGCGGCGCTCCTGCTCCGTCAGTATCGCGTTTTTCTTCTGATAGCCGGCGATGACTACTTCGATGCTCTCTTCCATATCGGCTTCCGTCGCCTCGGTGCGGCCGTCGCGCACGGCGCGCAGCGCGGCTTCGTTTACGATGTTGGCAAGCTCCGCGCCCGATGCGCCGGGGGACATTCGCGCGATTTTGCCGAAGTCCACGCTGCCGTCGGTCTTTACGCGCTTCGCGTGTACGCGCAGTATCGCCTCGCGGCCTTTGAGGTCGGGCAGCTCGACGGGGACGCGGCGGTCGAAGCGTCCCGGGCGCGTGAGCGCGGGGTCGAGCGACTCAGGCCTGTTGGTCGCGGCGAGGATTATGACGCCGTTGTTGCCCTCGAAGCCGTCCATTTCGGTCAGCAGCTGGTTCAGCGTCTGCTCGCGCTCGTCGTTGCCCAGCGCGCGCCCGTCGCGGCGCTGGCCTATCGCGTCTATTTCGTCGATGAAGACGATGCAGGGGGCTTTTTCCTTCGCCTGCTTGAAGAGGTCACGCACCTTCGCGGCCCCCATTCCGACAAACATTTCTACAAATTCGGAGCCGGAGATGGAGAAGAACGGAACGTTGGATTCTCCGGCGACGGCCTTCGCGAGCATCGTTTTGCCGGTGCCGGGCGGGCCGACAAGCAGGACGCCTTTCGGCATCGACGCGCCGATTTCCTTGTATTTGCTCGGGTCGTGCAGGTAGTTGACTATCTCCGTGAGGTTTTCCTTCGCCTCGTCCTCGCCCGCCACGTCGCTGAATTTTATGCCTTCAGAGGATTTTACATAAATCTTCGCGTTGGACCTGCCCATGCCGAAGGCCATAAAGTTCCCGCCGCGGTCCTGTCCATCATTTTTTTGCAGACATGTACTGTCCGATTAGGAAGAAGATGCCTATCGGGATTATCCAGCTGAGCAGGATGTTGAGCACGGGAGACATCTGCTTGATTATCTGTCCCTCGAACTTAGCGCCCGCTTCGTGCAGGCGGACGACGAGGCCGGGGTCGTTGAGCGGGCCGGTCTTGTAGATGTTCTTTTCCGCCTTGTCGGTGAATATTATCTGGTTGCTCTGGATTTCTACGCGGCCGATGTCTTTGTCGTCGGTCATCGTCATGAATGTGCCGTAGTCGATGTTTTTAACCTGTTTTTCTGCTATATAGGGCATAGCCAGCAGGTTGAAGCACATCAATATCAGCAGCGCGACGCCGTAGTAATAATAGAGCGGCTTTTTCGGTTTCTGTACTTCGTGCATCTTTTCGCTCTCCTTTCATTCCGCGTCCTTACACAGCGCAATTTTACCATGACGTTACGGGAAACAAAAAAAATTCGACGGTAAACAAAAATTATAAAAAAAAGGGTCGCTCATTAAAAAAAGGCGGCCCGAAAGGCCGCCGCTGCGTTCAAATTTTATCTAATAAAATTCGTCAATATCTTCGGCTCGCGCTCCGGCTCGGGCACTCCGGCTTTGCGCCCCGCTTCGACGCATTTAAGGCAGCCACGCCATGTTTCCGGCGAGTGTGCGCATAGTCTGGAGTCCTTCTAAGTCCTGCTTCGCCTCCTCGGCCGTGTTGCCGTGGATCTGGTTCCAGTAGTTCGACGAGACTATAGGCATGCAGTTTATCGTGAAATATTTGTTGAGCCTGTCGAAGGCCGCCGAAGCGCCGCCCCTGCGGCAGGAGACGACGGCCGCTCCAAGCTTGCCCGCAAGCTTTCCGCCGGCCGAGTAGAAGAGGCGGTCGAGGAAGGCGCATATCTGCCCGTTCGGCGCGGCGTAGTAGACGGGCGAGCCTACGACGAGCGCGTCGTAATCTCCGAGCTTCGCCGCAGTTTCGTTCACGACGTCGCTGCGCACGCATTTGCCGATTTTGCGGCAGGCGCCGCAGCCCATGCAGCCCGGAACATCGCCCTTGCCGAGCCAGAGGATTTCCGTCTCTATGCCATGTTTCGCAAAGACGCCCTCCATCTCGTTAAGCGCCGTGTATGTGCAGCCGTGCTCATGTGGGCTGCCGTTTACGAGAAGAACCTTCATTATCGCCAACTCCTTTATAAAAAACGGAGCGCCGCGCGCCTTTTCGGCTTCCTCAGCGCGGCGCTCCTGCTCTATATTTTACTCTATTTTATCGAAGCGCCGAGTTTGCGCGCCTCTTCAAGCTCCGGCTTGCCCTCGATGTCGCCGACGGCCATGACGCCGCTGCAGAGCACCTTTCCCCAGTCCTTCCAGCCGATGTGTCCCATCAGGCGGTCGTACCAGTAGACGCTCTCCTCGAAACCGTCGCCCTCCGCCGCCATCAGCAGCGCGCTCTCCTTCTGCGGGTTTGTGTAGTTCGGGTCGCACTCGGCGACGGCGAAGAGCCTGTCGAAGGCGCACTTGAGCTGCCCGCTTATCGTCCAATAGTAGAGCGGCGATGCGAGCACGACGACCTCCGCCTCTTTATAGGCCGGGTATATCTGCTCCATGTCGTCCTTCTGTACGCAGGGGCTTTCGGGATTTTTGCCGCCCGCGCAGCAGCCGCGGCAGCCGTTTATCTTCATGCCGCCGAGCCAAAATTCAGTGACTGTGTGCCCCGCGCTCTCCGCTCCCTCGCGGAACGCCTTCACCAGAGCCGACGTGTTGCCGTTCTTACGCGGGCTTCCGTTCAGTACGATTATCTTCTTTCCCATTTTTAATTCCTCCCGTTCGTTTTGCGCCGCGCCGCGCCGCGCGCTTCCGCCGGTTTTCTTCGCGGCGTTGACTTCGTCTCAACTTCACGCTACAAATATATATCAAACGCAACTGTGCGCAAGTACGCACATCCGCGTGCAGTACTTACTTGGAGGAAAGCGTAAAATGCTCGACAAAAAATGCTGAATATCGGCTGAGTCTCTGGAAGAGACGGGATTCAGCTACACACTCTCGCTGATAAACGGGAAATATAAAATGGCGATTCTCTACACTCTGATGGAGTTCGGCGTCGTGCGCTTCAACGAGATGAAAAAATATATCGGCGGTATCTCGTACAAGACGCTAAGCGCGACGCTCAAGGAGCTGGAGGCGGACAGGCTCGTCAACCGCAAAGAATATCCGCAGATTCCGCCGAAGGTCGAATACAGCCTGACCGAGCGCGGAAAATCCCTGATACCGATACTCGACGGAATGTGCGAGTGGGGGGAGAGGAACCGTCTGCCGAAGTGACCCGCGCAAAAGATCCGGCCCGCTGGAGGAAGGCAGCGGGCCGGGATGTGTGGGGTGTGGAGTTGAACTCTATCGGAGGAGTTTTTAAGCTTTCGCCTCGCCGTGCGTTTTAGGAGCGGCGCGGCGTATTCTGCAAAGTTTGTGGTGTTTCAGCTTATTCCGTTAAAATTTCGCGAAGCGTCTGCCGAACTCTTCGCATTGCTTTATGCCGTCTTCGTCGGGCGTCAGGTTGATGATCAGCCCCTGCTCGAAGAGCGCGCAGCCGTCGCCTTTCATACGCGCTTCCCAGTTGCGCATCCATTCGCCGTCGCCCCAGCCGAAGGAGCCGAAGAGGGCGACCTTCTTACCGGCCAGCTCCGGCTCTATGGAGCAGAGGAACGGCTCAAACTCGCACTCTTCGAGCACCTCGGCGCCCATCGACGGGCAGCCGAGCGCGAGCTTCGCGTAATCCGCCGTGCTGCGCGAGCCGAACTCCGCCACGGTGAAGAGATCCGCCTGCGCGCCTTCCGCGCGTATTCCTTCGGCTACCGCCTTCGCCATCGCTTCTGTGTTGCCTGTCGCGCTCCAGTAAATTACAGCTGTTTTATCCATTCGTCTTCCGCCTTTCTAAATTTTATCCCCGCGCCTGCGGGAGCAGTTCGTCCTCTTTTACGCCGGGCCGCCGCAAAGCTCCGTAAGCTGGACTATGCGCGCGCCGCGCTCTATCATCGCGCAGAAATATTCCGTGCAACGGCGGTAGCTCTCGAAAAGCCCCGCCGCGCGTTCGCCGTCACCGTAGACCTTCCACGCGCCGCAGGCCTTGAAGTTCCTGCCTCCGTTCGCAATGAAGCCGCGCACGTCCTCGACGGGGTAACCGAGGAAAATCCCGATCTCGTGCGGGAACTCGCCGCATTTGCCGAGCCTCGGCCTGAGCCGCGCAATTTTCTCCGCGAGCGTGAGGCCGCGTTTATAGCCGTAATCCGCGAGAAAATCCTCAGCCTCCGGCCCAATCGCCGCCGCCAGCAGCTCTTCGCGGTAGACGAGGACGAGCGCGTAACGTTCGCACTCGCAGAGGATTTCCGTCCTCACCCCGCAGGCGAGCAGGCTTTCCGCCGCTTCGCGCAGCTCCCGCGCCTCGGGCTTCCCCTCCGAAAAGTGGAGGGTGAAGAGGTTCGACGGCTTGACGCCGGCTAGAGCGGGTGCGCAGTGAAGCGCGAGCAATTTTTCAACAGAGCTTCCGGTCGACATCATTTTATCCGCCATAGTTTTTTCATCCTTGCGTTAGTCTTTGCTAACCACGCTGATATAATAAGTTAGCTGGCTCTAACTGTCAAGGGGTAATTAAAAAATTCTCCGCGCGGATTTTTCGCCCGGCTGAAACGCGCGGACGCACGGCTCGGGCGAAGGGAGTTTTTGGCGCGTTTTCATAACCGGATATTTTCTTTCTCACGGGAACGGCGGAAGGCGCGCGGCGGCCTCTCCCGCTGTGGGATTTTCCTGCCTGCGCTAAAAAAATGAGGCGCTTTCGCGCCTCTTCGTCTCTTGGTAAATTCTGCGCCGCTTTCGGATTACGTGCGCTTTTTCAGCACGGGCCTGAGGGCGCGGCCGCAGGCGAGCAGCGTCGTGAGGTTGTGCAGTATCGCGGAGGTGCGCGGCGTGACGCGGCCCGCGAGGCCGAGCAGTATGAGCAGCGTGTTGACGCCGACTATCGCGGCGTAGTTCGTCTTTATCTTGCTCATCGTGCGCGAGCTTATGCGGCGCGCGTCTGCGAGCCGTTCAAGCCTGTCGTCGAGCAGGACGACGTTGGCCACCTCCTGCGCGATGTCCGCGCCGTGCTTCATCGTGACGCCGACGGCGGCCTCGGAGAGCGCGGGCGAGTCGTTTATGCCGTCGCCTATCATCACAACGCGGCGGCCTCTTTCACGCAGCTCCTTGATGTATTTCGCCTTGTCCTGCGGCAGCATCTCGGCGCATATCTCGGTGATTCCGGCCTCGGCGGCGGTCTTCTGCGCGGCGCGCCTGCCGTCGCCCGTGAGCATGACGGCGTGCGTCAGCCCCTCGGCCTTGAGTTCGGCTATGACCGCGGGCGCTTCGCGCTTGAGCGGGTCTTCGATGCAGATTATCCCCGCCAACTCGCCGCCTATCGCCAAATAGAGCAAAGAATAGCGCTCCGCCTCCTCCGCGGCTGCGGCTTTCTGTTCGTCCGTCCACTCCGTGCCTTCGTCGTCGAATACGAAGTGGCGGCTGCCTATTATCGTCTTTTCTCCGCGCAGGCTCGACGCTATGCCGTGCGCGACCATGTATTTGACTTCGGCGTGCTCTTCTTCGTGGCGCAGCTCCTCCTCCGCGGCTTTGCGGACGACGGCGCGCGCTATCGGGTGCGGGAAGTGCTCCTCAAGGCAGGCGGCGAGGCGCAGCACCTCTTCGCGGCTGCGTCCGCCGAAGGGCACGACCTTCGCGACGCGCGGCTCGGCGGCGGTCAGCGTGCCCGTCTTGTCGAATACCGCGGTGTCGGCCTCCGCCAGCGCCTCGATGTACTTTCCGCCCTTTATCAGCACGCCGTTTTTGACGCCCTCGCGCATCGCGGCGAGTATCGCGAGCGGCGTCGCTATCTTTATCGCGCAGGAGTAGTCGACCATTATCGCCGACGCCGCGCGCTCCGCGCTGCGCGTGAAGAGATAGACCGCCGCGGCGAGCGCGAAGTTGTAGGGCACTATCGAGTCGGCGAGCTTTTCGGCCTGGCTCTGGACGCTCGCCTTGCGCCCCTCGGATTCTTCTATGACTTTGATTATTTTGTCTATCCGCGTGGTCCCGGCGACGGCTTTCACTTCTATTGTGATTTCGCCTTCTTCGACCGCGGTCCCCGCGTAGACGCTCGCCCCGGCGCGGCGGACTATGCCGAGCGGCTCGCCGGTCATCGAGGACTGGTTGACGACCGCCTCCCCTTCGGCGACCGTGCCGTCGGCCGGTATTATCGAGCCTGCGCGGACTATGAGCATGTCTCCCGCGCGCAGCTCGGAGAAGGGTATCTCAACCTCCGCGCCGTCCTTCTTTATCCAGACTTTATCGACGCGCAGCGCAAGGCTCTGAGCAAGGTCTTCCTTCGAGCGGTGCTGCGTCCACGCCTCCATTTCTTCGGAGAGCGACATGAGCGTCATTATAACGCCGGCGGTCGTAATGTCGCCGCGCAGTATCGCGCTGGATATGGCGGCGGCGTCAAGTACGGCTACGTTGAGCCGCCGCAGGAGGAAAAAAGCCTTCAGCCCGCGCGCGACGTAGGGTGCGGCGCGCCACAGGCATATTACGCGGCGCACTTTGTACGGCAGAAAAAGCATACGGAAGGCCATGCCCGCGGCCGTGCGCAGCAGCGTCGGGACGAGCGGCGCGCCGCGCCGCGGCATCTCCACGCCCTCGTAGTATTCGCGCGTCATTACGGATACGGCGGCTAAAATTTCGTCCCTGCGTTCTCGTTCAAAATATATCAGCACGCTGCCGGTGCGGTGCGACGCCTTTACCTTTATAACTCCGTTCAGCGTCTCAAGCACGGCGCAGACGGACGGGGCTTCGTCCTTCGTAAACGTCCCCGCGGGCGTTCTCAGGCGCACGCGCCCCGGCAGTTCGTGAACTATCTTAAATTCCATAAATTCTTCCCCGCAATCATAAAGAGTCCGCATTTTGCGAAAAACGCGGACTCGTCCACTAAACTAGCAGCACTTTCCCTCGTCCGCGACGGCCTTGGCCTCCGCTACGGTGTCGGAAACTGCTTCCTTCGCCTTCTCGGCCGCGCAGGCGGCCTTCTCCTGCAGCTCGATGCCCTTCGCGAGCGCCTTTACCGTGGCCTTTTTAGCCGCGCCGCTCTTGACGAGCGCGTAAGCGCCTACGCCGAGAAATACTCCGGCGGCGATGAGCAGGCATCCTTTGCATTCCGCTTTCATAGGGAAACACCTCCTTAAAAAACAATTAGCGCAGGCTAAGTTAGCCCGCACAAACGATTATATCACCTAAAGCGGTTTGCGTGAGCCGCCGCTTACTATTTTTTGCCGCCTTTTGCGCGCGCTCCTTATTTGTAAAAATTCCTTGCTATCGGCCTCTAAGATTGTTAAAATAAGCGCGTAATAACAAAAGAAACGCCGCCTGCGACTTCCGCGCGCTTGGAGAACCTCCGGGACGCACGGCATACGGCAGCGAGGAAGAACCATCTGTCTGACCGGATGTTCCGTTCGGAGAGAAGGAGCCGCAAGATAAAGCATAGCTATGGCCCTTCGTCCGGCGGACGAGGGGCCTTTTTATATGGATGGCGCGGAAGCGCGCGGGCGGCATAAAAAACAGGAGGGTGCGGAATATGTACGACAAGAATCAGTTTCAGGACGCCTCTTTCATCGACGACGCCGAGATACTCGGAACGCTCGAACAGGCTAAAAAATTAGCCGCCGACAAGGGCGCGGTGCGCGAGCTCATCGCGAAGGCGCGCGAGTGCCACGGCCTCGACCACCGCGAGGCGGCGGTGTTCCTCGAAATAACCGACCCCGAGCTCGAGGACGAGCTCTACTCGCTCGCGAAGGAGATAAAGGAACGCATCTACGGACGCCGCATCGTCCTCTTCGCGCCGCTCTACGTCTCAAACTACTGCGTGAACGGCTGCACCTACTGCGGCTTCCACAAGGACAACAAGATGATGTTCCGCAAGAAGCTCACGATGGAGGAGATCGACCAGGAGACCGACGCGATACTCGCGCTCGGACACAAGCGCATAGCGATGGAATCTGGCGAAGACCCCGTCAACTCGCCGCTCGACTACATCATCGAGTGCATGGAGCGCGTCTACGCCTACCGCAACTCGCGCGGCGACTCCATACGCAGAATCAACGTCAACATCGCCGCGACGACCGTCGAGGAGTTCAAGCGCCTCAAGGCGGCGCAGATAGGCACATACATCCTCTTCCAGGAGACCTTCCACCGCCCGACCTACGCGAAGCTCCATCCCTGCGGGCCGAAGAGCATCTACAACTGGCACACGACGGCGCTCCACCGCGCGCAGGAGGGCGGCATCGACGACGTCGGCACCGGCGTCCTCTACGGCCTCTACGACTACAAGTACGAGACCGTCGCGCAGCTCATGCTCGCAGAGAACCTCGAAAAGGTCTGCGGCGTAGGGCCGCACACAATCTCCGTCCCGCGCCTGCGCGAGGCCGAGGGCGTCGACATCAAGACCTTCCCCTACATACCGACCGACGAGCAGTTCCTGCGCGTCATCGCGACGCTGCGCGTGGCGACGCCCTACACCGGCATGATAATCTCGACGCGCGAGACGCCCGAGACGCGCCGCAAAGAGCTCGACCTCGGCATATCGCAGTGCAGCGCCGGCTCCTGCACCGGCATCGGCGGCTACCATAAGGAAATCGGCCAGCCCGACAGCCCCGACACCGCGCAGTTCAAAATCTCCGACGACCGCACGCCCGACGAAGTCCTCACGTGGCTCTGCGAGGACGGCTACATCCCGAGCTACTGCACCGCCTGCTACCGCCAGGGACGCACCGGCGACCGCTTCATGTCGCTCGCGAAATCGGGCCAGATACGCAACATCTGCCAGCCGAACGCGATACTCACCTTCAAGGAATACCTCATCGGCTACGGTTCCGACCATCTGAAGGAGCTCGGAGAGAAGGTCATAGCGAAGGAAGTCGAGCAGATACCGAGCGAGCGCGTCCGCGAACTCACGAAGGAGCGCCTCAAGAAGCTCGAAGAGGGCGCGCAGGACCTTTACTTCTAAAGACCACGACGCATCAAACCATAAAACTCCCTTCCAATGCGGACAGGCCGAGGCGCAAAGCCCCGGCCTGTTTCGTATGTCTTACGCCGCGCGCGTAAATTTCCGCGGCTAGCCGCGCAGCTCCGGCTTCTTCGCGATTACGCAGAGCCAGCCCTTTTCGCTGCGGCGCGCGGCGATTTCGGCGAAGCCGGCGAGAGAGAGGCGCGCCGTTATCTCTTCCTCGCCGCGGACGGTCATGTTGTCCACCACGTCGGTCCACTCCGCGTGCTCGGGGTCGGCCTGGTGGTTCGCAATCAGGAAAGTTCCGCCGGGCTTCAGCACGCGCAGGACTTCGGCGAAAGCGTCGTCGAGGTCGCGCCAGAAGTAAAGCGTTTCGAAAGCCGTCGCAATGTCGAAATATCCCGGCGGGTATGGGATCGCCTCCGCGCTTCCGGCGCGCACCTCGCACCGGCCTGCCGCTATCGCGTTTGCGTTGCGCCGCGCGCTGCACTCAAGGCCGCACTCCGAGACGTCTATACCGCAGACCTTGCCCTCGCGGCAGCGCCGCAGAAGCAGCGCCATCGCCGAGCCGCCGCCGCAGCCTATGTCGAGCGCCTTCGCGCGCGGCGCGATTTCAACGAGCGAGAGCGCCCACTCGTGCAGTTCCCTGTGGCCTCTGTTCATCATCGAGAGAATCAGCTTGCCCACCTTGCCGCGCGGGCAGCCGCTGTCTTTGAATAAGTCCTTGAGCATTCAAATGCCTCCAATCGGCGGAATTTATATCATTAGGCACAACTAACGCAAGACGATTATAACATCGCGGCGGTTCCGATAATACCGCGGCTGCGGCGCAAATCGGAGGCGGCCCGCGGAACGTGCGCCGCTCTCCGCCGCTTCGCGCGCCCCGGCCCGTTCCGCCCCGCGCGCCGGATTCTGCCGCCGCTCCGCGCGGACGCCGCAGCCGCCCGCGCTCTGCGCCGAGGCGGGAAATCGCGGCTGTTTTCACAGCGAAGCCCACGCCGGAAAGTTTCGCCGCAATCTTCACCAAAAGGATTGACATATCGGCCGGCCGCTGTTAATATAATCGCGTCATCGGTTAGCAAACGCTAACACAGAGACAAAGACGAAAGATTTCCGGGCAGGCTTCCCTTCGGCCATGTTCGGAGACTCTCGCCGGTTTACCACACTCTCTCTCCTATAAGTCTCATAACCTTCCCAACACACGAAGCGCGCCCTCCGTAATCCCGCGGGGGGACGCAAACCTTTTCTCGCGGCGCGCG
>ENA-OQCL01000979-OQCL01000979.1-human-gut-metagenome-genome-assembly--contig:-NODE-979-length-11554-cov-5.872495_pt1 | contig 11554 bp, 9 predicted proteins | sample MGYA00242502_ERZ504586 | MGnify/ENA primary metagenome ERZ504586 (study PRJEB26092, sample SAMD00036316) | human gut metagenome | host: Homo sapiens | study: EMG produced TPA metagenomics assembly of... | reverse complement strand
ATGCCAAGCCAAAAGCGCAGATAATACTGGATGTCTTATCGAGCATTTTGGCAACGCAGATGCCGTGCCGCAGCTGCCGGAGCGGTGCTTAAGCCGCAAGGCGGGAATTGTGCGGTGTTGCCCTAAGTTTTCGGAACGGTCAGGAACGCTCTCTACAGTACAATTTATAATGGGCAATTCTCAACCTCCAATTTTCCCTTCAAGTTTCCTCCAATCTCTGCCAAATCTCTCAACAACAAGCCAAACCGAAATGACAAAAAATGCGCGATTACAATACCGGGTGATTGGATTAAGAGATTGCAAAGAACATTATCGGGGTAAATGTTCAATCATTTGATAAAAGCAGGAATAAACCATTCAAAAATGTTAATAAATACCGCCAAAGAGTCACCGCACCGCAACGCAAATAATGTGCGAAAAACAGGTTTCAGTTGATTCAAGGACAAAAATTTACCTAGAAACCGCTCTAATTAACTATGCAAATTCTGGCAACTGTGATATAATGTATATACCTAGATGTGTCGGAAAGGTTATCATTTGCGGGATCAAGGCATGCAGCCGGTACAACGTTTTGTCAGCCGCTGTGCCGGGGCCAAAAGCCCCAAAAGCAGGCCGCAGCCCGGCAAGGGATCGCCAGACCGAGGGGAGCACAACCAGGCGTTTTGCAATCAACAACTGCAAAGTGCCGCACATCTGCCGTACCACTTTTCACACAAAAGGGGAAAGTAGTAACACTTAAGGGAGGATAAAACTATGAAGAAAAACCTTCAGCGTTTTGGTGCATCCGTGCTGGCAGCAGCCATGGTTGCCCAAAGCGTGGCGCTTCCCGCAGCAGCCGAAACTACCAAGATTGATTCTTCGGTAGCGCAGTCTGTTGCAGCTAGCGCAGCAAGCGCGGCCAGCGCTGTGCAGTCCCTGCCCAAGTTCACCAGCACCGCAGACCTGATCAAGCAGACAGCCCAAACGCTGGCTGCCCAGGGCGAAGTGCATGAACTGGAGCAGGACGATGCCAAGCTGGAAGCGACTGCACAGAGCAAGGCGGGCATGAGCCTTGCAGCGTTGGAAAATGCACTGGCCGATGCCATGTACGCCAACGCCGCAGCCGGCAAGATCAACACTGAAGCCTATGGCCTGAACAAGGACGAGATGGCATCGGTGATGGCTGCCACCATCAAAACGTATCATCTGTCCAGCGCCGTTACCGACCTGGGCTATGAGACGAACGCCGCAGGCGTTGTGACCGCCGTTACCTTTACCGGCAGCTCCGGCATGACCTCTGCGATGGAGTCCATGACCAACAGCGATGATGAAGTGATTGCGCAGCAGGCTGACAGCTACGCACAGGCTTACGTTGCTGAAAACTCCGATACCTTTGCCGCCAGCGCCGCTGCGGACGGCCATACCTATGGCGAGCCGAAATGGTACTGGAATGACACCAACCCGGAGGATGGCCATACCCATACCTGGAAAGAAACCCCCGATGGTTACTGGACCAAGACCGATGACGGCTGGGCTTACACCGCTGTGTATACCTGTGAAAAGGGCGATGCCTACCAGAAGGTAGAAGGCACCGTAACCAAGGATACCACCGAGGCAAAGCCCGGCGTTGCCGGCAAGACCGTTTACTCTGCCAGCGTGCCCGCTGACAAGAGCCCGGTTAAGAAGGAATACAAGGAACCCACCACCCGCACCGACGACATTGCCGCCCTGCCCTGCCAGAGCCATGTCGTGTCCAAGGATGCAGATGGTAACTTTGTTGCTACCTTCAACTGGGAAATGAAGAAGGTCGAGGGCGAGCTGGCCGCTGACTACAGCAACGCCCAGCTGTTCTATGACAGCGAAACCGGCAAAATTTCTGCCGGCGCTCCCGTTACCATTGACTGGGAATGCACCAGCGTCACCTTCAAGTGCGCTGTCTGCGGCGAAGAAATCAAAACCCAGCCGGTAATGACCATGCCGGTCAGCGTTGTGGTAGACCAGAATGACAATTCCGTCTACATCAATGTGGGCGGCACCCCGACCCTGGATACCACCTCCGGCGGCACCGGCGTTACCCTGGTGTCCGCAATGAAGGACGGCAACTGGTACGATATGCAGAACAACCCGGTTGACGCAAGCAAGGTGAACTTCACCTATCAGAGCGGCGACAACAAGGGCAAGAACAGCCTGCTGCTGTACGACAGCCAGAAGACTGCCGTGTATGTGGACGACCAGGGCAACCAGGTCACCAATACTTACGATGTCTCCACTGCGCAGATGAACTACTACTACTTCCAGCTGTCGCAGTTCAACCAAGACGAAGCAGAGTACTTCGGCGTGGTTGCCCCGTTCTGGACCTCCAAGGGCGTTCAGAAGCAGGGCGAGGATGGCAGCATCACCGGCACCATGGGCGCAATCAAGATATTGTGCAGCATTGATCCGAACGATGATGTCCCGCCGACCACCATGGCATTCATGCTGAACATGCTGCCGCAGGCGTTCATGTCTTACGTCATGAACTATGGCGAAGCTCTGAAAGCCATCCGTGATGCAGGCTTGGCACAGGTTGCCAAGCTGGGTGACGCTGACTATGTCACCAAGCTGCTGATCCTGCACGACTGGATCTCCCAGGTTGCAGAATTCGATATGGGCTCCATGGGCGATATCACCGGCGGCGGCAACAACGACCCCATCCAGACGACTGCTTTCGGTGCCCTGCTGGGCGGCGAGATCGGCGCTAAGGGCGTTGAGTATGGCTGCATCTGCCTGGGCTATGCGTCTGCATTTAACTACATGGTCCAGAATTTGCCTGACAACAAGAGCATCTATAAGAATGATGACGGCAGCTGGAAGACCCCCGATGAAGTAGGCGATAACGCTGTTGTTGACTTTGCCCAGATTCTGTATTACTGCAATACTTCTGATACCAGTGTTGCCGGTAATGCGTTCGGCGGCGGCATGTTCAACAACGTCCACTACTTCAACGCAGTCAAGGTCAACAAGCTGCAGGGCGACAGCAACTCTGCTACGATGACCACCGGCGAAGCCAACAAGAACTGGTACTATGTTGACGTCTGCTATGACGACGTGAACACCGAGTGCATGGCCCAGACCCGCGTTGAGAACGCAGGCGACATGCGCCATGTCAACTTCCTGGTTTCTCCCTCCGGTCTGGAAGGCCGTTACAGCAAGTACTATGATTACATTGACTCGCTGTACGATGGCTACACCTACACCAAGAACAGCACCCCCCGATATGAAAGACGGCCAGGTTGTGCTGAACAACGGCAAGCCGCATTACTCTTACACCAAGACGGAAAACAAGAACGAGACCCGTTACACCGATACCTGCTACGAGGATACCTGGTTCACCTCTATCTGCAGCCCATCTACTTCGACAATAATTACTTCTATTACGTTGATACCACGACCAACCAGAACCTGTACAACAACATGCGCCGCCAGCAGGCCGAGAACGGCAACAACGGCAGCTCTGGTTCCGGCAGCTCTGGTAACAACTCCCAGATGCAGCAGTTCATGAAGAAGATGCAGAGCCAGGGCCCCGATACTCTGGAAGCACGTCCGCGTAATGCGAACTACTATATCCGCAAAGAGGATTCCAGCAGCTCCGGCGGCTTCAACTTCAGCATGAGCAGCTTTACCAAGACGGATGACCCGTATGATATCATCCTGATGTACTACAACGATCTGAAGAAAACCAGCAGCAACTTCAATGATGACGACAGCAATGCCGAGGTTCTGGCCGCAAAGCTGCCGTTTGGCGTGGTCAGCTGCCAGCCGCCGTCAATCTTTTCAATGTTGGTTACAGGAGTGCTGCGGTACAGCTCTACCCCGTTGCGCACCGCCACCTCCGCCATGGCCAGTGCAAACTCCCACGGACTGACGATGGCTGCGCTGGGGGCAAACAGCGCCCCGGCTACTGTGGGGGCAAGCTGCGGCTCCATCGCCAGGGTTTCCTCCGCTGTCAGCAGCCGGATGCCCGGCACGCCGTTTACCACGCCATTCGCGTACAGCTTTTGCAGGTGGGGCAGCTCTGCCTGGCTCAGCGCCAGCACCAGGCTGCCGCACTGGCGGTAGGGCACATCCAGCCGGGCGCAGATTTCCTTTGCCAGCGCCACGCCCTGCACATTCAGGCGGGCCATTTTGGTGCCCGGTTCCGGGTCATACCCGGCGTGCAGGATAGCGCTGTTTGCCTTCGTTGTTCCATCCGCCACATCGTTTTCTGCTTCCAGCACTGCCACATGCAGCGGATAGTGCGACAGTTCATACGCTGCAGCTGCACCAACCACACCACAGCCAATGATTGCTACATCCAGCATAACTACCTCCCAGCTGTATTGGTCATTCAGGATGCAAAGATTCATCCTGTCAACATGTTTCCATTGGTTTAATCATAGCGTTAAATGCACAAAAATTCAAGTTCAAGTTGATTTATTTTGCACATTTTGTCGCCATTGTGCAGACATCGGAATAGAGGTCCGCTGCTTTGTTTGCTGCTGCCTTTCTATGCAAAAAGCTGTCGCACCTGGCTTTCCCGGTGCAACAGCTTTTTTGATATGATGATATATTATAACGACTGTCTTTTCACTTTTGCAGGCGATGTCATGCTGCACTTCCCCGTTATGCTGCCGTGCGCTGTTTGCGCTGTTCGGCACGGTTCAGGTACATGTAAAACGCAATGTTCAGCACAACGCCCACTGTGGTAGATACCGGGGCGGCAAGGCCGATCTTGGTCAGGCTGGCGTTCGGCTGAATGCTCATGAAATATGCCATCGGCAAACGCACCAGCAGCGTCTGGACCAGGCCCTGAATCATAACCCAGAGGGTTTTATTGTTGCCGTTAAAGTAACCCACCATGCTGAACAGAATCGCCGTCACAATAGTTTCGGGTGCAAAGCCTTTCAGGTACTCAAAGCCTTTCTGTACAACCTCTGCATCGGTGGAGAAAACGCCCGCCAACAGGTCGCCCCTGAACATAACAAGGGCAAACACCGCGCAGCCAAACATCAGCCCCACCCCAATACCGGTCAGCATCGCCTTTTGGGCGCGCTTGGGGTTACCCGCACCCACATTCTGCGCCACAAACGAAGCCATCGACTGCATCAACGCGCTGGGGATCAGCATGGCAAAGTTAACGATCTTGCAGGCAACGCCATAGCCGGAGGATGCAGCCAGGCCCAGGCGGTTGACAAAGGCGCAGAGCGCCAGGAAAGAAAGCTGGGTCAAAAATTCCTGCAAGGCCAGCGGCAGACCGATCTCCAGGAATTTCCGGCACTGTACGTCGAGGCGAAAATCCGACTTTTTGATGGTAAACGGGAGATCTTTCTTCACCAGCATTACAATGGCGAACACCACGCTGACAGCCTGTGCCAGCACCGTTGCCGCCGCAGCACCGGCAGCATCCATCTTGAGCCCGGCCACCAGCAGCAGGTCGCCCGCAATGTTGACAATGCAGGCCACCAGCACGAACAACAACGGGGAATTTGCTGTCGCCCAGACCGCGGAAGATGGCGGCCATCAGGTTGTATGCCACAATAAAGAAAATACCGCTGCCGCAGATGCGGATGTAGCTTGCGGTAAGGCCAATGGCTTCCTCTGGAGCCTGCATCAGCACCGCAATGGGCCGTGCAAATGCGACCAGCAAAATAAACAGAACCACGGACATAATGGCAAACACCACCGCGGCACCGCCAAGCACCGCTCCGATCTGCTGGGGTTTCTTCTCACCAATATAGCGGGCAATCAAAACCGTAACGCCCATGGCAAGCTGTGTTACCACAAAGGTGACCAGGTTCAGCAGCTGGCTGCCGGTAGAAACCGCCGAAAGCCCCGCCGTGGAGCCAAAGTGCCCCACCACCAGCAGGTCAACCGCGCCATATGCCGCCTGCAGCACCAAAGCTCCGAGTACCGGCAGCATAAAAAGGGAAAGTTTTTTTAAAATGCTCCCTTGCGTAAAATCTGTTTTATCTGTGTTCAAGTGAATTTTTCCTTTCCGACATGATTTTGTATATCTTTTCAATCGTTTGGACCGTGCAGGCTGCATCCGCATCCGAAATGTCAGCCACAAGCGGCGCCAGCTGCGCAAAGAACTCGGTGTTGTGCACCTGCGAAAGCTGGCGGCCGCTTTCCGTAATAGCGAAAAGCCGAGTATGCGGAAACCCAGCAGTTTGCCCGCCGTAAAATGACCGAGCTCATGCAGGAAAATCAGCAGTTCAAGAATAAGTATCGCAAGAAGTATGTAAACAATTGTCATAATGTTTCCTTTCCGAAGCATTCACAGGCCAACCTGCGGGCTTCTTTATCAAGATAAAGTATGTCGTCAACGGAGCCGATTTTTTCACGGGGAATTCTTTCCATTGAGTATTCAACACATTTTGCAATGTCGGTAAAACCGATGCAGCCGCGAACGAAAAGCTCAACAGCCGTTTCGTTGGCGGAATTGTAGGCGATTGGCAGACTGCTGCCGTCGCGGAAAGCGTCATATGCAAGAGAAATTGCGGGGAATCGTGCGCAGTCGGGTTTTTCGAACGTGAGCGAATGCAGAGCTGCAAGGTCAAGGCGCGGAAGCTGAGAAGTGATGCGGTGCGGATAGGTGAGCGCATACTGAATCGCAAGGCGCATATCGGGAGGGCTCATCTGCGCAAACACTGCACCGTCGCAAAATTCGACCATCGAATGCACAACGGACTGCGGGTGAATAAGGATTTCGATTCGATTCGGTTCAATATCAAACAGCCACCCGGCCTCCATAAGCTCAAGTCCCTTGTTGAACAGCGTGGATGAATCAATAGTGATTTTTCCGCCCATGCTCCACGTGGGGTGACGGAGCGCCATTTGCGGCGTTACACGGGCAAGTTCATCGGCCGAGGCGTTGCGGAACATACCCCCGGATGCTGTCAGAATAAGCGAACGAACATCCTCCTTGCGGCCTGCGGCGAGGCATTGAAAAATTGCACTCTGTTCGCTGTCAACCGGAAGTATTCTCCCGCCGAATTCGGCGAGAGTGCGGTCCACAACAACGTGTCCGCAAACAATGCTTTCTTTGTTTGCAAGCGCAACGGTTTTTCCTGCACGGAGTGAGGAAAGCAGCGGGAACAGTCCTGCAAAGCCGCTGACACCGTTCACAACAATGTCAACTTCGGAAAGAGCAGCAAGCGAGTTTACTTCGCTGCCCGAAACAACAGTGATGCCGGGGCAGCGTTCGGAAACTTCGCGTGCGGCGGCTTCGTCATACATGCCGATGAACTTCGGGTGAAACTCATTTGCGCTGCGAACCACCTGCTCTGCGTTTTTGTTTGCAGCTATTGCATAAACTTCGAATTCATCCGGGTGAAAGCCCGCCACGGAGAGAGTTTGTGTTCCGATTGAACCGGTTGAACCGAAAACGGCGATTTTTTTCATTTGTTGATCCTCCGTACAACGAGAATTTTTTCTGCGAGCTGCCGAATCCGCAGCTGAGCCCAATGGAAAAATCCGTAAACAACAACGGAGCGGACAAGCCGCCTTTGCAGCGGGCTGCGGCAATCAGCAGACCGACTGTTCGGCATCCGCTTGATGCATATTAAATGAAAAATGCAAATGCGACCGCAACGATTGGCGCAGCGACCATTGCGCTGTCCAATCTGTCCATCACGCCGCCGTGACCGGGGAAAAGATTGCTGTAATCTTTAACACCTGCCCAGCGTTTGAATGTGGATGCAAGCAGATCTCCGAACTGCCCAACGATGCCCGCGATGAAGCATACTGCAATAAGAGTAACGAGAGAAACGTCAAGTCCCCAGAGTTTTTGAGCAAAATAGACAATAACGCCGCCGAGAGCACCGCCGACAACGCCGCTTACTGCGCCCTCAACAGTTTTATTAGGGCTGATGTAGGGACAGAGTTTGTGCTTGCCGAACAGTGAACCGACCATGTATGCGGTGTTGTCAGCCATGCAGGGACCGGCAAAAATGCAAAGGAATGCTGCACGCGAAATATCGTTTCGGCCGAACCCGACAAGTCCGAAGCAGGCAAGCAGAGACACGGGGTAGACAAGCAGCGCAAGCGAAGCGATAAGATCTTCATTTGTGCGCCGCGCGTTAAGGATTCTTTCAACCATGATTGCAACAAATGCGGCAGCTGCCATCGGAAGAATGAATCTTGCGCCGAATTTATACATTACGGCGAACATTGAGCCGCCGAGCAGAATTTGCGGAAGCACGGCGGGGCGAATTCCTCTTTTGACAAAGATCGTGAACATTTCATAGACAGCTGCAACTGTGAAAAGTCCGAGAACAGCCGCCTGAACCCAGCCCCCGAACCAAACAACGAGGCAGAGCAGACCGATTAACAGAACGGCGATTAAAGTGCGAACAGGCAAATCTTTCATAAAACAAAATCCTTAAATCAAAATTATTCTGCGGCTGCGCTGAAAGGAGCCGCAAAACGGCGCAAACCTGAACAAAACTTCCGCAAAATCAAAGCACACGGCCAAAGCGTCGGGTTCGATTCAAAAACTCGCGCAGGCACCCAAAGTAAACCTCGGGAGTGAAATCGGGCCACAGCGTTTTTGAAAAAACAAACTCGGCATATGCGGCCTGCCAAAGCAAAAAGTTGGACAAACGCTCCTCACCGGCGGTGCGGATGATGAGATCAAGTTCGGGCAGTCCTGACGTATAGAGCCTGTCTGCTATTGTTTGCTCGGTAACGGCATCGGGTGCAATGCCCTCCGCTGCAATGCGGCGGACAGCATGAACGATTTCGTCACGGCTGCCGTAGTTAACGGCGATATTGAAACAGAGGCCGGTGTTATGCTTTGTTCTTTCAACGGCATCCTCCATGAGGGAACGGAGTCCGGGTTTAAATGCCGAAAGTTCGCCGAGGGTGCGTATCCGGACGCCGTTCAGGTTCAGCTCATCGATTTCTTTATAAAAATATTCGGAGAGGAGCTTGAACAATGCATCGATTTCGGCTGCGGGGCGAGCCCAGTTTTCGGTTGAAAATGCATAGACCGTGAGAGCCTCGATTCCGAGGGAATGCGTTGTGCGGACGATTTGGTGCAGGGATTCCATTCCCGCACGGTGTCCCGCACTGCGCGGAAGCAGGCGTTTCTTTGCCCAACGGCCGTTGCCGTCCATTATTATGCCGACATGGTGCGGCAGCTCGCCGCCGAGTGAAAGTGCGGCAAGTTCTTCATTTGTGAATTTGGGATAAATCTTCATAAAACATAAAGGCGGCCGGAACAGGCACCACGCCCGGGCAGTATCATAAAAATACGATAACAAGACTGCTGCAAGCCGAGAACCTGCAGCAGCCGCGTATTCTCAATGGGTTGATTCAGCGTCCGCCGCATCCTCCGCACGGAGGGAATCGACGTTTGTTTTGAATTCACAAAACACAAGCTGAACTGTCGGAATGCTGCGACCGGGCAGGGGAAGGCAGCGCACAACACGTTTGGAGTCGCCTTCAACGCCCTTGCGTGAACGTGCCTCGACCGTTTCAACGCGGTAGCCCGCACGCTCGAGAATTGCAGCGGCCCGATCAAGCGGATAACCGAGTATGTTCATCAAACGGCAAGAAGCTCCTTCTCTTTTTCGCTTGCAATGCGGTCAATTTCTTTAATGGCATTGTCGGTGGCCTTTTGAGCCTTTTCTTCAAGCCTCTTCTGGTCATCCTCGGTGATAGTGCCGTCCTTGCAGTCTTTTTTGATGGTTTCGTTTGCTTCGCGGCGGATTGCACGGACAGCAACTTTGGATTCCTCGGCTTTTTTGCGGACGATTTTAACAAGCTCTTTGCGGCGTTCCTCGGTAAGTTCGGGGAAAACAAGGCGAATGAGCTTGCCGTCGTTCGACGGGTTGATGCCGAGATCGGATTTTTGAATTGCTTTTTCCGCGGCTGAGATCATTGAAGCATCCCACAGTGAGATAACAAGAAGACGCGGTTCGGGTGAGCTGACGGTGCCCATTTGGTTAATGGGAGTGGGCGTGCCGTAATAGTCCACCATGATGCGGTCAAGCAGCTTGGGGTTTGCCCTGCCTGCACGAAGGGAGCCGAGATCCCTGTTGAGCACTGCAATGGTCTTGTTCATTTTATCCTGTGCGGTTTCGATAATATCCATGGTAAATCCTCCTCTTGAAGAATGAATTAACTGTATTATTTTATATTAACGCCGCGGCATTGTCAACCGCAGTCGGGGGTGTTTTTTTGGTATTTTTTGCGGCAAAATTCGCAAATTGACTGCGCAAGGGCAACTCCGATTGATGCTGCTTGTGAGTTTGACTGCCGCCGAAGCAGCGTTTAATTTAAACAAGTTCGAATCCCGGCTGCGCATCAACTATCGTGCCGGCATTTTCGCCGTTAACGGCGGCAACAAGCGCTTCTGCGGAGTGCATTTTGAAAAGCACCATCGGAATGCTGTATTCGCGGCAAAAACTCATTGCCGTTAAGTCGGTTGCCTTGAGGGTTTTTTGTAATGACTTCATCGTAACTGATGCGGGCATAACGCTTTGCCTCCGCACAGACATTCGGGTCGGCGGTGTATATTCCGTCAACATTTTTTGCAAGCAGCAGTGCGTCAGCGTGAATCTGAGCAGCACGGAGTGCCGATGCCGTATCCGTGGAAAAGAAAGGCGCTCCCGAACCGCAGGCAAAGATAACAACCGTGCCGGCGTCAACGGACTTGTTCGCTTCGCGTGCGGAATAACTGTCCATAAACATATCCATTGAAACAGCGGAAAGCACGCGAACGGGAACGTTAAGGTCGATGAGTGCCTGCTCAAGAGCGAGTGCGTTCATGGCGGTTGCAAGCATGCCTATGTTATCGGCGCGGCTTCGGTCCATTGTTCCGCCGGAGCGTCCGCGCCAAATGTTGCCGCCGCCGACAACAACACCTAGCAGACAGCCTGCATCATGAAGCGCTTTAATTTGCAGTGCGGTTTCCGTGGCCTTTTCAAAATCAATGGGCGTTTTGCCCGAAAGTGCTTCGCCGCTGACTTTTAACAGTACTCTTTTATATTTCATTGTGGTTTTACCTCCGATTTTAATTCATGTTGATTTGACCGCCGGCCCGTTTTATTTCGTGTCCTTTTCGGGTTGAGCGGGGGTGTGAACAACATTAATTTCATTAACGCGCCTTCCGTCCGCCGCCTTTATCGTGATTTCAAGGCCGTGCGCGCTGAATTTATCGCCGATATCGGGAATCCTTCCCAGGTGTTCCATAACCCAGCCGTTAAGGGTCGATGAATCGGTTTCATCCGTGATATCAAACATATCGAAAAATTCATCGAGATCCATTGCGCAGTTGATATCATAATTGTTTTCGCCGAGTTTTCGCACGTTTTCAACGATTTCATCGTGTTCGTCCCAAATCTCGCCGACAAGCTCCTCAAGGATATCTTCCATGGTGACGATGCCGAGTGTGCCGCCGTATTCATCCGTAACAACGGCCATATAAGTTTTTTCCTTTTGCAGCAGCTTTAGGAGGTTGCTTATTTTCAGCGTCGGCGGGATGAATATAGGCTTTGTCATGATTTCGCGGACGGAATGCTCCGTAATGCCGCCGTCCGTGTAAAAATCC
>ENA-OQCL01000978-OQCL01000978.1-human-gut-metagenome-genome-assembly--contig:-NODE-978-length-11555-cov-2.657858_pt1 | contig 11555 bp, 12 predicted proteins | sample MGYA00242502_ERZ504586 | MGnify/ENA primary metagenome ERZ504586 (study PRJEB26092, sample SAMD00036316) | human gut metagenome | host: Homo sapiens | study: EMG produced TPA metagenomics assembly of... | reverse complement strand
CCTGGGCCCGCCCCATCTCCCGGCCGTCCGCCGTGATAAAGGAATTCAGGGCCATATTCTGGGATTTAAAAGGCGCCACCCGGTACCCATCCTGCCGGAAGATCCGGCACAGTCCGGCGCACAGAAGGCTTTTCCCCGCCCCGGACATGGTTCCCTGTATCATGATTTTCTTAGCCATGCCATCAACCTCTCATTCTCCTCTTCTGTCCGCACCGCCACCCGGAAGAACCCTTCCGGGAGCCCCCGGTAATTTCCGCAGTCCCGGATCAGGAATCCTGCCTCCAGGGCCTCCCTGTAAAGCCCCGGTCTTCCTCTGAAAAATACATAGTTTGCTCTGGAACCATAGACGGGAAACCCGCAAGCCTCCAGGCCTTCCCGGAGAAACGCCCTTCCCCGGGCCACCACTTCCCGGGTCTCCTCCAGATATCCCTCTGCCCCCTGAAGGGCCGCCACGCCTGCGACCTGGGCGGGCAGGGACACATTCCAGGGCTGGAGCATCTCCTGCATCCGCTCCAGGAACTTCCGGTCCCCGCAAAGGGCGTACCCCAGCCGCAGACCCGGCATGGCGAAGCTTTTGGTAAATGCCTTCACCACCAGAAGTTCCGGGTATTCCCGGATCAGATCTCCTGCCTCATACTGCCCCGGATCCTCCAGAAATTCTATGAAACACTCATCCAGCACCAGCCTTGCCCCGCAGGCCCGGCACCGCTCCAGCGCCTCCTTCACAAATTCCCGCTCAAGAGGCCAGCCCGTAGGGTTGTTGGGACTGCACAGGAACACCAGATCCACCTCCGGATTGATCCGCTCCAGGAAATCTGCTCCTATCTCAAATTCCTGCTCTTCCTTAAGCTCATAGAACTCGGTCTGCCCTCCGGCCGCCCCAAGGGCCCTTTCATACTCGGAAAAGGCCGGCGCCGTCACAAGCCCCTTCCTGGGCTTTTGCGCCCAGGCTGCCGCAAAGAAAAGCTCCGCCGCGCCGTTGCCGCACAGCACCGCTTCCGGCGGCGTCTGCTCAAACTGCCCGATGGCCTCCCGCAGCTTCTCACAGCGCATATCCGGATAGCAGGCGATTTCCCCCAGGCTCTCCTCCAACGCCCGGATCACGCCCTTGGGCGGTCCCAGCGGGTTGCTGTTCACGGAGAAATCCGTCGCTTCCGGATGGCGGTAGATATCCCCGCCGTGGATCTGTTCGGTTGTCTCTTTCCTTTCTTCGATTTTCCTCACTCCACACTACCTCCGTCTAAAACCAGATGATCAGCACCGTCACCTTCAGCGCAAGAAACACGGCCAGAGCCAGCGCCGCCGTCAGATACATCAGTTTCCCAGCCCGCCGGATATCCTCCGGCTCAATGGGCCGCACCGGATCCCCCAGGGTGGGTTTCCGGTGAAGTTTGCCAAAATACCAGGCATCCCCGGCAAGCTCCACTCCCAGAGCCCCTGCCATCACCGCCTCCGTCTGGCCTGCGTTGGGGCTTTTGTGACGCCTGCGGTCCCGGCGGTAGATTTTCCACGCCCGCCTTCCGCCTTTCCCTGTAAGAAATGCAGCTACCAGCATGAACAGCGCCGAAAGCCGGGCCGGCACATAATTCACCACATCGTCCAGACGGGCCGCGGCTGTACCAAAATACTGATACCGGTCGTTGCGATAGCCGATCATAGAGTCCATGGTGTTCACCGATTTATAGAAAAATCCGCCGGCGGCGCCAAACAACATCAGGTAGAACAAAGGCGCCACCACCCCGTCGGAGGTATTCTCCGCCACAGTCTCCACCGCCGCTTTTGACCACTCCTTCTTCCGTCAGGCTCTGGGTGTCCCTGCCCACGATCCTGGCGACCGCCCGGCGGCCTTCCTCCACTCCCCCGGTCTCCAGCGCCTGGTACACCCGGTCGCTTTCCACCTGAAGGGAACGGGCGGCCAGAAGCTGATAACAGAAGAAGGTCTCCAGAAGAAGCCCCAGCGGGAAAAAGGACCGGTAAGCCAGAAAGAGGATCCCCGCCGGGATCCCGGTACTGAAAAGGATCACCAGGACCGCCAGGATCCCTCCCCCCAGACGTTCAAAGAGCTTCGTTCCGGGCAGAGATCTTCTGATAATTGGTTCCAGTCTCTCGATCAGCCGCCCCATAAGCCGCACCGGATGATAAGGCCACACCGGATCTCCCAGCGCAAGGTCCAGGAGGAATCCGCCGGTCACAGGCAGCAGCATCTGCAAGTATAAGTTCATATCCTTCTCCATTTCTTACTTGATAATCATAGAAGTCGCCCCGGGGCCGGGCATACTCCTCCATAAGCGCCATGATGGTCCCCCCGTGGACCACCAGAGCCGCCCGGGTGACGTTCTCTTTCTCACACTGTCTCTGGACCTTCTCAAATCCCTCCAGCACCCGCTTCTTAAATTCTTCCCGGCTCTCCCCGCCGGGAGGGGCGTCCATGCCGCAGGAAGCAAACCACTGCTGGTAGGAATTTTGCCTGATCAGTTCCTCAAACTTGTGCCCTTCAAACTCCCCGAACCGGCACTCCGCAAGCTCCGGGATCACCACCGGCTCCTTCCTGGGATACAGGATGGCCCCGGTCTCCAGGCAGCGCTTCAGGGGCTTGCGAACACCCGGTCCGCCTCCGGCGCCCTTAAGCCGGAAATTTCCTGCCGGCCCTCCGGACAGAGGGGCTCATCCGTACTTCCTATGTATCTTCGCTCCAGATTCCCCGCCGTCCTGCCGTGGCGGATCAGATAAAAGGTCCTCATCCCTTGATCTCCTTCCCGATTCCCAAGATCACCCGGTAAACCTTCCGGGAGGCCGCCGCCAGCCGGGTGCAGATCCTGCCGGTCTGTTCCCTCCAGTCCCGCTCAAAGGGCTCCAGCGGGACGATGCCGCAGCCCACCTCGTCAGTCACCACCACAGCCTCCGGATTTCGAAGGATCAGCCGCCCGGCCAGTTCCTCCAGCTCCTCTTCCCGCTTCCCTGCTTCCATGGCCCGGCGGATATACGCGTGAAAATGGTGGATCCCGGAACACCGGAAGAGATCCGCCTCCTCACACTCCCGCCCGTCCGCCCACACAAGGCCAGGGAACCGCTCATTGGCAAATGCCCTCTTCCCCTGACAGGCTCCTCCTGTGATCAGTATCATATCCTTCTCCTTCCCAGGCCGCTAAAAGACCTTCAAAACCACGTCCATGGCCACGGCTCCCGCCGCGATCCACAACTCGCACATCTGCAGGAAATACCCGGCAAGATCCCCGGTGATCCCGCCAAAATAGTTCCGGCTCATCCAATAATAGCGGGCAAAGCAGAGCCCGGCGCACAGAAGCGCCGCCATGCCGGTCATTCCCCCAAAAAGCCACATTCCAGCTCCCAGAAGGATCAGATAGACAACCAGTGTGCGCCGTACCGCCCGGTTCCCTGCCGCCTCCGCCAGCGCGGCCACCGTCCCCTCCTTCTTCGCCTTGGGGAAAGTGACCACAGAAAGACCGCTTAAGATCCGGGACAGCACAAACCCTGCTGCCGTCACTGCCGCTGTCCGCCAATGAAGCGTCCCATAGAGCCCCAGCATGGCCATCAGGTAAAGGCCGCAGGAGATCACGGCAAACGCCCCGGTGTGGGGATCCTTCAGGATCTCCAGCCTGCGCTCCCGGGGCGCACAGGCGCTTAGAGCATCCCGGGTGTCCATAAACCCGTCCATATGGATGCCGCCGGTGATAAGAAACGGCACCAGTACCAGGACCCCGCTCCAGAAAAGATCACTCTCCAGGACGCCCCTTACAAGCGCCCATTCCCGCAGCTGCCAGACACCCAGGAAAACACCTGCCACCACAGCTCCCACCCAGGGGAAGAAGACCATGGCATAGGTCTGGTTCTCCTCATTCCACCGGCTTTCCGGCATAGGGATCCGGCTGTACATGGAAAATGCGATCTTAAAGCCATTCCACAATTTCTTCATCTTACTTCACCACCACCGGGATCCCGTAGACCACTTCCGTCACCTGATCCGCCATACAGGCGGCTTCCCGGTTCAATTCTCCCAACAGTTCCTGATAGACCCGGATGTCTTCTCCATACTCCGCGCCGTCTGAGAAGATCTCATTGGTAACGATGGCCAGGACTTCTGCCTGGCCGGCCAGATGGCGCAGGCCTCTTAAGATCTTCTGCTTCACCAGCTCCCGGTCTCTTACCCTTCCGTCCTCCTCATAGAGCTCATTTGCCGCAAGGTTGGAGAGACACTCCAGCAGGCCCCCGCTTCCTGCGGGGATCTTAAGCTTCTCCAGGTCTTCCGGGCATTCCACCGTCTGGAATCCCCGCCCTGCCCGCTGCCGCCGGTGCCGGAGGATCCGCCTTTTGGCCTCCTCCCCTTGGGGCCGCATGGTTGCGATATAAATAAGCGGCCTCCCCTTCGCTTCCCCGGCAATCCAGGATTCCCCCCAGGCGGATTTGCCGCTTCCGCTGCCCCCTGTGATCAAATGTATCTTCATTTATGTAAGCTCCTGATATTCTTCAATCTGATTTTCAGAAAAGGTACTCATACTCCGGTACACTTCCTCTGCCATCAAAAGAGCGGGAAGATAGAGAAGGGCTCCGGTCCCCTCCCCCAGACAAAGCCCGCAGTCCAGGGCCGCCTCCAGTTCAAGTTCCGCAAGGATGGCTCTCATCCCAGGCTCCTTCGACACGTGGGAGGCGATCAGGTACTCCCGGACGGTGGGACACAGTCGTACCGCCGCCAGGGCCGCCGCCCCGGAGATAAACCCGTCCAGCACCACAGGGATCCCATAGACTGCTCCCCCCAGGCAGACTCCCGCAAGCCCTGCCAGGTCGAACCCTCCCACTTTGGCCAGCACATCCAGGCTGTCGGAAGGGTCGGGCTGGTTCCTGCGGATGGCCTCCCGGATCACCTGGATCTTCCGCTCCAGCCCCTGACTTGTGAGCCCCGCGCCCCGCCCGGTCATCTCCTGGATCTCCCGGCCAAGGAGCAGACTGGATACAGCGCTGGAAGTGGTGGTGTTGCCGATCCCCATCTCCCCCACTTCCAACAGGTCATATCCTTCCTCTTTCTTCTCTTTCGCCAGCCGGATCCCGGTGAGCACCGCCTGAAGGGCCTGCTCCCGGGTCATGGCCGGCTCCTTCGCCATATTCCGGGTGCCGTAAGCCACCTTGTAATCCGGCACCTGGGTATCCGCCGCCATGCCCATATCGATGGGGAAAAGGTCCACCCCCGCCTTTTTGGCCATGATGGCGGCGCTGGTGTTGCCGGTAAGGAAATTCTCCGCCACAATGGCAGTCACTTCCTGCCCGGTCTGGGTCACCCCTTCTTCCACCACCCCGTTGTCGGCGCACAGCACCAGAAGGGCCTTCTTCTCCAGCCTCACTGCCGCCGTTCTCTGGATCCCGGCGATACGGATGATGTCCCGCTCCAGTTTCCCCAGGCTGTGGAGAGGCTTGGCGATGGAATCCCAGCGGCGGGAGGCCTCTTCTTTGCCGCCCCGTCCCCGGGCCGGATCATTTCAACAGTCTCTCTAATTCTTCTTCCTGCCTTGTCGCCTTCATTTATCCCTTCTCCTTTGCATATTTCCGGCAGGCCTCCAGGAATGCCTCCCCAATCTGGGGGATTCCCGCGGTAGTGAAAATGAGGATAGCCTGCCAGCAGTGTCTTCTCACTGATCATACAGGGCCACTGTCTCCCGGACACGGGTTTCCGGGCGGTGAAACCCTCCCCGCATCTGGAAGAATCGTAGTAATGGAACTCATGAGCCCTAAGAGGGGCCGCAAAGGACTTCCCAAACAACCTTCCTCCCGTCAGTTCCACATAGCCGAACCGCCGGGAACCGGCAGGGAAACTCTCTCCTTCCAGGACTCCTGCCATGGCGTAACTTCCCTCTGCCGTCCGCAGCCGTTCCTGCAGATACTGGAATCCGCCGCATTCCGCCACGCAGGGAAGGCCGCCACGGACTGCTTCCCTAAGCTCCCGGCGAAGGGTCTCATTTGCCTCCAGCTGACTCCCCCAGAGTTCGGGATAACCGCCATAGAGCACCAGCCCCTTCACCCCTTCCGGAAAATGAGGGTCGTGAAGGGGGGAGAAAAATACCAGCTCCCCGCCTCTTTTCTCCAGGAAGTCCAGGTTGTCCCGGTAGCAGAAGCAGAACGCTTCATCCCGGGCCACGGCGATCCGCACCGGATCTCCTTCTTCCTTGCCTGTGGCAGGCTCTCCCAGGTCGTCCGCCGTCTCTGCCAGTTCCAGGAGCCCCTCCACATCCACCGTCTCTTCCAGGCGCTCTCCCAGCGCTTCCAGACGTTCCTTCCACCCCGGCGCCTCCCAGGGAAGCTTTAAGCCCAGGTGGCGGCTCTCCAGAAGTCCTTCCGGAAGGACCGGCAGATAGCCAAACACCTTCAGATCCGTCTCCTCTTCCACCAGCTTCTTCATCTGGGGATACATGCCCGGGCTCATCCGGTTGAAGATCAGCCCCCCGGATCTGGCTTTCTTCCCGGAACTCCCGGAATCCCCGGATCAGAGGCAGAAGCGACAGGCTGGGCCCCCCGGGCGTCCACCACCCAGCACCGCCTGGGGTGCCGGTGATCCGGGCAATGTCATAGGTACTGGCCTCTTCTTTCATTCCTCCCAGGCCGTCATAGTAACCCATGACCCCTTCCAGCACCGCGATCTCACAATTTCCCGCCCGCTCCGCAAGAAGGGCGCGCACCTGATCTGGTGTACAGAGGAAACTGTCCAGGTTGTCACTGTCGATTCCAAGAGCCTCCCGGTGGAACAAAGGATCGATGTAGTCCGGACCACATTTGAAGGAGACTGCCTGTTTCGTTTTTTTTCTGCAGGGCCTTTAGAAGAGCGCAGGTGATCAGCGTCTTCCCAGCCCCGCTTCTTGCCGCTCCGATCAGGAGCCTTGGGACTCTTCCCATGTTCCGCCTCCTCCTGTCATACTGATGATATAGATGGGGTTCTGGCCCTCCATCAGGTGGTAAGCCCCCGCCCTTCTGGCCCTGGACACGTTAAGCTGCACCACTTCTTCCTCCTGAAGGTTCCATTTCTTCATGCAGGCTACCGCCTCCGCCACCGTCTCCAGGGTGACGGCGTTGAGCACCACCCTGGCCTTGGGACTTTTTGGCAAAGACAGCCTCCAGGATCTCCGGAAGCTTTGCCCCCCGCTCCCTCCGATGAACACTCCGTCAGGAGCCGGCAGACTGTCAAGCGCCTCCGGCGCCTCCCCCGGCACCACCGTCACATTGTCTGTGCCAAACCGGCGGGCATTCTCCCGGATCAGATCCAGGGCCTCCCTCTTTCGCTCGATGGCATAGACCTGTCCCTGCCAGGCCGCAAGGGCCGCTTCCACCGCCACAGACCCGGTGCCTGCCCCGATGTCATAGATCACCCAGTCCCTGCCAGGCCGCAGCTTGGCAAGGCTTACGCTTCGCACTTCCTCCTTGGTCATGGGAACTTCTCCCCGCAGGAAAGTCCCGTCCGGGCGTCCCGGGACTGCCGGTTCCTTTCCCCCCTGGAGATTCTCAAGATAGATGAGAGCCAGTCCGTCTCCATCGTATTCTCTTAACATGTTTCCGTCTCCCCGGAGGATCTTCTCCTCCGGATAGGAAAGCCTGGTTCCCACTATCGCCCGGATCCCCCCAAGTCCAAACTCCACAAGAAGGCTTCCAAGTTCCTTTACACCCTCCCTGCTTCCTGCCAGGATCATGGTCTTCTGGTTCTCCCGGATCAGGGAGATGGGAGAACATTTCCTCCCGTGGATACTGGCAAAGGCCACATCCTCCCAGGGGATCCCCATCCGGGCGGCGAACACCACGGCGCTTGCCACTCCCGGCACCAGCCGCACCTGGATCCGGGGATCTTCCCCAAGCGCCTCCTCCAGCTTTCTGGCGCCGCTGTAGAAGCCGATATCCCCGGAGAGGGCCACTGTCACCTGCTCCTCCTCCGGATGAGCGTGGATACAGGAGAGGATCTCCCCGGGATCATAGGCTGCATAGGTTTTCTGTCCCGGAACTGCCGCCGCCTTTAACATCCGCTCTGCGCCGATGAGAAGTCCCGCACTCCTGCAGGCTTCCCACGCCTCCCGGGTAAATCCTTCCTCCCCGCCAGGACCGATGCCTGCCACCGTCACCTGCCAGTGGGGCACAAGGCCCAGTTCTTCTGTGAGAAGGCTGCAGATCTCTTCCCAGGAGTATCCGGTCTCTTCTTCCGGCTTTTCTATCACTACAAGGCCAGCCCCAGCCTCAAGGGCCGCCGCCTGCTTCTCCGGGTAGCCCCCGGTCCTCCCGGAAGCCTTGGTCACCATCCATTGGATGTGATACTGGCGCAGCAGCGCCACATTCAGTTCCTGAGAGAAAGGCCCCTGCATGGCCAGGATATGGTCCCCCCCGATCCCTGCCCTCCGGCAGGCCTCCAGGCTCTCCGGGGCAGGCAGCACCCGGACATACACCCGCTCTTCATACCCGGGGATCTTCTGGTATTCCGCCAGATCCTTGCTTCCTGTGGTCACCAGGATCTTCCCCTCCGTCCGGCTTAAGAACTCTGCCGCCTCCCGGGCAGAAGCCACGCCCTTTTCCTTCCCGTCTCCGTCTGTCTCCCGCAGAAGGCGTAAACAGGGGACCTGACAGGTCTCGCAGGCCTGCCGGATATTTTCCGTCGCCTCCCGGGCGTAGGGGTGGGTGGCGTCGATCACATACCCGGGGGCGAACTCCCGGATCCAGGCTGCCATCTCCCCTGCTTCCATCCGCCGGGCAGAGACTGTCAGCCCTTTTCCTTCCAGCTCTTTTTTGTCCTTCTCCAGCAGCATTTCCCCGTATCCGGTAGCCACACAGACGTGCACCCGGACTCCGGCGGCCGCCAGATACCCTGCGGCCCTGCGGCCTTCCGTGGTCCCGCCGAAGATCAGGATCTTCACTGCTTCCTGCTGCTTCTTCATAACGCTCCTCCCTTATGGTCTTCCCCGGTGCGGTATCCTCTGGGAGTCACCATCCGTCCTCCTATGTTCCGGGTCTGGCTGCTGCCCACAAATACCGTGGTAAACATATCTGCCTGGGTATTCTTAAGTTCCTCCAGGGAGAGAAGCCGGATCTTCTCTCCTTCCCGCCCAATGTTCCTGGCCAGGCCGCAGAGAGTCTCCGGCTCCCGGTACCGCAGCAGGATCTGGCAGGCCCGGGCCAGATGGTCTTTACGCGTCCGGCTGGCAGGATTGTAGAGACAAAGGACAAAATCCGCCTCCGCCGCAGCCTCAATCCGCTTCTCGATCACCTCCCAGGGCGTCAGAAGGTCGCTCAGACTGATCACACAGAAATCATGGCCCAGAGGCGCGCCAAGAAGCGCGCTTCCCCCAAGGGCCGCCGTCACCCCCGGGATTACCTGGATCTCCACCCTGGGATAGTCCCGGCCCACCTCGTACATCAGCCCGGCCATCCCGTAGACCCCTGGGTCGCCGCTGCAGACCATGGCGGTCTTTCTCCCTTTTTCCGCCTCTTCAAAGGCCATCCGGCAGCGGGCTTCTTCTTTCCGCATGGGTGTAGACAGATAGATTTTCTCCGGGAAGGATTCCCGCAGAAGATCCAGATATACCGTATACCCCACGATCACCTGGCACTCCTCCAGGCAGCGGCGGGCCTCCCCTGTCATCTGTTCCGGCCCTCCCGGACCGATCCCGATCACCCATATCTTAGTCAAAGTCCACCCTCCATTTCTCCTCCGCAGCCGCCACTGTCACCGGGCCCAAAGCCCGTTTGGGCAGGATCAGCTTTCCGCCCTTCCCGGCGCACAAAAGAGCGCTGCGCTCACATACATTATCCACGCCTGTCACCTGCTCCACGAAGGAGGAAGCGGTGAAGGCTCCCTGCAAAGATTTTAGTTCTTCCCCCTCATAAGCCTGAAGGGAGATCCCCCGGCTCCTGCAGTACGCCACAAGTCCCGGCTCCTTTTCCTTCTGCCGGATGGTGGCCGCCGCACGCACGCTCTGGGGCCAGATCCCGGCTTCTTCAAGGGCCGTCTCCACTGCCAGGGCGATCTCTTCTTCCGATACGCCCTTCCGGCAGCCAATGCCCAGGATCACCCGGCGGGGGATCAGACAGAGAATCGTCTCCTCCCCGGACGGTTTCCGAATTCCCAGGAAAATGTGGGGCCCCGCTCCTTTTCCGTCCCCTGGGAAAAGAGAAACTTCCGGAGGCAGTTCTCCTTCCACCTGACCGTTTCCTTCCTGCAGCTTAAGAGTCACCGGCTCTTCCCCAAGGATCCGGGCAGAAATCTTTTTTCGCCCCTTCCAGGTCCTGGATGAAAAGCCCGTTCTTCGCCGCGAACACATCCACCGCCCACTTCCCGTTGATATCCGTGGCTGTGGTCAGCACCGGCTCCATTCCAAGCCGTTTTCCCAGAAGGCAGGCCAGGGCATTGGCCCCTCCCAGATGGCCGGACAGAAGGGGAATGCAGTAACGCCCCGCCTCGTCCACCGCCAGCACCGCCGGATCTTCTGCCTTGGACTTCACAAAGGGAGCCACAGCCCGCACCGCGATCCCTGCTGCTCCCACGAAGATGATCCCCTGAGCCTCGCTAAACTGGCGTTCGGTCCAGGCAGAAAGGGATTCCTTAAGGGACTCCGGATCGCGGCTGTTTTTCACTGCCGCCTCCGCCTCAAACCCTTCTTCCTTAAGCACAGAGGAAATGCGCCTGGCCAGCGCTTTCCCCCGGCTGGTAAAACTAATGATCCTGATCTTCATCATTTCTTCCCCTCCGGTATCCGGTGGTAAACTCCGGATCATAGAGCCTGGATCTCTGGTAGTTTTGGTGAGCCACCACCTCTCCCACGATGATCAGCGCGGTTTTGCTGATCCCGTGCGCCTCCCCGGTCTGGGCCAGCGTCCCCACCGTACAGGGATAACAGGCCTCCTCCGGCCAGCTTGCCTTGTAAACAATGGCCGCAGGGGTATCCGGCTCATATCCTCCTGCCAGCAGTTCCCGGGTCAGTTCCGGCAGAAGTCCTGCGCTTAAGAACAATACCATGGTGGCCTGATGAACCGCGAAGGCCGCCACCTGTTCCCGCTCCGGGACTGGTGTTCTTCCTTCCATACGAGTGATCACCACACTCTGGGACAGGCCGGGCAGGGTGTACTCCAGGTTCAGGGCAGCCGCTGCCGCGCCAAAGGAACTGACCCCCGGACAGGACTCATAGGGAATGCCCCGCTCCTCCAGCCGGTCCATCTGCTCCCGCACCGCGCCGTAGAGACTGGGATCTCCAGTGTGGAGCCGGACTGTATCCAGGCCTTTTTCCTGGGCTTCCTCCATCACTTCCAGCACCTCTTCCAGAGTCATATGTGCACTATTATATATCTTACAACATTTTTTTGTTTCTTTTAAAAGTTCTGGATTTACAAGAGACCCTGCGTAGATCACCACATCCGCCCGCCTTAAAAGCCGCTGCCCCCGGACTGTGATCAGATCTTCCGCCCCTGGTCCTGCCCCTACAAAATGAATCATTGTCCTTCTCCTTCTTTTATCAAAGATCAGTGTATAGTAGCCTGCGTCCTTCCCGAAGTTCTTCTGCTCCCCGGAAGAAGCGCTCCCCAGG
>ENA-OQCL01000977-OQCL01000977.1-human-gut-metagenome-genome-assembly--contig:-NODE-977-length-11563-cov-3.637286_pt1 | contig 11563 bp, 14 predicted proteins | sample MGYA00242502_ERZ504586 | MGnify/ENA primary metagenome ERZ504586 (study PRJEB26092, sample SAMD00036316) | human gut metagenome | host: Homo sapiens | study: EMG produced TPA metagenomics assembly of... | reverse complement strand
GTGGGACCCAGCCGCGCGGCGAAGCCCGCGCCCGCGGGCAGGAGCGCCAGGCCGAAGGCGCCCACCAGCCGCTCCCAGCGCTTCAGCCTAGGGCCGAATATCCCCGCTGCCAGCGCCCCCAGCACCGCCGCCGCGCCCAGGACGCTCTCCGACGCGCCGTAGAGCTCCGCCGAAAGCCCCAGCACGTTGCGCACAAGGTGCGGAAAGCCCACCGCCGCCGTGCCGCTGACGAAAAAGCTCGCCCCCGCGGCCAGCAGCAGGAGCCTCAGCAGCCCCGGTTCCTCCCGCCTCAAAAAACGCAGGCTCTCCCGCAGATCCCGCCCCAGCCCGGAGAGCAGCCCCCCTCCCCCGCGCGGCCCAGGTGCGGGCAGGCGTATGAAGCACTCCAGCCCCGCCGTCAGCAGGAAACACAGCCCCGCCGCCAGCAGCACCGGCCCCAGGCCCAGCCCGGCGTAGGCGAGGCCGCCCAGGAAGGGAGTGACCAGCCCCGCCAGGGCCTGGATCTGGTTCACCACCGAGTTGCCCCGCAGCAGCCGCTCCCCCGAGAGCAGCTGCGGCAGGCAGGCCTGCACCACGGGCGACTCGAAAGCCCCCAGCACAGAGAGCGCAAAGAGCAGCGCCCCTGCCGGGAGCACGCCGCCCGCAGCCCGGAAAAAGGGCAGCGCCAGCAGCACCGCAAGGCCCGAGGCCGCGTCCATCCCAGCCATCAGCCTGCGCCTATCACAGCGGTCCGCAAGCGCCCCGCCCAGGGGCGAGAGCAGCACGGTCGGCGCCATCGCCAGCGCCAGCATCCCCGCAAACACGCCCGCCGAGCCCGTCTGCTCCAGCACGTACATCGACAGCGCAAACCTCAGCGCATAGTTCCCGGCCAGCGAAAGGGCCTGGCCCAGCGCCAGCAGCGTGAAATCCCTTGTGAACAGCCTTTGCTTCATAGCTTGCCTCCTTACATACATTCATAAGGTATGTATATTCTCAAAAGAGAGCCGCCCTTGGGCGGCCTCGGTTTTTCAGAGCCTTGCGACGTAGTCCTCGGCCAGGCGCATGACCTCCTCGTCCACCAGCGGCAGGCCCAGGGCGGCGAGTGCCTCGCCTATGAGGCGGAACTTGCGGAGCATGCCCTCCGGAGTTGCGGGGTAGACCGTCGGGGCCAGCCAGAGGCTCGTGAGCAGGGGTATGAGCTCGGCCAGCTCCGGGGCGTAGCCGGTGCTTATGGAGCCGTCCCGCTGCCCCTCTTCGATGAGGCGCAGGAACCGGGGCGTCAGCTCCCGGCGGTTCGTCTCCAGCATCTCGGCCAGGACGCGCGGATTTTTAAGCATGGGCAGGGCCTCGCGTCCAAGCTGCTGCTGCTCCGCGTCGGCCTCGTGCAGGCGTATGACCTCCCGCAGCTTTTCAAGGCCATTCAGGTCCTTCCGCCCCGCCACGGCAAGGAAGGGGTCGTGCTCCAAAAACAGCCGATCCCCCAGGGCGTTCATGATGTCCGCCTTGGATTTGAAGTGGTGGTATACCGCGCCCTTCGTCAGGCCGCCCAGCTCGTCCACTATGTCCTGTATCGTCGTGGCCTCGTAGCCCTTTTCAAGGAAGAGCCTGCGCGCCGCGTCCAGGATGCGCTCCACGGTCTGCTCGGGATATTTGTTTCGGGACATGTCCGCGCCCCTACATTCGTGTGGTATGTATGATAGCATAAGAGGGGCCCCGCCGTCAAGGGGGGCGGGGCTCTCAGCCCGCGGCGAAGCCTACTGCGAGCAGGGCCTGGGCGGCTATGTAGGTGAGCATGACGGCCACGTCCGCGGCGTTGCTGTCCCCGTCGCGGAAGGTCTCAAAGGCGAGGATGCCGTCCGAGCAGAGGAAGAGGCAGCCGCCGGCGAGCAGGAAGCCGGCGCCGGGCGCGCCGGCGCGCAGGCCGATGAAGGCCGCGGAGCCCAGCGAGGCCAGCAGCAGGCCGTATAGCAGCCCGGGGAGCCTGAGGGCCTTCGGGATGCGCCGCCTGAGGACGAAGAAGATGCACAGCGCCACGGCCCCCGGCACCAGCGTCGCGGCCAGGGCGGTGAAGAGCCTGGGCTGCGCCGCCGCGGCGAGGACGCCTATGTGCGCGACGTAGAGGATGTGACCCAGCCCGAAGGCGGCCATACCCGCGCCGAGGAAGGCCTCGCGGTGCTTGTAGATCATGAAGAAGTCCCCGGCCCAGCCGCAGAACATGGCCCCGAGCACGACCGGCGAGGGCGAGCGGGCCATGGCGCAGTAGAGCGCGGCGATGAGCGGCATGAGCAGCAGCTTAGTGCCGCGCCGGAGCTTCTGGAGCCCCAGGCCGCAGGCCGCAAGGTGCGTTGCAGAGGCCGCCACAGCGGCGGCAGTGAGCGCAGTTACCATATTGACCTCCCGCAAGTTATCCGGCTCCATTCTAACCTATGCCGCGCCCCGTGTAAAGAATATATAAAGATTTTTCCGTACGGGCAGGCCCGCTTGGGGATTTACAGCCGCCCGGCGACGTTTTATGATATATCCAGCCCCCGGGGGAGGAAAAAAGTTCAGCTTCCTCCCACTTTTGGGGCTTATACTGTCTGAATATCCGGGAGGAAGGGAAAATGCTCCTTATTCTGCAAATAACGCAGCTTGACTACGGCGACGCGGCGCTCTGCGCCCTGTCGGCCCTGCGCGGCCGGGCGGAGGACCCCGGCAGCGCCGCGTCGCGGCTGCTTGAGGCCCTGGGCTCGGTGCCGCCGGAGCTCATCCGACGGCTGCTCGATGCCATCCCGGACAGGGACAAGGCGGCCTTAGCCGCCAGCCTTGCCCGTGAAAACGAGGCGCGGATACGGGAGCTCGCCGGCGAAGCGGCGCATCGGGCGGGCATTGCGCTCTCCGTGAAGGAGCTCTCCGTCTCGGACGGGCTGGAGCTCCGGGCCGAGATCGGGGACATCGACTACGCCGCCCTCGCGCAGGCGCTGCTGCCCCTCGCGCGCGAGAGGCTGGAGGCTGAGCAGGGCGCGGCCCCGGCGCTGCTGTCGAAGCTGCTGGCCGCCGGCGGGGGCCTCGCCGGGCTCCTGGGCCGTCTGCCCAAGGCGAGGCAGGAGCAGCTGGCGGCCCGCCTGCTTCAGAGCGCCTCCGGCAGGGCTGCGGCCCTCATCGAGGAGGAGGCTGCAAAGCGCGGCCTCCGGCTGAAGCTCGGCCGTCTCTCCGTCTCCGCGGGCTGGAGCGCATGACGCGCGCCCCTGAGCCCCGCGAGGCCCGGCGGCTTGCAAAAGCGCGGGGCTGCCCGTATAATATCTGTATCTGAGGGGCAAGCGCCCGGGAGGGGAAAAGCCATGCCGGCCCAATATGAGACTGTAATTTCAAAACGCAACCTGGAGCGCATACACAGCCGGAGCATGAGCCCGGCGGAGCTCATCGCCTTTCTGGAGGAGGGCGCGCTCTACCGCTCCTTTGCGGACGTGCTGCGCTCCGTGAGCCCCGGCGAGGGGCTGGCGGAGCGGCTCAAAAACGCGGCTGCTGGGCATAGACGGGCAGCCCGCCGGGCCGAAGGAGGCCGAGGCCCTGAGGAAGAACGTCTCCAACTGGCTCCGCGGCGAGGCCGCGCCGCAGAACAGGGAGCAGCTGTTCAAGATCTGCTTCGCCCTGGAGCTGGACGAGGCCCGGGCCGGGCGCGTCCTGGCCAGCGCCTCCGACACGGGCATACACTACCGCGACCCGCACGAGCTCTGCTACGCCTTCGCCCTGCGCACGGGCCTCGGCTACGCTGAGGCGGTGCAGCTCGACGCGGAGATGGAGGGCATCTACGGTCCCGTGGCCCGCGCCGCCGAGGCGGAGCGCGCCGCGGGCTGGAAAAAGCGGGAGCAGCTCTACCGCGAGCGCCGCGCCGAGGCCCGCAGGCAGCGCCTGGCCCGCGAGAAGCAGGGCCTCTGGTCCGACACCTACCTCGGCCCCGGCGAGGAGGAGGACCCTCCCGCCTTCCTCACCCAGCAGGTCTACCACCGCTTTGAGGACGTGCGCGACCGCGAGGGCCTGCGCCTCTTCTTCCTCCAGAACAGCGCCCGCCTGGGCTGGATACACGAGAGCGCCTACGAAAAGTTCTGGAGCCTGCTCCTCGCCCTGCAGGAGCCGGACGACGCCATCGCGCCCTCCGGCGAACAGGCCGCGGAGGTCTATTCCCTCGACAGGATAGCGGAGGAATACCTGCGCATGCACGTCCCCCTGGGCAAGAACACCCGGGGCTTCGACTATCTCCAGCGCGCCGTCAAGCGCAACTGGCCCGGGGCGACGGAGCTGCAGCGGATGAAGTCCCGCAAGGCCGACGTCAGCCGCAAGGCGCTGCTGCTGCTCTTCCTCATAACGGAGGACTTCCTCTTCTCCGAGGACCTGCTGTACAGCGACAAGGCCGGGGAGGAGGCCGCCTGGTATCTCCCGCTGGAGGACGAGTCCCCGCGCGACAGGCTGGAGGTCACGCTGAGCAAGGTGAACCTCTTCCTGGAGACCTACGGCATGAACCAGCTCGACCCCGGCAACCCCTTCGACTGCCTGGTGCTCTACGCCCTGGCGGCGGACTGCGGCGGGGAATTTCTGAGCGACAACTTTTCCCGCGCGCTGGAGGTCCTGTTCTCCGGCGCCCAGGGCGGCGGCTGAGCCGCCGGGGAAGGACAGGTGCGATGAGAACTGCGCTCCAGCCCGGGAGCCGGCTGACCCTGGGCGGTGTCGAATATACGATAGAGGCCGTGGAGGGCAGCGGCAGCAGCGCCGTCGTCTACCGCGCGGCCTATGAGGACGCCCTGAACCGGGGCGCGCTGCACCGCGTGCTCATAAAGGAGCTCTTTCCCCTGAGCGCGCAGGGCGGCATAGAGCGCGCGCCGGACGGGGGCGTCGTCTGCACCGGCCCGGGCCTTGCAGTCATGGAGGAGGCGAAGCGCCGCTTCCTGATGGGCAACCAGGTGAACCTGGAGCTGCTGGCCGGGCGGCCGGAGGCCACGGCCGGGAACCTCAACTCCTTTGATGCGCGGGGCACCTACTACTCCGTGCTCTCCCTGCACGGGGGCGAGAGCCTGCTGCGCGCGCTGGACTCGCGCGGGCGCTTCCCTCTGAGGGAGGCGGCCGGGGTCATGCTGCGGCTGCTGGGCGCGCTGGCCGTCTTCCAACCGCCGCGGGCTGCTGCACCTTGGACGTCAGCCCGGACAACATCCTGCTCCTGCCGGGGCAGGCCCTGCTCATAGACTTCAACAGCGTCTGGGACACGCGCCGGCCCGACTGGGGGCGACTTCTGCTTCAGCTGCAAGCCGGGCTATTTCCGCGCCCGAGGTCCTGCTGGGCGACGAGGCCGCACTCTGCCCGGCGACGGATATCTACTCCTGCGGCGCGGTCTTCTTCCACCTGCTCTCAGGGCGGAGGCTGAGGGAGGGCGAGGCCGCCTCGGGCGGTTTCAGGCGCGGGCTGGCCGGCCTGCCCTGCCTGGCAGGGGTGCCGCAGAGCGCCGCGTCCAAGGCGGCGGAGATACTCCTGCGGGCGCTGCACGCCCTGCCTCGCAGGCGCTATGCGGACGCGCAGGCCATGGCCGAGGAGCTGGGCGAGCTCCTCGCGCGGCTGGACGGTTTCGGCGTCAGCCCGAGCGCGCTCTGGGAGGCCGGGGCGGCCCGTCTGCGGCGGGAGCGCGCGCCGCAGGGCGAATATCTCGACCAGCCGCTCGCGGCGGCGGACGGGCAGACGCTCCCGCGGCCGGAGCTGGAGCGGCGGCTCGACGGGGGCGGGCGTTTCCTGCTCACAGGCCCCGGCGGCATGGGCAAGTCGCGCCTGCTGCTGGAGCTCGCCGCGCGCCGCGCCTCGGTCTTCCGGCCGGGGGAGCCGGTGTACATTCTCCTGCCCCTGAGGGGCTATCAGACCTGTCCCGGCGAGGCGGACTACATAAGGCGCAGCCTGCTGCGGCTGCTGCGCTTCGCGCCCGGCGGCCCCGGCCGGGAGGACGCGCTGCACGCGCTGGAGGCGCTCTTCGACAGCCCGGGTCCCGGCGGCGGGGCGCGGCTCGTGCTGCTGCTGGACGGGCTGAACGAGGCCGGGCCGCGCCGCGAGAAGCTCCTGGCGGAGCTGGAGGAGCTGGGCTCCCGCCCGGGCCTGGGCCTGCTGGTCACGGAGCGCAGCTCCGCCGTGCTGGAGTACGCCCTGGGCGGCTTTGAGCCGCTGGCCCTCTCGCCGCTGAGCGAGGCCCAGCTGGAAATACAGCTGGGCAGGCGCGGCCTGCCCCTGCCCGCGGAGGAGGGCCTGCGCCGCCTGCTGGCAACGCCGATGCTGCTCTTCCTCTATCTCGACGCCGCCCAGACCCCCGGCGAGGGCGCCCCGCGCCCGAGACGCAGGAGGCCCTGGTGGCGCTGTATCTGGAGCAGTTCTGCCGCCGCGCCCTGCGCGAGGACAGCGGCAGCCAGGGCGCGCACTGTCCTCCCCGCAGGTCGTAAAACTGTGCATTGAGGTTCGTTCCGATTTTCCCATTTCTCATTACATATGGGTTCACGCAGACAACGTGCATGACCTCTGTGTTATCCGGCACGTTAAATACTATTTTCTTCATGCTGTTCCTCCTCTCTCAAAACTTCCATGATTCCCTCAAATACGAAGATGGCACACGGGAGGGCGATACCGTTTCCCCACATCTTGTAAAGTGCGGAGTCGCTGATCGGGTCTGCGAGCCATCGCTCCGTCTGCTTAGCGTCCTTTGGAAGCTGAATCCCGTCAGCTCGTCCGATCAGCCGCCACCATTCCGCCCATATGATCATCCATTCCCGGATGGTCTTTGCGCTTGGGTTCTCCATGGCTATATTCTCTGTCCAATCATCTGGGAAACCCTGCAGGCGGCAGCATTCCAGCGGAGTCAGCCGCCGGATCACGTAATCCACGGCTACGAGGTTTTGGCATTCATCCCCCGCCGGCCCACCTGTCCCTTTTGCCATCTTAACTGTCAGGGTTCCGCTTTTCTCCGGGTAGACGCTGTGAGCCACGCTTCCCGGAACATCACTTGCCGTCAGGCTTTGCGCTGTTTCCTCTGTCACGGATGAATTGTCCCTCCCGATGGCGTATGCTACGGCTTGCCTGTTGTCTCCCGGCTCTGCCCGTACCGTCCCTGCTTTTCCATCCTGGTAAATATGGCCGCCGATCCGTACTGCCGCTCCCGGCTCAAATGCCACCACCGGGCAGGCTACCGCATGGCGATCTGAAGCAGTCAGCGTGTTCGCCGGATCTCCCGGTTCTCCAACTCCGAGTCCGTTGGCGGAACCATCATCATTCCTGTCATTGCCTCCGCCCTTGTACCTGGTAGCTTTGTCTGCGATGGGGATAGGTTCAAATAGTGTTTGCGTGTTGTGTGTGCTGAGGGTTGCGCTTTTATCAATCTGCATCAATGGTCCCTTTCCCCTCCCTGGCATCCGCCCCTGACTCTGGAGAGTAATTGGTCGAGGATGAATGGCGTGTTGCCCCCCCCTGTACCCATTTGTCCTGTTAAGGTAGGGACAATGTTGTCCTTTGCAAATGTTACCCTGCTGTCCTGCGGATGGTTTTCTAAGACGACTGAATTTCTGCCTGTCGCATGAGCGCTTCTCTCAGAATTCCCGGTAATTCCCTGCCACGCTTCTCGGCTCTCTTTAAAATCCCGGCGCAGGCCTTGGCGCTTAAAAGTACTTTTGGTGCGGTGTTTCCTCCAAAATCTGCGACAAGGAAGATTCGCTTTCTTCTTTGGGGGACTCCCCAGTATTCGGCATCAAGCGTTCGCCAAGCAATGGAGAAAGTGTCGCCCATGATGCATCCGGCTTCTGCCCATTTGTTTTTCGGAGGGAAAGGTACTGCGGCTGTTTCGTCTGCGATGCCTGCGATCTCCTGGAGTACTGCCCGGAAGTCGCCCCCCCCCTATTGCTACTGAAGGCGCCGGGGACGTTTTCCCAGACCATAAACCTTGGACGGATGTCTTTCCCTGTCCTTCCTTTCTTGATGTCACTGTTTCTCATCTCCTTCACGATTCTGATCTGCTGCCGGAACAGCCCGCTCCGATCCCCGTCTAAGCCGGCCCGCTGTCCTGCGATGCTCATGTCCTGGCACGGCGACCCGCCGCTTATGATCGTGACCGGGTCGATTTTGTCTCCCTTTACATATCCGATATCCCCAAGGTGTTTCATCTCCGGGAAGTTCTTCTTTGTGACCAAGATTGGGAGTGGCTCGATCTCGCTTGCCCAGATGGGCTTTATTCCACAAATACTCGCCGCCAGTTCAAAGCCGCCGCTTCCTGAAAAAAGGGAACCTATCGTTATCTCCGTCATTTGCCCCACCCCATTTTCTTCCCGCACCAGTGACAGTGCGTATGATGGTAATTCACCCGCTTTCCACAGGTCGGGCAGCACCAGACGCCGCTTCTGCTGACGGGTTTTTGCGGAATCTTAAAGTGAACCGTCATTTCCCCGTATTGTGGGGACATCTTTTCATAGTCAGCTATGATGTCGATCGCTTCCTGGAGCGCCTGCATATCTTCTTCCCATACGGGATCCGCATCCTCGCTTCCTTTCATGGATCCGCAGTGTCTCATCAAAGATTCCAGTTGCTTTGTTATTTTTTCGTATTCTTTGCTCATGCCTGCACCTCCTGCCCTGGAGGTTTCGCCAGTCCGAAGACCATGAGCGCCATGTTATATCCTCTTACCTGGTGGGTAAATAATTTAGGCTTCACAGGTGGCTTTATCAGCGGAACCGGGTGCGGGTTCATCCGTTCTTTGTCCACCGCCGCCATGACTTCGTTCAGCTTGATCCGCTCTGTCTCAATGCTCTGCGGCAGCTTCACGATTCCTGCCAGCTTATTCAGAAGTTCGATGTCTGCCGGCCCGGAGAGTTCCTGTCTCTGGCGGCTCCACTTCATTTTCCCCCAGGACTTTATGATTGCGAACTGGACGCTGTCCGCTTCCCGGATCAGAATCTTCCCGTTCTTCATTGCCATTTTCATTTTGCTCTTTCATCCTCTCACGAATTTCTTTCTTCCATTCCGGCTCATTCTCCGCCGCCCTGGATGGATCAGCGGCGATTCCCGGATTCTTGTAAATGTCATATAAAATCCCCATCATGCTCCCTGTCCCTCTTTGTAGAAGGTGTGGTTCCCATGCTCGAACAGCCTTGTCAGATTGCGGCTGTGCCAGGTATCCTGCTCTTTACTGCTTGTGAAGTAGGTAGCGCCCTGGCTTTCGTCCCATCCGTGCATGACCATGGAGAGCGCCGCCCAGCAGTCTTCATCCGGCTCCGTGGTGTAATATCTCCCGCCTTCCGTAACCGGGGAGAATTGCCCAGGCTCTGTGATCACTTCTTCGATGGAGTCCGGAAAGCCATCGCTCCATACCCGATTCAAAACGACCAGGATTACCAGCGCCTTGCCCTCGGTGTCTTCGCCTTCAGCTTCTGCCATGGCGATCTTGGCCAGCATGTAGGATTCTTCCGCATCCCAGTCCCGGCTGCCGATGAGCGTCTGCGATGTCGTCTCTGCTGCCGCTTCCTGCTGCGTCTGGACATTGCGAACTGCATTGATGAATTCCTGCTCCTGTGCCTGTTCTTCTTTCAGATACTGCTCTCTCTCGATCATCATCTGCTCATAGTCTTCCGGGTCCCACCAAACCCCGCCATACTCTATTTGTCCGAAATGTTCCGGCGGCTTTGGCGGTTCATACGGATCATTAATAAATGCCCAGATCAACATGCCACCCATCAGGCCGCCGATCAGCATACTGCCAGCCACTTCCTTGATTGCCTTCTTTATTTTTCGCTTTCTGGCTATGCGCCTCCGGCTCTCCGCCCTGCTTCGCTGTCCGTTCAAATCCTTACACCTCCGTCTTGGCGATCCCTACCAGTTGCCGCTCACTTTTTCTCCAGAGGACGATGTTCCTCTCTGACTCTGAATGGTACATATAATCCTTTGGATCCATGCCCCTCTTTTTCAAGAGTTCTTTCTGATTCCTTGTTAATCTCTTAGGTTGCTTCATCCCTGTCTTCCTTCCGTAATTTACTACTTGACTTCTGCCAGCGCCCTGTTTATGCTCCTTAGGCTTCTTGGGTCTGGCATGGAACAGGTTCTCCAAGGGTTTGAAGAAAAACTGTTCTTTCCATGCTCCCTGAGTATTCTTTGGGGTAGCTGTACTTGTCGCCTGCAGTGCGGTTTCTTCCTTGCCGCCATCGGTATTGTTTCGCACCCACGCATCCATGCTCCCGATGTTCTCTCTCTGCGTGTTCTCATCTGCCTCCGGACCGTTCTTGTTTTACTTGGGCCTGCGTCCCCTATCCCAATTTCGACAGCCATCCGTGCAGGCTCACTTCCTGCTGCCGGGGCGACTTATTGCAGCGGCTCGTCCACACCTATCGGTTTTTACCCTGGTCGATGCTTGCCAGCGGTTCTTATTCAGTTTTTGCCTTGATGCAGACGCATCGGTCGTTCCGTTTCTTTTCCTCATCCCAGATCGGGACAGTGTAGTTGATCTTCCCTTTGTCCATCCCGGTGCGGATCCGCCCGTGGGTGTAGAGGTGCTTTCTGGCGCATCTGGCGCTGACTCCGAATTCCCTGCAGTAGTTGTTGAATTCTTCCGCCTTGATTCGGTATTCTCCATCGACCACTGTCCGGTCCTTTATGATTCCGGCGATAAATTCCTCTGTGTCTATGAGGGCTGTCTGCTTTGTGAGTGCCTGCCATTCTGCCAGCTCATCCAGTCCGTTGATGTCCACCTCTGCTTTGCTGAAAACGTCCAGGATCATGGGGATCCGTTCGTTTGGCGCTGCCGCCAGGATCTTTGCGATCTGGATTGCGATCTTGATGTCCAGCGGCTGGGTTCCGATTTCCGTTGTCACTGTGGTTTCCTCCTTCAGACTGATTTCTGTGCGACCTCTGCCCGGTATGGCTCGCCGCCCCTTTCCAGTTCCCTGTACATGGTTGCGGAGTGGACTCCGATAATGAGGGCGATTTCATCCACTGTCTTGCCCTGGGCGTACAGTGTTTCGATTTTCTTCCTGTCTTCAAATTTCAACCGCTTGTAGGGCTTTCTCGGCCGCTTCGTGGTCATGGCCATTGTGTTCCACCTCCTTTTGGGCAAAAAATAATGCGTCAGAGCGGTAACTCCAACGCATTTTGTTATGTCTTTCTTTAATTACTTATAAAAAAATGAAAAATGCGAATTGAGTTATTCACTCTTTTCGCATTTATCTTAGAACTTCACGAAATTACTGCAAATTTCTTTTTCACAGCCCCTCATATTTGCCCTTTCCATGCCACAAGAGAAACATTCGGAGGTATTCCATGGAAATTTTATGTAAAAAATCGCACCTGTCTTTTGGCGGCATTCTGCTTCCTTCTGATCCTGATGCTCATCGGCTCGCTCTTCGATGCGCCGATCTCCGCTCTGCTGTATCATCCCGGAAACGCTTTCGGCACATTTTTTGCCGGTTTCGGGGAATACCCGGCCCCGCTGGGCGTCGTGGCCGCGGGATCCATGCTTTTTTCCGCCGCCCAAAAGGAGACTTCCTATCCTCTCCGGCCTTTTCTTACCGCCGGCGGATGCTGCCTGATTGCCGCCGGCGGATGCTGGCTT
>ENA-OQCL01000975-OQCL01000975.1-human-gut-metagenome-genome-assembly--contig:-NODE-975-length-11580-cov-2.808871_pt1 | contig 11580 bp, 13 predicted proteins | sample MGYA00242502_ERZ504586 | MGnify/ENA primary metagenome ERZ504586 (study PRJEB26092, sample SAMD00036316) | human gut metagenome | host: Homo sapiens | study: EMG produced TPA metagenomics assembly of... | reverse complement strand
ATGAATATGGGAACGTGGAATCTAATTATGTATATGACATAGAACTCAATATTTCTAATACAGATAATACGACTGGGTATATTTTCTTTGGACGATATCTTTTGGTAGACAAATCCCTGACGCTTTTCTATACAGCACAATTCAAGCTCTGGTATATCCCGAACTTGCAGATGTCGGCAGCCTTAAGCTGAAGCCCGGAGCCAACAAAACCCTTCATTTCTTTTTTTACGCCGAGCACTGGTGCTGTCCAAAAAAGAGTAAGAAAAGTCGAGAAGATGCTTACGGAAGATGTTTTTTCACTCTGCGTTTCCGAATTCCCTGCTCGTCTGCTAATAAAAATCAAGTGATTGCATCATCGGATACCGAACGCTATGTTTTTCTGTGATGTGATTCGTACGCGAACGGTAGATATCCTCATCTGTTCGTTGCGAAGAAAGCTTCATCTTGAGAAGATCATTCGAACGGTTCCGACAGTTGGCTATATGTTGGGGCGACTGTGGCGCAAGTTGTACGGATGGTAATTCTGCCAACATGAACGCGAACGTGGCCACTGCAATCAGCCGCGCGACCGACGGTTGACGCTCCGTAACAGACAGAAGGCGGGCATTGGATTGCCTGCCTTCTGTCATTATGTATGTTGTTTTGCCGGCAATACCAAGCAAAAAGAAGCACCGCCACCTGGCGTATCCTGTACGGTCAAAGAACCGTGCTGCAGGTTGGCCAATTCCGTGGCCACCGTCAGCCCCAATCCATAATGATGGGCGCTGTTTTCGACAGTTGCCGCGCATTCATTTTCAGAAGTTTGCCGGTAGAAATAGGTAAACACCGCCTGTTTGGCATTGTCCGGTATGCCGGGGCCGTGGTCGATTACCCAAAACCGAACCTGGTTATGTTGGAAGTCTACCCGCAGCGCAACAGCACTACCAGGAGAGGCGTAGGTGTGCGCATTGTCCAGCAAGATGGCCAAAATTTGCTGTAGCCGTTGCTCATCGGCCAAAACCATCGGCAATGGTGCGTCCGGCATCTCCAGCGCAAGCATTTGTTCCGCGCGGGCCAGAACCGGCTGAAAGGTTTCGTAGGCGGTCATAGCGGCTTCCTCCGGCAAAACAGATCGAAGCTGCAGTGTCCAATGCCCGGTGTTGCTGTTTGTCAAAACTAGCATATCGTCGATCAGACGTCCCATTTGGCGGGTCTGTTGCTGAATCAAATGGCATGGCTCCGCCAAATCTTGGCTTTTCTGTTTCAGAAGATCAGCCGACGTGGAAATCACAGCCAACGGCGTTTTCAATTCATGGCTGGCAGACGCCAGAAAGCGGATCTGCTCCGTTTGCGCCTGTTCAATCGGGCGTACTGCAAAACGGGCCAAGATGGCAGACATCAGGATAAGTGCGGCCCACCCCAACATAAAAGCGGCCGCATACACGGCCAGTAAGCGCAATACTTCGGCCGAATGGACTGTCACAGGTTGCATAACCAGTATATTGCGCCACTGAGTAGTGGACATCGCCTGCCCTTGCAGGAAGCACCGCCAATTTTGCCCTGCGGACTGTACCATGAAATTCCCACTTTGCGCTGCGGAAGAGTATAAGCCTCGCCCAATTGCAGATGCCTGCACAGATGCCAGTAGTTGTGTCAACGTTTCCTTTTTGCAAGTCAGGGACGAAGGTCAGCAACGTGCCGCCGTCCACAACCGCCACGGCCAATTGATTCTGCCCGGCAAACTGCAACACAGTTTGGGTATCCACACCATAGGGCGAGGAGACATAGGCGGTTACAGTCTGACATTGGGAGAGAAATAGAGACTCGTCTGCATTGCTCATCTGACGACGGGCGGCCTGCCAGGCAACGGCGAAAGCAATCAGCAGAACCAGTCCGGTAACCAGCGCACAGAACGCAGTGATTCGGTATCGTGATTTCCTATAGATGGCTCCCGTGTGGTGGATTTATAGCTCTCTTTCATAGGACAGTTGGTAGCCGGTGCCCCGGCTGTTTTGTATTTTCACGGCGGATTGCAGGTGCGCGAGCCGCTGCCGTGTCAGATGGATATAGGTGTCGATGACAGCATCGGTCACTTCCGCGTCCGGTCCCCAGATGCGGTTGAAGATTACGTTGCGAGTAATGGGCACTTCTGCATTTCGCAGCAGTAGTTCTATCAATTGGGCCAGCCGTTTGGGCAGGACTTCCTTCCCGGCGGGGCCGCTGAGCTGCCGCACGCTGGGGCGGTAGCTCAAGTCACCAAAACACAGCTCTCCGGGATCCTCAAGGGATACCGTGCGGCGCGACCAGATACGCAGCCGGGCCAGCAGTTCCTCCATGGCAAAGGGCTTGACGATATAATCATCTGCCCCCGCATCAAGACCGGTGACTTTATCGCCCAGGGTATCCAGCGCCGTCAACAGAAGAATCGGCACCGTGATACCAGCCGTGCGAGCTTCCCGTGTCAGTGTGATGCCATCTTTGCCGGGCAGCATTCTGTCAAGTAGGATCAGGTCGCTGCTGTTGTTGAGCATTTGAAACTCTGCCTCGTTTCCATTGCTGCAAGTTACGACCGTGTACCCCTCGTTTTGTAAAACGGAAGCAATGTTTCGGCACAGGGAAACGTTATCTTCCACAAGCAAAATTTTCATGCCCGCCTCCCGGATGCCTTGTCAAAAATTCAGGATAAATTTAGAGTGTGTTTGCTACAATCAGTTTAGAACAATTCAGGAAGGAAGTCAACAACCATGAAAACAATGCGCGCCAAGGCGTTGGCCTCTCTGCTGGCAGGGTTCGTCACGCTCGCTGGGTTTTCCGGCTGCCATGCATCTTCGGCAGCCATGTTTTCGGAATCGGCAACCATCAGCGCTTCTTCTGCTCCGCAGGACAGCGCGTCATCGACAACACAGATTCCGCAAACCAGTGAGGCGGGGACGTATGTGCAGGACGACATGACGGAACTGATGCCGCAGACCTATGCATATTTCACGGATTTGCGTCTCTCCGCGGATGGTGCTGTAGAAGTGGTGGGGCTGAGCCAGAGCGGCGGCGTACAACTTTTGCGCTGGACCGAGGATGTTTGGGAAACCGCCGTCGAATCCGGCCAGCCGACCGTGGCGAACGGAGCTTTGACCGTCGCGGCAGACGGCACGCTTTGGACCGTTTGCCGCGATGACAGCGGTGCCTACACCCTGCAGAGCGGTACGGACCCTGCCGCCATGCAAACCATTCCGGTCGAGGCTTTGTCGCAAGAGGAAGCGCTGCCAATCAGCCTGCGACTTGCAGCAGACGAAAAGATATTTTTGACCGCTCAAGTCGGGGAAACCACCGTCTTTGTGCTGGTCGATCCTGCCACCCGGCAGGCCACGACCGTGACGCCCGGTTTCTATGGCAGCCCGGCCTTTTATGCAGAGGGTTCCATCTATACGTTTGCGGCCGGAAGCACCAGCTTGTCTGTGCTCGATGCCACGAATGGCAGTGTATTGCAACAATACAGCTTGCCGTTGGCAGAGCCTTTGGCGCGGGCCAGCGCTGCCGCGATCCAACAAAACTGCCTGATTTGGGCAGACAGCAACGGTATCCATCAAATTGCCCTGAGTGGTACTTTACAGCAAAATCTGGCCGATAACCGCAGTTTTGCGCTTGCCAGCAGTTCCTTCATCGTACAGCAGATCGTGTTGGACGGACAGGGAAATTACTGGGTCAGTGGCGTAAATGCCGGCGGTCAGGCACAAATATACCGGTACCGGTATGATACCCAGGCGGCCGTCGCGTCCGGCGGCGAACTGGTGGTTTGGGCCATGGAGGATAGCCTTTTGCTACGTGAGACCGTCAATACATACGCATCTGAACACCCGGAACAGACGGTCACTGTGGAATATGGTCAAGACAGTCTGGACAATGGGATGACAGTGGACGATGTGATCCGCACCCTCAACGTAGAGATCTTTGCCGGTGAGGGACCGGATGTACTTGTGCTGGACGGTCTGCCCGTAGAATCTTACATTCGTCAGGGAATCCTCGCAGATTTAAGCAATATCGATACCAGCAACTGCTACGAAAACATTGTACATTGCTATGCCGATGAATCCGGCTGTTGGGCGCTGCCGCTGCTGTTCCGCCCCAGCCTGGTTTATTGCCAGTCTGAGGAAAACAAAGCACGGTTGTCTGAGGCCCAAAATTTGACCGATTTGCAGGATCTCCTGTGTGTCAAATCAAACTTTCATTATGATGGGTACTACAACCTGTTCAGCGAGTTATACCCGGCGGCCAGCGCGTCGATCTTTGCTGTCGAAGGCGAAGGTGTGAACGAGGATGCTCTGCGAGAGTTTTTGTCTGTCACCAAAGCGGTTGTTGATGCGCAGCAGATCAGCGCGGAATATGATCCGCTTTTTGGGGACGGGGAGGATACCGCCAGCGGGGATGACGGCCAGCACCTGGCTGTGGATATTCCTGTCAGTATGAACTGGTATGGCCGGGCGCAGGATCCGGCTGACTGCGCGGCAGGCAACCCCAGCGACTATCTGCTGACCTATATCTACATGGTCAGCGAAACCGGGAGCGTCCCGGCTCTGATTCGCCCCTTGCCGGGTGATGTGTTTACACCGGTGATGACAATGGGCGTATTGAATACATCTGACCAGGTAGACGCCGGCGTGGCGTTTGTTGGAACCATGTTGGATTGCGAAACGGAAGACCTGGCTGGCCGAGGCAGTTTCAATGGTTACTTTGTGCGTCAAGGCGTCCAACTTGCCAAAGTCAGCCAGCGTTATGATGGTACCGACGGTAACCCTACGCCGTCTGAATTGAATCTGGATGCCGTGATGGCCCAACTGACCACACCGTCGAACACGGATTTGAGTTTGAGGGAACTTGTCTATGAGAACGCGGCTCAACTGTATACGGGCGCGCAGGACTTGGAAACGACGGTGGCCAACATCCTGCAGCGAACGGACTTGTACTATGCAGAGCAACAGTAACCGGGGCCGCAACTGCTGTACGGCCACCCAACGGGAAACTCGTGCGGCCTGGTTGTTCCTGCTGCCCAGCTTGACTGGCGTTGTTCTGTTTGTTTTGCTGCCCTTTGCTGAGACGGTACGGCGCAGTCTGTTTGACACGATGGGAACTGTCTGGGTCGGCTTGAGCAATTACCGCTCTGTCATACAAAACGGTGCCTTCCAATTGGCCGTACACAATACGGCGCGCTTTTTGGGGATTTGCCTGCCGATTCTTCTTTCAGGCAGCCTGGTACTGGCGCTCGTGCTCCACAGCCGTCCGCTGCGGCAAACACGGGCTGCCCGCATCTTCAAAACCACCTTTTTGCTGCCTATTGCGATTCCTGTGGCCAGCATTGTGCTGTTGTGGCAAACCTTGTTTGCCCGGCAGGGGGTGTGCAACGGTTGGTTGACCTGCCTGGGGGTGCAGCCTATAGATTTTATGGGGACAGGTACAGCGTTCTGGGTTTTGACCGGCACCTATCTGTGGAAAAATTTGCGGGTATACAAGCATTCTTTGGACGGCCGGGCTGGAAGCGATTCCGGTCGATCAGTATGAAGCAGCCCGCGTCGATGGTGCAGGGACATGGCAGCAGTTCTGGCATATCACCTGGCCTGAGCTCCAGCCAACTTTAGTCCTGACCTTGATTTTGAGCCTGCTGAATGCCTTCAAGGTTTTCCGCGAGGCCTACCTGGTGGCAGGACGCTATCCGCAGCAGAGCATCTATCTGTTGCAGCATTTGTTCAACAACTGGTTTTTAAGTCTGGACCTGCCGCGCCTTGCTGCTGCCGCCGTGTTGGTTGCGCTGGTGTTGTTGGTTGTGATTTTGGGATTATTGAAATGGTGGGACCACTGTGCGAAAGATGAGTAGGGTTCACAAACCGCACCGCTGGCAATGGCTCTGGCTGATACCGGCGGCGCTGCTGGTATGGTGGCCACTCTGGTTTCTCTTTATGGGCGCGCTGATGTCCCAGGAAGAATTGCGCTTGACAATTGGCCCGGCCCTAGGGCTGGGCACCGGATATACCGTCTGGCACCTGTTGCCAGACTGGCCGACGCTCGAACCGTTGCTAACCCTGCTGTTGGATACGCCGCAGTTTTTTGTCATGTTCTGGAACAGCATCGGCCAGTCTGTAGCCCAGGTGGCCGGGAACCTGCTGGTGGGCGCGCCTGCCGCTTGGGCAATCAGCCGGCTTCGCTTTCGCGGGCGCAGTATGGTTCGGGGGCTTTACATCGTTCTGATGCTATTGCCCTTCCAGGTAACCATGGTGCCCAGCTATCTGGTATTGCGCCAATTTGGCCTGCTGGACACGCCGTGGGCCATCATTTTACCGGGCATCTTTTCTACATTTCCGGTATTTATCATGGAGCGCGGCTTTGACACGGTTCCGAGAGAAGTCTTGGAGTCCGCTTCGATCGATGGTGCAAATCAATGGCAGCGTTTTTGGCGCATCGGGATTCCATTGGGGATTCCCGGTCTTATATCCGCCCTGACGCTGGGATTTTTGGATGCCTGGAACGCCATAGAACAACCGATGACTTTTTTGGAATCTCCACAATATTGGCCACTGTCTCTCTTCTTTACCGACCCGGCCAATCTGGATACAAAACAACTGGGGCTCGCGATGGCTGCCAGTCTGTGGATGTTGCTCCCTTCGATTCTGGCCTTCCGCTTCGGGCAAACATACCTGGAAGCAGGCTTGACAAAAGGGGCTGTGAAAGGATGAGCTCTTTGGACGTGATACATAAACTCAGACAGCGGTTGCACGCTACTGCCGCTGCCAAACCCAACCAGTGGCATACCGGTGTTGCCATGCTGCGCTTTCTTGCGCTCATGCTTTTGTTGACTTTGTTGGTGCGCGGAACCGCGGCCACCACGCTTCCAGTCGTCTCGGTGACCGCCCCGTACCAGGGTGTAGTTACGCAGAGCTTTACGGTTTCCGGTCAAATATCCCCCGGAATTGGAACTCCGCTGACCATCCCGGAAGGTCATTTGGTCGAACAGATTTTCGTCCAACCGGGCGATCAGGTGACAGAAGGGCAAACGCTGGCACTCTTGTCTTTGGACGATGTGCGCGCGGAAATCGAACAGGTACAGGCGTCCATGCAGCAGCATCAAGTACAGGCCAACCAGCTTCTGGCAGGGCAGGCGGCCGATCCGTTTGCCTGGCAGCAGGCGCAGCAACAGCTGGATCGAGCGTATGCAGACTATCAACAGGCAGCAGCGGAAGGCGAGGCGGATGTTTCGCAGGCACAGAATGTGCTGGATGCTGCCCACCAGGTTTTGGCAGAGGTAGAAGGCCGGAAACCGCAACGCCCTTACGAGGACGGCTTTTGGGAGATGGCAACGCCGGAACAAGCACAGACGGAACAGGATTACGCGGACTGGGAAGCGGAATACGCGACCGCGCAGGCGGCTGTGCAGCAGGCACAGGCGGATTTGGAAGCAGCACAAGAGGCCACGGACAATGCAACGGAGGCGGCGCTGTCCGCCGCGCAAAACGCAGAGGATTCGCGTAATAGCGCCCAGCACAATTACGCAAAGGAAACGGAAGAACTGGCTAAGTCAAACCAAACTGATCAAGCGGGCGCTCAGGTTTTGCTAGCCCAGATTCGGCAGGAAGATCAAACCTTGAAATCTCTCGAAGCCCTGCAAGCAGCAGGCGGAGCTTTTTTGGCCCCATCAGATGGCATTGTAACCGAGATGGCACTTACAGTCGGAGCAGATACGCCAGCAGTAGCGGGACTGCTGGCAGCAAACGAACAAGAATATGCGGTCACTGCCTCCTTGACAGCGGAACAAGCAAGCCTGTTGAAGGCGGGCGGTACGATTTCGGTGATGCAGGAACAAAATACCGGAACAGCCACATTGGAACAAGTCAATGATGATCTCGCCCAATTCACAGTGTCTGGTACACAGTGGAAAACGGGGGCGGCGGATATAACCGTTACGACTATGGGCGGAACGACAGGGCTTTGCCTGCCAGCCACCGCAGTCAACAGCGATAACGCCGGGAATTTTGTGTACCTGGTGGAAACTAAAAATACCGTGCTGGGCGTCCAAAGCGTGCTGGTCCGGCTGGGGGTTACCGTAGAAGAACGTGGCGATGGTGTAGTACGTATTTCGGGCGCTTTGAGCGGGCAGGAACAGATTGTCAGTGCAAGCAGCAAACCACTTTCCGCAGGAACAGAGGTGAGAATCGATGAGTAGGCGGCTGATGTCACTGATCTGTCTGGGTATGTATTGCCTTTGCCTCTGGCTGGCTGTGCAGACTGTCGAGAAGGTTAGACAAATCAGCCCAGGCGTCAGTTTGCGCTACGCGCAGGCGTTGACCGGCGAACAGGTAAAAAAAATGCGCAGACTTATATAAAAAGTAGTCAAAACACAGATGGGCTGATGGTAACTTTCTGGGAAGAAACCCAGGTGGCGGTGCGCTCCCCTGTAAGCACACGGACCTGCACGGATGTTTGCAGTATCGGTTTCTGCGGAACGGCCCATGATGCATACGGAGCAAGCTATGTGGTGGGAACTGCACCCGGCAGTGGCGACACCAGCCAGTGCGCTGTCAGTACGGCGCTGGCATGGCAGCTTTTTGGAAGTACAGACATATTGGAGCAAGCGCTTACGCTGGACCCGGATACAGAGGATGCCCGGACTTACCGGGTGTGCGGTGTCTTTGTATCGGAAACAGAGCAGATCCTTTATGGTGTTGAAACCACCGCTGCATTCCAACTTCTTGAATTGACCCATGTTTCTAGAGATAATCCGGGCCAAAGCGTTCAGCAGCTTTTGGCTGCCGCCGGTCTGGCTCAACCGGACCAAATCCTATATGATGCCGCCCTCGCCTGGGTTCTGTCAGCGTTGATTGGAATACCCGAATTGCTTCTTCTGCTTTGCGCCGGTTGTCGTCTGCTTCGCTTATTCCGCAATAAATCTCTGAGAGAAGTTATAGGGCTCGGGATTGCACTGCTGCTTGTTTGCTTACTTCCGACCTGTTTGGCTTCGCTGCCCGGATGGATGATTCCCAATCAATGGGGAAGTATGGCGGCGTGGCATTCGCTTTTGTCTGCCGCAGGTGACCGGTTGACGGAATGGTTTGCCTTGTGCCCAACTGCACGGGATGCGCAATTTAAAAGGCGAAGCAGCACAAGTGGTTGTGTTTACCTGCTGGAGTCTGTGTTCGCTGTGGCTGCTTGTTTGAGTTGGGGTTCTTCCGTTAAGACAAAAGGGAAATGCTCCTTGTACCCGTATGACAACCACGCGACGTTAAACTTATAAGATGGGATTTGCCTCACTTTTTTATGAATAAAAACGCATGGCATCCACACGCTCTCCGTTTTCTCTTACCTCAAAATGCAGGTGGTTGCCCGTGGCGCGGCCGGTGTGGCCGACGTAGGCGATCACCTGCCCGGCCTGTACCTGCTGGCCTTGGGTGACGCAGACCTGGCAGCAATGGGCATAAAGGGTTTGCAGGCCGCTGCCGTGGTCGATCTGGACATAGTAGCCGTAGCTGCCGCCCCAGCTGTCGAGGGCGTTGGCCACCGTGACTGTTCCGTCCGCGGCGGCAAGGATTGGTGTGCCTTCGGGCGCGGCAATGTCGGTGCCATCGTGGTAGCTGGTTTCTCCGGTCAGCGGGTCGGTGCGGTAGCCGAATGGCGAGGTGATGCTGCCGGGAATCGGCAGCGGCCATTGCAGGGAGCCGGTCGGGTGCGGGTTGTGTCCGGCGTTAAAATTTCACTGTCGCCCGCCGCAAAACCGCCGAGCAGTTCGGCCCACAGCGTTTCATATTTCGGGTCTTGCAGCAGGGTCAGGTATTCGGCTTGGTGAGCGGTGAAGTTGTAGGCGGTTTGCATTTCCTCCGGCGTTTTGTGTGTCAGGTGAATGGTGAGGACGGTTTGGGTGATCGTGGTGGTATCGGCCTCGTTGCTTTCCTGAGATCTCGCGCCGCTATCGTTGGCCGTGCTTTCGGATGCCGTATCACGGCTTGCTTCTGTGTTGGCGTTCTGTGCGGACACTTCCACGGTTTCCTCGCGGGTCGTATAGCTGACTTCGTTCATATCCCATAGGACTTCGCGCAGCTCGTCCAAGCGTGTCTCGTCCAGTGCCGCTACCGGCGCTCCGTCCTCTGCGCCGGACACACGGGACGAAAAGACGGCTAAAACGTCCTGCCAGCGAATGTAATAAACGTCGTCGTTGGCTTCTATCTCCTGACGGTCATGGGGTACGGTATCGGAAATGTGCTCCAGCTCGTCACGGTATTCCCCGGTCAGCTGCTCCACAGCCTGCTGCACTGTGATCGAGCTTTCGTCCGGGGCTTCGGCGGCAAAAAATGATACCATAGGCCGAGCCGGCGATGAAAGCCACAAGGCAAATGATAACAACGACTGCGGTAGCCGCGCTCATGCCCGCTATGATTGCCACCGTCAGCGTGTGCAGCGCCGCCAAGAAATGCCGAATTGCCGCGCGCACGGCCTTAACTGCCTTGCGTGTCTGCTTGGAAGCGTTCTTGGCAGCCTGCCGTGTCCGTTGGGCCATCTGCTGGGCTTTTTGTTGGGCGACCTGCTCTGCCTGCACGGTGCTGGCGGCGGTTCGAATTTGCTTTCGGTCGCGGCTCACGCCGCGGATTTCATGCGGAGCAGTTTTTATATCGTGCGGTTTTTCTTTGACGGACAGCCGATTCGATTTTATGTTGCGGTCAGATGTTTGTTTTGCAGAATCACTTATGCGAGAATGATTCGCGCTTGGATTTTCTTTGCCAGACGGTACGCTACACTCCCGTGGCTCTGTAAGGTTGCTGCTTACTTGGCCGCCGTCCGGTGCCTGTAGCTCAGAAAAAGACTGCTGGCCCGTCTGCTCCTGCCGTTCAACGCTCTGCTCCATATGCCGCTGCCCGGCGCGTTTCTTGGCCAGTTCACGGCCTTTGTGAACAGCTACTTTTGCAGAGCTTTTGCCCACGCTCTGCAAAGCGTCGGAAACTTTTTCGCCAGTTTGATTGGCTTCGGAATATTGTCCTCCCTGCTGCCCGTCGGCTGTACTCTCTATTTCAGTTCGACCTTTTTCTTTGCTTCGCAGCCACAGCTGGCGCATGGCCTCTTTCGGTATCTGCGCTGCCGCCCGCTGGCGCGGGGTAGTGTTTTCTGATTTTGTCCTTATATCTTCCATTTTCACCACCGTCACAAAAGATTCAAAAAATGTTGTGCGTTTGTTCAAATTGCTTTTATGCCTTTGACACAAGCGCGGTGTATCCTATAGATGTAATCAAAAGGCGGGCAGCGCCCGCAACACCTACTGCGCCTTCGGCCATGTGAGGGCAATCGCCCGGCCAAGGCCAGACAACCCATAAGGCTTCGGCCATTATATAAATTTGGCGGCTGTGCGAAACGCACAGCCGTCTTTTGTGTGGGCGGGCTTCTGTTCCTGCAAGGCATAGGTTATTCTTTCAGCCGCTCATCCGGCTTGGTCGTCATCAGGCGGTAGAGCTTGGTGTCGGTCGGGAAGCTGTTCGTGAACGGCACAAGATTGCCTGCGCAGCGGATCAGACCGCAGCCGGCCGGTACGTTCGTGATGTACCCCAACTGCGTGTCCGAGATGTTCAGCAGCTTTGCCAA
>ENA-OQCL01000974-OQCL01000974.1-human-gut-metagenome-genome-assembly--contig:-NODE-974-length-11589-cov-3.449049_pt1 | contig 11589 bp, 10 predicted proteins | sample MGYA00242502_ERZ504586 | MGnify/ENA primary metagenome ERZ504586 (study PRJEB26092, sample SAMD00036316) | human gut metagenome | host: Homo sapiens | study: EMG produced TPA metagenomics assembly of... | reverse complement strand
AATTGCAATTGAAGTTGCTGCCAAATTAAACAATGCAGTTGGAAATAATGGATTTAAAGCAGATATTACCTTGATTTATTCTAGTACATATATCAACGGAGGTGGCTATTATTTGTATGGATGGGGAATAGAAGATATTAGCGTTGGTCTTTATTAATATTTTTATGGAAAATGCGGTGGATTTCCACCGTATTTTCTATTAAGCTATATAATAATCTTGTGAGGAGGTGTATTTATGCCCAGCAGTACATAGTGGTAGTTTTTTAGATGAGTTAAAAGAATGGGGAGCCTACGATTATATTCCTGTACTTTGGGAGAAATTTTCGCCATATTTTATATCATCAGGATGTATCTTATTGATTATTGGAGGTGTGCTTGGTATCATAACGCGCAAATACCGAAAAAAACAGCACACTCTAATAAAGATCATCGATTGCATGAGATTTGTATTTTTACTTGGAGGCGCTATTCTAGTAACTACTTATTTGATAGAGTTACTATTGCCAAGTGGATAAAGAAAGAGAAGGTGGAAGAAGAGCATGAAAAACGATCTTCTTTTTTATCGTGGCTATGTGGCGACGGTGTGGCTGGATGTAAAGTCGGGGCTGTTGCGCGGGCGTGTGGAGGGGACGAATGCGGAGCTTGCATTTGAAACGGCGGACGCTGGCGCGGTGGAGGCGCTGTTCCACGATGTGGTGGATGACTATCTGGCGCATTGCGCGGAATGGGGGCGCAGGCCGGCGCGGCAGTATCACGGGGTGTTCAGTGTGCGGATGGATGCGGCGCTGCATGGGCGGCTGGTGCACTGGGCGAAGGTGCATGGGATGTCGCTGAATGCGGCGTTGGTGCATGCGGCGGAAGAGCTTTTGAAAGATCAGATGGAGACGGACTGAGGTCTGTCTCCTTTTTTGTGCTATGAGGATGCGGAGATGGGCGCTTTGGTGCGCTGGTCTCTGTTTTTTATGGGCTTGTGGTATCACAAGTGGTGGAAATGGCTGGAAAGAAATGCAATTACTAATAATTATACAAATTTACTGACAAATATAAATATTCGTGACATAATGAGAGGGCATCGATGACTTCATCGCTGCCCCGGGGCAGTCTTAAGGAGACTGTCCTTTATGACAACTGAAAACAATGAACTGGTTTGCCTGACGATCTTTGACGACGACACGGATCGTCCGCTGGTGCGGGCGATGGTGGAGCGGGAGGTGTTTGCGGGTTATCACAAGGCGCGCAATCACGACCGTTATCTGGCGAAGAAGGCGCGGGCGCGTGAGTGTTCCTACGATGCGAAGGAGTCGCAGGGGATTTCGGCGACAGCGTATCTGGACCATCTGACGGCGCGGCAATCGCAGGAGGCGCCTGTGGAGGAGGGGCTTTACGAGGCGCTCCACGAGGCGATGGCGACGCTGGACGAGCGTATGCAGGAGGCGCTTTGGGCGCTGGCCTGCGGGGAAACGACGGAGCGGGCGCTGGCGGAGGAGTGGCAGTTGAGCAAGTCGACGTTCCACGATCGCAAGGTGCGTGCGCTGAAGCTGCTGCGTGCGGAGCTTGCGGCGCGGGGATATGGCAAAACGGATCATTAACGAAGGCGCAGGTGGCGGATTTTTCCGCTGCCTGCGATTTTTTTGGCGATTTTTTTCTGAGATGTCCGACCAAAAGGGCGTTTTTTTACATCTATATATGAGGGGGCAAGATCCTCTGAAATAAATGGAAGGGAGGTGTTCAAAATGGCTGTAACTGCTACGAATCAGGTGACGAAGGCGAAGCTTGTGTTCCAGGTGGAAAACGAGGAAGGCGAGATGCGCCAGACGAGCCGCACTTTTTCGAATCTTGTTCCGAGTGTGGGCAATGATGCGCTGCATGCGGGGATGAGCGCTGTGGCCGGTCTGATGGATGTGACTGGTGTGAGTGTGATGCGTGTGGATGAGAGTGCGCTTGTGAGTGAGTAAGGATGTGTGTGATGAGATGATGGAAGGGAGGTGAAAAATATGGCTGAAAAGAAGCTTGTGATGACTTTTGCGACTGAGTCTGGTGGTAAGACTTCTATGACGCTCTCTGATGCGAAGCAGACGATGGACGACACCACTGTGAAGTCTGCGATGCAGGCGATGTGCGACGCGAATGCTTTTGCGACGAGCAAGGGGGATGCGTACTCTGCGCCGCTAGCTGCTTCCTATGTGGAAGAGGTGGAATCTGTGCTGTTTGATGATGAGGTGTAAGGATTGGTTTGAGGGGGATCTTCCCCCTCTTTTGATTGAATGAAGGGAGGGCCAGAAAATGGCTATATTAAGGATAGAAAATGGCTTGATCATGGATGAAGCGGTTGGGGGTATCCCTATTGAGCGGCGCATTGTGGAGCCGGGCACGGAGGCGCATTGTGTGCGCACGCTGGCGGGGCTTTCGGGGCCTGTCGGGGTGACGGTGCACAACACGGGCAATGCGACGCCGACGGCGGATGCGCGGGCGCACGCGGGCTATCTGCAGAATGTGGAGAATGATGGGATGTTCTTTGTTGGGGCGCATCTGTTTGTGGATGCGGAGCGCATTGTGCAGACGCTGCCGCTAAACGAGGTGAGCTGGCATGCGGGGGATGGTTATGGCGATGGGAATATGGCGACGGTGAGTGTGGAGATCTGCGAAACGTCGCCGTATGAACGGTGTGAGGCGAATGCGATGGTACTGATCGCGGCGCTTTGGAGACGTATGGCCTGTCGGACCTATTCACGCATCAGATGTGGAGCGGGAAGTATTGTCCGCATCTGATCCTTGACAGGGAGCATGGCTGGGCGGAGTTTGTTGCGGGGGTGAGCCGCATTCGCGCGGCGGAGCAGATGCCTGCGATGGCGGCGCCGGTGGTGGATAATGTGGCGTCGAGCTGGGCGCAGGAGGCTGTGGACTGGGCGCTGGCGAATCGCTTTCTTGTGGGTGGAGAAGGCGGCGATCTCAGACTCCACGCGCCGGCGACGCGCGAAGAGGTGTTGGTCTTCCTGCACAGGATCTGTGGAGAGGGGGCGCAGGCGAATGACGCTTGAGATGGGTCGTGTGGAAACGCAGGCGCAGGAATCGCCGCGCGCTGCGGCTCAGGAAGCGGTGGCGACGGCTGTGGCGCAGGTGAGCGCGCAGGCGCAGCCTGTGGAAAGCTCGGGGTGTCTGCGCTGGATCTGGCTGAGCTGGCGGAGCTGGAGCGGATCGCGCCGGGGTATGCAAAGGAGTGGCTGTCGGTGGAACTGGCTCGGGACAGGCAGCGCAGGCTGTTTCGTTTGCTGGGGCTGGGTGTGACGATGGTGTTGGCGGTGTTTGCGATCGGGTTTGGTCAGTGGGCGCTGGTCAATGGTGCAACGAGTGAGGCGCTGTTCCTTTCGGGGACGGGTTGGTTGGCCTGGTGGGGGCGTTTCTCTCGAAAAATTGAAGATTGGACGACAAAAGGCACTTGCGGGATGCAAGTGCCTTTTGCGTGTATAAAGATTGAAAGGGGCTGTTACAGTTCTTTCATTCTTCGCTTAAACGTCGTCGTCGCAGACCTGTGGTTTTTCTTCGCCGAGGTATGCGCGGCTGTAGATCTCGATGACCTGTTCTTTGGTTGCTTTGCGTGGGTTGGTGAGGCAGCAGACGTCTTTCTGGGCGTTTTCTGCCATGATCTCGAAATCTTCTGGCTTGACGCCGAGCACACGCAGGTTGTTTGGAATGCCGATCTGGCGGCTGATCAGACGAATGGCGTCGATGCAGGCGTCGGCCGCTTCGGTGGTGGTCATGTGGGCGGTGTCGATGCCCATGGCTTCGGCGATGTCGCGGAAGCGGTTCATGTTGCCGATGATGTTGAATTCTTCAACATATGGCAGGAGGATGGCGTTGCAGACGCCGTGCGGCAGGTTGTAATAACCGCCGAGCTGATGGGCCATTGCATGGACATAGCCGAGGGAGGCGTTGTTGAACGCGATGCCGGCGAGGTACTGTGCATAGGCCATTTTATCGCGGGCGCGCATGTAGTCGCCGTTGGCCACTGCCTTTGGCAGATATTTGTAGATCATTTCGATGGCCTTGAGGGCGGATGCGTCGGTCAGCGGGTTGGCATCGGAAGACACGTAGGCTTCGATGGCGTGGGTCATGGCGTCCATACCGGTGGCTGCGGTGAGGGATGGTGGCATGCCTTTCATGAGCTCTGGGTCGTTGATTGCGACTTTTGGCGTGACGCGCCAGTCGACGATGGCCATCTTGACGTGGCGGCTGGTATCGGTGATGATGCAGAAACGGGTGATTTCTGATGCGGTACCGGCTGTGGTGTTGATGGCGAGCATTGGCATGAGGTCTTTGGAGGCTTTGTCAATGCCTTCGTAATCATGGATGCGGCCGCCGTTGGATGCAACGAGGGCGATGCCTTTGGCGCAGTCGTGGGAGGAACCGCCGCCGAGGGAGATGATGGAGTCGCAGGTGTGGTGGTTGAAGAAATCAACACCGGCTTCGACGTTTTTGTCGGTTGGGTTTGGTTCCGCACCATCGAACACTACGGCGTCCATGCCGGCTTCTTTGAGGATGCCGACGATGCGATCTGCCATGCCGGAGCTGGCGAGGAATTTGTCGGTAACGATCATTGCGGAAGAAACGTTGAGGCTTTTCATGAGATCGCCAACTTCGTTGACGGCGCCTTCACCAAAAACGTTACGGGTAGGCAGGAAATAATAGGTGGACATAAGACAAACCTCCTTGAAAGATTTTCTGGTGAACATCCTGAATAGGATTTCACTCTCGCGAATGTTTTGAATTGATTGAATTTTAATGCTAAAATGGACAAATGTCAATGCTCTGGGGACCAGCGAAAATTTATCATCTGGATTATGGTTGTGCAGAATCGGGCAAAATTGCATGATGTTTCATCGGCGGGAATATTTATGAACGCGCGCTTTCGCCGCAAATGGGCGCATTTGGCGCGGGGACCTTTGCAAACGCTTCGCAAAAGGGGTCAGGATTTGCTGGCGAGGATCTTGTGTATCAATAGATAAGCTTTGTGAAAAATGCCGCAGCTATAAGCGGATATGATAACTTGATAAGCATGTGCGATGGCGCTCGGCGAAAAAATTTTTTTTCCAGCCGGCGCTATCTGCGGATGGGTTTTAACTCAATTTTTAACGCGTGTGCAATGTGTTTTTAACTCAGCGCCAACTCGATTTTAATTCAACTCTAACGCGTTTTAACTCAGTTTGTTGAGTTGAATTAAAAATTTTAACTCGACAATTGAGTTAAAATCTTCAGGCGCGTGTGGCGAATGGTGCACGCGTTTTTTTGTGTGGAAAAATATTTGGGGTTGGAAAAATCATTTCTGGTGCAAAAACCTGGCCTTAAATTTGAAATGAGGGCGGTTTTATGGTATAATTTACGGGTAAAACAACTTATTGCTGAAAAGGGGTCAGATTGGCCCGTTTTTCATTTGCTCTTTATGATATGAAAGGAGACTCACTTTGTCAGAAACGAAGGTTGAAACCCAGTACACTGGCGAGCAGATCGAAGTGCTCGAAGGGCTGGAGCCTGTGCGTGTGCGTCCTGGGATGTACATTGGTACGACGGACAGCGCTGGGCTGCACCATCTCGTCAACGAGATCGTCGACAACTCGATCGACGAAGCGCTGGCGGGCTATGGCAAGGTCATTGAGGTGACCATTGAAGAAGACGATTCGATCACGGTGCGCGACGAAGGGCGCGGGATTCCGGTGGATATGCATCCGAAGATGCACAAGCCGACGCTGGAAGTTGTTATGACGGTGCTCCACGCGGGCGGGAAGTTTGGCGGCGGCGGTTACAAGGTTTCCGGCGGTCTGCACGGCGTTGGTATGAGCGTGGTTAATGCGCTTTCCAAGGAAATGAGCGCGGAGGTGCGCCGCGGCGGCAAGATCTACCGCCAGACGTATGCCTACGGCAAGATCACGAGCGAGGTAACGGTGATCGGCGAATGCCCGATAGAAGAAACGGGGACGATCATCCATTTCAAGCCGGACGAAACGATCTTCAAGGAAGGCACGGTCTACGATTTTAAGATCATTGCGCAGCGTTTATCGGAACTTTCCTTCCTTAATAAAGGGATCAAGCTGATCCTTATCGACAAACGCGGAGAAGGCAAGACGGAAACGTTCTATCATCCGAATGGCATCAGCGAGTTCATTCCTTTCCTGAACCGCAACAAAAAGCCGCTGCACAAGGATGTCATCATCTTTGAAAAGGAAAAGGACGATGTGATCGTCGATGTGGCGATGCAGTTCACGGATTCCTACACGGAAAACATCTACAGCTACACGAACAACATCCACACCCACGAAGGCGGCACGCACGAGTTTGGTTTCAAAACGGCGCTGACGCGTTCGGTCAATGAATATGCCCGCCGCATGAAGCTCTTGAAGGAAAAAGAAGACAACCTCCAGGGCGAGGACATTCGCGAGGGGCTGACGGCGGTCATTTCTGTGAAGGTGCCAAATCCTCAGTTCGAAGGCCAGACGAAGACGAAGCTGGGCAACAGCGAGGTGCGCGGGATCGTGGACACGATCACGGGTGAAGCGGTCTCGATCTATCTGGAGGAGCATCCAACGGAAGCGAAGCGCATTGTCGACAAGAGTGTGAAGGCTGCCCGTGCCCGCGAGGCTGCGCGCAAGGCGCGCGAGATGACGCGCCGCAAAAATGCGCTGGAAAGCACGAGCTTGCCAGGGAAGCTGGCGGACTGCTCGGTGAGCGATCCGGCGTTCAGCGAGCTGTTCATTGTCGAGGGGAATTCCGCAGGCGGCTCGGCGGTTGACGGGCGCGACCGTCGCTATCAGGCGATCTTGCCGCTGCGCGGGAAAATCCTCAATGTGGAAAAGGCGCGTCTGGATCGCATCCTTTCTTCGGAAGAGATCCGCAACCTGATCACGGCGATCGGCACGGGGATCGGCGACCAGTTCGATGTGAACAAGGCGCGTTATCATAAGATCATCATCATGACGGACGCGGATGTCGACGGCGCCCACATTCGCACGCTGCTGTTGACGCTGCTTTATCGCTACATGCGTCCGCTGATCGAGGCGGGGTATGTGTACATCGCCTGCCCACCGCTTTACAGCGTGAAGCGCGGCAAGAAAAAGCACTATCTCTACGACGACAAGGCGCTCAAGGAATTCCTCGCTGCGGAAGGCAAGGACATTGACACGGCCAAGGGCATCCAGCGCTACAAAGGGCTTGGGGAAATGAACCCGGAAGAGCTCTGGGAAACGACGATGAACAACGAAAACCGCATTCTCCTCAAGGTGACGCTTGAGGATGCGCTGGCTGCCGACGATGTGTTCTCGATCCTCATGGGCGAACGCGTGGAGCCGCGCCGCGAATTCATCACTGCGAATGCGCGCTACGTCAACAATCTTGATATTTAAGGAGGGCGCTTATGGACAACACCTATACACACGGTACCATTGAAAACCGCAACATTGATCGATGAGATGAAGGAATCCTTCATTGATTATTCGATGAGCGTCATCACCAGCCGTGCGCTGCCGGATGTGCGCGACGGTCTCAAGCCGGTCCATCGCCGCATCCTCTATTCTATGTATAAAACCAACATGACGCCGGATCGTCCGCACAAAAAATCTGCCCACATTGTCGGGAATGTGCTGGCGAACTACCATCCACACGGCGACGCTGCTGTGTACGATGCGATGGTGCGTCTGGCGCAGGATTTCAGCATGCGCTATCCGCTGGTCGACGGCCAGGGGAACTTCGGGAACATCGACGGCTACGAAGCAGCTGCTCAGCGTTACACCGAGGCGCGCATGGCGAAGCTGGCGCAGGAGATGCTGCGCGATATTGAAAAAGAGACCGTCGACTATATGCCGACTTACGACGAATCGTCGGAAGAACCGGTCGTGCTGCCGGCGCGTTTTCCAAACCTGCTCGTCAACGGCACCTCGGGGATCGCTGTCGGGATGGCGACGAACATGCCGCCGCACAATCTGCGCGAAGTCACCGACGGGATCATCGCCCTCATCGACGATCCAACGATCAGCGATGAAAAGCTTTGTAACATTGTCAAAGCGCCGGATTTCCCAACTGGCGGCATCATCATGGGGCTTGGCGGTGTGCGCGATGCCTACATGACTGGTCGCGGTGCTGTCACTGTGCGCGCACGCACTTCCATTGAAAAAATGGCCAACGGCAAGAGCCGCATCATCGTCACTGAGATCCCATACCAGGTCAACAAGGCGCGTCTCGTCGCCAAGATCGCTGATCTTGTCAAGGAAAAGACGATCGATGGCATCACGGCGCTGCGCGACGAATCCAACCGCGAAGGCATCCGCATTGTCATCGAGATGCGCCGCGATGTCAATCCACAGGTTGTGCTGAATCAGCTTTTCAAGCACACATCGCTGCAGGATAATTTCAACGTCATCAACCTCGCCCTTGTGGACGGCGTGCCAAAGATCCTCACGCTGCGTGAGATCATGGTGCTCTATCTCGATCATCAGGAAGACGTCATCGTGCGTCGTACCCGCTACGATCTGCGCAAAGCCGAAGAGCGCGCGCATATTGTGGAAGGTTTGAAGATCGCCGTCGACAACATCGACGAGGTCATCGCCATCATCCGTTCTTCCTACGACGACAACGAATCCAAGGAACGCCTCGGTAAACGCTTCGGCCTTTCCGACCGCCAGGCACAGGCTGTCATCGAGATGCAGCTGCGCCGTCTGCAAGGTCTGAATGTCGAAAAGCTCGAGGAAGAATTGGCCGATTTGCATCGCCGCATTGCCGAATACAAAGCCATCCTTGCCGACGAGAACAAGGTCATGGAGATCGTGCGCAACGAGCTTTCTGAGATCGCCGACAAATACAGCGACGCCCGTCGCACGGAGATCTCCCTTTCTAAGGACGATATCAACGTCGAAGACCTCATCGCCGAAGAAGACATGGTTATCACCATCAGCCACGCTGGCTACATCAAGCGCATGCCGATGGACAGCTACCGCAAGCAGAAACGCGGTGGACGCGGTGTCAACGCGACAAAGATGAAGGAAGATGATTTCATTGAAAACATCTTCATCACCACCACCCACCACATGATGAATTTCTTCACCAACAAGGGTCGGGTGCTGCGCCTGAAAACCTTCGAGATCCCAGAAAGCAGCCGCGGCGGCAGAGGCACCGCGATGATCAATCTGCTCAAGCTCGGCAAGGGCGAAAAGATCACCACTGTGCTGCCATGGCGTGACCACGATGTGGAAGGCTATCTCACCTGTGTCACTGCGCGCGGCATGATCAAGAAGACGGACATCGCCGAATATCAGCATGCACGCAACGACGGCATCAAGGCCATCAACTTGCACGAAGGCGACGAGCTCATCAATGTGCGCATCACCTCTGGCGACGACGAGCTCATCCTCGTCTCCAAGAAGGGCAACGCCATCCGCTTCAGCGAGCACGATGTCAATCCGACGGGCCGCAGCACCGCTGGTGTGCGCGGTATGCGCCTGGATGGCGACGACAGCGTTGTTAGCATGGATATCGTGCGCGACGAATGCGATCTGCTCGTGATCAGCGAAAACGGCTACGGCAAACGCACGCCGCTGACGGAGTACCACGCGCAGGTGCGCGGCGGCAAGGGTGTGCTCACCCTCAAGGTCAGCAATAAGACCGGCCACGTCACTTCGGCGCTCGTCGTTCGCGGCAGCGAAGACCTGATGGTCATCAGCCGCGAAGGCACCCTGATCCGCACCTCTGTTTCGGATATCAGCGTGCTCAGTCGCGCGACACAGGGCGTCAAGGTCATGCGCCTCGATGAGGGAGATGCCGTCATCGACACCGCACGATTTGTTGATGAAAACGACGATTAAGGATCATTTCCTTCAATAAATAGGACCAAAAGGCAGCGATCTTGAAAAAAATTCGCGCCTTTTGGCTATTTTTTGAAATTTTTATTATATCCTGATGGTATTCAACAAACACTTGTGTTATGATAAGTATATGTTAAACAACGACGTCCAACTGACCGAGAAATAACGAGCGAGGTGAACATTCAAATGTCAATCGGAAAACGTTTGGAAGAGCTTATTAATTATCGCAACACCAATGTCAACCGTGTAGCCCGTGAAGCAGGCATCAGCCCGCAAACGATCTATGGTATCATCAAGCGCGACAATACCAAGGTTGACATCAACATCCTTATGGCGCTCTCGAAAGAGCTCAACGTGACCCTGGATTATTTTTCCGGTGGTCCGCTTGATGCTGTCGAAGTCGACGTTGAAACTTTCGTCAGCCGCTATCGTCAGCTCGATGCGCACGGCAAGACCGTCGTTCAGGCTGTCATCGACCTCGAGCTGGAACGCATCGAGGAAATTGAAAAAGGCAATCTGCCTGGCTGAGCTGCGCGCCAGCCACCCAAGACCATCCTTAAGCAGGGTGGTCTTTTTGTTTTGTCGGGGCAGTATCACGAAAACAATGCTTTCAAATCTTCTAAAATACGGTAATAGTAAAGATAAACGATTTGTCTTCCTGCCGTAGAAATAAAACTTATCAGCTGTGCGCTGCGCACAGCTGATGCATTCGCTATAAATAGAACGGTACCATTGTCAGAATGCGACCAAATTAACAGATTCTCCCTGTAAGACTCCGGAGTTTGAAACAAGATCATGCAAGAAAGGGCTGTACATGGCCGGGCGTGTCCTGTACAATCCCCCACGACCTGGTGTATTTGTATGGACGGCTAATGTCCGCCACCAGAGGAACACAGACGCACGTTTCTCAGAAGCACACGCAAAGGAGTAGAATCTATGTCGCAACAAGACACACATCTCGAGAAGAGTCTCAGCCTCTTTGGCGTTTGGGCCCTTGCCCTGGGTGCAATGATCGGCTGGGGATGCTTCGTCATGCCTGGCGATACCCTTCTGCCGGACGCCGGTCCGATCGGCGCTTCTCTTGGCCTCATCATTGGGGCGGCGATGATCGTCATCATCAGTTTCAGTTACAGCTATCTGATCAGCAAGTATCCTGTCGCCGGCGGCGAATTTGTTTACGCCGACACTGTTTTTGGCAAGACCCACGCATTTATCTGCGGTTGGTTTCTCGCCCTCGCCTATTGGGCGCTCATCCCAATGAACGGCACCGCCGTTGGGTTGGTTGCCCGCTATATTTTCCCTGGTCCGCTGCAGGCCTGGCCGCTTTATGAGATCGCCGGCTGGACGGTGTACGGCGGTGAGCTGCTTGTCGCCATTCTGGCCATCGTTCTCGTTGGGCTCATCAATATGCGCGGCGTGGAAGCAGCCAGCTGGTTTGGCACTGCTGTCGCCCTCGGTCTCTGCGGGGCGATGTGCATCATCGCAGCGGTCATCCTCGCCGGCGGTGTTGAGTGGTCCAACCTGATGCCGCTCTTCGCACCGGACAAATCGGCGCTGGCTTCCATTTTCGCAGTGGCGGCGCTGGCACCATGGGCATTCGTCGGCTTCGGCTGCATCCCGCAGGCTTCGGAGGAATATTCCTTCTCCAACAAAAAGACTGGCATGCTGCTCGTCAGCTCGATCAGCGTGTCGGCGCTCATGTACATGATCATGAACATCGCGACTGCGGTTGTGGAGCCATGGCAGC
>ENA-OQCL01000973-OQCL01000973.1-human-gut-metagenome-genome-assembly--contig:-NODE-973-length-11604-cov-2.875316_pt1 | contig 11604 bp, 8 predicted proteins | sample MGYA00242502_ERZ504586 | MGnify/ENA primary metagenome ERZ504586 (study PRJEB26092, sample SAMD00036316) | human gut metagenome | host: Homo sapiens | study: EMG produced TPA metagenomics assembly of... | reverse complement strand
TTACTACTGCAACGGCCTGTCCATCGCACAGACCTCCGACGATCAGATCGCACCTGCGTGAAGAGCTGGCTACGCCTGCGGCAACTTCATGTATTCCGGCAACACCGAGCTGCTGACCAGCAACTTCAGCGAGGATCTGCGTGACTTCTACGACCGTCAGGGCCAGTACCGCAAGCTGCGCCCGCTGGATCCCACCGTTACCTTCGACGAGGATCAGATGGAGATGCTGAACCTGTGGGGCACCCCCATGACCGATACCGTCAACGCTTGGACCTGCAAGTTTGCCATGAATCAGGCCGACATCAACAACGATTGGGATACCTACGTTGCTGAGGTCGAAGCCCAGAACATGCAGAACATCGTTGATATGTACAACGACACCTACAACGCAAGCAAGTAATTTGTTTGGAAACTGACTGTCCCTGCGACAGTGATGCAACTGCCGGGGGCAGCCTCACGTAACAACATGGGGCTGCCCCCGGTTTGCTGTTTATGGTACGCAAGTACCGCGCCCCGGTGACGGGGCGCACCGTGTGTGCCCGACACGGCCATGTCGGACCTGCACGGCACTTCCCGTCACATCCCCTTACCCTTATGAAAAGGAGCTGTTCCTTATGAAACGCACCGATTTCAGCGTCGACTGGCTGTTTGCCGCCTGCGCGCCGGATACCGAGCTGCTGCCTTGGAACGCGCAGTTTACCCCCGTCGACCTGCCCCACGATTGGCAGATTCGCCACGCGGACGATCTGTACCGCGACGGCACGCTGTTCTACCGCAAATATTTCTTTGTCACCGATGTACCCGGCACCCGCCGCATGCTTTGGTTCGGCGGGGCCTACATGGATACGACCGTTTTCGTCAACGGCACCGAAGTCGGCCAATGGAAGTACGGCTACACATCGTTCTGGTTCGACATCACCGACGCGCTGCATGAGGGCCAGAACGAGGTTCTTGTCCGCTGCAATCTGCGCCACCCCAACTCCCGCTGGTACTCCGGTGCGGGCCTGTACCGCAATGTGGAACTGTGGGAGGCTCCCGACCTCCACTTGATGCCCGATGGACTGTATGTAGCTGCCAAAGAGGGCGACAACGGCGCTTGGACCGTGGCCGTCACTGCCGAGGCGGGTTCCGTCACCGCCGCCAGCACGGGCCACACGCTGACGCTGCATCTGACCGATGACAACGGCAGCCTTCTTGGCACTGCCGCCATCCCTGCCGATGCATGGGCCGCTCTCCCCTCCCCCGATGGCTGGCGCACGGGCAAGGAAACCGCGATTTACAAAGCCTCGCACACCTTCACGCTGCAAGACCCCGCTTTGTGGGACTTGGACGCGCCGAACTTCTACCACATCACGGCAGAGCTAACCGGCGCCGATGGCGTTACCGACACACTAACCACCCGCTTTGGCTGCCGCACCATCGAAGCCACACCCGACTGCGGGCTGCTGGTGAATCACAAGCGCGTTTTGATCAAGGGCGTCTGCATCCACCACGATTTCGGCTGTCTCGGTTCGGCGTTTGAGTACAGCGCCGCCAAGCGTCAGCTTGAAATCCTCAAGTCCATGGGGGTTAACAGCATCCGCACGGGTCACACACCGCCCGCGCGCAGTTCATGGATCTGGCCGACGAGATGGGCATTTTGATGGATGTCGAGAGCTTCGACTGCTGGCGCAGCGGCAAGAACCCTTACGACTACGGCCGCTTCTTTGACGAGTGGCAGGAAAAGGATGTTGCTGCCTGGATCCGCCGCGACCGCAACCACCCAAGCCTGCTGTTCTGGTGCATCGGCAACGAGATCTACGACACCCACGCGGGTCCCGAGGGCGCGGACACAATGCGGATGCTGCTGGCCGAGGTCGCCGCGCACGACCCTGCGCGCAACGGCATCCCAACGCTCGGCTCCAACTACATGCCGTGGGAAAATACACAGCACTGTGCCGATATCATCAAGGTCGCGGGCTATAATTACGGCGAGCGCCTCTACGCCAGCCACCACGAGAGGCACCCCGACTGGGTCATCTACGGCAGTGAGACGTCGTCCATCGTGCAGAGCCGCGGCATCTACCACTTCCCGCTTTCGCAAAGCCTGCTGTCTGATGACGACCTGCAGTGCTCAAGCCTGGGCAACAGCCGCACAAGTTGGGGCGCGGAGAGCTGGGATGTCTGCCTGCAGAGCGAGCAGCGCTGGCCGTTCACGCTGGGGCAGTACCTTTGGACCGGGTGGGATTACATCGGCGAGCCGACACCTTACCACACGCGCAGCAGCTATTTCGGCACGATTGACACGGCAGGCTTCCCGAAGGACGCCTACTACGTTGTGCAGGCCGCGTGGCTCGACCCTAAAACACACCCAATGGTACACCTGTTCCCCTACTGGGACTTCAACGAAGGGCAGCTGATTGACCTCTGCGCTTGCACCAACGCCCACAGCATAGAACTGTTTGTGAACGGCGAGAGCCTTGGCCGCAAGGTGCTGGACTCCGCCAAGGGCCGTACCGCCAACTGGCAGACACCCTACCACCCCGGCAGCGTCAAGGTCGTAGCCTACGATGAAAACGGCAAGGTCGTGGCAACCGACGAGCAGGATTCCTTCGATGACAGCGCTATGGTCTGCCTGCAGGCTGACCGCAAGACGATTTCCGGCGATGGCCGTGAGCTTGCGTTTATCACAATCACAACCCGCGACAAGAACGGCAACCCTGTGCGCAACGCGAATGACTGCGTGACGGTCCGCGTAAATGGCGCGGGTGTGTTGGTGGGCCTTGACAACGGCGACAGCGCCGACCCCGATGAGTACCAGACCGACAGCCGCCGCCTTTTCAGCGGCATGCTGCTGGCCGTTGTGGCGGGCAATGGCCGCACCGGCACGATTACCGTGGATGTCACGGCCCCCGGCCTGCGCCCTGCAGTGCTGACGCTGAACGCCGCCCCGTTTGAGGGCCCCGTCCGCCGCCGTCTGCCGCCGCTGACCTTCGGCGGCAGCACGCAGGAAATCCCTGTGCGCAAGCTGGCCCTGACTGCCGAGCGTACAGCGCTGGACAAGGAGCACCCCGTAACGCACATTACCGCCGCACGCCGGCCTGCATCAGCAACCTTCACCGACATCGAGTGGCAGTTGACCGACGACAAGGGTGTGCCCCGCCGTGAACGCGGCCATGCAGCCAGACGGTGACGTGCTGACGGTGACCGCCCTGGGCGATGGCACACTGCGGGTTCGCGCCCTGGTGCGCAACGGCCACGATGCGCCGCAGCTGATCTCCCAGTTGGAGTTGTCCATCTCTGGCGTCGGTCAGCTGCACAAGAACCCTTATGAATTTATCTCGGCCAGCCGTTTTGATGCGTCCTTCGGCGACATCGGCAACGGCAACGAGCGCGGCGTTTCCACTTCCCGCACGGGCCGCAGCTGGGTGCTGTTCGATGATATCGACTTTGGCCCCGATGGTGCAGATACGGTGGAGCTGCCAATCTTTGCGCTGGACGGCGAACCGACGACCTTCCGCTTCTGGGATGGCGAGCCCTACGCCGAGGGCAGTACAATGATCGGCGAGCGCGTCTACCACAAGCCCAAGCAGTGGAACGTCTACCAGCCCGACACCTTCAAGCTGGACAAGCTCCTGCGCGGCATCGGCAGGTTTGCCGTGGAGCTGAACGTGAAGGTCCACATCAAGGGCTTTACCTTTACCCGTCATTCTCGCGCATGGGATACCCTGGCTGCGGGCGCGTGCGATGCCGTCTATGGCGATTCCTTTACCCGCGACGGGTCGCGTGTGCTGGGCATCGGCAACAATGTCTCGCTGCTGTTTGACCGCATGGACTTTGGCGAGACCGGCTGCTGCGGCATCCGCATTACGGGCCGCAGCCCGTTGCCCGCCAACACGGTCCATCTGATGTTTGCCGCTGCAGACGGCGGTGAGACCGAGCGCCGTGTGGTCGAGTTTGGCCCACAGGCCGATTGGGGCGAGCAAACCTTCACGTTTGAGCCCGTCACGGGGGCGCGGCAGGTCACGTTCCTCTTCCTGCCCGGCACGCAGTTTGACTTTGATTCCTTTACATTTATTTGAGGCAACTACCTATGAACCACGAAATTTATGCGGACCATGCCGCCACCGCGCCCATTGAGCCGCTGGCGCTGGAGGCCATGTATACCGCATACCAAGAGTACGCGAACCCCGCCGCACTCTACCGCAGCGCCCTGCACACCAAGCAGACCGTGGAAAAAGCGCGGCTGACCGTGGCGGAAAATCTGGGCTGTACCCCCGACCATATATTTTTCACCTCCGGCGGCAGCGAGAGCAACACCTGGGCCATCCGTGGCACGGTGCCGCAGGGCGGCCATGTGGTCACAACGCCCATCGAGCACCACTCGGTTCTGAACGCCTGCGCGTCAATCCGGGACGACGGCGGCCGCATGACAACGCTGGAGGTTGACGGGTTCGGCCGCGTTGTACCTGAGAGCTTGACCCGCGCCCTGGCGGCCCACCCCAACCTGGTCAGCTTGCAGTACGCCAACAACGAGGTAGGCGTTGTACAGAACATTCCCGCGCTGGCAGCGCTCTGCCGTGAGGCGGATGTGCTGCTGCACGTTGACGCTGTGCAGGCTGCGGGACACCTGGCCATCCCGCTGGACGGCATCGATTTTCTGTCGGCTTCGGCCCACAAGTTCGGCGGGCCAAAGGGCATCGGCTTCTTGTATGTGCGCGAGCCTCGCAAACTGCGCCCGCTGATTTACGGCGGCAGTCAACAGTACGGCCTGCGCCCCGGCACTGAGCCCGCAGCGTTGATTGCGGGCTTGGCCGCAGCGTTCAAGGTCACCTGCGCCGAGCGCCGCCAGCGCACTGCCAAAAAGCGTGCCCTGGCCGAGGAGTTTTGGCAGACGCTGCATGCTGCCCGGCCCGAAGCACGGCTGCACACCCCTGCGGACGGCCTGCCGGGCCTGCTGAGCGTTGGCCTACCCGGCCGCAGCGGCCAGCGGCTGACCTACCAGCTGGATGTGGCAGGGGTCAGTGTCTCCCCCGGCGCAGCGTGCGACAACCGCGGCGTGCAGGAACCCTCCCACGTTTTGATGGCTCTGGGTGGCACTGCGGCCGAGGATGCGCTGTCGACCTTACGTTTCAGCTTCGGCAGTGCGAACCGCCCCGGCGACGGCAAAGAAGCTGCGGAACGGCTGATAAAAATTTTGGAACAACAATAATTTTATTCACACATATATAGGAGGCTTTACCATGGCATTTACCAAGTGCTGGCTGGCATACCCGGAGATTAGGGGCTGCCATTGCGACGCGATTTCTCTGCATACCGAGCTGACGGGCGAAACCATCGACCGCGCCAAGGCAGAACTGGCCGAGGGCTTCAAGGGCCTGTACGGCGCAGCGCTGACCGAGGGCGACGACATCACCCTGGCGCTGGACATGGCCCTGGACCCTGAGGGTTACCGCTTGAAGGCCGCCGACGGCCATTGCACCATCGAGGGCGGCAGCGAAGTAGGCGTTTTGTACGGCGTTTTTGCACTGCTGCGCAATCTGCAGACTGCAGGCAAGGCGTGGGCGCAGTTCACCGCCGATGAGGAGAAGGCACCATCCAACCGCCTGCGCATGCTGAACCACTGGGACAACATGGACGGCAGCATTGAGCGCGGCTACTCCGGCGATTCCTTCTTTTTCAAAGATTCCGAAATTCTAATCGATGTACCGCGTTTGACGGCTTACGCCCGTATGCTCGCGTCCGTGGGCATCAACGGCATCACAATCAATAACGTCAACGTCAAGGACGCCGCCAGCTGGCTCATCACCGACCGCTACTTCGGCGCCCTGCAGGAGTATCTGAAAATCTTCACCCCCTACGGCGTCAAGCTGTATCTGAGCATCAACTTTGCCGCCCCGATGGAGCTGGGCGGCATGGACTCCGCCGACCCCTGCGACCCCGCCGTGGCCAAGTGGTGGGCGGATAAGGCCCAGGAGGTCTGGGCAAACCTGCCCGGCCTGGGTGGTTTCCTGGTAAAGGCCGACTCCGAGGGCCGCCCCGGCCCCTTCACCTACGGTCGCAACCAGGCCGACGGCGCAAACATGCTGGCCGATGCCGTGGCCCCCTGCGGCGGTCACATTGTCTGGCGTTGTTTCGTCTACAACTGCCAGCAGGATTGGCGCAATACCAAGATTGACCGCGCCCGCGCAGGCTACGACTATTTTATGCCGCTGGACGGCACCTTCCGCGACAACGTCACGCTGCAAATCAAGAACGGCCCCATGGACTTCCAGGTACGCGAACCGGTCTCCCCGCTGATTGGCGGCCTGCAGCACACCCACATTGCCGTGGAGTTCCAAATTGCGCAGGAGTACACGGGCCAGCAGCGCCACGTCTGCTACTTGATGCCCTGGTTCCGCCAGATTTTGGACTTCGACATGCACACCCGCCCGAACGGCGACGCCCATGTGCGTGCGCTGATCCAAGGCGCGGGCAACGGAATGGTGGCCGTGACCAACACCGGCAACGATGAAAACTGGACCGGCCACGACCTGGCCGCTGCGAACCTCTACGGATTCGGCCGCTTGAGCTATGACACCACGCTGGACCCCGCCGTGATTGCCGGCGAGTGGCTGCGGCTGACCTTCGGCAACAATGAGCCTGTGGAAAAGACGCTGCACCGCATTTTGATGCAGTCCTGGCCCACCTATGAGAAATACAACGCCCCCCTGGGCGTGGGCTGGATGGTCAACCCCAACTACCACTACGGCCCCAACGTTGACGGTTATGAGTACAGCCGCTGGGGCTGCTACCACCGCGCCTCCTTCGACGGCATTGGCATTGACCGCTCGCCCACGGGCAGCGATTACTGCCACCAGTACGCCCCCGAACTGGCCGAAATGTACGCCAATGTGGAGACCTGCCCCGAAGAGCTGCTGCTCTTCTTCCACCACATGCCGTACAACTATGTGCTCAAGAGCGGCAAAACGATCCTGCAGCACATCTACGACACCCACTTCGAGGGTGCCGAGGACGCCGCGCGGTTCTACGACGAGGTTGTGACGCTGAAGCCTTACCTGGATCCTGCCGTGTACGCCCGCCTGGAGGCACGCTTTGCCCACCAGAAGGAGCACGCCTGTGAGTGGCGCGATGTCATCAACACCTACTTCTACCGCAAAACGGGCATCGGCGATGCCCATGGCCGCAAAATTTACGAATAATTAAAAAGTGCGCCGCCGCGTGGAACTTTCACGCGGCGGCGCTTTTTTATCCCTGGGAGGCCATCTGGCGGTACTCGGTAGGGGTATAGCCTATCTGCGCCTTGAACAGGCGGTTGAAGGTTGCGATCGAGTTAAAGCCCGACCTCATAGCGATCTCGGTGATGGGGATCGTATCGTCCACCAGCAGTGCTTTGGCATAGATGATGCGGCGCGCCACCAGGTAATTGTGGCAGGTCATGCCCGTGTTTTCCTTGAACAGGCGCGAAAAATGGTAGACACTAAACCCCGCGCGGGAGGCCAGATCCTCGACCGAGAGACGCTCGGTGCAGTGGTTGTTGATGTAGGCGCACAGCTCTGCAAAGCGGCGCATGTGGTCCTGCTGCTTGGGGTAATCCAGCACCTGCTCGCTGTTCTGGCGGTGCTCATACCGCCCGAAGATCGAGAAAAGTGTAGCATCAAGGCCATGATCTCGCTCTCACGGTAGACGTTCGTGCTGAAATACTCGCCCTCTATCTGCGCCAGCACCGCAAACAGCTGGTCGGCTAGTTCGGGGTCCTCCTGCCGGGTGACAAGGCGGAAGGGGTAGAACGTGTTGAACAACTCGGCCATGTCCTGTATCTGATGAAAGTACGATACGCTGTAGTTCATGATGTATCGCTCCCCCGTTTTGGGTGCGCGAATGCTGTGCAGCTCGCCCGATGCGATAATCAGCACATCATGGGGCTGCAGCGTCACGGTCTTGTCCGCAATCGTAACCGTGTAGGTACCCTCGATGGGGGAGATGATCTCGCCAGGGGCATGCCAGTGCAGTGGGAAATCGGCGTCCTCCATGTTGTGGTAAAAGCGGATCGCCGTTGAAAAAGCGGAAATCGACAGTTTCAGTCGTGCCGTCCAGATTCTCTATTTTGCCGGGGCTCACACTGCCGTATTTTTTGAGCAGTTCTACTTCCATAGTTTGTTTTCCTCGTGGCCTGCTGCCGTAAAAAGGTCGTTTCTTTTATTGTATCGCGGTTTTCCGCCCCAGTCAACAGGTACGGGGATGGAGTTTCCCCGCTAGAGTTTTATAATAAACGCAAAGCTCCAAAACAGAGCTGTAGCACAAAAAGTACAAATACCGTCTATAAACAGAAAACATATTTCGGTTCTATTCTTCCGAAGAAGTCCTGCTCTATCTTTCCTTCTGCATTGCCCGCTTTCATCATGTTCTTTACGATTCTGTCTTCCAGCGAGTGATAGCTGATGACGGCTATCCTGCCTTTCGGATTCAGCCAGCGGATGGCGGCGTCCAAACCTCGACGCAGCACGTCCAGCTCCGAGTTGACTTCGATCCGAAGAGCCTGGAAGGTTCGCTTCGCGGGATGCCCGCCTGCGCGCCTGGCCGAGGCGGGGATGGCGGCCTTGATGACCTCCACCAGCTGGCCGCTGGTCTCGAACGGCTCCTTCTCGCGCTCGCGCACGATGAAGTCGGCGATTCTCGATGCCCACTTCTCGTCCGAATAGGCGCGGATTATCCGAGTGAGATCTGCTGCGTTGTAGGTGTTGACGATCTCTGCTGCGTTCAGGGTTTGTTTACCCGGATCCATCCGCATATCAAGGGGGCCATTCTCCTTGAAGGAGAAGCCACGGGACGGCGTGTCGATCTGGACCGAAGAGACCCCGAGGTCGAACAAGAATGCGTCGACGGCAGGGACCTCTGCCTGCACCAGCAGGCGGTCCATATCCCCGAAGTTTCCGCGCAGCAGGCAAAGCTCAGGCCGTTCGCTTTCCGGGATGGCTCCCAGGCGTTCTCCCGCGGCGGCAAGCGCCACTTCGTCCTGGTCTATCCCGATGAGCGTGCCCTCGCGCCCCAGCCGCTTGGCCGCTTCAAGGGAATGCCCTGCCCCGCCGAGCGTTGCGTCCACGAACGTGTGCTGCGTTTTAAGGTTCAAGTGTTCGAGGCACTCGGCGAGCAGGACCGGTATGTGTCGGTATTCGCTTGTCATGTTCCCAGCCTGTTCTACCCCACGAACAACGCGGTCAAGTCCACGTCGTCGCAGAAGTCATCCCAAGCCTGGGCATCCCAGATCTCAAAGTGATCGTCGTCGCCGATGAGCACGACATCTTTGTCCAGCCCTGCGCCCGATCGCAATGCGGAGGACAGGCCGATACGGCCCGACCCGTCGATGACGATGTCATTCGCGCGGGAATTCAAGACCTTGCGTGCTTTGAGGTGCTGGCGATTGCTCGCCGAGTATCCGCCGTCCTTCTCAAACAACGAGTCAACCCAACTGTCGAAGGCGCCGTCCTCGAACACGCACAGATAATCGTTCGTCGGCGAAAGCGTCACGATGACACTGTCGCCCGAAAGGGCTTTACGGAACGCGGCGGGAAGGGAGAGGCGGCCTTTTGCATCGAGTTTGTGGCGGTATTCGCCATGCAAGCCCGCCATCCCCCGCTCCTTTCGCGTTCCGCTCTCTTTCGGTGACGACATTCTATCCCACTTCGCCCCACCCCGCAATGAAACAATCCCACCAACGAGAGGTTGAATCCCCCTTCACCCCACCCTTCGCAAAGCCTATTGGAAGGAAAAACGCAGCCTTTGACAAAGCAAAGTTCCATATATTGCCTGGGATAATAGAGGAACCACAATATATAGATGCCACTTCAAGCGTCGCGCTCGAAAGAAAAAAGTTTGCAAATCTGTGGGAACTGTGGTGGGCTTATGACGCATTTTCGATGACGCCTCGAAGAAACGCTTCGCGATATCTACCCAAAACACCCGCTTGAACTGGTACTTTGTACATATTTCCCCCTGCGTGTGGGGCAAGGTGGGAGAAGGGTGGGACAACTTCCCCGCAAGAACGTTGCAGCCCTCGACCGTCTGGCGTGGAAATCGGCAGCCAAACGGTCGTTCGCAACTCTTTCCTATATATGGCACCGGCATAAGAAGAGAACGCGGTATGCACGCGCCTGCTTCTCGCACTGGACGACGAATGCGTCCGGCAGCAGAGAGACACCTCGAGGCCGCCCCGACAGGCTGACCGTGCGTCTCCCCGAACGCGCTGCGCACCCGGCCGGAAAGTCCGTTCTAGCCGCGCGCTCGCGGATGTGCCGCAAGGTACTCCTCGCGCACGTGCGCGCGAGAAACATGGGTGTAAATCTGAGTTGTCGAAATGTCCGCGTGCCCCAGAATATCCTGAATGACGCGCAGGTCAGCCCCTCCCTCGAGCATATGGGTCGCGAACGAATGGCGAAGCGTGTGCGGATGGAGGTTGCGCACCCCGATAGCCAACCCTGCTCGCGCGACCACGGCATGCAGCGACTGCCGACTTAGCCTTCCGCCGCGCGCATTCAGGAACAGCGCGCCCGTGCGCGCGCCTTTCGCAAGCTCAGGACGCCCGCTCTCCAAGTACGCGCGCAGTGCCGCCTCCGCCATGCCCGAAATGGGCACTATGCGCTCTTTGCTCCCCTTTCCGAACGCGCGCAGACAGCCCTCTTCGAACAGCACGTCGGAAACATTGAGCGCAACCAGCTCGCTCGCGCGCAAACCGCACCCGTACAGCACTTCGAGCATCGCTTTGTCGCGCAGTCCGGTCGGAGAGGCAGGGAAATCCTGGCTGAGCAGCTCGTTCGCCTGCTCCACGCTCAGCACGTCGGGAAGGCGGTCGGGCACCTTCGGGAGTGCCATCGAGGAACAGGGGCTTGAAGCAATGCGGCCTTCCCGCACCAGAAAGCGGTAAAACCCTTTGAGGGCAGAAGTGGCTCGCTTGACGGTGCTTGCTGCAAGGCCTTCCTCCGCAAGGCGCGCCTGGAACGCGACCACGTCGTCGTGCCCCGCCGAAAGCACCGACACTTCCCGCTCCTCCAAAACGCAGCACCATTTTCTGAAGTCTCGAGCGTAGGCAGCAATCGTGTTCGTCGAAGCGCCTCGTTCGACCGAAAGGAAGGAGAGGTATTCTTTCGTGTTCGCGTCCAGCATTGCCAGCGTCCTTCGCGTCCGTCAGCGCATCGACCGCCGCGCCATGGCAGCCTGCACAAACCCCTTGAAGAGCGGATGCGGGCGCGTGGGGCGGCTTTTGAACTCGGGGTGCCCTTGGCATGCCACGAACCAGGGGTGGTCGGGCAGCTCGATCATCTCCACCAGGCGCTCGTCGGGGGAGAGGCCCGAAATCACGAGACCCCCTTCCACAAGGGCGTCGCGATAGGCGTTGTTCACCTCGTAGCGGTGGCGGTGGCGCTCGTAGACGATGGGCTCGCCGTAGGCCGCCGCCGCGCGGGTGCCGGGCACCACCTTGCAGGGATAGGCCCCGAGGCGCATGGTGCCGCCCTTGTCTTCCACGTCCTCCTGCTCGGGCATGAGGTCGATGACGAGGGGCGTCCCCTCCGGTGCCGCGTCGGCGAACTCGGCGGAGGTGGCGCCTTCTAAGCCGCACACGTCGCGGGC
>ENA-OQCL01000972-OQCL01000972.1-human-gut-metagenome-genome-assembly--contig:-NODE-972-length-11614-cov-4.379298_pt1 | contig 11614 bp, 14 predicted proteins | sample MGYA00242502_ERZ504586 | MGnify/ENA primary metagenome ERZ504586 (study PRJEB26092, sample SAMD00036316) | human gut metagenome | host: Homo sapiens | study: EMG produced TPA metagenomics assembly of... | reverse complement strand
TTTTACTCGACACTTATCAGTATGGCAACGATGTCAACCCCGTATGTAAGGCTATGGCGAAAACTTTGCCATAGCCCTGGTTTTACTGGATGCTGGCCAGGTGAACAAGCACCTCCTTCACATCTGACCAAATGCCGTCCAGTCGTTCCTGCAAGTCCTGAATATCGGCTTGATAGATGCTGCCGGTTTCATTGGCTCGCTTGGCATACTGATTCAGGTTATTGCTGCACCTTCTCAGGAGTAAAACCAATTCTTTCACATCCCGCAAATCCAGGTTGATACAATAACCATCCAGCGCCATCTTGCGAAGATAGGCTCCCTGACTACATATTCCCACCTCTTTCATTTTGGTTCGCATCCGCTCCGCCTCTGAGGGAGTCAGCCGGAAGTGGATTTGAACATTTCTCTTTTCGCTCACAGCACCTCCTCCTTTTCCTCAGAACGCCTGGCGGGAGGAATATGCTCCGACTTGGATTTCAGATCAGCCAGTACAGAAGGGCGCTCCTCTGTTTGCTCGGTTGTGGACTTATCATCCATGTTTAATTCTGCATCCAGCTCTGCCAGACGAGCACTTTTCTGAGCCAGCTCCGCTTCCTGGGGAAACGGCTTGCCCAGTTCCGCACGGGTGGCTTCCTGCTGATTCTGGAGGTTCGTCAGTTGCTCACGGGCTTTTTCCAGGCGGTCAGGCACCGCAGCAAGGATATTGTCCAGACGGGTAATGTTGCCCCTGGCATCGGTGCCAAGGGACACACGGTGGCTCATAGCGCCCTTTAAGACCACATCGAACTCATGGCGGAAACTGTCAAAGGACAGCTCCATGTTAAAGCCACGGTAAGTGCCGAGGGACACCGGCTCAGTGCTCTTGACTTCCTTACAGGCCGCAAGAATCATTTCACCGGCATCTGCTTTTTCCGTGTAGTGTTTGCCCAGAAGCTCCATTCCGCAGAATCCATCTGTAATCTGCGGGTGAGCAGCCACAGTTTGCACATCCGCTTCAAAGCCCTGGATATAGCCCTGCTGTCGCTCGATCTCCGCCGGAAAGTATTTCAGCAGCTTATCCTCCATGCGGTACTGCTGGCTCTGATGGTCAGCTTTCAGCACCTTCAGTCGGGCAACCTCAATATCCAAGTCCATCTTCTCCTTAATTAGCGGATTACCGGCACACAGCGCCTTGATTTCCGCATAGGACAGGGCCTCTGCTCATCCACATCATCGCAGGAGCGGACAGGAGATTTCGATGTCATAATCTGCGAGATAAATTTCTGCTTATTCTCCAGAGTCTGATACAAATAAGCATCGAAGGTTCCTTCGGTTACATATTGATAGACTTGCACCTCCTTGTTCATATTGCCTTGGCGAATGATACGACCGTTGCGCTGAGTCATATCAGAAGGACGCCAGCCCACATCCAGATGATGCAGTGCTACCAGACGATCCTGGCAGTTGGTGCCTGCGCCCATCTTCTGAGTGCTGCCCAGCAGCACCCGCACCTGACCGGTACGGACTTTGGCAAACAGCTCCTTCTTTTTCACCTCGGTGTCAGCCGTGTGGATAAAGGCAATCTCTTTCTCCGGCACACCAGCTGCCATCAGCTTTGCCTTGATGTCATCGTAGACATTGAATGTGCCATCGTTTTTCGGGGTGGAGAGGTCACAGAACAAAAGCTGGGTCAGCTTGTCGGACTTGCCCTCCTCCCAAATGCGGAGCACATTGCGAACACAGGCATTGAGTTTGCTGTCCGGGTCATCGGGCAAAAGCGGATTCATCAGACGCTGATCCAAACCCAACTTGCGTCCATCCGAGGTGATTTTGAGCATATTGTCAACCGATGGATCAACCACACCGGAATGAACCGCAGCGGCTCGTTCAGAAAGTTCTGTCACCATGCTCTGCTGATGCTCAGCGGGTTCGACCACCACCGTATTTCAAATTTGCATCGGGAACCGGCAGATGGAGCTGATCCGAGGTTTTGATGTCAGCCACTTCCCTGAACAGATGACAAAGGCTCTGGGTTCTATCGGCCGGAACATCAACCAGATCGCCAAACGGTTGAACGCTGGCGGCCCTGCCTACCAGGCCGACATGGAGGAAATCCGGGAGAGATTGGAACAGATATGGCAGTTACAAAGACGCATCCTATTAAGTCAACGCTGAAAGCCGCGATTGACTATATCTGCAATCCCGACAAGACGAACGGAAAACTGCTGGTGTCCTCCTTCGGCTGCACAGCGGAGACCGCCGACATTGAATTTGCCTGGACCCGCCGCCACGCCATCGGCAAGGGCACGAACCTGGGCCGGCACCTCATCCAGGCGTTTGAGCCTGGGGAGGTCACGCCGGAGGAAGCCCACCGGATCGGCATGGAGCTGGCGCGGGAGGTCCTGGGCGGCAAATATGAATTTGTCCTCACCACCCACATAGACAAATACCACGTTCATAACCACCTGATTTTCAATGCGGTCAGCTTTCAGGACCACAAGCACTATCACTCCAATAAGCGGAGCTATCACTTCATCCGCCACACCAGTGACCGGATCTGCAAAGAACACGGTCTGTCCGTCATCGTCCCCGGCCGAGACAAGGGCAAGAGCTACATTGAGCATCAGGCGGAACAGAACGGCACCAGCTACAAGGCAAAGCTGCGTGCCGCCATTGACCGGCTCCTGCCCGGCTGCTCCGACCTGGAGGACCTGCTCCGCCGCCTCCAGCGGGAAGGGTATGAACTGAAACGGGGCAAATACATATCCGCCAGAGCTCCGGGCCAGGAGAGGTTCACCCGACTGAAAACCCTGGGCGCTGATTATGCCGAGGAGGCCCTGACCGCCCGGATCGCCGGAAGTCCCAGGCCCTCCCGCCAGCCGCAGCAGCGCACCGGGAAGCCCAGCCTACTCATCGACATCCAGAACAATCTCAAAGCCCAGCAGAGCGCCGGTTACAAGCACTGGGCGACCATCGAGAATTTGAAGCGGGCCGCCGAAACGCTGAACTTCCTGACCGAACATGGGATCTCCAGTTATGAGGAGCTGGCCGAGCGTTGCGACGGGGCGGCGGCCGCCACCGCCAGGGTGAAGGCAGACCTCCGGGCAACAGAGAAGGAAATGGAGCGGCTGACTCTCACCATGAAACACGCCGACACCTACCGCCAGCTCCGTCCCCTGTATGACCAATACCGCCAGTCCAGGGACAAAGAGAAATTCCTCCGGGGGCATGAGGGGGAGATCATCCTGTTTGAGGCGGCGGCAAGGGAGCTGAAGCGCCTGGACGCCGTACCCCTGCCTGCCACCAAACGACTCCGGGCCGAGATGGACGAGCTCACCGCCAGGAAGTCCGCCCTGCAATCGGAATATCGAAAGGCACAGCATAAAGAACGGGAGTACGATACCCTTAGTCAAAACGTCAGCATGTTGCTTGAACAGCCAAAGGATATTGTACTCCCGAAGGAAAAAACGAATGAACTTGAATAGACGGAAAAATTAACCCAGCCGCCACTGGGCGCTCTCGTTCTGAAGCTCCACCATGCGGCGGTAGAGGCCGCCCTGCTCCATCAGCTCCGCCGGAGTGCCCTGCTGGACCACATGGCCGTCCTCCAGCACCACGATGTGGTCGGCCCCCGCCACGGTGCGCATCCGGTGGGCTATCACCAACACTGTCTTGCCTTGAAGCAGACGGGAGAGGGCGGTCTGGACGACACTCTCGTTCTCCACGTCCAGGCTGGCGGTGGCCTCGTCCAGCAGCACCACCGGCGCGTCCTTTAGAAGTGCCCGGGCGATGGAGATCCGCTGCCGCTCCCCGCCGGAAAGGGTGGAGCCGTTCTCGCCGATCACCGTCTGGTAGCCCTGGGGCAGTTTGCGGATAAATTCGTAGCATTGGGCGGCCCTGGCGGCCTCCAGCACCTCCTCGTCAGTGGCACCCCGGCGGCCCAGACGGATGTTCTCCATCACCGTGTCCCGGAACAGCACCACATCCTGGAACACCATGGAGTAGGAGCGCAGGAGGGTCTCCGGGTCTACCGTGGACACATCCGTCCCACCTAAAAGCACCTTCCCGCCGGTGACGTCCCAGAACCGGGCAGCCAGCTTGCAGGCGGTGGACTTCCCGCCCCCGGAGGGACCAATGAGGGCGGTGACCTCCCCCCTGGCGGGCGGTGAAGCTCACATTCTCCAACACCCCTGCTCCCTCCCGGTAGGCAAAGGAGACATGGTCAAAGGTGATGTCGTATCGGTCGGGGTGGAAGTTCTCTGTTCCTGTCTGCACCGGCTGTTCCAGAATAGAGCGCATCCGTTCAATTTGCAGCTTGGTGTTGAAGGTGGCGGCGATATTGTGGAGTACCACCCCCAGAGGATCATACAGCCGGGCAGCGGCGAACAGGAAGCCCAGGAAATAGAGGAAGGAGAGCTCCCCGGCCAGCAGCAGCGCCCCGCCGGTGAGCACCGTGGTGGCAAGCCCCAGGCGCAGGAATGCCTGAGCGGAGCACACAAACACGCCGGTAGCCAACTCGGACCGGATGGAGCTGCCCTCCATGGCGGACAGCTTTGCCTCCAGATCGCCAAGATACCGCTCCTCCCGGTGGCAGGCCTTGATGTCCCGGATGGTCTCCAGTCCCTCCTGGATGCAGTCGGCCACCGCCCGCTTGTTCAGGATGTTTTTCGTTCCGAATGCGTCCTGAATCTTTTTGGAGCCCGCTGTCAGCGCCACCGCCACGGGCACCACCCACAGCACCGCCAGGGCCATGCGCCAGTCGCAGGCAAACATACACACCCCGATCACCAGCGTGGAGCCGATAGAGGCAAACAGCTGGGGCACATAGTGGGAGAACATCTGGTCCAGGCTGGAGCAGTCGGCAATCATGGTGGAGGTCAGGTCGCTGAGATCACGGTTCCCGAAAAAAGACAGGGGGAGCCTGCGCAGCGTCTCTGCCAGGCTCACCCGGCGGTTGGCGCTCTCCCGGTAGGTGGCGATGTAGAGGGAGGCGTACTGGAACCAGTGGAGGACGAACAGTAGAACCAACACCGCCAGGGCAAAGCCCACATAGAGCCAGAACCCGTCCGTGGGACTGCCGCCGCCCTCCAGACAGCCAAGCAGGTGCTGAATCGTAAACAGGACTGCCCCGACGGGGAACATGAGAGCCAGATTGCACACAAAGCACCAAATCACGGCCTTCACCAGGTCTTTGGCTCCCTTCTCACTGAGGGCGAAGACGTGTTGTAATTTCTTTATCATACTGCTGCCTCCTTTCCGACCTTCCATTGGGCGCTGCGCTGATAGTCCGCCCACATGGCGGCGTAGACGCCGTTTTTTCTCTAACAGGGCACTGTGGCTGCCTTGTTCCGCAATCTTTCCTTCGTTTAAGACGATGATGTTGTCCGCATTCTGCACCGTGGACAGACGGTGGGCGATCATCAGCACTGTTTTGTTCCGGGTCAGTGTCTCAAAGGCCTTTTGGATCTGATGCTCATTCTCCGGGTCGGCAAAGGCAGTGGCTTCGTCCAGCACCACAATGGGGGCGTCCTTCAAAATGGCCCGGGCCAAGGCGATGCGCTGCTGCTCCCCGCCGGAAAGGTAGACGCCCCTGGCGCCCACCACCGTGTCCAGCCCCTGAGGCAGCTTTTCCAGGATGTCATCGCACTGGGCGGCATGGGCGGCGGCAAGCACCTCCTCCCGGGAGGCGTCCGGCCGGGCGGCCCGGATATTTTCCAGCAAGCTCTCCTTGAACAGCCGGGTGTCCTGGAACACAAAGGCCACCCGTTCCATGAGGGCGGCGCTGTCCAGTTCCCGCACGTCCGCGCCGCCCACGGTGACGCTGCCGCTGTCCACATCCCAGAACCGGGGGATCAGGCTGGCGGCGGTGGTCTTGCCCCCCGCCGGAGGGTCCCACCAGAGCCACCACTTCACCGGGCCGGACAGAAAAGCTCACATCCTCCAGCGCGGGCCGGTCCGCACCGGGGTAGGTGAAGGTCACATGGTCAAAGGCCACGGCGTCACTGGCTGGCTTCTTTTGAGCCTTCGGCTCCTCCATGGGCTGCTGGCTCAGGATCTCATCCAGCCGGCCGATTGCCTCATCGGCCTCCATCACCGCCTCGCTCATATACATGATGCGGTTGATCATCTGGCCGCAGGCGGGGGCGAACAGGGCGTAGAAGATAAAATTCACCAGCGCCGTGCGCACATCTCCGCCGGAGGCGATCAGCAGCACCGCCGGGATCAGCAGCGCAAAGGCCCCGTTGATAAAGGTGAGGAAGCAGGTCTGGCCGGTCCGGCAGCTCATGGCGTACTGGCTGGCCAGGTTGCTGTAATCCTGAATGGCAGCGTAGAAGGCCTTGAAGGAGTAGACCGTCTGCTGGAACATCTTTACCACCGGAATGCCCCGGACATACTCCACCGCCTCGCCGCTCATGCGCTCGATCTCCTTTTGATAGCGGTGGAAGAAACCGGCATTTTTGCCGCCCATCATCAGGCACATGGACAGCAAAGCCAGCACCATGGTGAGCAGGCACAGAAGGCCCATCCGCCAGTCAAAGAGGAACAGCACGACGATGGCAGCGATGGGTGTCACCGCCGTGGCGGCCAGGTCGGGGAGCTTGTGGGCCAGCAGGTCCTCGGTGAGCCCGGCGTTGTCGTCGATGAGCTTGCGCAGCCGCCCCGATTGATTCCCGGTAAAAAAAGCCCAGGGGGAGCTTCAGCACATGGGTCATAGCGGCGCGCCGGATGTTCCGGGCGGTGCGGAAGGCCGCGATATGGGTGGACATAAGGGCGGCAAAGTACAGCAGGATACTGCCAATGGCAAACCACACCGCCATCCAGCCAAAACGACCCAGATCCCCGGCCCCGTCCAGGCTGGGCCAGGCGGCCAGTATGCTTCTGGCCACCAGCCAGACACACAGGTAGGGTGCCAGCCCCAGCACCGCCGACAGGGCGGACAGGATACAGCCCAGGATCGTCAGGTTTTTGTGCCCGCCCGCATAGCCCAAGATGCGAGTCAGGCTGCTTGGTTTCTTTTGTTTCAAAGTGATCCCTCCTTATCAAAACAGTTAGCATAGACTAACCAATATCCAAAAAAGATAGGGGTCAAGCCCCCATCAATTTCAGCCATCCGGCAGTGTAGAAATCGCAGAGTTGATCCACATCCCGCACAGCCTGCTCCCGGGGCATATCGTGGATCACAATCTCAAAGATGCCGCTCATCATCCCGCTGGCGATGATGTGACACAGAGACTGGCTCAGTTCCGGGATGTCCCGGCCCAGACGACGAAGCACCTCCATGTATTGGAGAGTGTACTCCACCTCCACCTCCACCATGTTGTGGACGAAGTGCTCATAGCTGGTACCCTCCGAGCGGGTGAGGAGCAGCTTCACCGGCTCCCGGTGCTGGCAGATGTAGTCCACCATCCAGCGGACGCAGCTGCTGGATTCCTCCCCCATGTGATCGGGCTGCTGCTCCTCGGGCAGCTCGGCAAAGGAGGTCTGGGCCTCCATGAACTTGCCCATGAGGGCGGCGGCGTGGGGCTCCACCAGGGCGTTGAACAGCGCCTCCTTGCTGGAGAAGTAGCCGTAAAAGGCCCCGGTGGTCACCCCGGCGTTCTTCACGATCTGCCGCAGGGAGGCACCCTGAAAACCCTTGTCAAGAAATTCCTGCATGGCAGCCCGCTGTATGCTCTCCAAAGTGGCACTCATCTTTTCTTCCATATCTTTCTCCACATAACACCGTAATATAACACTGTTATAATACATCGCTTTTCCTATGCTGTCAAGATGGCTGGCGAAATTCTTTTTTCAAAATGCACTTTGGCCATATTGGAAAGCTGGAATGGCGGGGATTGTGCGCTTTACCAGACTTTTCAAAAGCCCCTGGGCGCGGTCAGATTTTCCCGGTATAATGGAGGCAGGAATGGAGGTGCCGCCAATGACGAGAACCGAAGCCATCAAGGAATTTTTCAAGAAAGCAGTTTTGCCCGTCGCCATCGCCGGGCTGCTGTACTGCATTTTCAAATCCGCCTGCATAAGAGATGGAGAGCTGGATCTTCTCTGGCTCTGGATACTCTGCGGCCTGCCCTTCGGCATCCATCGGATGTGTGTCTGGATCGTGCCGGGCGGCGGCTCCCTGGGCGGCGGCGCCGCGCTGTTCGCGCTGAATTTCATCATCGGCGGCCTCATCGGTGGCTTCATCCTGGTGTGGCGTCTGCTGGTGGCGGCATGGTATGTGCCCCTCACCATCTACCGCCTGATCGTGGGATATTAAGATGGACAAACGGTAGAGAGCCGGCTGGTCAATTCCAGCCGGCTCTCCTCATGGTGTCCGCTCCAAAATAAATTTTGTTACCAGATCCGCGTACTGTTCCAACCGCACCATCAGTGCCAGGTGGCCGCCGGTCAGGTCAGTGACCACCGTGGGACTTGGCATCAGGGCGATCAGGTCCTCCCGGCAGGCCGGGGTGAAGGTGGTGTCATCCTCGGACAGGATCAGCAGCACCCGCCCCTCCCACGGGGCAAAATCGTCACAGGTCATGCCGAAGTAGTGCTCCGCGTCACAGAGAAAGTCGATCATGTGCTCTTCATAGGGCTTGGTGAGCAATTCCATCATAGCGCCGCACAGCTCCTCCATAGCGGCTTTTTCCTGGGCTGTAAAGCCATCGGTTTTCTTTTTCATCACCGCCCATCTCATCATCCGCTTGATGAGCGGGAACGGCAGGAAGACAAGCCATTTTTTGAACTTCCGCTGGCTTTCGATCATCTTAATCAGGTCCTGATACCCGGTCTCGCTCATACTGCCGGACAGCGAGCAGGTGTTGGAGAGGACCAGCCCCTCCACCACTTCCGGGTGGCGGGAGGCGACGACCTGGGCCACTACGCCGCCCAGAGACTGGCCCACCAGCCAGACCTTTTCCTTCAGATGGAGAAGCAGTTCTGCCACGGCGTCGGCAAACTCGCCATTGTCCCTGAACGGGAGCTGATAGTCAAAGGTCAGCACCGAAAAATCCCCAGCGAACCGGGCAAAGTGCTTATAGAACAGGTCGGACAGCCCAATGCCGCCCGTGAGCAGGACCAGCGTGGCTTTGGCCTGGGGATTTTGATAGTAGCGATAGGTAAAGGTTTTCCCGCTACTGACCGTGAAGGTGGCGGTGGGATAAGTCCAGCGAAATTCTGCAAGCGTCATCAAATCTTCCTCTTTCTATTTTCCCTGCCGTTCTTTGTCCCAACGGGAACCCTTTTTGCAGATATAAAAGGTCACAGCAGTCGCCGCCGGCAGCCAGCGTTTTGGTGCGGTAGAGCCGCCCGCCCATCCAGTCAACGGACATCGTATCCAGAGCGCATAGATAGGGAACCAGATGAGGAAGGCCCTCCTGTCGGCCCAGGGCACACAGACCGCACTGGCGATAAAGGATCGTATATTCCTCGGCATCCCGGCCGAAGATAAACTCAGCATTCCACTGAAAGGAATTGCGGTCAGCATTCGCCAAAGGCGCGACCGTTGCTCGCTTTTGCTGCGCCTTTAATGTAAATGCGGTCTTAGCTTTGCTTCGGAAGGCGGCCACAACCAGAGGAGAACGCATACTGGCACTTACCATGCCCTCAAAGCACTTTTCACTCATTTTTTCTTCTGCCGCCTTATAGATAGACAGCCATAGCATTCCACCAGTCAGGCAGACCCGCAACGGGTTTTCCATCATGGAGCCAATATCCGGGGTACGGGATACCATTTGCCGGTAAATCTGCCTGGAGCGCTGCTTCAACGCAGAAATATCCCATCCCAGCTCCTGCTTTGCCAGATACCGAAATGCGGCAGGAGCAATGGCAGCCCACATCAGCCTTTCACAATAGGTATAGGTCATGACAAACCTCCGTCTTACTTCCTCCCTACCAGCATCCGGGAGTCTCCCAGCATCATCATGGCCGCCCGCCGGCGGGAGCCGAAGGCCTCTTGGGCCGTGTCGATGATGTGTACGTCCTCATACCCCATGTCCCGCAGCTCCTGGGCGAAGGCCTCCATGTCCCCGTACATGCGGGGCTTCATCTCATCGTTGAGGGCGAACACGCCGCCCTTTTTCAGCACCCGCAGGGTTTCCAGCAGCAGTGTCCGCTTGTCCGAGCCCATGATATTATGATAGACATAGTTGCTCACCACAGCGTCGAAGCTCTCGTCCGGGAAGTCCAGCTTGTTGGCGTCCCCATGCTGGAACCGGCACCGGGCGGCTACACCTTCGCTTGCGGCGTTTTTCTCGCACATAGCCTGGTTGTAGCCGAAGTCTACGCCCCAATAGTCAATGCCCACCACCTGGGCCGACGGCCAGGTGAGAGCCGCCCGGATGCTCAGTGCGCCGGAGCCGCAGCCCACTTCCAGCAGCTGCCCCTGCCCGTCAAAATCCAGATGGGAGAGGATGACCAGGTGGGTTCGCTCCATCATACCGCCGCCCCCAAAGGCATATTGACGCCGTATCCAGGCGCACCACAGGAGCAGTGCCAGCAGGATCACTGCGGCAATCACGAACACCACACCAAGCGCCGTGATATGGAACACCGTAAATGACAGCACCGCCAGTACCACAGACAGCGCCAAAAGGGCGCCCACCACATAGAAAACAGGGTTTGACATCCAGCTCCCGTAATCCTCTCCATGCGTCCCAAGGCGGATCTCTTTTTGCTGGACTTGAATTTTGCTTCATTTAAACCATCTCCTCTCAATCATAGTGGTTTTAGTTAGCAATAACTAACCATCGTGTATTCAGCATATCTTATCCCGCATGAAAAAGCAATGCACCATTGATGCCTTCCTGCGATTTTGCACTATGGAAATGTGGAAAACGGCCGCTCCGCCGATGGAAAACAGATATTCACGGCCCGATGGAAAAGCCGCCGGCTTTCCCACAGCCCGCAAACATCGTTTCCCACAGTTCCGCAAGCATGACCGTTTACGCACATTCCCACAGCGCCTACTACGGCGAATATCCTTCCCGTCCGATCCTGATTGAAAGAGAAAAAAGAGAACAAAAAAAGAAGCGGGAGCGTCACCCTCGGCCCAAACCGAAGGCGGCGCTCCCGCTCTGTTATGGAAAAGTGTTCAAAACAGCCTCTTTGTCCCCCCTCAAATCAGAGGGAGAGGCCCACATGGGGAAATCATAAGGGCGGCTCCCGGAAAAGCCGCCACAGGCGATTTTTCAGCCCGTTTTCAACCCCTATTCCCGCATTTTTTCGAGCGTGCGGACTGGTAATGGGGACAGGCGATGAGGACTGCCCGGAAGCTCTGCTTGCAGGGATGGACACAGCCCTTGCAGATCTTGTTATATCTGCGGCGGCCGTTCTCCCCGAGGAAGAAGGACCATTCCAGCCGCCACTTCTTGCTCCGGCTCACAGGTCATGCTCCGGGGGCTTCTTCTGCTGGGCCCTGTCCGGGGGCTTGCGCTCGCCGCACTCCCGTTTGGCCTCCGCCAGCCGCTCCCGGATGGAAGGACGCTTCTCCGGGGCGCCCCTATGCGCTTCGCCCTGGGCCTTCTCCTGCTCCTCACCTTTGCGGCCGTTGTTCAGCACCCCGTCGATCATCCCGTAGTCGTCCTCCAGGGTCATCTCGGCGGTGCGGAGCGGGTTCTCCGGCTCCGCTGGCAGGGCGATGATCTGCCCGTTC
>ENA-OQCL01000971-OQCL01000971.1-human-gut-metagenome-genome-assembly--contig:-NODE-971-length-11627-cov-1.565739_pt1 | contig 11627 bp, 15 predicted proteins | sample MGYA00242502_ERZ504586 | MGnify/ENA primary metagenome ERZ504586 (study PRJEB26092, sample SAMD00036316) | human gut metagenome | host: Homo sapiens | study: EMG produced TPA metagenomics assembly of... | reverse complement strand
GTCCGAGATGGTCACCACTGCGGTATTTGCAGCGATCTCATCGCCGGGCTGGATGGTCAGGCCGATTACCATGCCGTCAATGGGAGCCTTGGCGTTGCAGTTGGCCAGGTTCTCCTCCGCAGTCTTCAGCTCCTCCCGGGCAGTGTCCAGGTTCTGCTGGATGGTGAAGAGCTGGCTCTCGCTCTCCTCCCCGTCGATGCGCACCAGCACCTGGCCGGGCGCCACCTGCAGGTAGTCCACCAGATTGCTGGAAATCACCGTGCCATCCACCGTGGAAACCAGGTCGCCGGTGCGGTAGTACGCCAGCTTGCCAGCCTCATAGGGGCTACACGGTCTCACCGTTCACAGTGGCGGTGGCAGAGGCCACCATATCCGCCGTCAGGGCTCCCTCATTCTCCACGATAATGTCGGCGGAGAAGAGCTTGGACCCCTCCGGCGTGATGCGGCTGACCATGTGGACCGCCTCCACCGTGCCGGGAACGGAGGTCATCAGGGCAGGGATCGAAACATTCACCGTCTGTCCCACCTGCAGGTCGCCCGCATAGGCGTAGCTGTAATACTGCTCCAGCCGCAGACGGGTATCGTCGGAGAGGACCGCCACCTTCTGGCCCTTGGTGATGGAATCACCGGGATTCAGGCGTCACGGTCTCCATCAGCTTGCCGGCATAGCCGGCGGAGAGATTCAGTCCTGCGATGTCTTTCTGGGCCTGGGAGAGCTGTTTCTCATAGCCTTCCACATTGCTCCGGGCCTTCTGCACGGCGGTCTCTGCCGCCGGAGAGTCGATGGTGAACAGCGGCGTGCCGGCAGTCACCGTCTCACCCTCCGCCACCAGCACATCCACCACTGTGCCGACAGTGGTGATGGTGATTGTCTCACTGCTCTTGGCCTTGGTCAGGCCGCTGCCCTGGACCGTGGAGGTGATGGAACCGTACTGCACAATGTCGGTGACCACCTCTCCCTCATCGCTGCTCTTGCCGCCCAGCACTTTCAGCAGCACCACCGCGGCGACTCACCAGCAGCAGTGCCAGTATGCACAGGCGGATGATCCGGCGCCGCTTCTTCCGCGGGATCGCCTGCCACCGGGCCTTCAGGTTTACGCGCGTCTCCGCGGGGGCGGCGCTGTCCGCCGCCGTCTCCTCCATCGCCGGAGCGGTCGCTTCCTGTTCTACATTCTCCAGGTCTTTGACTTCAGCCATGGTATGTACTCCTCTTCTTGTTCTTCACAGATGCATCAACTGTATTGCTTATAATAGTACAGTATGTAGGGCAAAGCAATAACAAAACAGTTACAGTTTCTCCCGCGGCCTGTATCTCTTGTAACCTGCGGGTATGTGTGAAAAAGTGCTCCCCGGAAGCCGGGGAGCACTTTCAAGGTCATTCAGACCATGGCGGTGCGCCGGGCGCTGAAGCGCTGATAGAGGACGATGCCAACCACCAACACAAAGCCGGCGATGTCGGTGGCCGTGCCGGGGATCATCATACCCAGGCCGCCCACGGCCATGGCCACCCGCAGCAGCGCGGGGATGGGCCGGTATAGGAATCCGTTGAGGGCCGCCGCCACGCCGAAGATGCCCAGCAGGGCGCTGATGCAGATCTGCACCACCTGGAAGGCGCCGGTCACATCCACAAAGAGCATCTGGGGGCTGAAAGCGAAGATGTACGGCACGATAAAGGCCGCTATGGCCAGTTTCGTGGCGTTGAACCCTGTCTTCATGGGATCCGCCTTGGCAATGGCGCTGCCGGCATAGGCCGCCAGGGCCACCGGCGGCGTGATGTCCGCCACAATGCCGAAGTAGAACACGAAGAAGTGGGCCGCCATCTTGGTGACACCGATGGAGGGATCCATCAGGATGGGAGCGCAGGTGGCCGCCATGATGCAGTAGTTGGCGGTGGTCGGCACGCCCATGCCCAGCACGATGCAGCACAGCATGGTCAGCACCAGCGCAACCATCATGTGGCCGCCGGCCACAGAGACAATGGCGCTGAGCAGCTTGGAGGCAAGGCCCGTCACCGTGATGCAGCCGGAGATCACGCCGGCCACGCCGCAGGCTACCGCCACGGTGATGGAGCCCTTGGCGCCGCCCTCCAGGGCGCCGAAGATCATCTGGAACAGATCTCTGCCGGAGCGGCGAATGCCCGCCGAGCCTCCGTCATGGCTGTGCATGCTGTCGATGATAATGTCCGGCAGGGTCACCACAATGGTACCCACAATGGCCAGTGCCGCAGAGTAGGCCATGGTGTAGGTGTTGGTGGAAACCAGCACCACCAGCAGCACCAGGGGGAACAGCAGGTAGATCCGCTTCATCAGGTGGCCCAACTTGGGGAGCTGGTCCCGGGGGATGCCCTTTAGCCCCAGCTTTTGGCCTCCAGATGGACGGCGATGTAAATGCCGGTGAAATACAGCACCGCAGGCAGAATGGCCCGTACGGCGATCTGGCTGTAAGGCTCGCCGGTGAACTCCGACATCAAAAACGCGGCGGCGCCCATAATGGGCGGCATGATCTGACCACCGGTGGAGGCGGCAGCCTCCACGGCACCAGCAAATTCACCCTTGTAGCCGGTCTTCTTCATCATGGGGATGGTGACGGAGCCGGTAGTAACGGTGTTGCCCACGGAGGAGCCGGACACCATGCCGCACAGGGCGGAGGAGATGACGGCCACCTTGGCGGGGCCGCCGGGGGCGGCGCCGGCCAGGGAGTTGGCCAGGCTGATGAAGAAGTTGGCGATGCCGGTCCGCTCCAGAAAGGCGCCGAAGATGATGAACACCACAATAAATTTGGCGCACACGCTGATGGGTCCGCCGAAGATGCCGTTGACGGTGTAGAACATGGTGCGGATCACCTGGGACAGCGTCAGCAGCACCTGGTCCGCGGTCATGTCCCGGTTGCCCATGAGGTTCACGAAGGTGTACACCAGCAGCACGCCGGCCACGCACAAAATGGGAATGCCCACACAGCGGCGGCACAGCTCAATCAGGGCGATGATGCCGATGAAGCCGATGACCATGTACAGCGGCTCCTTCATGATTCCCGGGCCTGGGAACCAAAGCATTGGCAATGCTACCTGGGTACCTTGGGCATTGGAACAGGCATAGAAGAAGTAGGCGCCGGAGCCGCAGATGATCAGCAGGATGTCATACCAGGGCAGGTGGTTGACCCGCTCATCGCCCTTCCGGGCGGGGAAGGTCAGATAGCCCAGCAGCAAATCATGCCCACGAACACCGGCAGACGGATCTCCGTCAGGGTGGCCAGGAACACCGTGTCGATGATGCAGTAAGGGAGAAGGCGGCCATCAGGATACTGATGGCGATCTTGGGCGCTCCCTCCCAGACCCGGGTGTTGGACTCCCGGTCGTATTTTTTCCATGACGGCTTCCACGTCAGCGGCAGTGCCGGTGGAATCGTCATGCACCTCCGTTACCGGCACCACCGGTTCCTGAGGTGTTTTTTTCTTAAATAGACCCATGGGGGCTCCCCCTCACTTTGGAATATCATAAGTAATGCGGTCCGCTCTTGACAGTGTCTTAGCGGTCCATGATATCAAGGAAACTACGGCGGAGATCTCCGCCGTAGTTTCCTGATCGCACAGATTCGGAATTGCCCTTACTTGGTGGGAACTTCAAAGCCCTTCTCGGCAAAGTACTTGGCAGCGCCGGGATGATAGGGCACAGCGGTGACAGAGGAGGCAAACTCCAGGTCCAGCTCCTTGGCCTTGTCGTGGGCCAGGGCGTCCGTGTTCTCGAAGATGGCGGAGACGAAGTTGTACACATCATCGTCAGCCACGTCGTCCCGGGCGATGACCACGGCGACCACGGCCACGGTGGTGGCTTCGGCAACACCTTCATAGGTCCCCTCGGGAATCACGTACTTCTCATAGTAGGGGCACTCGGCCTTCAGGGCCTCGATATGCTCGTCGTCCAGGCTTACCAGATACACGTCCTTGGCAGTAGCCAGAGAGGTCACGGCCACAGTGGGAGCGCCGGCCACCACGAAGGCGGCGTCGATCTTGCCGTCCTGCAGGGCGTCCACGCTGTTACCGAAGTCCTGATAAGTGGCGTTGATGTCATCCTCGGTCAGGCCATACGCACCCAGCACATCCAGGGCGTTGTAGTACACGCCGGAGCCGGAGGCGCCGATGGACACGTTCTTGCCCTTCAGATCAGCCACGGACTGAATGGAAGGATCGCAGGTGACGATCTGGACCTGCTCCATATACAGAGCGGCAACCGTGGAGAAATCCTCCACAGGAGCACCCTCAAACAGGCGCTCGCCGTTGTAGGCGTAGCTCATGACGTCGGACTGGACGAAGCCCAACTGAGCGGTGTTCATGCTCATCTGCTCGATGTTGTCCTGAGAGCCGTTGCTGACCACGGCGGTAACCTTGCTGCCGGTGTTGCTGGTGACATACTGGGCCAGCACGGTGCCGAAGCCATAGTAGGTACCCTGGTCACCACCGGTGGTAAACTTCAGCTCCACACCGGAACCGGTGGAGGTGTTGCCGGTATCAGTGGTCTCGGTGTCGGCGGTATCGTCGGCGGCAGTGTCGTCAGCAGCAGTGTCGCCGCCGCAGCCGGCCAGCAGAGAAGCCGTCATGAGGACGGCCAGCAGCAGAGATAAATACTTCTTCATCATGGTTCCTCTTTCCCTTTTCGTTTTTTGCCTGGGGTTCTCTAGGATACCTGCATATCATATCCCACTTGCCGTCATTTTTCAAGTCCTTTTTTTCTCCATTTCTCACCTTTTTGCAAGTTTGTGCCAGTGCCAATTCACTTTTTTCTGGTATTTGTTCGAATATGACAGATATCCTGCAAATCCGCACCGTCCGCTGAAAAAAATGAACGGGCCGGCCCCCTCTCAGAGGGGACCGGCCCTGACGGGAACCACTCAGCGGATGGTCAGCAGGAGCTGGCCGCCCTTGACGGTGTCGCCCTCCTGGCACAGGATGCTCTCCACCACGCCGCCCATGCGGGCGGTGATGGCAGTCTCCATCTTCATAGCCTCGATGGTGATGAGGGTCTGGTTCTTCTCCACGGTGTCTCCCACCTTCACGCCGATCTTGCTGACAGCGCCGGGGATGGAGGCACCCACCTGACTCTTGTCCTCTGGGTCCGCCATGGGGACCTTGACGATGTTCTTCTGAGCCGCCTCATCGGGCACCTGCACATCCCGGCGGATGCCGTTGAGCTCAAAGCTGACAGTGCGCATACCCTCGGCATCCACCTCGCCCAGGCCCAGGTACTTGATGACCAGGGTCTTGCCGTCGGCGATGTTGACCTTGTTGGTCTCGCCCACCGCCAGACCGTGGAAGAACACATGGCTGCCCAGCCGCATGATGTAGCCGTACTCCTTCTGGTTCTTGACATAATCCTCCACTACCTTGGGATACAGGCAGTAGCTGAGGATGGCCCGCCAGGAGGGATCTGCGTCAAAGGACTGCATCTCCCGCTTCTTCTCCTCAAAGTCCACGGGGGGCAGCAGCTCACCGGGACGGCAGGTGATGGGCTTCTTGCCCTTCAGGACCACCCGCTGCAGCTCCTTGGGGAACCCGCCTGCAGGCTGGCCCATCATACCGGAGAAGTAGCTGACAACACTGTCCGGGAAGGCCAGGCTCTCGCCCTTCTCCACGATGTTCTCCGGGGTCAGGTTGTTCTGGGTCATGAAGATGGCCAGGTCACCCACCATCTTGCTGGAGGGCGTCACCTTCACAATGTCGCCCACCATCTCATTGACCTTACGGTAGTTCTCCTTGACCTCCACAAACCGGTCGCCCAGGCCCAGAGACTCCACCTGGGGCTTCAGGTTGGTGTACTGACCGCCGGGGATCTCGTAGCGGTAAATATCCGTGGTATTGTACTCCAGGCCGCCCTCAAAGGAGTCGTAACGCTTACGCACATCCTCCCAGTAATCAGTGAGGGTCTGGAGCCGGTCCAGATCCAGCCCGGTGTCCCGCTCTGTGTCCTTCATGGCCGCCACCACGGCGTTCAGAGAGGGCTGGCTGGTCATGCCTGCCATGGAGCTGATGGCACAGTCCACCACGTCCACACCGGCCTCGGCGGCCAGCAGCAGCGCCGCCACCTGATTGCCGGTGGTGTCATGGGTGTGGAGCTGGATGGGAATGCCGATCTCCTGCTTCAGGGTGGACACCAGCTTCTTGGCGGCGTAGGGCTTCAGCACGCCGGACATGTCCTTGATGGCCAGCATATGGGCGCCCCGCTTTTCCAGTTCCTTGGCCAGGTTCACATAGTATTCCAGCGGATATTTGTCCCGCTTGGGGTCCAGGATATCACCGGTGTAGCAGATGGTGGCCTGGCAGATCTTGTCCTGCTTGATGACCTCGTCCATGGCCACTTCCATGCCGGGAATCCAGTTCAGGGAGTCGAACACCCGGAACACGTCAATACCGGACCGGGCGGCCTCCTTGATGAACTCCCGAATCACGTTGTCGGGATAGTTGGTGTAGCCCACGGCGTTGGCGCCCGCAGCAGCATTGCAGCAACAGGTTGGGCGCCTTTTCCCGGTATCAGGTCCAGCCGCTCCCAGGGGGACTCATGGAGGAAGCGGTAGGCCACGTCGAAGGTGGCGCCGCCCCAGCACTCCAGGGAGAAGGCGTCCGCCAGGATCTCGCTGGTGCCCTCCATGCCCTTGAGGATGTCCCGGGTCCGGACCCGGGTGGCAAGCAATGACTGGTGGGCGTCCCGGCAGGTGGTGTCGCAGATCAGCAGCTTCTTCTGCTCCTTCACCCAGTCGGCCACGGCCTTGGGGCCCTTGGCGTCCAGCATCTGCTTGAGGCCGTCGGGCCGGTTGCCGGTCACCGGCGGGAAGCGGCACTCATCAAAGAGCTTGTGCTCCTGGTCCTGTTCCTTGACCACGATGTTGCCGATATACTTCAGCATCTTGGTGGCCCGGTCCTGACTCTCGTCCATCTGGAACAGCTCCGGGGTCTCGTCGATGAACTTGGTGTGGCACTGGCCGGCGATGAAGGACGGGTTCTTCAGGATGTTGGTGATGAAGGCGATGTTGGTCTTGACGCCCGGACGTGGACCTCGTTGATGGCCCGGGCCGCCTTGCGGCACACGCCCTCAAAGGTGTTGTCCCAGGTGGTGATCTTCACCAGCAGGGAGTCATAGTAGGGGGAGATGACCGCGCCGGTGTAGGCGTTGCCGCCGTCCAATCGGATGCCGAAGCCGCCGGCGGAGCGGTAGGCGGTGATCTTGCCGGTGTCGGGGGCGAAGTTGTTGGCCGGATCCTCGGTGGTCACGCGGCACTGGATGGCGTAGCCATTGATCCGGAGGTCACTCTGCTTCTTGATGCCGATCCGGGGATCGCTGAGGGGGCATCCTTGGGCGATGAGGATCTGGGAGCGGACCAGGTCGATGCCGGTGACCATCTCGGTGACGGTGTGCTCCACCTGGATCCGGGGGTTCATCTCGATGAAGTAGTGATGGCCCTCCTTGTCCACCAGGAACTCCAGGGTGCCGGCGTTCACATAGCCCACGTGCCTGGCGATCTTCACCGCGTCCTCGTACAGGGCCTGGCGGACCTTCTTGTCCACGGAGAAGGCGGGGGGTGAACTCCACCACCTTCTGGTAGCGGCGCTGGAGGGAGCAGTCCCGCTCAAACAGGTGCACCACGTTGCCCTGCTCGTCGCCCAGGACCTGGACCTCGATGTGCTTGGGCTCCACCAGGAACTTCTCCATGAAGATGTCGTCGTTGCCGAAGGCCTTCTTGGCCTCGGCCTTCACCAGGTCGAAGTTGACGCCCACTTCCTCCACGGTGTCGCAGCGGCGCATGCCGCGGCCGCCGCCGCCGGCGGCTGCCTTCAGAATGACCGGGAAGCCGAACTCCATGGCCAGCTTCTGGGCGGCCTGCCGGCTCTGGAGGGGCTCGGTGGTGCCCGGGGTGGTGGGCACGCCGCACTCCACGGCGATCTGCTTGGCGGAGAGCTTGTCGCCCATCAGGTCCAGCACCTTGGAGGATGGACCGATGAACTTGATGCCGGCCTCCTCGCAGGCCCGGGCAAAGTCCCCGTTCTCAGACAAAAAAGCCGTAGCCGGGGTGGATGGCGTCGGCCCGTGCTTCTTGGCCAGGGCGATGATCCGGGGGATGTCCAGATAGGCCCCCAGGGGGCTGAGATTCTTGCCGATGAGGTAGGACTCGTCGGCGGCGGTGCGGAAAATGCATGTACATATCCTCGTTGGAGTAGATGGCGATGGTCTGAAGTCCCAGGTCGTGGCAGGCCCGGAAGATCCGCATGGCGATCTCTCCCCGGTTGGCAACCAATACTTTCTTGAATTCCTGGCTCATGGTTCCTCCTTCTTGTCAGGGCAGCCGCAAAAGCGGGCCCGATAGTTGTTTGTCTTCCCAAGAGTATACTCCCCCGATTGGGCTGTGGCAACGCCTTCCCGGCGGAGAAAATCATTTTCGGAAAAACTTCCAGTTTTTTTGCGCAAATTAACTTTCGCTTTGTCTATTTCAGCAGGACTAATGTCCGTCATAAACGGTCATTCCCCCGTATCCTTCAGAAAAGGCCGCCCCTGCCGAGGCGGCCTTTTTCTGTATTTGATTGCAGCGGTTACTGAATGGCCTTGGTATCCACGACTTCCTTCAGCTTGGCCGTGAAGTCCTCCAAGCTCATGGCACCCAGGTCCTCGCCGGAGCGCAGGCGCACGGAGACGGTCTGGTTCTCCATATCCCGGTCGCCCACCACCAGCATGTAGGGAATCTTCTCCAAAGTGGCCTCCCGGATCTTCTTGCCGATCTTCTCGTTGCGGCCGTCCACTTCCACCCGGAAGCCGGCGGCGTCCAGCTTGGCGGAGATTTCCTTGGCATACTCCTCCGCCCGATCGGTGACAGGCAGGACCTTCACCTGGACAGGCGCCAGCCAGGCCGGGAAGGCGCCTGCGAAGTGTTCGGTGATGACGCCGATGAACCGCTCGATGGAGCCCAGCACCACCCGGTGGATCATGACGGGGCGGTGCTTCTGGCCGTCCTCGCCGATATACTCCAGCTCAAACCGCTCGGGCAGCTGGCTGTCCAACTGGATGGTGCCGCACTGCCAGGTCCGGCCCAGGGAGTCGGCCAGGTGGAAGTCCAGCTTGGGGCCATAGAAGGCACCGTCGCCCTCGTTGATGACGAAGCTCTTTCCCATCTCGGTAATGGCGTTTTTCAGGATGTCCTGGTTGCGCTCCCACTCCTCCACGGTGCCAATGTGGTCCTCGGGCATGGTGGAAAGCTCAATGGTATAGCTCAGGCCGAAGGTAGAGTACACCTCGTCAAACAGGCGCACGGTCTCCTGGATCACGTCCTTCATCTGCTCCCGGGTCATGAAGACATGGGCGTCGTCCTGGGTGAAGCAGCGGACACGGAACAGACCGTGGAGGGCGCCGGAGAGCTCATGGCGGTGCACCAGGCCCAGTTCGCCCACCCGCAGGGGCAGGTCCCGGTAGGAGTGGGGCTCGCTGGCGTAGACCAGCATGCCGCCGGGGCAGTTCATGGGCTTGATGGCGTAATCCTCGTCGTCGATGACGGTGGTGTACATGTTCTGCTTATAGTGATCCCAGTGGCCGGACCGCTCCCACAGCTGGCGGTTGAGGATGATGGGGGTGGAGATCTCCACATAGCCGTACTTCTTGTGGACCTGACGCCAGTAATCGATCAGGGTGTTCTTGAGCACCATGCCCTTGGGCAGGAAGAACGGGAAGCCGGGGCCCTCGTCCCGCAGCATGAACAGGCCCAGCTCCTTGCCCAGCTTGCGGTGGTCGCGCTTTTTGGCCTCTTCGATGCGCTGGAGATACTCGTCCAGCTCATCCTTCTTGGGGAAGGCAATGCCGTAGATTCTCTGCAGGGTCTCCGGTTGGAGTCGCCCCGCCAGTAGGCGGCGTTGCAGGCGGTGAGCTTGATGGCGTTGCCCTTGATGCGGCCGGTGGAATCCAGGTGGGGACCGGCGCACAGGTCGGTGAACTCACCCTGCTTGTAGAAGGAGATGTGGGCATCTTCCGGCAGATCCTGAATCAGCTCCACCTTGTAGGGCTCGCCCTTTTCCTCCATGAACTTGATGGCCTCTTCCCGGGGCAGCTCAAAGCGCTCCAGCTTGAGCTTTTCCTTGCAGATCTTGCGCATCTCGCCCTCGATCTTCTCCATGATCTCGGGGGTGATGGGGAAGGGAGAGTCCAAGTCATAATAGAAGCCGTTTTCAATGGACGGGCCGATGGCCAGCTTCACCTCGGGATAGAGGCGCTTGACGGCCTGGGCCAGGACATGGGAGCAGGTATGCCAATACGTGCGGCGATACTCCTCATTTTCAAAGGTATACTGGTTGTTTTCCTCAGACATGATGGTTCCTCCTTATCGCTGCGGGGCGAAAAAAAATCCCGCCCCTGACAAAATCAGGGGTGAGATACGAACATACGTATTCCACGGTTCCACCCTGCTTGCACCGGGCAAACCGGTGCCGCTCGCGTCCTCTGTAACGGGAGGTCCCGTCCCAGCCTACATATCGGTGGGCAGCTCCAAGGCGGTGGCTGACTCCGGCACACCGGCAAGAACCGCTTGCAGCCAGGGCGGCTCCTCTCTGATGCCTGTACCGGACAGCGTCCTTTTCCAAGCCTTTTACAATTATCGGGTATCATATCACGGCGGCCCCGTCTTGTCAAGGGGTGGGCCCCTCTTCCAGGTACCGCTCCTCCGCCCACAGCTGGGCCTGCCGCAGCAGGGTTTCCGCCTGTCCGTAATTATGCGCCGCCAGGGCCTCCAGCGCATCGGTCATGGCGTTGAACAGATGGGTATACATCTCCTGATACATACAGCCGCCTTCTTTCATTCCACAAATTGACAATTCAACTATAAACTTGAAATATTCGTTTGTCAAGCAAGATTCCAGTTTTAAGCACGTTTATTTTCCGAGCAGCATCCCTATCCTATTATTCATGGGGGATGCTGTATGAATATTGACTATAAACTGATCGGAAAACGAATCGCACACCGCAGAAAAGCCTCGGACTAAAGCAGTCCGAAGTAGAAGAGCGGGCTGAAATCGGCTATAAATATCTCTCCAGCATTGAACGAGGTCTCTCCATCCCCAGCATCGAGGTTGTCATGCGCCTGGCCGCCGCTTTGGATACCACGCCGGATACCTTTCTGGTAGGTTCCGCCCGGCAGGAGACCGCCCGTTGGGAGAGTGTGGCCCAGTATCTGCGCTTGCTGGACGAGAAGCAGCTGGATACGGCGGAGAGTTTTCTGGCCTGGCTGTCGGAGCAAGGCTGACCGCTTAGCAAACACAAACCGCGCCCTGGACGAACATCCAGGGCGCGGTTTTTTTGACGCCGCAAACGCCACCACAATAAAAATGTCCCACGGACCTCCACCAGCAAATCGCCGGGATGCCGTACCGGAAGGACCGGTGGAGTGTCTTATGATGCCAGACCCGCATCCCGATCAGAGCGCCAGGCCTCCCCCGACGCGCCGCCACGGAGGAAGCAAGCGTGCTTTTCCGGCACCCGTCCGCACCCTGCTCACGGCGCACCTTGCGTTTGGCCTTCCATTTGTCCAGTCCGAACACCAGAACGTCACCACATTGATGATGACCAGCCAAACCGCCAGCATACTCCAGGGGCTGCCGATCAGAGCAAA